>Ga0190265_10000082_pt1 | contig 100968 bp, 105 predicted proteins | sample Popmic124T_FD_133135 | JGI IMG/M metagenome (GOLD analysis project Ga0190265, IMG submission 133135) | Populus adjacent soil microbial communities from riparian zone of Indian Creek, Utah, USA - 124 T | ecosystem: Environmental > Terrestrial > Soil > Riparian zone | place: USA: Utah... | reverse complement strand
GATAACCGCTGAAAGCATCTAAGCGGGAAGCCGTCCTCGAGATGAGCTCTCCCATCCCCTTGAGGGAGTAAGACCCCTGGTAGACCACCAGGTTGATAGGCCGGCGGTGCAAGCGCAGTGATGCGCTCAGCCGACCGGTACTAATGGGTCGAGGGCTTGACGGATATTTTTACCCTGCGGTCTTGTGCGGTTTTCAAGCTCCACCGGGGCGGTCTCGCAAAATTCCGGTGGCACATAGCGAGGGGGAGACACCTCTTCCCATTCCGAACAGAGCAGTTAAGCCCCTCAGCGCCGATGGTACTTGGAGGGCAACCTCCTGGGAGAGTAGGTCGCCGCCGGTTCTTCCTTTGACTCTGGGCCGCCCGTTGGGCGGCCCTTTGTCGTTTAGAGGGCGTGGTCGTTAAGAATGCGTGGCGAAGCGGTCGATCGCGGACTCCCACGCACCTGTGCTGCGCCGGGTTGCGCTGCGCTGCCTGGCTTCGCAGGGTCGGGAGGACGGAAGGCCCGGCTCGAGGCCGTACTCGCCAAGCGTGGCGAAGTCGATGACCAAGTCGGCCGCGTCTGCGAGACGCTCTCTCGGTGTTGTCTTCGTATCGAACATGAGTTCGACTCTAGGGTCGCTTCCGGACAGCTTCCCGTTTTTGCAGTTCTTTATGCATCCGACCCTGAGATTTGGCTTGTTTCTGCGCTTTCGCGCGCTGGGCCTGGGCAGCGAAGTCAAGGACCAGGTTGGCGGTCAGGGCCGGGACCTCGACGTTCGGCGAGTGGCCGGCGTTCGGGATCAGCCTGGTCTGCACCCCCGGGACCGTCTCACGGTATTCGGCGAGGCGGGCGGCGGGGTCGTCGATGATCTGCTCCTCGGCGCCCATGATCACCAGCAGCGGCTTGCCGGTCTCCCTCATCCGCTGGTCCAGCGGCTCTTCATGGCCGTAGTCCTCGGAGGCGGTGGGCGACTTGTCATAGGCGCTGAAGGTCATCCGGCCAACGTCCTCGACGAAGGCGTCGGGCACGTCGAAACCGGGGGCGAAAGCGACGCCGAGTCCCTCGCGGACCGCGAAATCGGGCTTGGTCCGCCAGAACGCCTCCCCAACCACGGGGGCAAAGCCGAGGCGGGCGATCAGCCCTAGGTCACCCTCTTCGTGAGTCGGCCCGGTGTCGACGATGACGACGCGATCGACCAGCTGCGGCGACTGCTGGGCCAGCGCGGTGGAGACCGTGCCGCCGAGCGAGTGGCCGACCACGGTTGCGTCGCGCACGCCGAGCCGGCCCAGGGCCTGCGCGACAAGGTCCGCCTGGTTGGAGATCTCGTAGCCGGACTCGGGCTTCTCCGAGCCACCGTGGCCGAGCAGGTCGACGGCGACGACACGGTGCTCGCGTTCGAGCAGCGGTCGCATCCCGTCCCACCAGTCGATCGCGCAGGTGAAGCAGTGGACGAGAACGATCGTGCCGCCCGCGGCGCGGGGGTTGCGCGGCCCCGAATCGACCACCTGCAGGTCGCCGCCGGGCAGCTTGACGATCTCGCCGCCGGCCACGGTCACCTCGGCCGACTTGGTTTCCTTGCCCGTGACCACGGCGTTCAGCACCAGCAGCACGAGGACCGCTGCGATGACGCCGATCAGGATCTTCCAGCCTCTGCGCATGGCGGCCGTTACCCTAGCCGGAACCGATGGAGAAATTCGTCATCCAGGGCGGCGCGCCCCTCTCGGGAGAGCTCAGCGTCGCCGGCAACAAGAACGCGGCCCTGCCAATCCTCGCTGCCTGCCTGCTGACCGAGGAGGAGCTGCTGCTGCACCGGGTGCCGCGGATCCGCGACACGGAGGCGCAGGTGGCGCTGCTCGAGCGGCTCGGGGTCGAGGTGGCTTGGGTGGCCGACAACAGCCTCCGCCTCTGCGCCGCGAACGCTCGCGACGTCGCCGTCGACGAAGAGCTCTCGCAGCAGATTCGCGCCTCCTTCCTGCTTGCCGGGCCGCTGCTGGCGCGCTTCGGCGAGGCGAGGATGCCACCGCCGGGGGGCGACTTCATCGGCCGCCGCCGCCTCGACGCCCACCTAGATGCCTTCGTGGACCTCGGCGCCCGGGTCGACGCCGACCGCTGGATCGAGCTGGAGGCGCCGGCCGGGGGGCTGCGTGCCTGCGCGATCTTCATGGACGAGCCGTCGGTGATGGGCACCGAGAACGCCCTGATGGCGGCGGCGCTGACGCCGGGCCCGACGACGATCTCCAACGCGGCCTGCGAGCCGCACGTGCAGGATCTGGCACGTCTGCTGACCCGGATGGGGGCCAGCGTTGACGGCATCGGCTCCAACGTGATGACCGTGCACGGCCGCGACCGCCTCGGCGGTGCCGAGCACACGATCTCTCCCGACCACATCGAGGTCGGGAGCTTCATGGCGCTGGCGGCCGCGACCGGCGGCGAGCTGCGCATCCGTGAGATCGAGCCCGGCGACCTGGTGATGATCCGCCGTCAGTTCCAGCGCCTCGGCCTTACCTCGACGATCGAGGGAGAGGACGTCTTGGTGCCGGCGGGTCAGCAGCTGCAGGTCAAGAGCGACCTCGGCGACGCGATCCCGAAGATCGAGGACGGCCCCTGGCCAGCCTTCCCCGCCGACCTCACCTCGATCGCCCTCGCCCTCGCCACCCAGGCGGACGGCGAGATCCTGATCTTCGAGAAGATGTTCGAGAACCGCCTCTTCTTCGTCGACAAGCTCGTTGCCATGGGCGCTCGGATCACGCTTTGCGATCCCCACAGGGCGATCGTCAGCGGTCCGAGCCGGCTTCACGGCGAGCGCGTTGAGAGCCCCGATATTCGCGCCGGGATGGCGATGCTCATCGCCGCCCTCGCCGCCGACGGCATCTCGGAGATCGGCAACATCCGCCAGATCGACCGCGGCTACGAGCAGATCGACGAGCGGCTGCGTGGCCTCGGCGCGCAGATTGAACGGGTCTCTGCGGAGATCCCGGCTTAGCAGGGCTTCCCTTCCTTCTCTCGTAAGGTCAGGCGGATGATCCACCCGATTCCGCCAGGCACCAGGGACGTGCTCCCCGATGAGATGCGGGAGCTGCGCCGCCTGCACCTCGCCTTGATCGAGGTCTTCGAGTCGCGCGGCTACGGCGAGGTGGCCACGCCGGCGATCGAGTACGACGAGGTGCTAGGGCGCGGCGACGGCCGCACCGCAGGCAGCGCCTACCGCTTCTTCGACGAGAGCGGCGACCTGCTGGCGCTGCGCTCCGACATGACCGTGCCAATCGCGCGCCTGGCGGCGACCCGCTACGCGGGCGCCGAGTCGCCCCTGCGCTTTTGCTATCTCGCCAACGCCTACCGCGCCGTGCGCCCGCAGCGCGGCCAGATGCGTGAGTTCGCCCAAGCCGGCGTCGAGCTGATCGGGGCCCCGGCCCCGGACGGAACCGCCGAGGTGGTCGAGGTGCTGGAGGCGGTGCTCGACGCGGCCGGCCTCCAGCGCGCAGTGATCGGGCTCGGCGACGCCGACCTCTACCGCCAGCTGCTCTCTGAGTTCGGGGTCGAAGGGGAGGCGCGTGACTCGGTCCTCGAGAGGCTCGCGATGCACGACCTCGTCGGCCTCGAGGCGGAGCTCTCCGAGCTGGAGGGGATCGGCGACGAGCAGGTCGCGACCTGCATCGCCCTCTCGCAGCTGCGCGGGGGTAGCGAGGTGCTCGACGAGGCGCGATCGATCGGCGGTGCCGCGGTCGAGCGCGCCACGGCTCGAATCGGCGAGACCTACGAAGCGCTTGCGGACCGCGGCGCGGCCGGCCGCGTGCAGATCGATCTCGGCCTCCTGCGCGACCTCGGCTACTACAGCGGCGCCATCCTCGAGGTCTACGACCCCGCGCTGGGTCACGTCCTCGGCGGCGGCGGGCGCTACGACGGACTGCTGAAGCGCTTTGGCCTCGACCTGCCCGCGGCCGGCTTCGCCCTCTACGTCGAGCGCCTGCACATCGCGCAGGCCGAGGAGCAGCCCGGAGGGGGAGAACCGTGAGCGTCGAGGTCGCCGGCACGGCCCGGGCCAAGGCCGACGGGCCGCTCAAGATCGCGGTTCCTCGCGGTGCCCTCTTAGGGGGGACGCTGGATGCGCTGGACGCGGTCGGGATCGATACGACGGCGGTGCGCGGCGAGTCGCGGGCGCTGATCTTCCCCGGATCCGAGGTCACCCTGGTGACGATGCGTCCATCCGACGTGCCCACGTATGTCGAGGCCGGCGCCGCCGACGTCGGCATCACCGGCAAGGATGTGCTGCTCGAGCAGTCCGACCGGGTCGTCTACGAGATGCTCGACCTCGGCTACGGGCGCTGCCGCATGGTCCTCGCCGGCCGCAAGGACGACGAGCGTCTCGGCGAGTCCGAGCGCCGCCTCGGCATGATGCGGATCGCGACCAAGTACCCGCGGATCGCCCAGCGCCACTTCGAGAGCACCGGACACCAGGCGGAGGTGATCGAGGTCAAGGGCTCGGTCGAGCTGGCGCCCCTGATCGGCCTCGCCGACGGCATCGTCGACCTGGTCGCGACCGGGCGCACCCTGAAAGAGAACGACCTCGAGGTGCGCGAGGAGATCCTCGTCTGCACCGCCCGCTTCGTCGCCAACCGCGTCGCCCACAAGCTGCGCGGGGGGGAGGTCGACGAGCTGGCGAGGAAGCTGAGGGAGGCGACGACGCGATGAGGGCCCGGCGCTTCGAGTGGGTCGGAGCCGACCCAACGGGAGCGGCGGTTCGCGGCTGGGCGGCCGAGGCTGTCGCCGAGCTGGACGTGAGCTCGATCGAACGCGAGGTTCGCGAGGGAGGCGACGAGGCGTTGCTGCGCCTCACCGCACGCTTCGATGCGACCGAGCGTCCCGCCGAGTCGCTGGCTCTGCGGGTGGAGCCGAGTACCGCCGCGGAGGCGCTGGCCGGCATCGACGCCGAGCTGCGCGAGTCGCTCGAGGTTGCCGTGGCCAACGTCGGCGCCGTCGCGGAGGCCCAGCTCGATCGGGCACCGCGCCTCGCCGAGCTGTCGCAGGGACAGAGCGTCGCGGTGCGCGAGTCTCCCGTCCGTGCCGCTGGCGTCTATGCGCCGGGCGGTCGCGCCGCCTACCCGTCGAGCGTGCTGATGTGCGCGATCCCCGCCCGGGTCGCGGGCGTCGAGCGGCTCGTGCTCGCCACCCCGCCGGGGCCAGACGGCGAGATCGCGCCGCTCGTCCTGGCCGCCGCCGCCCTCTGCAAGGTCGACGAGATCTACGCGATGGGCGGGGCGCAGGCGATCTTCGCTCTTGCCTACGGGACCGAGTCGGTAGCGCCGGTCGACATCGTCGCCGGCCCGGGGAACGCCTGGGTGCGTGAGGCGAAGCGCGCCGTCTACGGCCAGGTGGGAATCGACTCGCTCGCCGGGCCCTCTGAGCTGATGCTGGTTGCCGGGCATGACACCGACCCCGAGTGGGCGGCGCTCGATCTCTGCGCCCAGGCCGAGCACGGCGCTGACGGGCCGCTGCTCGTCGTCGCCGTCGAGGAGGCGGTGCTGGCAGGCGTGGTCGACGCGACCGAACGCCTGGCGACCGAACGTCCTGGCATCGGCGACGCTCCGCTTGCCACGGTCCTCGTCCCAGACCTGAGCGATGCGATCGACCTCGCCAACGCCTTCGCGCCCGAGCACCTGGAGCTGATGGAGGAGGATGCGGCCCTGCTCGCCAGCCAGGTGACGACGGCGGGATGCGTCTTCGTCGGCCGCTATAGCGCCACCGCCTTCGGTGACTACGTCGCCGGCTCGAATCACGTCCTGCCGACCGGCGGCGCCGGGCGCTTTTCCGGCCCGCTCGAGCCAGGCACTTTCCGCCGCAAGATCGCGACCGTGGAGGTCTCGGCCGAGGCGGCGGCGAAGCTTGCACCGCACGTCGACACGATCGCGCGGGCGGAGGGATTCCCCGTCCACGGCGAGTCGGCGATGATTAGGACTGAGAAATGAGCCGCACGGCTGAAAAGCAGCGCAGCACCGCCGAGACGCAGATCCGCCTCTCGCTCGACCTCGACGGGGGGGAGGCGAGTGCCGCGACTGGGGTCGGCTTCCTCGACCACATGCTCGACCTGCTCGCCCGTCACGGCAGGCTCGGCCTGAAGGTCGAGGCGAGCGGCGACCTCGAGACCGGCGCCCATCACACGGTCGAGGACGTCGGCATCGTGCTGGGCCAAGCGCTCGACGAGGCTCTTGGCGACCGGGCCGGGATCAGGCGCTACGGCGCTGCCGTGGTGCCGATGGACGAGTCGCTGGCCGAGTGTGCGATCGACATCTCCGGCCGTCCTCTCTGCATCTTCGACGCTGAGCTGCCGACGACCTCGATCGCCGGCTTCGACACCGAGCTGGCCGAGGAGTTCTTCCGCGCCGTCGCCAATAGCGCCAAGCTGACCCTGCACGTCTCGGTGCGCTACGGCAGCAACGCACACCACATGATCGAGGCCTGCTTCAAGGCTTTCGCGCGGGCGCTCCGGGTCGCGGTCTCGATCGACCCCGAGGAGAGCGGGGTGCCCTCGACCAAGGGTACGCTCAACGAATGAGCGCTCGGATCGCGATCCTCGATTACGGCGTCGGCAACCTGCGCTCGGTCGAGAAGGCGCTGGAGCACGTCGGCGCGACCGCGAAGATCAGCGCCGACCCGGCCGAGGTGCGAGCCGCGGACGGGGTGATCCTGCCCGGGGTCGGCGCCTTCCCGAAGGCGATGGAGCGGATCCGCGAGCGTGGACTGGACGACCTGATCGCCGAGCGCGAGGGGGCTGGCGTGCCGATCCTGGGCATCTGCCTCGGCCTGCAGCTGCTCTTCGACTCGACCACCGAGCTTGGGGGCGGCGCCGGCCTCGGCCTGCTCCAGGGCGAGGTCGCCGAGCTGGACGCGCCCGGGTTGAAGATCCCGCACATCGGGTGGTCTCCCGTGCGCTGGGAGAGGGAGTCGCGCCTGACCGAGGGGATCGAGAGCGAGACGCCTTTCTACCTCGTCCACTCCTTCGCGCCCCGGCCCGAGGCGAGCGATGTGCTGGGCAGCGCCGCCTACGGCGCCCGCTTCGCCTGCGCGGCGGAGCGCGGCAACGTCTTCGGGGTCCAGTTCCACCCTGAGAAGTCGAGCGCAGCCGGCCTGCGGCTGCTGGCCAACTTCGCCGGCATCTGCGCCTCCGTCCCCGCGTGATCCTCTACCCGGCGATCGACATTCGCGGCGGCCAGGCCGTGCGCCTTACCCAGGGCGACTACGAGCGCGAGACGGCCTACGACGCCGACCCGGTCGACGCCGCGACTCGCTGGGTCGGCGACGGGGCCAAGTTCCTCCACGTAGTCGATCTCGACGGGGCGAAGGCGGGCCAGCCGAAAAACCTGGAACGCGTGGGGAGACTCGTCGCGAATGTCGGGGATTGCCCCGTGCAGCTCGGTGGCGGCCTGCGTGATCTCAATTGGGTGAAAGCGGCCTTCGAAATGGGGGTGGAGCGCGTGGTGGTCGGTACCGCCGCGCTGCGCGACCCCGGCTTTCTCGAAGAGGCGCTTGAGGTCTACGGGGACCGCGTCGTCGTCTCGATCGATGCTCGGGATGGCAAGGTCTCGCTGGCCGGCTGGACCGAGACCAGCGAAAAGGACGCCGTCGAAGCCATTACGGAGCTGAGCAAACGCGGTGTGTCCCGTTTCCTCTTCACCTCGATCGAGGTCGATGGCACCATGGACGGGCCTCTCATCGCCGAGCTGAATCGGGTCGCCGCCGCGACTGAGGCGAAGGTGATCGCCTCGGGAGGAGTTGGTGATCTGCCCGACCTCAGGGTGCTCGCTCGAGAGGCGGCGCCGAACGTCGAAGGAGTCATCGTCGGCCGCGCCCTCTACGAGGGAAGGTTCAGGGTCTCTCAGGCCAACGCGGTGCTAAAGAGGCCATCTCGGTAGGGGTGGAACGTCTTGTACTTTTTCGGCCGGGCGGATCTCGGATGGCCGGAACCCGTTCTCCGAAAAAGTTAAGTGAAACCCCTGCCGGGATGGCCTCTCCCCGCGGAGAATCGCCTCTACTCTCTCGCCATGGTCCTGAAGCGAGTCATCCCATGCCTCGACGTCGACGCCGGGCGCGTCGTCAAGGGCACCAACTTCGTCGGCCTGCGCGACGCGGGCGACCCGGTCGAGCTGGCCGAGCGCTATGACGCCGAGGGGGCCGACGAGCTCATCTTCCTCGACATCACCGCCTCCCACGAGGAGCGCGAGACGATCGTCCAGCTCGCCCGGCGCACCGCCGACAACGTCTTCATCCCCTTCACGATCGGCGGCGGCATCCGCTCGGTGGAGGATGCCCAGGCGGTGCTCGACGCCGGCGCCGACAAGGTCTCGGTCAACTCGGCCGCGCTCGCTCGGCCGGAGCTGCTGAGCGAGCTCGCCGGCCAGTTCGGCGCCCAGTGCGTGGTGATCGCGATCGACGCCAAACGCGAGGACGGCGGCTGGGGTGTTTACGTCAACGGCGGCCGCAGGCAGGTCGAGGGACGTGACGCGGTGGCCTGGGCGAGGGAGGCGGTCGAGCGCGGGGCGGGGGAGGTGCTGCTGACCAGCATGGATCGCGACGGCACCAACGACGGCTACGACCTCGAGTTGACCCGGGCGGTAGCCGACGCCGTCTCGGTGCCGGTGATCGCCTCGGGCGGGGCCGGCAACCTCGATCACCTCAGCGAGGCGATCGTCGAGGGCCACGCTGACGCCGTGCTCTGCGCCTCGATATTCCACTACGGCGACTACCGGGTGCAGGAGGCGAAGGAGCACCTCGCCGCGGCCGGCATCCCTGTGCGATCGTGATCGAGGAGCTGGCCGCGGCTCTGCGAAGCGCCTACCCGGAGCTGGAGGAGGTCGCCGGCGCGGCCGGCGAGCAGCCCGTGTACCTGGTCGGCGGAGCCGTGCGCGACCTGCTGCTCGGTCGCGCCCGTGGCGACATCGACCTGGTCGTCGTCGGCGACGCCGTCGCCCTCGCCACCCGGCTCGGCGCCGACGTGGTCGAGCACGAGCGCTTCGCCACCGCCAAGGCCAGGCTCGACGGTCACGAGATCGACATCGCCTCCGCCCGCGCCGAGACCTACCCACAGCCCGGCGCACTCCCCGTGGTGGAGCCCGCCGCCGGTCTCGAGGCCGACCTCGCCCGTCGCGACTTCACGATCAACGCGATGGCGATCCCGCTGCAGGGGGACCGCGAGCTGGTCGACCCCCATGGCGGCCGGGCCGACCTCGACGCCGGCCTGCTGCGCGTCCTCCATCCCCGCTCCTTCGAGGACGACCCGACGCGGGCGCTGCGTGCCGCCCGTTACGCGGCGCGCTTCGGCTTCGAGGTCGAGCCGAAAACCTTGGCGCTGCTGCGGGCGGCGGATCTCGGCACGGTCTCAGTCGACCGCCGACAGGCGGACCTGCTGCGCCTGGCCGCCGAGTCCGAGCCGGCCCGCGGCTTCCGCCTGCTCGCCGAGTGGGGATTGGTGGAGATACGGCCCGGTGGGATCGAGCTCGCCGGGCGGGTGGCGGACCTGCTCTCGGCGCCGCCCTGGCGGGAGGCCGCTCCCCGCGCCGCGACGGTGCTGAGGGCGGCGCTGGGACCGCCAGGGGGCGAGGAGGAGCTCGCCGCCGCGCAACCGGAGCGACCCTCGGAAGGCGTCGAGCGGGCCCGCCGCCACGACCCCGTCGAGCTGGCGCTGGCCCGGGCGCAGGGGGCGGAATGGCTCGACGAGTACCTGCTCGAATGGGGCACGGTGTCGCTCGAGATCGACGGAGAGGACCTGATCGCCGCCGGGATCCCGCAGGGGCCCGCGGTCGGGCGCGGCCTCGACCGGGCGCTGCGTCGCAAGCTGGACGGCGAGATCGAGGGGCGCCAGGACGAGCTGGAGGCCGCCCTCGCCGCCGCGCGGGGGGACGATGGAGTGGCGTGAGGCGGACGGGGTTCGCTGGCTGGAGTCGCGCCTGCCCGGCGCTACCGCGGCCTTCACGACCCGGACAGCCGGATCGCTGAAGGATGGCCACGAACGTGCCGTCGCCGCCATCGGCATCGCCTCCGCGCGCGTCTTCCACGGTCGGCAGGTGCACGGCGCCCAACTGGCCTTTCATGAGAGCAGCGATGCGGCCACGGGCCCTGTCGAGGTCGACGGGCACGTGATCCGGTCACCCGGCATGGCCGGCCTGGTCTACACGGCCGACTGCCTGCCGGTCGCCGTCGCCGGACCAGGAGGGGCGGCGATCCTCCACTGCGGCTGGCGTGGCCTGGCGGCGGGAATCGTCGCACGCGGTGTCGAGGCGGTCGACGCCACGGCGGCAGCGGTCGGTCCGGGGATCGGTCCGTGCTGCTATGAGGTCGGCGACGAGGTGCTCGCGGCATTCTCCGGCCTCGACGACGGGGTCTCCTCGGGGCGGATGCTCGACCTCCCCGAGGCGGCTCGGCAGCAGTTGCGGCGGGCGGGTGTGGAGGAGGTCGAGGTCGCAGGCCTATGCACGCGTTGCGAGGAGGGGCTCCTCTTCTCGCACAGGCGCGACGGCGGTCCTGGCCGTCAGGGGGGCCTCGTTTGGCTCACCGGGGAGGGGCCCTGACGTGCCGGGACTGATCCACGGCCTCGATCCGGCGAAGATCGCCGCCAACCTGGAGCAGGTGCGCTCGGTCGCGGGCAATGAAGTCGAGATTCTCGCTGCCAGCAAGTACGTGCCCGCCGAGGAGATGGGTGCCCTTGCCGAGGCCGGCGTGCGACTGGTGGGGGAGAACCGCCAGCAGGACCTGGCCATCAAGCAGGAGCGCTGGGCCGCGGACTTCGAGTGGGACTTCATCGGCAACCTGCAGAGCCGCAAGGTGAAGCAGCTGCTGCCGGCCTGCCGCCTGATCCACTCGGTCGCCACCGAGTCGGCGCTGGAGCAGCTGCGCCGCCACGGCGACGACGAGACCGAGATCCTGGTCGAGGTCAACGTCGCCGGCGAGGAGGGCAAGGGCGGGGTGGTGTCGAGTGAGCTCGGCACCTTCCTCGGGCGCTGCCCGGCGCGCGTCTCCGGCCTGATGACGATGCCGCCCTTCAGTCAGGACCCCGAGGACTCGCGACCGCACTTCGCCCGCCTCGCCGAGCTCGCCTCCGAGCACGGGCTGGAGCGGCTCTCGATGGGCACCTCGCAGGACTGGCGGGTGGCAGTCGAGGAGGGAGCGACGATCGTGCGGCTCGGCACCGCCCTCTACATGTGATGATTGAGCCATAATCCGTAGAGGATTCGATCGGCTGGAGCCGAAAGAGGCGAAAACCCATGGCTATCCGCGACACATGGCATAGAGCGCTGGTCTACTTCGGCTTGGCCGAGGATCACGATCACGGTCCCGAGTACGAGGAAGACTTCGACCTCGGCGACGAGGAGATCGAAGCCAGGCGCGAATCGGCCCAGGTGCGCCGGCTGCCCTCGTCGCGACGCTCCCGGCGCGACGAGATCGACGACATCTTCGCCGACGACGAGCCGATCTCGGCCACCCGCACGCGCACCCTGCGCCCGGTTGGCAACGGCGACTCCGAGGTCCAGGTCCACCTGGTGATCCCGCGCAACTTCAACGACGCTCAGCAGGTCGCCGATCAGTTCAAACGGTCGGTGCCGGTGATCCTCAACCTGCAGACGACCGACCACGAGCTCTCGAAGCGGATGATCGACTTCTGCTCCGGCCTGACCTACGCCCTCGACGGCGGCATGCAGCGGATTGCCGAGAAGATCTTCCTGCTCTCCCCGCGCAACGTCGAGGTCTCGGCCGAGGAGAAGGCACGGCTGATCGACAAGGGGTTCTTCAACCAGTCCTAGCGTGGGGAGGGTCGGTACTCCTCCCTCACAAGCCACGACTAGGCTGCGGACTGTGATCGTCGGGTTCTGTGGGTCCGGAAGCATGGCCGCGGCAATGGCGCGGGGATGGGTCGGCGAGGCCGAGCTGCTGTTCACCGATTCCGGCTCTGGGCGGGCCGCGGGGCTAGCCGACGAGGTCGACGGAGAGGCGCTTGACTCGAATGCGGAGCTGGCCGAGAGGGCGGACCTGCTCGTCCTCGCGATCAAGCCGGCGAGGCTGGGAGAAGTCGCGGAGGAGCTCCAGGGGGCGAAAGCGGTGCTCTCACTGCTCGGCGCCACCCCGCTGGAGATGGTCGAAGCCGCGTTCCCAGCCGCAGACGCAAGCCGGGTGATGCCCAACGTGGCGGTCGAGGTGCGCAAGGGAGTGCTGTGTCTCGCCGGTGCCGCCTCGCCGGAGGTGCGGGCACTGCTCGATCTGCTCGGGCACGTCGTGGAGCTGCCCGACGAGCAGTTCGACGCCGCCACCGCCGTGATGGGGTGTGCGCCGGCCTACCTGGCGCTGGCCGTCGAGGCGCTGGCCGATGCCGGGGCCGACGCGGGGCTGGACGAGGAGCTGGCGAGGGAGCTGGTGGTCGAGACGACCGCTGGGACGGCGGCGCTGCTGCGGATTAAGCACCCGGCTCACGTGCGCGAGGCAGTGGCGTCTCCGGGTGGCAGCACCGAGGCCGGGCTGGACGCCCTGGACCGGGAAGGGGCACGCGAAGCGTTCGAGGCTGCCGTGCGGGCCTCGCTTGAGAGGATGCGAGGGTGATCGCCCTCGCCCTCGCCCGCAACGACGTCGCCGATTACGTCAGCGCGCTCTTCCTCGTCTACATCGTCCTGATCTTCATCAACGTGCTGATCTCGTGGGTGCCGCGGATGCCCTACAACCGCTGGCTGCGCGCGGCGCTCGACTTCGTCACCGAGGCGACCAACCCCTACCTCAACCTCTTCCGCCGCATCCTGCCCCCGATCGGGGGCGGCGGCTTCGCCCTCGATCTCAGCCCGATCGTCGGCGTCATCGTGCTGTTCGTCCTGCAGGGCCTGGTCGTCGGCCTGATCCAAGGGTGAGCCCGCCGGCGAAGCGCGCCTGGCTCCTGGCCGGAGCTCTCGCCGTCGTCGTGGTCGCTCTCGACCAGCTCTCCAAGGCGCTGGTCGAGGCCAGCCTGGTCACCGGCGAGCGAGTCGACGTGCTCGGCCCGCTCGAGCTGACGCTCTCCCACAACAGCGGCGTCGCCTTCGGGCTGGCCAGCGGCGGGGGAGAGGCGCTGATCCTGTTCAGCCTCGCGGCTCTCGGCGCGGTCGGCTATCTCCTCGCCCGCGACCCCGCCCGCCCCGGGATGTGGGTGGCGGTCGGGCTGCTGGCAGGCGGCGCGCTCGGCAACCTCATCGATCGCGTGCTCGAGGGCGCTGTCACCGACTACGTCGATTTCCTCTCCTGGCCGCCCTTCAACCTCGCCGACATCGCGATCGTCGCGGGCGTGCTCCTGCTCGCGCTCCTCTACCTGACCCAGCCGCAGGGAGCATCCGATGGCTGAGGGCGAGCTGCGGGTCGTCCACCTCGACGAGGCGCTCGCGGTCGTCGATAAGCCGGCCGGGCTGGTCGTCCACCCGGCCCCCTCGCATCACGGGCCGACCCTGGTCTCCGAGCTGGCCGAGATCCTTGGCGGCGGGGAGGACCCGGAGCGCCCCGGGATCGTCCACCGCCTCGACAAGGGGACGAGCGGCCTGATGGTCGTCGCCCGCAGCGACGCCGCCCACGCCGCCCTGCAGGCTCAGGTTCGCCGCCGCGAGGTCGAGCGGGCCTACCTGGCCCTCGCCCGCGGTCAGCTCGCGTCCCGCACCGGCACGATCGACGCGCCGATCGGCCGCGCCTCGCGCCAGCGCCATCGCATGGCCGTCTCCGGCGCCGCCTCGCGCCAGGCCCGTACGCACTTCGAGGCCCTGGAGGCGCTGACGCACGAGACATACCTCGAGGCACGCCTGGAGACCGGACGCACCCACCAGATCCGCGCCCACTTCGCCGCGATCGGTCACCCACTGGCCGGCGACGCCACCTACGGCGGCGAGCCCAAGTACGGCCTGGAGCGCCAGTTCCTGCACGCTCACCGCCTCTCCTTCGCGCACCCCGAGAGCGGCGAGCGGCTCTCGTTTGCCTCCGAGCTGCCTGCCGACCTGGCCGCCGCGCTGGCCGCCGCGCGAGCCGCCTGATCGAGCTTCGCGCTCTACAATCGGCAGACCTTTAAACCAACCCCCGTCCGCGCAACTCGGATCCTGCCCGGCACACCGCCGGGTTCCGGCTAGGGCGACGGGATCTCACCCTCAAAACCAAGGAGATCGCAATGGCAGAGGCAGGCCTCAGGGAACTGCTGGAAGCCGGAGTTCACTTCGGCCACCAGACGCGCCGCTGGAACCCGAACATGCGCCGCTACATCTTCGGCGAGCTGGACGGGATCCACATCATCGACCTGATCCAGACCGAGGAGCTGCTGGAGAACGCGCGGCGCTTCGCTGGCGAGCTGGCGAGCGGTGGCGGCACCGTGCTCTTCGTCGGCACCAAGAAGCAGGCTCGCGGGCCGGTCGAGGAGTGGGCCGCCCGCTGCAAGATGCCCTACGTCAGCCAGCGCTGGCTAGGCGGCCTGCTGACCAACTTCAACACGATGTCGGCGCGGATCGCCCGCCTGCACGAGCTCAACGGCTGGAAGGAAGAGGGCAAGCTCGAGCTGCTGCCGACCAAGGAGCGGATGGGAATGCAGGCCGAGCTGGCCAAGCTCGAGTTCAACCTCGGTGGGGTGCGGGACATGGAGCGCCTCCCCGACGCCGTCTTCGTCACCGACCTCAAAACCGAGGAGATCGCCGTCCGCGAGGCTGCCCGCCTGCGGATTCCGATCATCGGCCTGGTCGACACCAACTGCGACCCGAAGCCAGTCGACTACGTGATCCCCGGCAACGATGACGCGATCCGCTCCTGCGAGCTGGTGATCGGCACCGTCGGCTCCGCGATCGAGGAGGGCGCCGGCTCCTGGCGGGTGAAGGAGGAGCGCCGCCTCGCCGAGGAGATGGAGCGCCGCAAGAAGGAGGAAGAAGAGCGGAAGAAGCGCGAGGAAGAAGAGAAAGAGCGTTTGGCGGCCCAGGAGGCGGCTAAAAAAGAGGCTGAAGCGAAAGCTGTGGCGGCGCAAGTCGCGGCACAGGCAAAAGCGGCGCAGGCCGCTCCAGCCGCAGGCCAGGCGGCCCAGTCCGCGGGACAGAGCGTTCCGGCCGCGGGTCCTGTCGCTGCAGGGGACCCACCGCCCCCTGCGGTAGCTAAAGCTTCCTCGGGGGCGGTCCCCCCTGCAGCGCCACCCGCGGAGGGAGCGGTTCCGAGCAAAGCACCGCAGGGTCCAGCTGGGGAGAAAGCCCCGGCGAAAAGCTCGGAGGCTCCAGCCGCTGAGGGGAAAGCTCCAGAGGCTCCGGCTGCCGAGGAGAAGGCTCCCGCGCCTGTTGCTGCTGAGGGGGAGGGGAAATGAGCATCACCGCTACCGACGTGAAGGCGCTGCGGGACCGGACCGGGGCGGCGATGATGGATTGCAAGGCTGCGCTCACCGAGTCCGATGGGGATGTGGACCGGGCGATCGAGATCCTCAGGGTGAAGGGACAGGCATCGGCCGCCAAGCGCGAAGGTCGCGGTACCGACGAGGGTGTCGTCGCCGCCTACATCCACGCCAACGACAAGGTCGGGGCGATGGTCGAAGTCCAGTGCGAGACCGACTTCGTCGCTCGCAACGAGGACTTCAAGGTCTTCGCCTACGAGGTCGCGCTGCACGTCGCCGCGACCTCGCCGCAATACGTCTCCTCAGAGGAGATCCCAACGGAGGAGCGCGAGGCGGAAAAGCGGGTCTTCGAGGAGAAGGCGCGCGAGGACGGCAAGCCCGACAACGTGGTCGAGAAGATCGTCGAGGGCCAGCTCTCCAAGTGGGCGAGCGAAGTGGCCCTGCTCGACCAGTCGCACGTCAACGCCGACAAGCACGACTCGAAGTCGATCGAGGAGCTGCGCCAGGAGCTGGCCGCGAAGACGGGCGAGAACATCCGCATCGCCCGCTTCTCCTACTTCCGCGTCGGGGAATGACGCAAGGCCGCGATGTAGGGTCGCGGCCGTAGATGGCCGCCCCGCAACCCAAGTTCGACCGCATCCTCCTGAAGCTGTCCGGGGAGGCGCTGATGGGCGATCTCGAGTACGGGACCGACGCCACCGCGGTGGAGCGGATCGCGCGCCAGGTGGCGGCGATTCGCGAGCGCGGGGTGGAGGTGGCGATCGTGGTCGGCGCCGGCAACATCTACCGCGGCCTCGAGGCCGCCGCAAAAGGGATGGACCGCGCCACCGGCGACTACATGGGGATGATGGCGACCGTCCTCAACGCCCTCACCCTCCAGGACGCGCTGGAGAAGCTCGGCGCCCACACTCGGGTTCTCTCCGCGATCGACGTCAAGGAGGTGGCCGAGCCCTACATCCGCCGCCGCGCGATGCGCCACCTGGAGAAGCAGCGGGTGGTGATCTTCGCCGCCGGCACCGGCAACCCGTTCTTCACTACCGACACAGCGGCGGCGCTGCGCGCCCTGGAGATCCACGCGCAGGCGATCCTAATGGCCAAGAACGGGGTCGAGGGTGTTTACGACGCCGACCCGGCGATCGAGCCCGAGGCAAAGTTCATCCCGGCGATCGGCCACCGAGAAGCGATCGAGCGTGGCCTCAAGGTGATGGACTCGACCGCCCTCTCCCTCTGCATGGACAACGACCTGCCGATCTACGTCTTCAACATGGCCGGTGAGGACAACATAGATAGGATCGTCAGCGGCGAGAAGGTGGGAACGCTGGTCTCCAGCGATCCCACGAGCTGACCGGAACGGGGGCGATGGTGGAGTTGATCGACGAACTGCTCGAAGACGCGAAAGGGCGGATGCAGAAGTCGGTCGAGTCGAGTCGCAGCGAGCTCGCCACCGTGCGCACCGGGCGCGCCTCGCCGCACCTGCTCGACCGGATCTCGGTCGACTATTACGGCACCTCGACCCCCCTCAAGCAACTCGCCAACATCGCCGCCTCCGATGCGCGCCTGCTCACCGTTACGCCCTTCGACAAGTCCTCACTGGGAGCAATCGAGAAGGCGATCCAGGAGTCCGACGTCGGCCTGACGCCGAGCAACGACGGCAACGTGATTCGCCTCCAGATCCCCGAGCTGACCGAGGAGCGCCGCCGCGAGATGGTCAAAGTCGTCCACGGCGTCGCCGAGGAGGGCCGGGTCGCGATCCGCAACGTGCGCCGCGACGTGATGCACGACCTGCGCGAGCTGAAGAAGGAGGGCGAAGCCGGCGAGGACGACGAGCGCCGCGCCGAGACCGCCCTGCAGAAGCAGACCGACGAGGCGATCGGCGAGCTCGACGCGCTGCTCAAAAGCAAGGAAGAGGAGATCATGGAGGTGTGAGCACCTCCGCGCGGTACGTAGCGATCATCACCGACGGCAACGGACGCTGGGCACAACAGCGGGGCCTGCCCGTCGTCGAGGGCCACCGAGCGGGAGCCGACACGGTAAAGGCACGGCTGCGCGACGCGGCCGAGCTGGGGATCGAGGAGCTGACCGTCTTCTCCTTCTCGACCGAGAACTGGTCGCGGCCGGCGGAGGAGGTCGAGGGCCTGATGGCGATGTTCGGCGAGCGAATCGATGCCGAGACCCCCGAGCTGGACGCGGAGGGGGTGCGGATGCGCTTCGTCGGCCGCCGCGAGGGCGTCGCGCCGGAGCTGGTCGAGAAGATGGCCTGGGCCGAGTCGAAGACCGCCGCCAACGACCGCATCGTCCTCTACGTCGCCTTCAACTACGGCGGTAGGGCGGAGGTCGTCGATGCGGCACGGGGCTTCGAGGGGGACTCCGAGGAGGAGTTCCGCAGCCGGCTCTACGCACCCGAGATGCACGACCCCGACCTCCTGATACGAACCAGCGGCGAGCGGCGCATCTCCAACTACCTGCTCTGGCAGTGCGCCTACTCGGAGCTGGTCTTCCGCGACGAGCTCTGGCCCGACTTCGGCCGCGAGGCGCTGGAGGAGTGCCTGGAGGAGTTCGCGGCGCGGCAGCGGCGCTTCGGGGCGAGGGTGTGATGAACGAGACACCCGAGGAGAGCGCGGCCGGCAGCGGTCGCAGGCGCCAGTACGACGAGGTCGAGGACCTCTTCGGCGGCTTCGACGAGCCGCTCGAGCAGGAGGCGCCGCCGAAACCACCGCCGCGGCCGCCTCGCCGGCGCAGCCGGCTGCGGGGGGAGACCGCGAAGCGGGTCCTCTTCGCGCTTCCCTGGATCGCCTTCGCAATCGCGATCATCGCCGCCGGCGGGCCCGCCTTCGCGATCGCGATGCTCGCGATCGGCGTGATCTGCCTGCGCGAGTACTTCTCGATGACCGAGGCCCTGCGCCCGATTCAGCTCGCCGCCTACCTCTCGGTCGCGGCCCTGATCGCCGCCGCCTACTTCGGTACCGCCTTCAACGTCCTCCTCGTCCTCACCGCCTCCTTCCCGCTGCTCTTCGCCTTCGGTGCCGACCGCAAGCACCGCGACGGGATCACGATGTCGATGGGGGTGACACTGCTCGGCATCGTTTGGATCGGCCTGCCGCTCGTCCACGCCGTCCTCCTGCGCGAGCTGCCGGACCACGGCGGCGCCCTGATGGTCGACGTCCTGGTCGGCACCTTCGCCGCCGACACCGGCGCCTACGCCACCGGGCGCATGTTCGGCTCGCACAAGATCGCCCCGAGCCTGTCGCCCAACAAGACGCTCGAGGGCCTCGTCGGCGGCTTCCTGATCGGCATGATGGGCCTCTGGTTCGCCGGCCTCTACCAGGACTGGCTCTCCGGAGTCGATGCGCTGATCCTCGGCGCCGCGGTGGCGGCGATCGCCCCCGTCGGCGACCTCTTCGCCTCGATGATCAAGCGCGACCTGGGCAAGAAGGACACCGGCCGCATCTTCGGCCCCCACGGCGGTCTCCTCGATCGCCTCGACGCCGTCCTCTTCACCGTCGTCGTCGGCTACTACCTGTCCCTCCAATTGGTTTACTGACAGGATTTTAATCAGGTACTCTTATCCGATCTTGCGCATGAGCTTCGAAGATTCCGCCAAGCCTCCCTCGTTAGCCATGGGGCGCTTCCTGGCGTTATTACGCCGGCCTTTGACATACAGGTCGGCGAGCCGAGCGTGACATAGCGATTTGTCTTCAGGAGGTGCTTCGGCTCGAAAGGGCAGCAAGCGCTTCAGGGAGACAAAGATGCAGAGTCCAAATCCTCGCAAGGGGTCGCAGAGAGGGAGTCGGCGGGTCAGGATCGAGCAGCCGCCGCTGCTGGTGGCCTTATCCGAGCAGGAAGCGATATTCATCCCCCGCCGGGCCTGGCGGCGCCTGAAACGCCGGATACTCGAGATGCCGCAGACGTCGACCGCCTGGCTGGGACTGGCGACGCTGCTGGTCGGGGTCTCCTTCACGGAACGCGGGGAGGGCGTCGTCGCGATCGCAGCGGCCCTCGGCGCTATCGGCTTCGCTCTCGCCCATAGAGCCGTGAACAGGGCGAATCGGAAACTGCGCAGGGACATCGCCGAGGAAATGAGGCTGTACGAGCCGGAGCCCGACCGATGAACGCGGTCGCGCCCCGCGCCTATGCTCTGAGCAATGAAGAAGCTGGTCATTCTCGGCAGCACCGGCTCGATCGGCACGCAGGCGCTGCAGATCGTCGCCGCCTCCGAGGAGCTGCAGGTCGTCGGCCTGGCGGCCGGGTCGAACTGGGAGCAGGCGGTCGAGCAGGCGCGGCAGCACGGGGTTCCGACCGTGGCTCTCGCCGACGCCGACGCCGCCGAGCGGGCGCGTGCCGCCTGGGACGGCAGGGTCCTCGCCGGCGAGGAGGGGATCCGTGAGCTGACCGGCTCCTCCGAGGCCGACCTCGTCCTCAACGGGATCGTCGGCGCCGCCGGCCTGGGCCCGACGGTGGTCGCGCTGGGCGCCGGCATCGACGTCGCCCTCGCCAACAAGGAGAGCCTGGTGATCGGCGGCGAGCTGACCATCGCCCTCGCCGAGGCGACGGGCGCGAGGCTGCTGCCGGTCGACTCCGAGCACTCGGCGCTCTTCCAGTTGATCCGCTCCGAGCCCCCGGGGACCGTCGAGCGGCTCGTCCTCACCGCCTCGGGCGGGCCCTTCCGTGGCCGCACCGACCTCTCGGGCGTGACGGTCGAGGAGGCGCTCGCGCACCCGACTTGGCGCATGGGGGGGCGGATCACGATCGACTCGGCGACCCTGGCCAACAAGGGCTTCGAGATGATCGAGGCTCACCACCTCTTCGGCGTCCCCTACGAGCGGATCGAGGTCGTCGTCCACCCGCAGTCGATCGTCCACTCGCTGATCGACCTCAACGACGGCGCTTCGCTGGCCCACCTCGGCAACCCGGACATGCGGGTGCCGATCTCCTACGCGCTGAACTTCCCCGAGCGCGCCGACGTCGACGTCGAGCGCCTCGATCTCGCAGCGCTCGGCGAGCTCAGCTTCGAGCGGCCTGACCCCGAGACCTTCCCCTGCCTGCGGCTGGCGCGTGAGGCCGGCGAGGCGGGGGGGACGGCCCCCTGCGTGCTCAACGCCGCCGACGAGGTCGCGGTCGCCGCCTTCCTCGCGGGGCGGATCGAGTTCACGGCGATCGCGGCCGCGATCGAGCGCGTGCTGGCCGAGATGCCGGCGCAGCGGCCGACGCACTTCGAGGACCTCTTCGCCGTCGACGCCGAGGCGCGCCGCCGCACCGAAGAGCAGGTCGGGGGGTTGGCGAGAGTATGAACTGGCTCCTGATCTTCCTCGGCTTCTCGCTGCTGATCGTCCTCCACGAGGCGGGGCATTTCGTCGCCGCAAAGGCGACCGGGATGCGGGTCGAGCGCTTCTTCCTCTTCTTCCCGCCGAAGCTGGCCTCGGTCAAACGGGGGGAGACCGAGTACGGGATCGGTGCGATCCCGGCGGGGGGCTTCGTGAAGATCACCGGCATGAACCCCGACGAGGAGCTGCCACCGGAGGTGGCGGCGCGGGGCTACTACAAACAGCCGGTCTGGAAGCGGATCGTCGTGATCGGGGCGGGGCCGGCGGTCAACATCGTGCTCGCCTTCGCGATCCTCTTCGGACTGGCCCTTCACGCCGGCCAGAGGACCGAAGTGGTTGGCGAGATCGAGGCCGGGTCGCCGGCGGCCGGCATGCTTCGCGCCGGCGACGAGATCCTGGCGGTGGACGGCCGTGCCCACCTGAACGCGAGCACCGGAGAGAGGCAGGAACTCTTCGTCAAGCAGGTCGCCTCCCACAAATGCCCCGGAAAGCAGGTCGAGGGCTGTGAGGCCACTACGCCGGCCACGCTGAGCGTGAGGCGCAACGGGGAGGTCGAGACAGTGGCCGTCCGGCCGGTCTACGATCCGGCGGTCGAGCGCACTCGCGTCGGTTTCGCCTATGGCACCGAGCCGATCGCAGCGGGCGAGGCCGCCACCCGCGCCGCGGACCTGATCTGGGAAGTCAGCAGCAAAACGGTGACCGTCTTCGCCCGGCTCTTCGAGGAGGAGCAGCGCAAGCAGGTCTCGGGAATCGTCGGCACCAGCGACGTCGCAAACCAGACGATCGACCTCGGCGCGGAACGAGCCCTGCTGCTGCTCGCCGTGGTCAGCCTCTCCCTCGGCCTGATCAACCTCTTTCCGTTCCTGCCGCTCGACGGCGGCCACATCTTCTGGAGCCTGGTCGAGAAGGTGCGCGGCCGGCCGGTTCCGTTCCGGGTGATGGAGCGAGCCGGGGCGCTCGGATTCGCCCTAGTGATCATGCTCTTCTTCATCGGCCTCAGCAACGACATCGGCCGCCTCACCGGCGAAGGGTTCGACGTCCGCTGACGGCGGCGTCGCCCGGATACCCTTCGCATATGGCTTCGAAGCGGCAGATCTTCGTCGGCGGCGTGCCGATCGGCGGCGGCGCGCCGGTCGTCGTGCAGACGATGACCAAGACCGAGACCGCCAACCTGGCGGCGACGATGGAGCAGATCCGCAGGGTCGCCGACGCCGGGGCCGATCTGGTGCGGGTCGCCGTCCCGCGCGACGACGACGTCGAGGCGCTGAAGACGATCGTCAAGGAATCGCCGATCCCGGTGATCGCCGACATCCACTTCAACCACACGCTGGCGCTGAAGGCGATCGACGCCGGGGCCCACTGCATCCGCCTCAACCCGGGCAACATCGGCGGGCGGGAGAAGGTCGCCGAGGTGGCGGCGAGGGCGACGGCCGCCGGAGTGCCGATGCGGATCGGGGTCAACTCCGGCTCGCTGCCCAAGCACCTGCACGAGCTCGAGCGCGAGAGCCCGGTCGAGGCGCTGGTCGCCGCGGCGATCGAGTTCGTCGAGCTGATGGAGAGCCTCGAGTTCGAAGACTTCAAGGTCTCGATCAAGTCGACCAACGTGCCCAACACGATCGCCGCCAACCGGCTGCTGGCGGAGAAGATCCCCTACCCGCTGCACCTCGGCATCACCGAGGCCGGGACCAAGTGGTCGGGCTCGCTGAAGTCCTCGGTCGGGCTGGGGACCCTGCTCGCCGACGGGATCGGCGACACGATCCGGATCAGCCTCTCGACCTTTCACGCCGAGGAGGAGGTCAAGGTCGCCTGGGAGATCCTCAAGGCGCTGCAGCTGCGGGAGCGCGGTCCGGTCCTGATCGCCTGCCCGACCTGCGGCCGCCTCCAGTTCGACATGGACTCGGTCGTGGCCGAGATCGAGCGGCGGCTGGAAGGCTACGCCGAGCCGATCGAGGTCGCGGTGCTGGGCTGCGCGGTCAACGGGATCGGCGAGGCGAGCCACGCCGACTTTGGCATCGCCGGAGCCAAGAACGAGGGGTTGATCTTCGCCGGAGGCAAACCGCTGCGGAAGGTCCCGCAGGCGAAGCTGGTGGACACCCTGTTCGACGAGATCGACAAGTCGCTCGACCGCGGCGGCGAGGTCGAGTTCGACGAGGCCGAGTCGCGCGAGGGCGCCGAGTGGGTGGCGAAGATCGAGGAGGCGAGCGCCGGCGACCTGACACCGGAGAAGATCGCCAAGCTGGAGCACGAAGCTGCCCAAAAGGGCGAGTCCGACAAGGTGCTCCTCGACGAGGAGGCTTCGCCGACTGCTGGGCGTCGCTTCACGAGGGCCTGACGGCGCAGCGGGTCCTGTCGTCGCAGGGGACCCACCGCCCCTTCCGGTAGCTAAAGCTTCCTCAGGGGCGGTACCCCCTACGACGCCACCCGCTGCGAGATAGGTTTCCCGCATGACGCGGCTCTCGCAGACTTTCTTGCCCACGCTGAAGGACGCCCCAGCCGATGCGGAGGCCTTGTCGCACAAGCTGATGGTTCGGGCGGGGCTGATCCGTCAGCTCGGGGCCGGGCTGTGGACCTATCTGCCGGCCGGGTGGCGGGCGCATCGCAAGGTGGAAGCGGTGCTGCGCGAGGAGATGGAGTCGATCGGGTGCCAGGAGATGCTGATGCCGGTGCTGCAGCCGGCCGAGTCCTGGGAGAAGACCGGCCGCTACGGGATCGACGAGCTGTTCAAGCTCGAGGATCGCAAGGGCGCCCCGATGGTGCTGGCGATGACGCACGAGGAGTGCCTCACCTACCACGTGGCGCGGGAGGTGCGCTCCTACCGGGACCTGCCGCTGATGCTCTACCACCTGCAGACCAAGGAGCGCGACGAGCCGCGACCGCGGGCCGGCGTGCTCCGCACCCGCGAGTTCACGATGAAGGACGCCTACTCCTTCGACCGCGACGAGGAGGGCCTGGAGCGCTCCTACGAGCTCCAGAGCGGTGCCTACGAGCGCATCTTCGACCGCTGCGGGCTGCGCTGGCACCGGGTCGAGTCGGACGTCGGGATGATGGGCGGGTCCGGCGCCCACGAGTTCATGGCGCCCTGTGCCGCGGGCGAGAACGAGGTGGCGCTGGCGCCCGGCTACGCCGCCAATGTCGAGGTCGCCTCCGCCCAGGCGCAGCCGGTCGAGCTGCCACCGGCGCTGGCCGCCCCGGAGGAGGTGGATACACCCGGCTTGACCAAGGTCGAGGAGGTCGCGGACCACCTCGGGCTCCCGCACGGCGCCTTCATCAAGACCCTGCCGATCGTCGTCGAGGGACGCGGATTGGTCCTCGTGCTGCTCCGCGGCGACCACCGGCTCAACGAGATCAAGCTGCGCAACGGGATGGGAACTGACTTCCGCCAGGCGAGCACCGAGGAGATCGAGGCTCAGCTCGGGCCCGTCGGCTACCTCGGCCCGGTTGGAAGCGGCCTACCGATCATCAGGGATGCGGCGCTAACCGGCGACTCTTACGTCTCGGGCGCGAACAAGCCGAACACCCACCTGCGCGGCATCGACCCTTCCCGCGACTTCGAGGCCTATGAGATGGACGTGCGCTCGGTCGAGGCCGGCGACACCGCTCCCGGCGGCGGCACGATCGAGATCGAGCCGGCGATCGAGATCGGCAACATCTTCAAGCTCGGCACCCGTTACTCGGAGCCGCTCGGCGCCACCTACCTAGACGAGGAAGGCAAGGAGCGGGCGATCGTGATGGGCAGCTACGGGATCGGTCCGGCCCGGATAGTCGCCGCGGCGATCGAGCAGCGCGCAGACGAGCGCGGGATCGTCTGGCCGTCCTCGATCGCCCCCTGGGGGGTGCAGCTCGTCTCGCTGGCCAAGGCCGGCGAGGAGGAGCGCGACGCCGCCGACCGGATCTACGACGAGCTGCGCGAGGCCGGGGCGGAGGTCCTCTACGACGACCGCGACGCCGGGCCGGGAGAGAAGCTGACCGACGCCGAGCTGCTCGGCTGTCCACTGCGGCTGGTGGTCGGGCGCCGCGGTCTCGCCAAGGGGATCGTCGAGGCAAGCGAGCGCGCCTCCGGGGCCGAGCACGAGCTGCCCGTGACGGAGGCCGCCGAGCGCGCGCTATCGCTCCTCCGCGACGCCGATGGCTGAGAGCGCGCCGTTCGGCCGCGGCCGGTTGCGCCGCCTCTTCGGCCTCGACCGCAGCGGCCCGCCGCCGCGCCAAACGCTCGAGGGCGAGCCGCTCAACCCGTGGACGCTCCCCAACCTGGTCGGCTTCATACGCCTCGCCGCGATCCCTGTCTTCCTCTACCTCGGCCTCGAATCCGGCGACGGGCGCGATGCCGCCGCCGCGGCGCTCTTCTGGCTGATCGCCGCCGGCGACTATCTCGACGGCTTCCTTGCCCGCGTCACCGGCCAGTACAGCCGCCTTGGGGCGATGCTCGACCCCTTGGTCGACCGCCTCACGATCCTCGCCGGCGCAGTCGTCTGCTGGCACTTCGAGCTGCTGCCCCGCTGGGCCCTGGCGCTACTCGCCGCGCGCGAGCTGGCGATGCTGGTCCTGGCGCAGTACGGCCTGCGGCACGGGGTCGAGCTGGCGGTCAACTGGCCGGGGCGGATTTCCGTCTTCCCGATCATGGGGGGGATCTTCTTCGCGATGGTCTTCGCCGGCTGGGTCCCGGCGGCGTCGCTGATCTTCGGCCTCGTCTTGGCCCTCGTCGCCACCGCGCTCTACGCCCGCACGGGCCTGCGCGAAGTGCGCGCTGCACGTAAACCTTCAACCTTCGGTTGAAGGTTTGGCTCAGCGACCTATAATCGGCGGCGACCCACCGACCGGTGGACACCCCGAGCAAGGAGCGTCATGGAGGACACCTTTCCCGATCTCGGTTCCCTCAGCGACGAGGAACTGAAGGACCTGATCGACAAGCTCACCGAGGAGGAGAACGAGATCTCCTACAAGCGGCGTGTCCTGCACGGCAAGATCGACATCCTGCGCGCCGAGCTGGTCAACCGCCTGCGCCAGAAGCGCGAGCACGGCGAATCGCTGATCTCCGGCGACGACGTCAGCCGCCTGACCGAGATCCTCGCCGGCAAAGCGGCCGGCGCCCCCGAGGACAAGCCCGCCGCCTGACGGAAGGATCGAGCGATGGCCGTCCACTGTCCCGAATGCGGCTTCGTCAACCCCGAGGGCGCCAACTACTGCCAGAAGTGCGGCGCCTACCTGGGTGGTCCCGCCGAGGGCGAGGGCGACGAGCCGACGACGATGACCTACACCGTCGACGACACCGGCGAGATGCAGCCGATCGACATCGATGAGGCGGTGGCCCGCAGCGGCGCCGCCCTCGTGATCCGCTCCGGCGGCGGCCGCGCGGGGGAGAGCTTCACCATCACCGAGGAGCGGGTCAGCATCGGTCGCAGCCCTGACGCCGGCGTCTTCCTCGACGACGTCACCGTCTCCCGCAACCACGCGTTGCTGGTGCGTCGCCGCGACGGCCTCTACATCGACGACCTCGGCTCGCTCAACGGCACCTACGTCAACCGCCGCCGGATCGAGTCCCACCTGCTCGCCGACGGCGACGAGATCCAGGTCGGCAAGTACAAGCTCAGCTACCTGGAGAAATAGGGGCGCGGCGATGGCAGTCTCCGAGCAGCAGGCCCGCCAGCGCGACTCGCGCCCGCGCAAGGCGCTGACGATCGGCGCCGTCTGCAAGATCCTGCAGAGCGAGTTCGACGACGTCTCGATCTCGAAGATCCGCTACCTCGAGGACCAGAAGCTGCTCACCCCGCGCCGCACCGCCGGCGGCTACCGGCTCTACAGCCAGTCGGACGTCGAACGGCTGCGCACGATCCTCCGCCTTCAGCGCGACGAGTTCCTGCCCCTGCGGGTGATCCGCCAGGAGCTGGCGTCTGGTGGCGACATCGTCCCCAGCGGCGGCTCCGATCGGCGCCCCTCCGGCGGCGCGGTGCGGCGAGCGATCCTCGTCAACACCTCGCGCGCCTACCTGACCCTCGACGAGGTGATCGAAGAGACCGGTGCCCGCGAGGAGCTGGTCGCCGAGCTCGAGAATTTCGGCATCGTGCAGCCGGAGAAGCGCGAGGGCAAGACCGTCTACGACGAGACGGACCGGGAAATCGTCCGCGCCGCCAACGAGCTCTCCCGCTTCGGGGTCGGCGCCCGCAACCTGCGCATCTTCCGCTCCTCGGCCGACCGCGAGGCCAACCTGCTGGAAGCGATGCTCGGGCCGGCGCTGCGCTCACGCAACCCGGACCGGCGCAAAGAGGCGCTGGAGAGCCTCGAGAGCCTGGCCGCCACGGTCAGCCACCTGAAGCATCTGCTCCTGGTCAGGGACCTGCGCCAGCTCGCCGGCGACTAGGGCGCTCGTGCCGCGTGCGACTCGCAGCCGGGTGATCGACGCCCCGTCGGAGGAGGTCTGGGCGCTGGTCTCCGACCCCTACAACCTGCCGCGCTGGTGGCCGCGGACGGTGCGAGTCGAGAGCGTCGAGGGGAGGGGCGAGGGTTCGCAGTGGACCAACGTGCTGGGAACGGCTGAGGGGCGCGGCGTGCGCGCCGATTTCCGCTGTCGCGAGGCGGTGGAGAGCGAGCGCTACGGCTGGGAACAGCAGGTCGAGGGGACGCCGTTCGCCCGCCATCTGCGCGGCTCCAGCGTCGAGATCGGACTGCGCCCTGATGGCGACGGCACCGCGGTCGAGCTCCGCTCCAGCCAGTCCCTGCGAGGGCTCTCGCGGCTTGGCTCGCCGATGATGCGGCGCGGCCAGGCAAAAACGCTGGAGGAGGCCCTGGACGGGATTGAGCGGGCACTGACGTGAGCGACCCGAGGCGGGATTCGAAGTGGTGGGGCTGGGGCGACCCGGCGGTCGCGCCCGAGCTCGACAGTGAGGCGCTGGCGACCCTGCGCGAGCGGATCGGCGAGCTGACGCCCTCGCCGCTAGCAGCGGAGCTGGAGAGCTTCGAGCTGCCCGAGCCGGCGTCGCTGCCGGCGGCCCTGACGGAGGCGGTGGGCGAGGATCGCGTCTTCAGCTCGGCCGAGGACCGGGTCCGCCACGCGACGGGGTGCGGCTACGTGGACCTCACCCGCCTGCGCGGCGGTGGGCTCGAGGCGGCGCCCGACGCCGTGCTGCTACCGGCCGACGCCGATGCGGTGAGACGCGTCCTCCAGGTTTGCGCGGCGGAGGGAGTCGCAGTGGTCCCCTACGGCGGTGGCACCAGCGTGGTCGGCGGGGTCGAGCCGCTGCGAGGCTCGCACGAGCGGCTGGTCAGCCTCGACCTGGCCGACCTGCGGGCGGTCGAGGTAGACCGCCGCTCGCTGACCGCCTGCCTCGGCGCCGGGCTGCGCGGCCCTGAGGCGGAAGCGGCGTTGGCGGCCCAGGGAGTGACGCTCGGGCACTTCCCCCAGTCCTACGAGTACGCGACGATCGGCGGCTTCGCCGCGACTCGCTCCGCGGGCCAAGCCTCGAGCGGCTACGGCCGCTTCGACGCCGTGGTCAACTCGGTGCGCCTCGTCGCGCCGGCCGGCGACCTGCGCACGCTGGACACCCCGCACACAGCCGCTGGGCCGGCCCTGCGTGAGCTGGTCGTCGGCTCCGAGGGCGTCCTCGGGGTAATCCCCGACGTCACGGTCAGAGTGCGCCCGCTGCCGGCGGTACGGCGCTACGAGGCCTGGATCGCCGACAGCTTCGAGGCGGGGGCCGAGATCGTGAGGACGATGGCGCAGGGCCCGGGGCTGCCGGATGTGATCCGCGTCTCCGATGAGGAGGAGACCAGCGTCTCGCTCGCCCTCTCCGGTCCACGGGGCGTCACCGGCAAGCTCTTTGGCGGCTACCTGGGGCTGCGCGGCAAGCGCGGTGGCGGCCTGATCGTGATCGGGATCGAGGGAGATGAGGAGTCGGTGGCCCGCCGCCGCGCCCTCGCCTCGCGCGCCCTGCGCGCCGGCGGCGCCGCTTACCTCGGCCGGTCGGCGGGGCAGTCCTGGGAGCACGGCCGCTTCCAGGGCCCCTACCTGCGCGACACATTGATGGACATGGGCGCGATGGTCGAGACCCTCGAGACCTCGCACACCTGGTCGAAGTTGAACGACCTGCGGCGCTCGGTGGGCGGCGCGATCTCCGACGCGATGGCGGCCCAGGGGACGCCCGGCCTGGTCTTCTGCCACCTCTCCCACGCCTACGCCGACGGGGCCTCGCTCTACTTCACCTTCATCGCGCGCTCGCGCAAGGGGGCGGAGGTCGAGCAGTGGCGCGCCGTCAAGCAAGCCGCATCGGAGGCGATCGTCGCCGGCGGCGGCACGATCACCCATCACCACGCCGTCGGCCGCGACCACGCCCCCTACATGGAGGCGGAGGTGGGGAGGACCGGGCTCGACGTCCTGCGCGCGGTCAAGGACGAGCTCGATCCGGCCGGGATCATGAACCCCGGCAAGCTGCTCGGCTGACCTGGCTGCCAGATCAGCCGAGTGCTATTCCTGCTCTTTCGCGGCGGCGTTGACGATCGGTCCGGTGACTTCGCCGCGCAGGACGTCCTCACCGGCGTAGGTGGGCGCTTTCTGCTCTTTGCCGGCTTTGGCCAGCGCCGCTTTCAGCTCCGCGTTGGAGACCAGTGAGACTTCCATCTGGTCGAAGCCGTTTGCCAGTAGGCCGAGCGCTTCGGAGGGGATCGGGTACTGCGCTTCGATCGTTCCGGACTGCGGGACCCTGGTGATAGCGATCGGGATCCGCTCGGTCGGCGAGCGGGAGAGCGAGACCGCGTAAGCCTGGCCTTTGCCAGCGGGCTCCAGGCTCTCGGCCTGGAGCAGCAGCAGGACCGAGCCTTTCGAACGGGCGAACACGGCGAGGCCTTTGGCGTCGCCGCCGTCGACCGGCTGCAGGATCGCCTGGGTCAGTTTGGTCGAGCCTTTCGCGACATCGGTCGCGGCGCTCGTCGCGTCCGACCCCGAATCCGAGTCATCCCCACCACTGATGTCAATAGCCCCGGTGGCAAAGAGCAGCACCAAGATCACGACCACCGCCCCCCCGATCAGCTCAACCAACCGCCGCCGGTCTTTTGGCATTGACAGCTGCGGCTTGGCCCTGGATGGCGTCGGTCTCGGGGAAGCCGGTGCTGCTGACGATGTTCGCTGGGCTGGAGCTGGTGCTCTCTCCGCGGGTGGCGTGGATGTGGAGGGGCCGAGAACGGAGGCGGAGCCCCCGCCCGCAGGCTCCTCCACAGCCGCGTCAGGACCCGCGGCCGGAGCGCCCCGATCCGCTGCGGCGACAGGACCCGCGGCCGGAGCAGTCTCGTCCTTCGCGGCCGGAGCAGTTTCGTTCAGCTCCGCCACGGCCTCGCGCACCCGACGGCGCACCTCATCGACGCTGAGCCCCATCAGCGCCGCGATGTCCTCATAGCCCTCTTCGCGCTGCGCAAGCAGGCGCAGAAGGGCCTTCTGGTCGTCGCTCATCCCCACCGTCCGGGAAGCCTACGACAGTAAGGCGCGTCTGAAGTTATGCCTATCTATAGGGTCCTCGCGATGGTCGACGACCCGCGCGGACTGACCTCCCACTTCGACGCCCTGCTCGGCACCGAGTGGCTCGACGACGATCCCGAGCACGCCCGGGTTCGAGTGACGATGCGAGACGAGCTGCGCCAGCCGGTCGGCCTCCTACACGGCGGGGTGATGTCCTCGCTGATCGAGAGCGTCTGCTCTCGCGCCACCGCGCTCACGGTGGTTGGTGACGGGATGGCCGCGATGGGCCAATCGATCAGCGTCAACTTCATCCGCCCGATCACCGAGGGCCACGCCGAAGTCCATGCCAAGGCCCGTCACCGCGGCCGCACCACCTGGGTCTGGGACGCCGAGGTTCGGGACGCCCAGGACAGACTCTGCGCCCTGGCCCAGATGACCATCGCTGTTAGGCCGCTGCCGAAGCGCTAGCCGCCGAAGCGGTTGGTAATCGGCAACCGCCGGTCGCGGCCGAAGGCCTTCGGCGTGATCCGAATCCCCGGCGCCGCCTGGCGCCGCTTGTACTCCGAGCGGTCGACCAGCCTCACCACCTCGTCGACGACGTCGGCCGGCAGTCCCGCGGCGACCATCTCCTCACGGCCTTGGTCGCGTTCGACATAGGCCTCCAGGACGCGGTCGAGCAGCTCGTAGGGCGGCAGCGAGTCACTATCGCGCTGGTCCGGGCGCAGCTCGGCGGAGGGCGCGCGCTCCAGCACCGAAGCGGGGATCAGCTCGCGCCCCTCCGCCTCGTTGCGGTGGCGGACCAGGTCGTAGACGAGCGTCTTCGGCACGTCCTTGATTACCGCGAAGCCGCCCGCCATGTCGCCATAGAGAGTGGCGTAGCCGACCGACATCTCGCTCTTGTTGCCCGTCGTCAGGACCAGCCAGCCATGCCGGTTGGAGAGGGCCATCATCAGGTTCCCCCTGATCCGGGCCTGGATGTTCTCGGCCGCGAGGTCGGGCTCTGAGGGCTGGGCCGGCTGGCCGGTCAGGGCTCTCTCGTACTCGGCCATCGCGTCGGCGATCGAGATCTCGATCGCATCGCAGCCGAGATTGTCAGCGATAGTCCGCGCGTCCTGCTGTGTTTCCGAGCTGGAATGCGGGGATGGCATGATCACGCAGCTGACTCGCTGGGGGCCAAGCGCATCGACGGCGAGCAGGGCAACCAGGGCGGAGTCGATCCCTCCCGAGAGGGCAACCCCGACGTGCTGGAAGCCGTTCTTGGCGACGTAGTCGCGCAGGCCGAGGACGAGCGCCGCGTAGACCTCGGCCAGGTCGTCGAGCGGCTCGGTCAGCGGGCCGGGAGCGGGGGAGGGGATCTCGCAGACCAGCAGCTCCTCCTCGAACTGGGCGGCACGGGCGACCGGCTCGCCGTTCGGATCGAGCACGAAGCTGTGGCCGTCGAAGACCAGCTCGTCCTGGCCGCCGACCAGGTTGCAGAAGGCGACGTGGGTGCCGTAGGCGCGAGCCCGCTCGGCGAACATCGCCTCGCGCTCGCGGCCCTTGCCGCGGTGGTAGGGCGAGCCCGACGGGTTCGCGATCAGCTCGGCCCCCTGCGCCGCCTCGACCGAGGCCGGCGGCCCCTCGACCCAGCAGTCCTCGCAGATCGTCAGGCCGACCCGCGCGCCGGCGACCTCGATCGTCATCGGCTCATCCCGGGGGATGAAGTAGCGCTGCTCGTCGAAGACGGCGTAGTTGGGCAGTCGGTTCTTTCGGTAGACCGCCTGCAGCGCCCCGTCGGAGAGCACGGCCAGCGAGTTGTAGGCGTGGCGGAAGTCGCCGCCCTCGGCGGCGGGCTCGGCGAACCCGACCAGCGCGGTGAGCCCGGGCCCGACGCCTGCCGCCAGCTCCTCGACCGCGCGCCGGTTGGCCTCGACGAAGTGGCGCTTCAGGTAGAGGTCCTCGGCGGGGTAGCCGGGGATGCAGAGCTCGGGAAAGATCACCAGGTCGGCGCCGGCGCCGACGGCTCTCTCGATCCACTCGGCGACCTTGGCCGCGTTGCCCGCGACGTCGCCCACCGTGGGGTCGATCTGGGCAAGCGCTACGCGCAAGGCAGGCTCCGGAGCGGCAGGCCGGTCACGGCTGAAGTATCGCCGCCGGGACGGGCGGGAGGCACCCGCACTCTGTGTAGATTGCGGCGAGTGCGGGCGAAACGGCGGCTGATCGGGACTTCGCTCGCCTCACTGGCCCTGGTCGCGGTGGCGCCGGCCCCAGTCCTGGCCGGCGATCAGTGGGTCTTCCGCGCGCCTCTCGCCCGGCCGACGGACCAGCCCGACCCCAACCGCAACGCCTATACCGTCCCCGAGGCGCCCCGCTCGCCCGCCTGCACGCGCCACTTCTGCGTCCACTGGGTGTCGGAGGGGATCGACGCGCCGAAACTGATCGACGCCGACGGGAACCGCGACGCCGACGGCGTCCCCGACTTCGTCGAGCGCGTGCTGGAGGTGGCCGACCACGTCCACTCGATCGAGAACGGCAAGCTCGGCTGGCGCGAGCCGAAGTCGGACGGTCGCAAGGGGGGAGGCAGGGGCAAGACCGACGTCTACCTGGCCCAGATCGGCGGGGCGCTGTTCGGCTACGCCGCCCCCGACCGGGGCCAGGCGACCAGGGCGCACCGCCTGCCTCGCCGGCTGCACGGCTACCTCGTGCTCGACAACGACTACGACCCGCGCGAGTTCCCGGGGACGACGCAGCTCACCAACCTCGAGGTGACCTTCGCCCACGAGTACACCCACATCCTCCAGTTCGGCTACGACGCTTACCAGGACGCCTGGTTCGCCGAGTCGACCGCGGTCTGGATGGAGGACCAGGTCTACGACGACCGCAACGACTACCTGCGCTACGTGCGCCGCTGGGTGCGCCGCTACGAGACGCCGCTGACCGCGAACTCAATCAAGGAGTACGGCTCGGCGGTCTGGAACCAGTGGCTCGCCCACCGCTATGGCCGCGAGGTCGTCCGCAAGGCCTGGGCCCGCGCTCTGTACACGAAGCCGGGCGGCTTCTCGGTCTCCGCCTACGGCGCGGCGATCCGCGCTGAGCGCGGCCCCAGCTTCGGCCGCGACTTCGCCCGCTTCTCACGCGACGTGGCCGAGTGGCGCACCGGCACGGTCTTCCCCGAGGCGCGGCGCTACCGCGACGTCTCCCGCCAGGGGAACCTGCCGACGACCGGCCAGCCCCTCCAGCGGCTGCTGAACCACACGACCGCGCAGCTGCTGCGCGTCCATGCCCCCGGCGGCAAAGCCGTGGTCATCAGTGCCACGGCGCCGGTCGGAACCGAGGCCGGCCTGGCGCTGGTCGGGCGAGTCGGCAGCGAGCGCCGCGGCCGAGTGGTCTCGAAGCTGCGCTTCAAGGCGAACGGCGGCGCGATGTCGGTGCGCCTGCGGCGGCCGGGGCGCTTCGACCGGATCACCGCTGTGCTGGTCAACGCCGATGCCAGCACCGGCGGCTACAGCGCTCGCCTGTTCGACTGGAGCTACCTGCGGGACGCGGCGCCGTTCACGGTCAGCGCACGCTTGGCGCGCTGAGCCGAGCGGCCGTCGCCGTCGCCCCCGCCTGAATCGACGGCTTCGGCCAGCGCCTGTTCGAGGTCGAGGCCGAAGCTCTCGAGGTCGGCCATCGCGTCGTAGTCGCCGACCAGGCCGAAATTGACCTTGCCGTCGTAGGACATGATCCCGACGCAGAGTGCCTGGCGGCGGGCCAGGGGGACCAGCGGGAAGATCGCCTCCATCTTGCGTCCGAGGACGTAGAGCGGGAACTGCGGCCCCGGTACGTTGGTGACCACGAGGTTGAAGAAGCGCTGCGCCGGCTGCAGCCGGGCCGCCTGGGAAGTGATCGTCGGTGGGGCGAAGTCGGTGATCCTGGTCAGGATTTCAGCGCCGACCGCCTGGCCCGAGCCCTTCAGGTCGCCCATGGTCTCGGTGATCAGGCGCAGCCGCTCGACCGGGTCCTCGCACCACACGGGCAGCGGCGCCATCATCGCCGCGATCCGGTTGCCGAGTGCGCCGCGCTCCTCCTCGGTGCGGACGCTGACCGGGACCAGCGCCCTCATCTCCAGATCCGCGGTGTCGTGGCCGCGGGCACGCAGGTAGTTGCCGATCGCCCCGGTGACGACCGAGAGGACGACGTCGTTGACCGTCCCGCCATGCTCGTTCTTGACCTGCTTCAGGTCGGCGAGGTCGGCGCGGACGAAGGCGATGCGCCGGTGGGGGCCGATCTCGACGTTGAAGGGGGTGGAGGGGGCCGCCATCCCGGCGCCGATCACCTTGCTCGTCGCGCCGATCCCCTCCAGCACCTGACGCGGCCCGCGCAGCGTGGCGCGGATGCCGCGGGCGATCTCACGCGGGCTGGTGGCGCGCTCGCGCAGGGCGTCGGCGAGTATCTCCAGGTTGGTCGGCTCCGGCCGCGGCGCCCACTTGGGAGGGCGGACCGGGGACGAGGCCGGCTCCTGCTCGACGTCGAAGAGGACCGTCGTGATGTCGACCCCCGAGACGCCGTCGACGAGCGCGTGGTGGCTCTTGCCGACGATCGCGAAGCGGCCACCCGAGAGGCCCTCGACCAGCCACAGCTCCCAGAGCGGCTTGCTGCGATCGAGCTGCTGGGAGAAGATCCGCGCCGCCAGGTTGCGCAGCTGCTCCTCGGAGCCGGGAGCCGGGAGCGCGGTCTGCCGCACGTGGTAGTCGAGGTTCAGGTGCGGGTCGTCGACCCAGACCGGGCGGCCCTGCGCGAAGGGGACGAAGCGCAGCTTCTGGCGGAAGCGCGGCACCAGGTGCAGGCGCGACTCGATGTGGTCGCGGAACTCCTCATGGCTCGGCGGCGGCCCCTCGAAGAGGATCGCCGAGGCGACGTGCATGTGCGCGCCGGCACGCTCCATGTGGAGGAAGGAGGAATCGAGTCCAGTGAGCCGGTCAGACACGGCAGAGATCTTCGCACAGCCGCTGCGAGGCTCAGGTGGAGATCGAGAGTCGCAGCTGGTCCTGCTCCTCGCCGGTCTCAGCCGCCGCCTCCACGTTGCCGTTGTAGAAGCCGGCGACGCGGACGCCGAGCAGCCGCACCGGGCGCGGCGGCGCGTAGGCGCGTAGGAGGTCGAGCGCGACCGGAGTGACCACCGCCGGGTCGTTGGTCGGCTCCTCAACCGTGTGCGAGCGGGTGACGTTGGTCCAGTCGTCGAGGCGGACCTTGATCCCGACCGTGCGCCCCTCGAGGTCGCGGGCCCGCAGGCGCCGGCAGAGCTCCTCGGAGAGCGAGCGCAGCGAGGCTGCCAGCTCACCGTGGTCGGCGACGTCGTAGTCGAAGGTCGTCTCGGCCGATTGCGACTTGGTCTCGTGGACGGTGACGATCGGCGTCTCGTCCTCGAAGCGGGCGCGGGCGTACAGCCAGCGGCCGGTGCGCGGGCCGAACGCCTCCACCAGCGCGGGCGCGTCGCGGGCCCGCAGCTCGGCAAGGGTGCGGATCTCCATCCGCTCCAGCTTGGCGACGCTCTTTGGGCCGATGCCGGGGATCAGGCCCGGCGACTCGGCGGCGAAGCGCTCCAGGGCTTCGGCGCGGGAGAGGACGACGAGCCCGGCCGGCTTGCCCAGCTCGCTGGTGATCTTGGCCAGCAGGCGGTTCTCGGAGATGCCCACCGAGCAGGTGAGGCCGGTGTCCTCGCGGATCTCGGCGGCGATCCGGCGCATCGTCGCCTTCGGCGAGAAGAGCCCGGTGAGGTCGACGTAGGCCTCGTCGAGACCGACCTGCTCGACCGTCTCGGCGTTGCGCCGCAGGATCGCCATCACGTCTCGGGACGCCTCGCGGTAGGCGGTGAAGTCGGGCTGGAGGTAGACGGCGTCGGGCAGCCTGCGCCGCGCCACCGCCGCCGGCATCGCCGAGTGGATCCCGGCCAGTTTGCGCGCCTCATAGCTCGCCGTCGTCACCACCGCCCGCGGCCCCGACCCGCAGACGACGACCGGCTTCCCCTTCAGCTCCGGCCGCTTTCGCAGCTCGACCGATGCGTAGAAAGCGTCCATGTCGAGATGGGCAATCGTCCGCTCGAAGGCCACGAGTTCGATGGTAGGACGGGGGAGGGACGGGACCGCCCCCCGAGAAGCGTTTCGCTGGTGCTTGCCGGGTACGCTCAAGGAGTGGCCGATGTGTCTCACGCGAAGATCGACGAGATCAACGCCCTGGAAGGCTTTCTCGAGGGAATTAAGATGCACCAAGTCGCGGCTGGGCTCGGAATTAGCGCCTTCGGCATCTCGATCGTCGAGATGGAGCCCGGAGCAACCGAGTACCCGGAACACGACCACTCAGCCGACGGTATCGGCGGTCAGATGTTCGCTAAACGCCCAGAGCAGCTCGGACAGGAGGAGGTCTACATCGCCCTACGCGGCTCCGGCACCCTCGAGGCCGGCGGCGAGACCTACCCGCTGGATCAGGACCACATCGCCCGCGTCGCCCCCGACGTGGTCCGCAAGATCACTCCCGGCCCCGACGGCCTACGCCTCCTTGCCCTCGGCGCTACGCCTGGCCAGCCGTACGACACCGGCGGCACGCTTTAACTCGCCTCGATCCGATTATCTGCTTCGTGAAGATCTCTCCTCATAAGAGAGATCGTGCCCTGGCGAGCCTGTCGAAGTTTGTCCTCTATCGAGCGCATATAGGACGTAGCGTCATCGGGCCAAGTGAGCGTCTCGCTGTCTATGACTACAGAAAAGCGATCAATCGCTTCTGCGATGACTGTGTGCAGTGGGTATGAACTCTCCTTGACGGCTTCTGTTCCAGCAAGCTCGAGTTCGTTATCAGCCAGATTGAATGCGATCCAACGGGAACTTAGCGTCTCCTGGTCAATTGTCTCAGTGGTTGCTGAGTGGATGATCGCGTCAAGTGCCTCCAAGTAGTGAAGGTAAACAGCCCGGCGTTGCTCACGCCTCTGCTCAAGCTGCTCCTCGCTGTCTTTCGAAAATTGGCGCTCGTCTCGGCGTTTTTCGAGAAGAAGCTGCTCTCGTTGAAGACGATTCTGTAGGCGGGCCGTTGCGTAGCCGACGGTTGCACCAACAACGCCGCCTCCGAAGGTGAAAAAACCTGTCCAGAAAACATCGGATGGCATTTCGAGCAGTCTCGCATGCGGTGTCGTACGGCGCCCGCTCGTAAACTTCCTCAAATGGCTTCCCCCGAGGCGAAGAATCTCGAGGCGATCTCGCAGGCGATCGACCGGCACAACTCGAGCTGCCCGTTCCCGGCGGCCGAGGTGCGGATGAACCCGTTCGAGGTCGAGCGGCTGGGCTGGAACGAGATCCGCGGGCTGCCGGTCGTGCCCGACGCCGAGATCGGGACGGGTCGCTTCCGCATCGTCTGCTCGCGCGACGTGGACGGCGCCGGCCTCGAGGAGGTCGAGGCAGTCGGCCAGGAGCTGCAGACCGTGACGCCAGTGAGTAATTAAAAGGGCGACTGGTCAAGCAGGTCCAGGACGCAGGGAGCGTGGCGTGCTCTGCACGCGAGCGACCGAGGACGCAGAGATGCGCCGATCAGGCGTCCTCTTAGACGTCGCTCCAGAAGTCCAATCCGAGACCGCTTAGCCAGCTCTGGGCTTCGCTGTTGAGCTGGGTCAGCTGGTCGGTCCAAATCAGGACGCCCATCGCGATCAGGATCAAGCCGCCGGTGGCGACGATCAGCTGGTAGTGGCGCTTGACCACAGCGAAGGCGGTGGTCATGCGGGAGAAGGCGACGGCGGTGAGCAGGAAGGGGATCGCCAGGCCCGCCGAGTAGACGGCGAGCAGGAAGGCGCCGCGAGCGGCGGAGTCGGTGAGCGCGGCAGCGCCGAGGATCGCTCCCAGGGTGGGGCCGATGCATGGGGTCCAGGCGATCGCGAAGGCGGCGCCGGCCACGACCGGGCCTCCCTTGCCGGCTCGATCGAGCAGCGCTTCGACGTGCCACTCGCGGTTCAGCCGCGCGACGAAGAGGGAGGCGACGAAGAAGACGCCCATCGCGATGATCAGCGCCGCGGCGATCTTGCTCAAGAGCTCCTCGTGCTCGTTGAGGGTCGAGCCGAGCCCGGTCGCGGTCAGCCCGAGGAGGATGAAGATCGTCGAGAAGCTGGCGACGAAGAGTAGGCTCGGCCCCAGCACCCGGCGCCAGCCGGCACTCTCCAGCTCGCTCGCGGAGACGCCGCTGACGGCCGAGAGGTAGCCCGGGACGAGCGGCAGTACGCAGGGAGAGAGGAAGGAGACGACGCCCGCCGCCAGCGCGGCGAAGATTCCCACCCCGGCGGCCGGGTCGGTGCTGATCTCGGCGAGGAACACGGCCCTTCCAGGGTACTTCGCGCGTTCGCTGCGACGCCTTCGGCGGGGGAGGGCCGCAACCGGTACATTCCTGGCTAGCCAGCCAAACCGCCGCGCGCACGCGGCGAGACCACAGGAGCAGAGCTTTGAGCAACCGCACGTTCGTGATCGGGGTCGGGATGACCAAATTCGAGAAGCCGGGCACCAAGGAGGGCGACTACCCGGACTGGGCCAAGGAGGCCGGGGCGAAGGCGCTCAGCGACGCCGGCATTCCCTACGAGGACGTCGAGCAGGCCTACGCCGGCTACTGCTACGGCGACTCGACCTACGGCCAGCGGGCGCTCTACCAGCTCGGCCTGACCGGGATCCCGGTCGTCAACGTCAACAACAACTGCTCGACCGGCTCCTCGGCGCTGTTCCTGGCCCGGCAGGCGGTCAAAGGCGGGATCGCCGAGTGCGCGCTCGCGCTCGGCTTCGAGAAGATGGAGCCGGGCTCGCTAGGCGTCAAGTACACCGACCGCACCAACGCGCTCGACCTGCACGCGACGCGGATGTTCGAAATCCGCGACCCCGAGCAGTCGCCGCCAGCGCCGCAGATGTTCGGCAACGCCGGCCGCGACCACATGGAGAAGTACGGGTCGAACCCCGACCACTACGCCTGGATCGGCTGGAAGAACCACAAGCACTCTGTCAACAACCCCTACGCCCAGTTTCAGGACGAGTACACGATCGAGGACATCAAGGCGGCGAAGATGATCCACGACCCGCTGACCAAGCTGCAGTGCTCGCCCACCTCCGACGGCTCCGCCTGCGCGATCGTCGCCTCGGAGCGCTACGTCGAGGAGCACGGCCTCTGGGACCAGGCAGTCGAGATCGCCGGCCAGTCGATGGTCACCGACCTCTCCTCGACCTTCGCCGAGGACACCGACTGCATGAAGATCGTCGGCTCCGACATGTCGAAGCAGGCGGCCGAGGAGGCCTACGAGGAGGCTGGCGTCGCGGCTGAGGAAGTCGACGTCTGCGAGCTCCATGACTGCTTCAGCGCCAACGAGCTCATCACCTACGAAGCACTCGGCTTCGCGGCTGAGGGCGAGGGTCACAAGCTGGTCGAGGAAGAGGCGACCACATACGGCGGCAAGGTAGTCGTCAACCCCTCGGGGGGGCTGATCTCAAAGGGCCACCCGCTGGGCGCGACCGGCCTCGCGCAGTGCTCGGAGCTCACCTGGCAGCTGCGCGGCGAAGCCGACAAGCGGCAGGTCGAGGGCGCGAAGACCGCCCTGCAGCACAACATCGGCCTCGGCGGCGCCGCCGTGGTCACCGTCTACAAGCCGGCCGCCGCCTGAGCGACGGCCGCAGGAGGAGGGCACGATGGCGAAGCAGCGACAGGCACTGAGCGGCAAGGTGGTGGCGATCACGGGCGGTGCGCGCGGGATCGGCAAGGCCACCGCGACGGCACTGGTGCGCAAGGGCTGCCGGGTGGCTATCGGCGACATCGACCTGGCGCTGGCCGAGCAGACGGCCGGGCAGCTCGGCGGCGGCACCGTCGCACTCGAGCTCGACGTCACCGACCGCGCCTCCTTCGCCGCCTTCCTCGATGAGGCCGAGCGTCAGCTCGGCCCGCTCGACGTGGTGATCAACAACGCCGGGATCATGCCGGTGACTCCGTTCGTCGAGGAGGGCGAGGACTCGGTCCGCCGCCAGGTCGACATCAACCTGCACGGAGTGATCACCGGCACCCAGCTGGCGATCGAGCGGATGCAGCCGCGCGGCCGCGGGCATATCGTCAACATCGCCTCCCAGGCGGGCAAGGGCGGCATTCCCGGCATCGCCACCTACTCGGCGACCAAGCACGCCGTGGTCGGGCTGAGCGAGGCGGTGCGGGCCGAGCTGCGCGGCAGCGGCGTCGAGGTCGCCTGCGTGATGCCGACCGTGGTCAACACTGAACTGACCGCCGGGGTGGGCCAGCGCCTGGTCAAACCGGTCGAGGCCGAGGACGTCGCCAACGAGATCGTCGACGCGCTCGAAGTGCCGCGCTTCGACGTCTGGGTGCCGCGCGCCAACGGCGTCCTCTTCAAGTTCGTCGCGCTGCTGCCGCGCGGTGTCCGCGAGGCGATCGGGCGACTGATGAAGATCGACAAGCTGATGACCGAAGTCGACCACGGCGCCCGCCGCGCCTACGAGGACCGCGCCGCTCACAGCGAGCCGGGACTCGAGGCAGACGCGGAGCCCACTGAGCAGAAGGCCGCCTGAGCGCTGCTGGCTTTTCCCGGGTCAGAACCCGGGTTAAAGTCGCAAGGACGTATGGGCCGGATCTACGACGCGACGTGGGGGAGGGGGTTCGCCGCCCTCTACGACCGCGCCTTCCAGGCCACCGAAGAGGCGGGCCTGCGCGAGATGCGGCGCCAGGCCCTGAGCGGGGCGGGCGGGCGCACGATCGACGTCGGAGCCGGCACCGGCGCCAACCTGGAGCTGTTCCCCCCGCAGGTGACCGAGCTGGTCATGGCCGAGCCGGACCCGCATATGGTCAAGCGGCTCAGGGCGAAGCTGCCCGCGGCCGGCACGGAGGCGCAGGTGGTCGAGGCGCCCGCCGAAAGCCTGCCTTTCGAGGACTCCAGCTTCGACACCGTCGCCTTCACCCTGGTTCTCTGCACGGTTCCCAACCCCGCCGCGGCGCTTGCGGAGGCTGCGCGGGTGCTGCGCCCCGGCGGCAGGCTGCTCTTCCTCGAGCACGTCCGCTCGGAGGACGCCGGCCTGGCCCACTGGCAGGACCGCCTGGAGAAGCCCTGGCGCTTCCTCGCCGACGGCTGCCACTGCAACCGCGACACCGTCGCCACGATCGAGGCCTCGCCGTTCAGCGTCGAGCATGTCGAGCAGGGTGAGCTGCCGAAAGCGCCGCCGCTGGTCAGGCCGCTCGTCCGCGGCAGCGCGACGTTGCCCGGGTAAGCATCAGCCGCCACAGGGCAGGCCCGCATTCCTTCGGATGTTCCTTATCCGTCTATGGGGCGGAAAAGGAACACCGGAACGGCAGATCGCCGATCCAACGCACGATAATGGTGGTTATGTGAACTCAGCCGAGAGCGGCTTCGATCGCCGCTTCGATCTCGCCGGCTGAGCCCAGCGTGCCCAGGGGTTCGAGCCCTCTCGTGCCCGGCCCTTCCATCGCGAACGATGGCGTGCCGCCGAGGCCGAGCTGTTCGGCTTCTGCCGTCTCGGCTGAGACTTCGGACAGGACGCGGCGACTTTCCCGGTCGGCTTTCCACTTGGCGATATCGGGGACGCCCGCGCCGCGGGCGATCTCGGTGAGGAACTCGTCGGTGACGTAGCCGGATCGCTCAATCCCCTGGTTTCGGTAGAAGAGCTCGACGAAGTTCCAGCCACGGCCCTGTTTGCCGGCGGCCATGGCTGCGGCAGCGGCGGGAACCGATTCCTCGCTGATGATCGTGAAGTTGCGGAACTCGATCTTGGCCGCGCCGCTGCGCACCTTGGAGTCGATCACGTCGGGGATGACTTCTTCGGCATAGCCCTTGCAGACCGGGCACTGGAGGTCACCGAACTCGACTAGCGTCACGGGAGCGCCCGGATCGCCGAGCACCAGCTCGTCCTGCGGAATCCCGGCGAGCTCCTGGCCGACCACGTCGGCTCCCTCGAGGCTGGTGTCGCCGCCGTCGGTCTGGCTCTGGCCGATCACGATCAGCACCGCGATGACGACGATCGCCAGGAAGGCGGCGGCGCTGCCCAGCTGCACGACGCGGCGGCGGCGCTCCTGCTCGGCCTGGCTGCGCTCCGCGCTCATGACACAGATTCGCGCTTCTCTCGCGGCGCGAAGAACCAGATATGCACGCTTGCTCGCTCCGCGCTCATCGAGGCGTCCCAACGTAACGGAGCATGCGGACCGCGTTGACGGCGAAGAGCACCGTCATCAGGATCGCGCTGGCGACGCACCACTGGCAGATCGCGTCGATCACGAACAGCTCCAGCCAGGTCAGGTAGACGCTGTAGCCAAAGCCGACCAGCGCCAGGGCGAAGCCGACCAGCCGCGCACCGTCCCCCCGCAGCAGCGCCGCACCGAGCAGCAGCAGGTAGCCGAGGATGCCGAGCACCGCGACGTTGATCCCGGCCAGCTCCGAGTGGGAGCTTTCCGCGACCGCCTCGCAACCGCCACCCCCGGCGAAGCAGGCGGGGGCGCCGCCGTCGGCCTCGGCGACCGCGATGTAGGTGGCGACGGCGATGCCGAGCGTCGCGACGAAGACAGCGATCGCCCGGAGCCTTCCCTCTGCCAGAGACATGCGGCGGGAGACTACGGGGTCCGCCTGTGCCCCGGCTAAAGCAGGGACTTCGCTCAGTGCCGTTTCCAGCCGGTGCCGAAGAAGCGGCTGAGACGACCGGCGCGCCGGTTGGGCTTGAACTTGGCGTGACCCTCCTCGGGGGGCCCGAGGCGCTTCGCCTCCTCGGCGCTGATCGCGAGGACGACGCCGCGCTCGGCGGTCCGGGCGACCTCGGGGGCGTCGGCAAAGCGCTGCACGCCCTCGAGATCCTTGAAGACCACACCGTCGAAGATGTGCTCCTCGTAGTTGTCGAGGACCACCTCGACAACGCCGACCTCCACCTCGTCGTCGCTGTAGACGGGCGTGCCGGGCTGTACCGCCGAGTAGTGGACACCAGGGCCGATATCGATCATCGCCGGGAAGGCTAGCGCTCGCTGCGCCCCGTAAGCGGCGCGCTGAACGCCGCTATCTCGCGTGAGAGCCTGCCACCCTGCCAGGCGAGCGGCGACTCCCCCTCGCTCTCGCCAACCAGCCGCGCCAGCGGCAGGCGCTCCGCGTAGGCCTCGGCGACGGCGCGCGGGTGGCCGAGGTCGGCGTCGTCGTGGCTGGCGACCACCAGCGCCGGCGCCTGCACCGACTCCAGCTCCGCCATCTCGCCGAACGGCTGCGAACGCGCGACCTGGCGCAAAGCCTCGGCCACCGCATCGAGATGGCGGTGCCGCAGCATCCGCTCACGGGTGAAGCGCAGGATCGACTCACGCCAGGCCGGGTCCGCCGCCTGAAACCGGTCGATGTACTCGACGAAGCCGTCCACCCCGCCGGTCTCCAGCGCCGTCGCGAGACCGTCCCAGTACGCCAGCTCCGCTTCGTCGATCGCGCCGCGATAGACCGGTCCGATCAGGACCAGGCCGGCGAGTCGCTCCGGGCTGTGCAGGGAAAAGGCGACGGCGGTATGGGCACCCATCGAGCTGCCGACGAGGACGAACGGCTCCTCCCCCACCTCAGCGGCCACGACCGACTCCAGGTCGCCGGCCAGCTCCGGGTATCCATAACCCTCGCCGGCGGGAGCGGGATCGGACTCGCCGTGACCGCGGGCGTCGTAGGAGACCTGCCTGTAGCCGGCGCGCTCCAGCGCCCGCGACCCGTGCACGACGGAGTCGCGGGTCGCCGTCAGGCCGTGGCAAAGGACGATCGGCGGCCCCTCCCCCGCCGTCTCGCCCTTGATCGCGAGACCGTCGCCGGCCGTGAACGGGACCGGCTCGGCTGGCGTCATCCGAGCGCGCCGACCGCCCGCTCGAGATCGCCGACCGTCTGGAAGGTGCTGCCGGTGCGCGATACGTGGCGGTGGCGGACGACCCCCTCGCCGTCGATGACGAAGATCGCGCGCTGCACGTAGCGACCGCCAGGCGCGTCCTTCAACCCCGTGAGCTTGGCGAACGGACCGACCCAACCTGTCACCCCGTAGCTCTTGCTAACGGCCAGGTCCTCGTCCGCGAGCAAGGGGACGTTCAGTTCCCGCTCCTGCGCCCAGTGCTCGTGGGAGTCGACCGATTGCGGCGAGATGCCCAGCACCTCCGCGTCGAGCCGGTCGAGCCGGTCGCCTTGGTCGCGGTAGGAGCAGAACTGCTTGGTGCAGACCGCGGTCGCGTCGCCGGGATAGAAGGCGAGTACGAGGTTGCCGCCGCGGTGCTCGGCGAGGCTGTACGTCTTGCCCCCCGTGCCCGGCAGCTCGAACTCGGGCGCGGCGTCTCCTACGTCGATCTTGGCCATTGGGCCAGGCTAGAGCAGGCTAGCCCCGCTCGACAGTGGCTTTCTCGAGCACGACCGTCTGTTTCGGTTTTTCTTCCGGCGTGCCCAGCGCGTCGATGCGGGCGACGGTGTCGAAGCCCTGGCTGACCTTGCCGACCAGCGCGTATTCGGGCGGCAGCCCCGCGTCGGCACCGGTGACGACGTAGAACTGGCTCGCCGAGCGCCCGGGCGGATCGGCCGCGCTCTTCGCCATCGCCACCACGCCTTTGGTGTAGGCGAGGTTGCCCGGCGGCTCCTCGTCGACGCTGTAACCGGGCCCGCCGGTGCCGGTCCCTTCCGGGTCGCCGCCCTGGATCACGAAGCCCGGCACCACCCTGTGGAAGATGGTCTCGTCGTAGACGCCTTCCTCGGCGAGAAAGGCGAAGGAGTTGGCCGTTTTCGGGGCGCGCTCGGTGTCGAGCTCGATCTCGAAGCTTCCGCAGCTGGTCTCGACGACGACGGTCGCTTCCTCGCCTTTCGCCAAGACCTGCTTCGGTGCTTTGAAGCTGACCTGCTTCGGCTGCGGCGCCTCGATCTGCTCGCAGCCGTCGGCGCTCGCGGCCGTCGGCTCGTCATCGTCACCGCCGCTGCGCCCGATCAGGATTGCCGCGACGACCCCGGCCGCAACCAGGGCGAAGGCGGCGAGAATGATCCAGCGGCGGTCCGGCGTCTCCTCCATCGCGGCGAAAGCCTAGACGACCGCGCCCCGGTTGCAATCATCGGCGCGTGGCCCTCCCCCACTCGACCTCTTCGCTCAATCGCGTCGCCGGGCGCGCGATCAATGGCCTGGTCGCTCGCGCCCCGTGGCTATGGCCCCTGCTGAGGAACCCGACCCGTCGCTTCTTCTCGGAACGGGCAAGCGGCTGGGACGAGCGCACCGGCGCCGGCGGAGTCGAGCACCTGGCGCCCCTGGCGGCTGCCGTCCTCCACGTCGATCGCGCCCCCGAACGCGTCCTCGACGTCGGCTGCGGGACGGGTGAGGATGCTCTGTTCCTCGCCCGCGAGTTCCCCCAGGCCCGGGTGCGCGGCGTCGACCTCTCCGAGGAGATGATTCGCGCCGCCGTCGCCAAGGTCGGCCTCGACCCCGAGGGCCGGATCGCCTTCAAGCAGGGCGATGCCGCCGACCTCCCCTTCCCGGACGAGTCGTTCGACCTCGTCGCCCAGCTCAACATGCCGCCCTTCTTCGCCGAGATCGCCCGGGTCCTGCGTCCGGGCGGGCACGCCGTGGTCGCCTCCAGCTGGGGCGAGCAGACGCCCTTCTACACGCGCCCGGCCCTGCTGCGCTGGAAGTTCCTCCAGTATGGGATCGAGCCGGTCGAGATCGGCGAGGCGGGTGCTGGAACTTTTTATGTCGGCCGCCTCACCGCTACCGGCTGAGCGGGCCGCGCCATCTAGGCTTCGCGACCCGATGGCGATCGAGGAAATGCCGCTGGCACTGTTGGTCAACCCTGCCTCTGCGCACGGCCGCACGCGGAAGCTGCTGCCGCGGGTGGAGCAGGCGCTGGACGCACGGCGGATCGCCTTCCGCGTCGAGCTGACCGGCGGCCTCGAGGACGGAGTCGAGCGGGCGCTGGCGGCCGCCGACCTGGGCGAGGTGCCGGTGGTGATGGGCGGCGACGGGCTGGTCGGCGCCGTCGGTGGAGCACTGGCCGGTGGAGAGACGCCGCTCGGCATCGTCCCCGGCGGCCGCGGCAACGACCTGGCGCGGGTGCTCGGCATCCCAGACGACCCGGAGGGCGCGGTCGAGGTCCTCGCCGCCGGACACACGCGCCGGATCGATGTCGGCGAGGCCAATGGCCGGCGCTTCCTCGGCATCGTCAGCGTCGGCTTCGACTCCGAAGCCAACAAGCTCGCCAACGAGACCAGCGTCCTGCGCGGCAACCTGGTCTACGCCTACGCGGCGCTGCGCACCCTGATCGGCTGGAAGCCGGTGCGCTTCACCCTGCAGGTCGGCGAGGAACGAGAGCGCCTCACCGGGTACTCGATCTCCGTCGCCAACAACAAGGCCTTCGGCGGCGGCATGTTCATCGCCCCGGACGCCGAGCTCGATGATGGCGAGTTCGACGTTATCGCCGTCGGCGCGGTCTCCAAGCTGCGCTTCGCGGGTAACCTGCCGAAGGTGTTCAAGGGGACGCACGTCGAGGAGGACGAGGTCCGCGTCTTCCGCGCGTCCCGCCTGGAGCTGAGCGCAAGCCGGCCGCTGCCGGTCTACGCGGACGGCGAGCACCTCACCGACCTGCCCGTCTCGCTGCGCGTGCTGCCGCGCGCCCTGGACCTGCTCGTCCCGCCGCCTTGAGCGCCTTCGGGGCGAAGGTTGCGCTGGCACGCGCTCTCGGCGCCACCAGCCGGGCCAGCGGTCGCGGCGGCGGCACCACCCTCCCCGGCCGCGTGCTGCTGCGCCTCGCTCCCGACGCGATCTCGCGGCTCGGCGCCGGCCTCGACCGCGGCACGACGATCGTCAGCGCCACCAACGGCAAGACGACTACCGCCGCGATGATCGCCGCCGTTCTCGGCGCGGCAGGGCGAGCCCCGGTGCACAACCGGGCCGGGTCGAACATGACCTGGGGCGTGGCCACGGCCCTGCTCGAGCAGCGGGGCCATGAGGGCCTCTTCGAGGTCGACGAGGCCTGGCTGCCGCGGGTGACCGAGCAGCTCGACCCCTCGCTGATCGTCCTCGGCAACCTCTTCCGCGACCAGCTCGATCGCTACGGCGAGATCGAGGCGATAGCCGACGGCTGGGCTGCGACCGTCGCCGAGCAGGCCGGCAGCGCCCGCTTCGCGCTCAACGCCGACGACCCGTTGATTGCCGACCTCGGCCGCGACGCCGACGGGTGCCCGCGTGCGGGCGTCGTCTACTTCGGCCTCGAGGATCCCTCGCAGGCGCTGCCCGAGCTCCAGCATGCCTTCGACGCCAAGCACTGTCGCCGCTGCGGCCATCCCTACGCCTACGAGCGCGCCTTCGTCGGCCATCTCGGCCACTACGCCTGCGAGAGCTGCGGCGCCCGGCGCCCGGCGCCCGAGGTGGCCGCGACGCGAGTCGAGCTGCGCGGGATGGCCGGCTCCCTGGTCGAGCTGCGCACCCCGCAGGGACCGCTGCGGCTGGAGCTGCCCCTGCCCGGCCTCTACAACGTCTACAACGCGCTGGCCGCGGTCACGGCCTGCCTCGAGCTGGGCGTGGAGCCGGTGGCGATCGCGGCCGCGCTGGGCGAGATGCGCGCCGCCTTCGGCCGGGTCGAGACGATCGAGGTCGCGCGCAAGCCGGTCTCGATCCTGCTGATCAAGAACCCCGCCGGCGCGAACGAGGTGCTGCGCACGCTGCGACTCGAGGCCGGCGGCGAGGGCATCGACCTCTGGATCGCGCTCAACGACGGCATCGCCGACGGGCGCGACGTCTCCTGGATCTGGGACGCCGACTTCGAGCTGCTCGAGGGCGCCGTCCGCCGCGTCGTCTGCGCCGGCACGCGGGCACCGGAGATGGCGCTGAGACTCAAGTACGCGGGCTGGCCGACCGAGGCAATCGAGGTCGAGCCTGGGATCGAGCGAGCGCTGGACCGGGCCGTTGCGGGGACGCCGCAGCGGCTCTTCGCCCTGCCGACCTACACGGCGCTGCTGGAGCTGCGCAAGCGGCTGTCCTCGCGCGGCCTCGCCGAGGAGTTCTGGCGGTGAGCGCGGTCGTCTGGCACGACGTCGAGTGCGGCGGCTACACGGCCGACCTGCCCCTGTGGGAGGAGCTGGCGAGCGAGGCGGCCGGTGGGATCCTCGATCTCGGCTGCGGCACGGGACGCGTCGCGCTGCGCCTGGCGAAGCGCGGGCACTCGGTCACCGGCCTCGACCTGGATGCCGAACTGGTCACCGCTTTCAACGAACGCGCATCCGGCTCCGCGCAGGCGGTTGCCGGGGACGCACGGGACTTCGAGCTGGAGCACGGCTTCGGCTTGGCGCTGGCCCCGATGCAACTGCTGCAGCTCCTCGACGGCGCCGAGGAGCGAGTGGCCTGCCTGCGGTGCGTCGCCGCGCACCTGGCCGGTGGCGGGCGGGCGGCGCTTGCGATCGTCGAGTCGATGCCCGAGGTCGCCGAGGATGCCCATCCCCTCCCCGACACGCGGGAGGTCGACGGCTGGGTCTACTCCAGCCTGCCGCTCGGCGCCAGGCGCGACGCCGGGGCGATCGCTGTGAGCCGCCTGCGACAGACCGTCTCGCCGGCGGGTGAGCTGAGCGAGGAGGTCGACGAGGTTCGCCTGCTCCTGCTCTCAGCCGACGACCTGGAGGCGGAGGCAGAGACGGCCGGGTTGCGGCAGGCGGGACGGCAAGCGATAGACGCCACCGACGACCACGTCGGCTCGACCGTCGTCTTGCTGGAGAAGGAGGCCTGATGGAGCTGCGCCTGCTCGCCCTCTACCCGGAGCAGATGAACATCTACGCGGACCGGGGGAACATCCTGCTCCTGCGTCGCCGCTGCGAGTGGCGCGGGATCGAGTTCTCCTACTCCGCCGTTGGCCCCGGAGAGGCGATCGATCCCGCCGCCCACGACCTCCTCTACATCGGCGGAGGCCAGGATCGTGACCAGCGGGCCGTGGCGGCCGACATGGTCGCGACGAAGCGCGACGCGCTCGCTGCGACGATCGCCGACGGCGCCGTTGTGCTCGCGGTCTGCGGCGGCTACCAGCTGCTCGGCCACAGCTACCAGATCAAGGCGGAGACGCTGCCCGGGCTGGGACTTGCCGATCTCGAGACCGTGCGCGAGCCGGGGGCGCGGCTGATCGGCAACGTCGCGATCGAGACGGATCTCGGCGGCGAATCGCGGATCGTCGCCGGCTTCGAGAATCACGGGGGTCGCACCTATCTCGGCCCCAGTGCAAAGCCCCTGGGGCGGGTCGTGAAGGGATTCGGCAACAACGGCAAGGACGGCTCTGAGGGAGTGCGGCGCGGCAACTTGATCGGCACCTATCTGCACGGCCCGCTGCTGCCCAAGAACGCCTGGCTCGCCGATCTCCTGATCGCCTTGGCGCTGGAGCGGCGCTATGGGACGCGTCCTGAGCTGGAGCCGCTCGAGGACAAGCTGGAGCTGGCGGCGCAGAACTGCGCCCGCGAGGTTGCCCTGGGCGGCTGAATGCTCCCCCGCACCATCGGGTAGTCAGATGGGGTGTGGTCCAGGGAAAGGCATTCGCTCGTCAGCTTCGTGCTGCTTGCGGTTCTTGTCGTGCTCCCGGGCGCGATGCCGGAGCCGAGCATGGCTCAAGGCTGCGCTGAAGGCCCGCAGACCGTTGGCGACACGATCACCGGCACGCCCTGCGCGGACACGATTCGCGCGCCCCGTGGCGTCACCACCGTGAACGGCGAAGGTGGCGACGACGTCATCTACGGCCAGCGCGGCAACGACCAGATCAATGGCGGCGAAGGCCACGACCGCCTCTACGGCGGGATCGGCGACGACCGTCCCCGCGGCGGCCCCGGCGACGACTTCCTCTCGGGCGGCTTCGGCGCGGACTCGCTCGACGGCGAAGGCGGCAACGACTTCGTGCGCGGCGACGCCACGATCGACGCGATCGCCGACACCGGCGGCGGCACCGACACGCTCAGCTACGCGACCGGAGCGACGCCGGGCTTCTTCGATGGCCGGCCAGGCGTCTCCGATTTCGAGGGGCTCCCGCCTGACCGGGAGGGACGCGGGGCCTACGTGAACCTGCAGAGCGGTATCGGCGACAACGGCCTGGCTCCGTCGGGCGGCGGGGTCGACGAAGGGCTCGAAGGAACGAGCTTCGAGGTGGTGATCGGCAGCGCCTTCCCTGACTTCATCGTCGGCACCGCCGACGCGGAGACGATCTACGGCGGCGGCGGGGCCGACGTGATCCTCGGCGAAGGAGGCGCTGACGTCGCCTTCGGCGGAGCGGACGGCGACAGCTGCGACGCCGCGACGGCGTTCGAGTGCGAGACCGACGAGGAGGAGGTCGAACCGCGCGACCCGGGCGCGATCTCGGTCGGCCTGATGGCGCCGCAGTCCGGAGGGAGCCCGGCTCTCTACCTGACCGGCAGCGACGAAGACGACGAAGTGACCGCCAGCTACGCGGCCGGCGCCGTCACCTTCGCGCTCGGACCGAGCTCGCAGGGCGACTTCGACACCAGTCCCTCGGCCGCCGGCGGGTGCGGCGCTCCAGCCGGAGGCAAAGTCATCTGCCCCGCCCCCTCCCCTCCCGACTCGATGGTCCTCGCCGGGCTGGACGGCAATGACACGCTCACCGTCTCCGGCTTCGGCGCGGGGGCGACGGAAGCGACCGCGGTGATCCTGCTCGGGAACGGCGGGAACGACGAGCTGAGCAGCGGCCTCACCGAAGACGCCCTCGTCGACGGCGCGGGCGCGGACACGGCCGATGCCGGCGGCAGGGACGACGCGGTGCCCAACAACGAGGGGGGCGATCAGCTCCACGCCGGGACCGGCGAGGATCTCTTCGTCTCCAACGCGGTCTGCGACGGCGACCTGCTTGACGGAGGCCCCGACCGGGACAACGCCAACTGGGCGAACTTCAACGCGGGCGTGGCGATCGAGATGGCCGCGCAGCGGGCGGGTCTCGTCGGTTCCAGTGGACAACCACAGTGCGCCAGCAGTGCCCTGCTCACGACGCTCGAAGCGATCGAGGACACCGAGGGGACGAGCCTCGGCGACGTCATGGTCGGCGACGCCGGTCCCAACCAGCTCCTCGGCCGGCCAGGGCCGGATTCCTACTTCGCTGCCGCCGGCGACGACTCGATCCTCGCCAACTCGGGCACGCCCAACGACGACCCCGATCCGACGATCGATTGCGGCGAGGGCTTCGACACCGCCCAGATCGATCACCCCGAGAACGGCCCCGACGCCACGCCGGCCAACTGCGAGTCGGTCCAAGAGCGCGACCCGAACAGCTTCCGACCACCCGATACCCCACCAGATCCCGAGCCCGAGCCCGAAACCACGCCACCGGCAGGAGGCTCCTCCCCCCTGCCCACGCCGCCGGCGCAGCCATCGAACCCACCGCGAGCCGGTGACCGGACGCCGCCGCAGACGCGCATCGCCCGCAGGCCACCCAAGCGCCTCTTCACCGCTAGGCGGTTCCGCCGCGTCACCTTCGCCTTCGGCGCCGACGAGTCAGGCACCACCTTCCGCTGCGCGCTCGACCGCCGCTCGCTCCAACCATGCCGCTCGCCACGCCCCTACCGACTGAAGCCAGGCCCCCACACCTTCCGCGTCTTCGCGATGGACCAAGCCGGCAACCGCGACCGCTCGCCGGCGGTCTTTACCTTCCGAGTCCAGCGCCGCTAACGCCCGCTGGACCCAAACCCACCGTCGCCACGGGCGGAATCGCTCAACGACTCCACCTCGACCGGCTCAGCCAGCGCAATAGGCGCAATCACCAGCTGCGCAATCCGATCTCCGGGCTCAACCCGAAAGGTCTCAGCCGGATCTGTATTGAGCAACAGCACCCGAACTTCCCCGCGATACCCAGCGTCGATCAACCCCGGGCTGTTCACCAGCGCGATCCCATGCTTTTTGGCCAGCCCTGACCTGGGAAGCACCAGCCCGGCATGGTCGTCCGGGATTTCCACAGCCACCCCGGTCCCAACGCTCCAACGCTCTCCCGGTCCAATATGCGCCGCCTCATTCGCATAGAGGTCCAGGCCGGCATCACCCTCATGCGCACGACTGGGCAGTCGCGCGCCGTCCTCGACTCTCGCCACCGGCAGTTCCATCCCGAGGACCCTACAACCGCGTCCGAAGAGAGGATGAGGTGTCCCCGAACGGGCGGATACTCAAAGTGCCGGGCTAATTAGCCCGGCACTTGTCCGGGCGGGGGCACCTCATCCTCTCTACGCCACCGTAGTTCTCAGGTCCTCGAACCGATGGAGCTCCGCCACAGGCACCTTGGCATGCACGAGGACACCATCCGCCCGCTCCTCCCGCTCGAGATCCCCAGCCAGCTCATGCAGCTCATGCAGCCGCGCCCCTTCGGCATACGGCACAAGCAGCTCGACCTCGGCAAGAGTGTCCTCAAACGCCTTCTCGATTCTGCCTCGCAGCTCGTCCAGCCCCTCGCCCGCCAGGGCCGAGACCAACGTCGCGTCACCATGCTGCAACGTCACTTCGTCGCGACCGCCCTCGTCGAGCAGGTCCGCCTTGTTGAGCACCAGCAATCGCGGCTTGTCTCCCGTCCCGATCTCCTCCAGCACGGCGTCGACTGCCTGCATGTCGGCAAGACGGCGCTCCTCGGGCGCGGCAGCGTCGACGACGTGGAGGATCAGGTCCGCCAGCACGGTCTCCTCCAGGGTCGCCTTGAAGGCCTCGACCAGTTGGTGGGGCAGCTTCTCGATGAAGCCGACGGTGTCGGTCAGCAGGTAGTCGCGGCCGGAGAGCTCGAAGCTGCGCGTGGTCGGGTCAAGCGTGTGGAAGAGCCTGTCCCCCACCCCAGCCTCGGCCCCCGTCAAGGCGTTCAGCAGGGTCGACTTGCCGGCGTTGGTGTAGCCGGCTAGGGCCACGCGCGGCAGCGACGAGCGGTCGCGCCTGGCCCTCATCGTGTCGCGATTGCGCTCCAGTCTCTTCAGGCGCCGGCGCAGCGCCGCGATGCGGTCGCGGGCGAGGCGGCGGTCGGTCTCGATCTGGCTCTCGCCCGGGCCCCTGGTGCCGATTCCGCCGTCCATGCGCCCGGCGCCGAGGCGCTCCAGGTGCGTCCACAACCCCCGCATGCGGGCCATGTTGTACTCGAGCTGGGCCAGCTCGACCTGGAGCTTGCCCTCGGCCGAGTGGGCGTGGTCGGCGAAGATGTCGAGGATCACCGCGGTGCGGTCGATCACCGGCACGCCCAGCGCCGCCTCCAGGTTGCGCTCCTGGCGGGGCGCCAGCTCGTCGTCGCAGGCGACCAGGTTAGCGTCGCAGGCGGCGATCTCCTGCTTCAGCTCGACCAGCTTGCCGTGCCCGAAGTAGCGGTCGGGGTCGGGCGCGGAGCGCTGCTGGAGCATCTCGCCCGCCGTCGCCACGCCTGCCGTGCGCAGCAGCTCCTTCAGCTCGGCCAGCGAGTCCTCGCTCCCGGCTCCGTCGGCGATGCCGATCGCCAGCGCCCGCTGGCGCGCCCTCCGGTTCGAAACGCCGGCACCGTTCGCGCTGTAGCGCGTCTGGGCTTGACGACCGTTTCTCGAACCTTGCACTCAGGCGAATTGTAGGCGTCGGGGCCGGCTGGACAGCCAGCCGGCTAGTCTGTGCGCCGATGAAGGTCTTCGTCACCGGCGGCACCGGGTTCATCGGCGGGAAAGTCGTGCGCCAGCTGCGCGAGCGTGGCGACGACGTGACCTGCCTCGTCCGCGACCCCGCCAGGGGCGAGAAGCTGAAGGCGCAGGGCTGCGAGCTGGTCAGCGGCGATCTCGGCGACGGAGCCGCGATCCGCCGCGGCATGGAGGGCTGTGACGGTGTGATCCACGTCGCCGCGATGTACGAGGTCGGCATTCCGAAGTCCCAGCACGCCGCGATGTACGCCGCCAACGTCGAGGGGACCAAACTGGTCCTGCGCAGCGCGCTGGAGGCGAAAGTCCCCAAGGTCGTCTACGTCTCGACCGTCGGCGCCTTCGGCAACACCAAGAAGAAAGTCGTCGATGAGACCTACAAGCACCCGGGCAGGGAGTTCACCTCCTACTACGAGCAGACGAAGTGGGAAGCGCACCGGGTCGCCGACGAGATGATCGCCGGTGAGAACCTGCCCTGCGTGATCGTCCAGCCCGGCGGCGTCTACGGCCCCGGCGACACCTCGCAGGTTGCCGACCTGCTCGGAGAATTCCTCGCCGGCAAGCTGCCGCTGATCCCCTTCCCCGAGCTGGGGATCTGCATGACCCACGTCGATGACATCGCCGCCGGAATCCTGCTCGCCCTCGACAAGGGCAAGGAGGGCGAGGACTACGTTCTGAGCGGGCCGGTGACGACGATGCGCGAGGCTGTCGACGTCGTCGCCGGAATCAGCGGCCGCAAGGCGCCGAAGCACGCCTTGCCCACACCGGTGATGAAGATGCTGACTCCGATCGGGCCGCTCGTCGGCAAGATGATGGGCCAGCCGCCCAACCTGCGCGAGCTGATTTCCTCCGCCGACGGCGTCACCTTCTGGGCCAGCCACGAGAAGGCCTCTCGCGATCTCGGCTACGCGCCCCGCGGGATGGAGGAGGGCCTGCGGCAGACGCTCGAGGCGGACGACCGCTTTCCCGATCCGGTTGCCTGAGCGAGTCCCCCCCCGACTCCCATAGGCTGATCCGATGCGCGTAATCGATGTCATGCACCTCGGGCGGCCGCACGTAATCGGCTGCTGGGAGGTCGACGGAGCCCTCGTTGATCCCGGGCCGGAGTCCTCATTGCCGACGCTGCTCGACGCGCTTGAAGGCGAGCAGCCCCAGGCCCTGCTGCTCACCCACATCCACCTCGACCACGCGGCGGCGACCGGCGCCCTGGTCCGGCGCTTCCCCCAGCTCGAGGTCTACGTGCACGAGCGCGGCGCCCCCCACCTGATCGACCCCTCACGACTGCTGGCCAGCGCCGAGCGCCTCTACGGCGACGCGATGGAGCGCCTCTGGGGAGAGATCGTCCCGGTCCCGGAGGAGAACGTGAGGCCGCTCAGCGGCGGCGAGCGCATGCTCGGCATGCGGGTCGCCTACACCCCGGGCCACGCCTCTCATCACGTCAGCTACCTGCACGAGGAGAGCGGAACCGCCTTCGTCGGCGACGTCGCCGCGGTCCGCATCCCGCCCTCGGGACTGATCGTGCCTCCCACCCCGCCGCCCGACATCGACATCGAGACCTGGCAGGACTCGATCGGCATCGTCGAAGGCTGGGCGCCGGAGCGCCTGGCGCTGACTCACTTCGGCCAGGTCGACGAGCCCGCCGCACATCTCGCGCAGGTGCGCGAGCGGCTCCGCGAGGAGGCGGACTTGGCACGGGAGCTCTCCGAAGCGGAGTACGAGCAGCGCCACCGCGAGCGCGTCGCCGCCAGCGCCGACCCGGAGACGGCCGCCGAGCTGATCCAGTGCGTCCCGCCTGAGTACCAGTGGCGCGGCCTGGACCGCTACTGGCGCAAGCGCGAGGTCTGACCCGAGCGTTAGGTTCACCCGTCAGTGGGTACTTGCCCGCCCAAACCGAGACTCGGAGGTCGTAAGTGAGACGGAAGGTCAGTCATCTGTCGAAGCTCGTCGTTACATGCATCGCAGCAGTCGCGCTAGGGGTTGGCGTCAGCGCCTGCGGAGACGACGAAGAGGCCCAAAGCCTCACCTACACGATCGCGCAGCAGGGCAAAAAAACGGAACTGTCGGGACCGCAGAGCGCCGAGACCGGCCTGGCCGAGATCACCCTCGTGAACGAAGGCGAGAAAGAAGGCGACCTGCAGCTGATCAGGGTCGAGGGCGACCACACGCCCGAGGAAGTAGTCAAAGGGTTCGAACGGGCCGGCAGCGGCAAAGCGTTCCCCAGCTGGTTCTTCGGCGGTGGAGGAGTCGGCACCACCGGCGCGGGCGAGAGCCAGACGGTGACCCAGGTCCTCGAGCCCGGCACCTACTACGCCCTGGATACGGAAGGCGGCCGCCCGGATTCGAAATCGATCCCAGCCCTCGAAGTGACCGGCGAGGAGTCAGACGCGACAGTGGAGGGCGACGACACGGTCTCCGCCTTCGAGTACGGCTTCGACGCGGAAGGCTTGCCCTCCGGCGAAACGGAGATCGTCTTCGAGAACGGCGGCGCGCAGCCCCACCACCTGCTTGCGGCGCCGTTGATCGGCGACAGCACCGCGGAGGACGTCGAGAGCTACTTCAAAACCGAAAAAGGCAAAGCTCCGCTGGAGGAAAAAGGAACCCAGGCGACGGCCGTGATCGAAGGCGGCGAAAGCCAGGTGGTCACCCTCGACCTAGAGCCCGGCCGATACGCCCTCTTCTGCTTCATCAGCGACCGCCAGGGAGGCCCGCCCCACGCCCTCCAGGGCATGGTCGACGAAGTCGAGGTCGAGTAGCTGAGCCCGCTGGAGCGCGAGCGCCTCAGGCGAGGTGCTCGCGCATCCGCTCGACCGCCTCGGAGATGCGCTCGTCCGGCGTGGTGAGGGAGATGCGGAAGAAGCCCTCGCCGCTAGGCCCGTACATCGAGCCCGGCGAGACGACGACCGCCGCCTCTTCCAGTACCAGCTCGGCGAACGAGGTCGAGGTGTGTCCCTCGGGGACCGGCGCCCAGACGTAGATCGTGCCCTTCGGGGTCGCCACTTCGACGCCGATCTCGCGCAGCGCCTCGACGACCAGGTCTCGCCGCCGAACGTAGGTCTCGTTCATCCGCTCCAGCGGTCCGCTGGGCCCCCGCAGCGCCGCCGCGCCGGCGAGCTGGATCGCCTCGAAGAGGCCCGAGTCGACGTTGGTCTTCAGTCGCCAGTAGGTCTGAATCGCCTCGGCGTTGCCGAGAATCGCGGCGCAGCGCCAGCCGGTCATGTTGAAGCCCTTGGAGAGCGAGAAGACCTCGACACCGACCTCCTTGGCACCCGGCGTCGCCAGGAAGCTCGGCGCGACGTAGCCGTCGTAGGTCGTCTCCGAGTAGGCATTGTCGTGGACGACGAGGATCTCATGCTCGCGTGCGAAGGAGACGACCAGCTCGAAGAAGCCGTCCGGGACCACCGCCCCGGTGGGGTTGTTGGGGTAGTTGATGAACATCAGCCGCGCCTTCGCGGCGACGTCCGCGGGCACCGCGCTGAGGTCGGGGGCGAAGCCCAGCTCCGGCACCAGCGGCAGCAGCTCCGGAGTAGCCCCGGCGAGGATCGGGCCGCCGGTGTAGACGGGGTAGCCGGGATCGGCGGCCAGCGCGACGCCGCCGGGGTCGAGGAAGGCGAAGCAGAGGTTGTAGATGCACTCCTTGGCGCCGATCGCCGGGATCACCTCGCTCTCGGGGTCGATCGAGACGCCGAAGCGCTGGTCATAGAAGCTGGCGAAGGCCTCGCGGAACTCGGCCCGGCCGCGATTGGACGGGTACTTCTGGTTGGCGCCGTCGGCGACCGCCTCCTGCATCGCCTTGACCACGTGCGGGTACGTCGGCTCGTCGGGATCGCCGATGCCGAGGCTGATCACGTCGATGCCGGCGGCGCGCTTGTCGGCGATCCTCCGCTCGAGCTCCTGGAACATGTAAGGCGGCATCGCCTCGACGCGCTTCGAGGGCGCGGCGATGCCGGGCTTGGTCTCTGCGTTTGTCTTCATAACGTTTCGCGCTTCGCTCGCGGCGCGAAGAATCAGATATGCACGCTTGCTCGCTCCGCGCTCACACGGGCACCCTAGAGGTCGGCGAGCGCCTGGAGCAGCTCCGGCGAGAGCTCGCCGGAGCAGACCGGCTCGGCCCAGCCGCTGAGGCGCACGTCGAGGTCGTCGGATATCTCGACCTCGAGCTCGCCGCCGTCGAGCTCGACCGTGATCGGGCTTGATGCGCCGCGGAGAAAGGCGGTGATCGCGGCACCGCTGGCACCGGTTCCGGAGGAGAGCGTCTCCCCCACTCCGCGCTCGAAGATCCGCGCCCGCACCCTGCTTCCCTCGACCGCCAGGAAGGAGACGTTGGTCCGGTTGGGGAACAGCTCGTGACCTTCGATTCCCGGTCCGATCGCGGCCAGGTCGAGCTGCTCCAGCTCGTCGCCGACGTCGATCGCGCACTGGGGGTTGCCGATCGAGATGTGCTGGAAGGCCCACTCGCGGCCGGCGGCGGTCAGCGCTCCCTTGCCGTCGGCCCTCCCGGAGGGGAAGTCCTTGGAAGCGGTTGCCGCCCGCCCCATCTCGACCGAACAGGTCCGCTCGGAGATGATCGTCGGCGTGACCGCGCCCGCGGCTGTGAGGACCGAGAAGGTGTCCGCTTCGGTCCAGCCGTGACGGCGCAGGTAGAGGATCGCCTCCCGCGCCCCGTTCCCCGAGAGCTCGGCCTCGGAGCCGTCGGGGTTGAAGATGCGCAGCTCGGCGACGAACGCCGGGTCGTCGCTGCGCGAGAGCAGCAGGACGCCATCGGTGCCGAGGCCGAAGTGTGGGTCGCAGATCCGCCGCACCCGCGCCGCGGTCAGCTCCCATGGCAGCTGGTCCGCCTCGAAGATCAGGTAGTCGTTGCCCAGCGCCTGCCACTTCTCGAATCGCATTCGCGGCGCAGCCTATTCGGAGAGCGAGGCGGCCATCTCGGCGGCGACGGCGGCGTCGTCACGGTCGCCGCGATCGATCCAGCGCAGGTTGGGGATCTTGCGCATCCAGGTGAGCTGGCGGCGGGCGTAGTTGCGCGAGCGTTTCTTCATCGACTCGACGTCGCCGGCGAGCAGCTCGTCGAAGCCGAGGGCGACGCGGGCCGTGCGCGAGGGCCCCTTCGCTTCCGCCGCGACCACCTCCTCGCGGGCGCCGGCGGCGACGATCGCCTCGGTGCGGGCGTCGATCCGCTCGTAGAGCGCCACCCGGTCCATGTCCAAGCCGAAGATCGTCGTCGGGTGACGAGTCTCCGGAGACCACAGCTCCGAGTCCTCGCTTTCCGGCGGCGCCTTGACCAGCGACAGCTCCGCAAGCGCTGCCCTCAGGTAGAGGCCCGTCCCTCCCACCATCATCGGCCGCCTACCCGCCTCAAGCGCCGCATCGATCTCAGCATGCGCCAAAGGCATGTAGTCCCCGACCGAAAACGGCTGAGAAACCGGAACGAACCCCACCAACCGATGCTCCAGCCTTGCCTGCTCCTCAGTGGTGGCGACGCCAGTGAGCGCGCCAAGCCCCTCATAGACCTGCAATGCATCGCAGGAGATCGCCACTGGATCCTCGCCCCGGCTACGAAGCAGCTCCGCCAACTCGATGGTGACACCGGTCTTGCCGACCCCGGTCGGCCCGAATATGGCGATTATGTGCATCGGCGCTCGGTGAAGGGCGGTGTCGGCGCTACCCGGAACGGCTTGTACTTTTTCGGCGTCCGGCTGGAGCCTCGCCACTTCCGCCCCACCGAAAAAGTTGAGTGCAGGGTGGTGCCGACACCGCCCTACACCAGCTGCGATATGGGCTGTGCCGCCACCCCACTCAACGATGTTGAGGTGGCAGCTTCGATCTTCACGTCGACGAGTTCTCCAGGACTGGCGAGCCCTTCGAAGTGGACCGTCTTGTTATGCCGCGTTTCCCCCGCAGCCGCGACGGGTCGGTCCGGCTGGGCCCTTCGACCAGCACCTCCAGCTCGCGGTCGACGAACCGCTCCGCCCGCTCCGTAGCCCGCCGCTGCACCAGCTCGACCAGGCGCTCCATCCGCGCTCGCTTGACCGGGTGCGATATCTGCTCGCCCATCCCCGCCGCCTCGGTTTCGCGGCGTGGCGAGAAGACGAAGGTGAAGGCGCCGTCGTAGCCGACCTCGTCGACCACTTCCATCGTCTGCTCGAAGTCTGCCTCGGTCTCGCCGGGGAAGCCGACGATGATGTCGGTGGTGATCGCGCAGTCGGGAACGTGCTCGCGAATCAGCGCGACGCGGTCCATGTAGCGCTGACGATCGTAGGTGCGGCGCATGCGCTTGAGCACGGCGCTGGAGCCCGCTTGGAGCGGCAGGTGGATGTGCTCGCAGAGGGAGGGCAGCTCGGCGTGGGCGCGGATTACGTCCTCGCGCATGTCCTTCGGGTGCGGGCTGGTGTAGCGGATGCGGTCCACCCCCTCCACCGCATCGATCCTCGCCAGCAACTCGGAAAAGGTGATCCGTGCCTCCTGCGGCAAGTCGCGCCCGTAGCTGTTGACGTTCTGTCCCAGCAGGGTCACCTCGCGGACCCCGTCCGCAGCCAGGGCCTCCGCCTCGGCGACCAGCTCGCCGGGGTCGCGGCTCACCTCGCGCCCCCGGGTCGAGGGGACGATGCAGTACGCGCACTTGCAGTTGCAGCCCTGCGAGATCTGCAGCCAGCCTTGGAACTCGCGCTCGCGGCGGGTCGGCAGGTGGCCGGAGAAGTCCTCGAACTCGAAGTAGCCCTGCGCCGTCAGCGAGTCCGAGTTGAGGAACTCGGCGAGCTTGTGGATCTGGCCCGGGCCGAAGGCGACGTCGACGAAGGGGAAGCGCTGGAAGACCTCGTCCTTGACCGATTGCGCCCAGCAGCCGCCGACCCCGACCACTCGCTCCGGGTCTTCGGACTTGAGCCGCTTCGCCTCGCCCAGGTGGGCGACGAAGCGGCTGTCCGCCGACTCGCGGATCGAGCAGGTGTTGAAGAGGATGAGGTCGGCCTGATCGCGGCTGGGAGCCTCCGCGTACCCCAGCGACTCGAGCATCCCGCGCATGCGCTCGGAGTCATGCACGTTCATCTGACAGCCGAACGTGGTTACGTGAAAGCTGGGCATGAACAGAAACTCTAATAGGCGTCCCGAGATGCGCCGGTTTGCGGACGCCTACTCGGCTGCCTCGATGTCGGCAGCCTCCTCTTCGGCTTCCTCCGTCGCGTGTTCGAGCCCGACCTCCTGCTCATGGTGCTCTTCCTCGTCCTGGGAATGCAGCACCGAGAAGGTCGCCGAGCCGACGACGAAGACCACGAACCAGAGGACGACGACCGGCCCCAAACGCCCCGGGAAGCCCTTCACGCGCAGGCCGAGGAATGTGACCACTACGGCCGAGACCGCGAGCACGATCCCGAATATGTAGAAGAGGTCGCCGTTGCTCATCTGCGGCGGAATCCTAAACGCTGGCCCGCGGTCTACGCAGCCTGCGCCTCGGCCTCAGGCGGAGCTGCCTCGGCCTCGGCCGCAGGCGCGACCTCCACCGTCGCCCCTTCGGCGCCAATCCCCAGCGCAGCACGGATCTTGGCCTCGATCTCGCTGGCGAGGTCTTTGTTCTCGGCGAGGAACTGCTTGGCGTTGTTGCGCCCCTGGCCGAGCCGGATCTCGCCGTAGGAGAAGAAGGCGCCCGACTTGCGAACCAGGTCGTGCTCGATGCCGAAGTCGAGCAGCTCGCCCTCGCGGGAGATGCCGGTCCCGTACTCAATGTCGAACTCGGCCTGGCGAAACGGCGCCGCCACCTTGTTCTTGACGACCTTGACCCGCGCCCGGTTGCCGACCGCCTCGGTCCCTTCCTTGAGGGTTTCGATGCGGCGGATGTCGAGGCGCTGCGAGGCAGCGAACTTCAGCGCCCGCCCTCCCGGCTGCGTCTCCGGCGAGCCGAACTGGACGCCGACCTTTTCGCGGATCTGGTTGGTGAAGAGGCAGACGGTGTTGGTGCGGTTGAGGTTGCCGGCAAGCTTGCGCATCGCCTGCGACATCAGGCGGGCCTGGAGGCCGACGGTCTGGTCTCCGATCTGCCCTTCCAGCTCTGCTTTTGGCGTCAGCGCCGCGACGGAGTCGATCGCGACGACGTCGATCGCGGTCGAGGCGATCAGGCGGTCAGCGATCTGCAGCGCCTGCTCGCCGAAGTCGGGCTGGGAGACGAGCAGCTCGTCGGTGTCGACGCCGATCGCCCTGGCGTAGATCGGGTCCATCGCGTGCTCGGTGTCGATGAAGACGCAGACTCCACCGAGCGCCTGGGCCTCAGCGATGATGTGATAGATCAGCGTCGTCTTGCCCGAGGACTCGGGGCCGTAGATCTCAACCATTCGGCCCCGTGGCACGCCGCCGATGCCGAGCGCCAAGTCGAGCGCTAGCGAGCCGGTAGGGATCGCCTCGACGGGCAGCGCGTTGTCGGTGCCGAGACGCATCAAGATGCCCTCGCCGAACTCCCTTTTGATGCCGGTGACCGCGTTCTCCAGCGCGGCATCCTTGGCTTTTGCCTCCTTCGCCGAGGCGTCCTTCAAAGTCGTTTTCTTGTCTGCCATCTCTCTCACCTCAGCTTGACTTGGGCCAGCGGGGTGTATTGCGCACCCTGCGGCTGGAGTTTGGAAAGGTAGAGCGTCATCCGGACGCCACTGAACGGCTGCAACAGCTTCTGCGGAAGCCCGCCGGGGGGCTTGGACAGGCGGGTGGGCCGCTTTGACTCACGCCCCTGTGGTCGCACCCTCGCAACGGTGACGTGGGGCCAGAATGGGCGCTTCTCCGGCTCGTAGAGCCGCTCCGACGCCAGCTTCCCCTCGAGCTCAGCCTGCAGCGTGACCGCCGCCGGCGAGACGACCGGTAGGGCGAAAAGGCGGGCGCGGCTCAGCGAGGGCTTGCCGACCGGCTCCCCCAGCTCGATTCGAGGCGCAGGGCCCCCGCTCCCTTCGACGATCTCGGCCAGCCGGGGAATCTCCCTCTCAGCCCGGAAGCCGAGAAAGGCCAGCGTGACGTGAAGCGCATCGTGCCGCACGGGACGCAAGGCCGGGTCGTTCAGCTCCTCGCGCCCCCAAGCCTCGATCCCCGCCTTGACCGAGTCGGGGCAGGTCGAGAGCGATGAACAAACGCGCCCGCGGGCTCTTCAGCCTCTCCTTCGCCATTGCACGCCACGCTACGGCGAGCGGACGCGCAAGACAACGCACCGGTGTGAAAAGTGCGTGCCGAAAGGCGCTAGAGAGGCGCCTCGCCGCCACCCAACAGCAGCCGCAGCAGGTGCATGCCGACCAGGGCCGAGCGCTCGCGAATGTCGGCGCGGCCCCCGGGGATGAGCGGATCGCGGGCGATGCTGGCCCCATCGGCGAGAAGAGCGTTGAAGCAGACGTAGCCGACCGGCTTGTCCTCCGTGCCCCCGTCCGGCCCGGCAACTCCGGTGATCGAGACCGCGACGTCGGCGCCGAAGCGCTCCAGGGCCCCGACCGCCATCGCCTCGGCGACCTGGGGAGAGACCGCCCCGTGGGTCTCGATCAGGCCGGCGTCGACGCCCAGCAGCTCCTCCTTCGCCTGATTCGAGTAGGCGACGACGCCGCCGGCCAGGTACGCCGAGGCGCCGGGGAGGTTGGTGATCCGCGCCGCCAGCAGACCGCCGCTGCACGACTCGGCCAGGCCGAGTCGGCGCCCCCCGAGCAGGCCGGCGACCTGGGCGTCGATCGTTTCCCCGTCGAGGCTGAACAGGTGGCGCTCGTGGCGCTCGCGCAAGCCGGCGCGCAGCGCCTCCGCCACAGTCTCGGCCTCGGAGCGGTAGCGGACGTCGACCTCGATCTCGCCGCGGCGCAGGCAGGTGGTGACCTCGACCGCGGAGACCTCGGTCCCCTCGGCCTCGATCTCCCGCAGGCTCTTGGCGATCTCCGACTCGGGGATACCGAACATCCGCAGCGTGTAGCCGTGCAGCGGCGTGGCCCGTGCGAGGACAGCCTGTACCGGCTCCGGGGCCAGCGCCGCCGGCCACATCGGCTGAAGCTCGCGCGGCGGGCCCGGCAGGACGATGACCACGCGACCGTCGGCGGGCACCACCAGGCCCGGCGCCGTGCCGACCGGGTCGAGCGCGATCGAGCCCTCCGGCACCATCGCCTGCTTGCGGTTCGCCACTCGCAGCGCCTCTGCGTCGACTTTGACTCGTTGCGCGAAGACGCTGAGGATGGCGGCGATCTTCTCCTCCATCCCCTCGTCGAGGACGAGCTCGCGCCCGGCGAAGCGCGCGACCACCTCCGCGGTCAGGTCGTCCGCGGTCGGCCCCAGCCCGCCCGAGGTGACGATCAGGTCCATCCCCTCCGCCGCCATGAAGCGGAGCGCCGCCTCCAGGTCGTCCGGCCGGTCGCCGACGACGAGGATGTGAGCGACCTCGATGCCCAGCTCGGCCAGTCGCTCGGAGATCCAGGGACCGTTGCGGTCCGCGATCCGGCCGGTCAGGACCTCGGTCCCGGTAACCACCACTCCCGCCCGCACCTGAGTCACAGGCAGGTCGGCCTTTCGCTGTCGTCGAGCGGCTCGAGCCCGCCGTCCTCGCCGATCGCGTAGCCGACCGGACTTGACGTCGCCGGGATTTCCGCTTCCTTGCCGTCGATCCTCATCGAGACCTCACCGTTGCCGAAGGAGACGGTGAAGCTACCGGAGCGGAAGGGGCCCTCCTGTGCCCCTTCGGTGAGGATCTGACCGTCGACCAGCGGTTCCCCCCGGCCGTCGAGCACGCAGACCCAGACTTCCGCGGTGGCGGCCAGCTCGAGCGAGAGGCCCGGCTGCGAGGCCCTGGTCGGCGGCGGTGCTACCGGCTCCTCGGCATTGACGGCGCCGCTGGGCTCGCGGTCCACCGTCACCGCTGGATCCTCATCGCCGGTGAAGAGGCCGATGCCGACTATCAGCCCAATCAGCGCCACCACCACAGCCGCGGCAACCACGCGGCCGCGTGGTTGCGACCGAGGGGCGACCGGACGACGAATCGCCGCCGCGGCATCGGCGCCCGCCGGGGTCGCCGCGACGCTGCGCCTGTAGTCGTCGGCGAGCCGCTCGCCGTCGAGCCCCAGGTAGGAGGCATATGTACGGATGAAGCTGCGGATATACACGTCGCCAGGCAAGACGTCCCAGTCCTCGCCCTCGATCGCCCGCAGGTAGCGAATTCGGATCCGGGTAGCGGCTTCGACCTCGGAAAGATCGACTTTGCGGCGATTTCTCGCCTCGCGAAGGGTCGCTCCAATCCCTATGTCCACACGGACATTGTGCTACTCGGGCACAACCGCGGGACGATCTGCCTCCGAGTCCGCGCTCGCACGGCTCTCGCCGCCGATCACCCGCGACAGGTCCGCCCGGGTGATCAGCACCTGACGCGGCTTCGATCCCTCATAGCCGGAGATCACCCCACGCCGCTCGAGCATGTCGATCAGGCGCCCGGCGCGGGTGTATCCCACGCGGAGGCGGCGCTGGATCATCGAGACGGATGCGGTCTCGGTCTCGACCACGAGCCTGATCGCGTCGTCGAGCAGGTCGTCGCTGTCGGGGTCGAAGTCCCCATCGCCCTCCCCCAGGCCCTTCTCCTCGTGCACCTCGAGCAGCTCGGCCTCGAACTCCGGTTCTCCCTGCTTGGCCCAGTGGTTGGTGATCCGGGCGATCTCCTCCTCGGTGACGAAGGCGCCCTGGATCCGGGCCAGCTTCGAGCTGCCGGCGCCGCGGAAGAGCATGTCGCCCTGGCCGAGCAGCGCCTCGGCGCCACCCTGGTCGAGGATCACCCGCGAGTCGGTCTGCGAGGAGACCGCGAAGGCGATCCGGGCCGGGATGTTGACCTTGATCGTGCCGGTGATGATGTCGGTCGAGGGGCGCTGGGTCGCCAGCACCAGGTGGATCCCGGTGGCGCGCGACTTCTGCGCCAGGCGGATGATCGAGTCCTCGACCTCGGCCGGCGCCACCATCATCAGGTCCGCGAGCTCGTCGATCACACAGAGGATGTGCGGCAGCGGCGCTTCGCCCGCCTTGGCGCGGGCGCGGTTCAGCTCGGCCAGGTTGCGGCAGCGCGCTTCGCCCATGATTCCGTAGCGGCTCTCCATCTCGCCGATCAGGTTGGCGAGCACATTGGCGGCCAGGCGCGGCGAAGTGACGACGGGCGTCAGCAGGTGAGGGACGTTCTCGTAGTGGTTGAGCTCGACCTGCTTGGGATCGACCAGGACGAGGCGGGCCTCGTTGGGGGAAGCCTGCATCAGGATCGAGGAGAGGATCGCGTTGACGCACCCGGACTTGCCCGAGCCGGTGGTCCCGGCGACGAGGACGTGCGGCATCTTCGCCAGGTCGGTCCAGACCGGGTTGCCGTCGATCCCCCGGCCCAGCCAAGCGACCAACGGCGAGGTCTTCTCCGGCCGCCTGGCGTAGATGTCGCCGAGCCGGACGATGCGGCGACGCGCGTTCGGGACCTCGACGCCGACCGCCTGCTTGCCCGGGATCGGCGCCAAGATGCGAATGTCGGTCGAGGCGAGGGCGTAGGCGAGGTCGTTGGCCAGCTCGGTCACCTTCTTCACCTTGGTGCCAGGCGCCAGGCGCAGCTCGTAGCGGGAGACGTGCGGGCCGCTGACGATGCCGACCATCTTCGCCTCGACCCCGAAGTGACCGAGCGTCTCGACCAGCTTGCGGCTGATCGCCTCGTGATCGCGCGGGTCGGGACCTTTGTCCGCGCGACCCTTCTCCAGCGCCTTGGCGGGCGGTGGCCGGTAGTCGATCTCCTCCGAGGCGGTGACGCCGCGCTTCGCTCCCATCGGGGTGAGAGCGGGCGGCTCGGCCTCGGCAGCGGCATCCTCGGGATTGGGATCGGGGACGACCTCGTCCTCCTCGTCCTCGGCCCCATCCAGCTCCGCAAAGTCCTGGGTGGCGGTCTCGGCCGGCTCGTCCCCGTCCTCGACGATCGCGATCGTCGGCTCGAACTCGTCGTCCTCCTCCGGGTAGGCGCTCATCACGTCGGTCGACCCTGCCTGGGTCTCGAAGGCGTAGGTCTTCTCCTCCCGCCGGTCCTGCCGGCTCCTGGCAACAGTCTGGGCGACGCCGTGGCCGCCGGCGAAGAGCCGGCGCAACCCGCGGCCGATCCCGCGGAAGAGCGATGAGATCGACGTCCCGGTGACGATAAGAGCGCCGGCGACCAACATCAACACGGTCACGATCCTCGCCCCCACCGCTCCGAGCAGGTACTCGAGTCCGGTCTCCACCCCGTTCCCGACCTTCCCCCCGTCCCAGCCGAAGAAGAGCACGAAGCACAGGTAGACGCCCGAGGCGATCAGGAGCAACCCGATCAAATCCAGGTGCCGCTGCCCCAGTCTTTCAGGCATCCGCAGCCTCGGCGTCCGCACCTTGGCCTTGCTTTTGGCTTTGCCATTGCGGCGCGGCGCTTTCCCACGCTTCTTCCGCACGAACATAAGCCCCGCTTCGACGCCGACCCCCGCTCCCCTGCGAGTTCGCTGTTTATGGGGGCACAGCACCACGAACAGCGAACGCGCTTGGTGGCTGGTCTAAATTCACGCTAAATATCCGCTGAGTGATGAAGACGCCTCTCTAACATCGTGGCGATGCTGACGACCGACAGCGAAGCCGACGGGGGCCGCGTCCTCGTCGTCGAGGACGACGTAGAGATCGCCGAGGTGCTGCGCCGCTCGCTGCGCAAGGAGGGCTACGAGGTGCGGCTCTCCGGCGACGGGATCGATGCCCTCGAGGCAGCCGAGGCATTTCTTCCGGACCTGGTGGTGCTCGACCTGGGACTCCCCCGCCTCGACGGGGTCGAGGTGTGCAGGCGGCTGCGTGCCGAGAACGACGTCCCGATCCTGATGCTGACGGCGCGGGCGGAGACCGAGGATCGTGTCGGCGGCCTCGACAGCGGCGCCGACGACTACCTGGTCAAGCCATTCGAGCGCCAGGAGCTGCTGGCGCGGATCCGCGCCCTGCTGAGACGGCGCCCGCCGCGCGGCGCCGCCGCGCTGCAGGTGGGCGACCTGCTGCTCAACCCGGACTCGCGCGATGCGCGCCGCGGCGAGCGTCAGATCGAGCTGACCAACCGCGAGTTCGAGCTGCTCGAATACCTGATGCGCAACGAGCGCCTCGTCGTCTCCCGCCAGCGCCTGCTCGACGAGGTCTGGGGGTACGACCCGATGGCCGCGACCAACACGATCGACGTCTTCGTCTCGAACCTGCGGCGCAAGCTGGAGGAAGGCGGCGAGGCGCGGCTCCTTCACACAAAGCGCGGTGCCGGCTATGTCCTCAGGGCTTAAGCGCCCGAGGCTGGCGAGGCCGGGCAACTGGCCGGTGCGCTGGCGCATCGCCGCCGCCTCCGCGGGGCTGACCCTGGTGATCCTGCTCGTCTTCGCCGCGGTGATCGGCAGCGTCGCGACGCAGCGCATTCGCGACGACTTCAACGGCGAGATGAACGGCGCCGTGCAGACGCTGGCCGCCGAGCTGCGCATCGTCGACACGCCGACCGGCTCCTACCTGATCCGCGGCCCCGGCCTCGACGACTTCGTCCTGCCCAACGATGCCTCGGTGCGCGTCTTCAACGCGAGCGGCGCCCTGCTGACCGCGAGCACCGGCGCCGGCGACCTCGGGCGGCCACTGCCGGGAACGGTCGAGCGCGACGGGATGCGGGTGACGACCGCGGGGATCAACAGCGGCAGCGGCACGCTGACCGGCTACGTGCAGTACGGGCGCAGCCTCGCCCACGTCGACTCGACCGTCGAGCGGCTCTGGCTCTTCATCGCGGCCGGCGTGCTCGGCGGGGCGCTGCTCGCCAGCCTGGCCGGCTTCGTGGTCGCCTCCCGGGCGATGCGACCGGTCGCCGCGCTGACGGCGAGCGCTCGCCAGATCGCCACCACGGGAGACCCGTCCAGCCACATGCCCAAGCCCCGTGCCGACGACGAGGTCGGCGAGCTGACCCGGACCCTGGAGCAGATGCTGCGCTCCCTTGACGCGGCGCGCAGCGAGCGTGAGGCCGCGATGCAAAAGCAACGCGAGTTCGTCGCCGACGCCTCGCACGAGCTGCGCACCCCACTGACCAGCGTCCTCGCCAACCTCGAGCTGCTGGAGGCCTCGCTGCGCTCGCCGCAGCAGGGCGAGGACGCGGCGATGGTCGCGTCGGCGCTGCGCTCCTCCCGCCGCATGAGCCGCCTCGTAGCCGACCTGCTGCTGCTCGCCCGCGCCGACGCCGGCCGCCCCAGCGCTAGGCATCGCTGCAACCTGGCCAAGATCTGCCACGACGCGGCAGCCGAGGTCGCACCTGTCCTCGGCGATCGCGGTCTCGAGGTCGAAGCCGACGGATCGCTTCACGTCAACGGCAACGAGGACGAACTCCACAGGATGGTGCTCAACCTCCTCGACAACGCCGCCCGTCATACCCCCGCGACTGCAACCATCCAGCTCCGGCTTCACGCCAAGGACCAGGAGGCGGTGCTCGAGGTCTCCGACGACGGCCCCGGCATACCCGAGAATCAGCGCATCCACGTCTTCGCCCGCTTCGCCCGCGGCACAGCCGACACCAGCGCCGGCACCGGCCTAGGCCTAGCCATAGTCCGCGCAGTAGCAACATCCCACAGCGGCTCCGCCGAAGCCACTGAGTCTCCCGCGGGAGGAGCCTTGTTCCGCATCCGCGTCCCTCTAGCCCACGCCCCGCGGGCGGGTGGCTCCGGGGGAGAGGCCGAGAACGAAGACCTCGCCCGCAGGCCTCCCTCCCCGTGACAGGCCCCGCCCGCCGGAGCACCCCTCCCCCCGAGACAGGCCCCGCCCGCCGGAGGCTTTTAGGGACCCTTTAGCGACCCGGGCTAAGTTCCCAATCGGACGAGACACATGGCCCGTCGGGATCTCCCCAATAGTCCCGGCGGGCCTTTTTTAGAGCCCGAGTGGGCTCAAACCTCGACCACGACCGGCAGGATCATCGGCCGGCGGCGCAGCTTCTCGTAGACGAGGGCGGCGATCGCGTCGTGGAGGTCTTCCTGAATCAGGTGCAGCTCGCGCCTGCCCGCCTCGGCTGCCTCCTCGAGCGAGTCCTCGACCACGTCGCCCAGCTCGTCGACCAAAGCATCGGCCTCGGCCGCGAAGCTGACCCCGCGGAAGATCACCTCAGGATCCGCGACGACGCTGCCGTCGTCGGAGGAGATCGTCGCGACGACGATGAAGATGCCGTCGGCGGAGATTTCGCGCCGGTCGCGCAGGGCCACGTCGTCCGGCTCGCCGACGTTGACCCCGTCGACGAAGATCACGCCCGCGTGCACGTCCTCGCCGAAGCGGGCCCCGTTCGCGTCGAGTTCCAAGGGCAGGCCGTTGCGACCCTGGAAGACGCACTCCGGGTCGATGCCGACCGAGTGGGCGAGCTCGGCGTGCAGCCGCAGCCGCTGGTGGTCGCCGTGAATCGGCATCACGTAGCGGGGTTTGGTCAGGTTGAGCATTAGCTTCAGCTCCTCCTGCCAGCCGTGCCCCGAAGCGTGGATCGGCGCGTCCTTGGCGGTCACGACGCTGGCGCCGATCTCGTAGATGCGATCGATCGTCTCGTTGACCGCGCGCTCGTTGCCGGGCACCGGCGTTGCTGAGAAGACCACGGTGTCGCCCGAATGGAGCTCGACGTCGCGATGGTCGTTGTTCGCCATCCGGCGCAGCGCCGAGAGCGGCTCGCCCTGGCTGCCGGTCGAGATCACGACGATCTTGTCGTCGGGGAAGCTCTCAATCTCGCGCGGCTGGATGAAGAGGCCAGAAGGCGCTTCCGCGATCCCCAGGTTGGAGGCGATGTTGAAGTTCTTGCGCATCGAGCGGCCGACCAGCGCCACCCGCCGGTCCAGCTTGATCGCCGCGTCGATCACCTGCTGGACGCGGTGGATGTTGGAGGCGAAGGAGGTGACGATGATCCGCCCCTTGCAGTCGGAGAAGGTGTCCAGCAGCGCCGGGCCGACGCTCGACTCCGACGGCGCGATCCCGGGGCGGTCGGCGTTGGTCGAGTCGCCGCAGAGCAGCAGCAGCCCGTCGCGCCCGAGCTCGGCGAGCCGGGTGATGTCGGCGGGCCGGCCGTCGACAGGAGTCTGGTCGAACTTGTAGTCGCCGGTCATCAGCATCGTGCCCAACTCAGTGCTCAGCAGCACCCCGCGCGCATCGGGGATCGAGTGCGAGAGGTGGACCAGCTCCAGCTCGAACGGGCCCAGCTTCACTTTCTCGCCGGCAGGCAGCTCCTCCAGCGGGGCGTCCTTGAGCTTGTGCTCGTCCAGCTTCGAGCGGACCATGCCGATCGTCAGCAACCCCCCGTAGATCACCGGCGGTAAACCGATCTCGCGCAGCACGTAGGGCAGGGCGCCGACGTGATCCTCGTGGCCGTGGGTGAGGACGATCGCCTCGATGTCGTCGGCGCGGTCGCGCAGGTAGGAGAAGTCGGGCAGGACGAGGTCGATGCCGAGCATCTCCGCGGTCGGGAACATCAGCCCGGTGTCGACGACGACGATGCGACCGTCGTACTCGACCACGGTCATGTTCTTGCCGATCTCGCCTAGACCGCCGAGCGGCAGGACTCGCAGCTTGGATCCAGCCACTACTGATTCACCGGTGTCTGACCGACGCTCTCCAGCGCCGCCCGCACGACGTCGCGCTGCTCCTCATCGGCGCGGACGAGCGGCAGTCGCAGGCCTCCAGAGGGGATCAGGCCGGTCATCTCCAGCGCCGCCTTGACCGGGATCGGGTTGGTCGTCACTCCCATCGCGTCGTAGACCTGCCGCAGGCCGCTGTTGACCTCGCAGGCCCGCTCCAGGTCCCCAACCTCGGCGGCGTCCCACATCTCCCGCATCTGCCGCCCGACCAGGTGCGAGGCGACGAGAATGCCGCCGGCGCCGCCAAGCTCGAGCGTCCTCAGGAAGACGTCGTCGTTGCCGGCCAGCAGCCGCAGGCCCTCGACCTGTTGCAGGTCGTCGTTGTTGGCCTGCTTGACCGCGACCACGTTGTCGATCTTGGCCAGCTCGGCGAGCAGCGAAGGCGGCACGTTGACGACCACCCGCGAGGGGATGTTGTAGGCGATCACCGGCATCTGAGAAGCGGCCGCGGCGACCGTTTCGAAGTGAGCGACGATCCCGGCCGGGTTCGGCTTGTTGTAGTAGGGGGTGACGACGAGCGCCGCGTCGGCCCCCATCTCGGCCGCGGTCCTGGTCAGTTCGACCGAGTGCCGGGTGTCGTTGGTGCCGGTGCCGAAGGCGAGCAGGACATCGCCGCCGACCTCCTCGCGCACCGCCTCCAGCAACTTGAAGCCCTCCGGGTCGGTGACCGTCGCCGACTCTCCGGTCGAGCCGCAAAGGACGAGGCCGTGCGAGCCGTTGGCGACCAGGTGCGCAGCGAGTTTGCGCGCGGCAACGAAATCGACGGCGCCGCTCGCGTCGAAGGGCGTCACCATCGCCGTTATCACTCCGCGAATCTCCTTCATCGGGCCAGGGTATCGCGGTGCACTCAGAGCAGCTTCTCCAGGCCGACCGTGAACCGGTCGGACAACTCGCCGACATGGCGCACGGCAAGCAGCACTCCCGGCATGAAGGAGCGGCGGTCGATCGAGTCGTGGCGAAGGGTCAGCGTCTGCCCCTCACCGCCGAAGATGACCTCTTGGTGGGCGACCAGACCCGGCAGGCGCACCGAGTGGATCGGCTCGTGGACGTTGCCGCCGGCTTCGCGAATCAGCCCGGCGGTGCGCTTCGCCGTCCCGGAGGGCGCGTCGAGCTTGCGGTCGTGGTGCAGCTCGACGATCTCGCACTCCGGCATGTGACGGGCGATCGTCTGCGAGACCTCCATCAGCAGCACGGCCCCGATCGCGAAGTTGGGGGCGACGAAGCAGTTGGCCCCGTTCGGGGCGCCCTCGGCCACCCCGCGCAACGCATCCAGGTCGAACCCGGTGGTGCCGACGACGGCGTGGACCCCCGCCTCGAGACAGGTGGAGGCGTTGGCCAGCGCGGTGTCCGGGGTGGTGAAGTCGACGACGACGTCGGCGTCGCCGAGCACCTCGCCCAGCTCTACGCCAAGCGCCGGGTCGGCCTTGGCCGCGAGCTCGGTGTCGGAAGCGCCCTCCACGGCCTCGCAGACGGCCTGGCCCATCCGCCCGGCGGCGCCGGATACCACAACCCGGATCACGCCGCGAGCAGCCCCTCGTTGACCGGCCCCAGCGCGCCACGGAAACGATCCTCGTCGCGCCCGATGCAGGCGGCGGAGAGCCGCTCGGGGCCGTACAGCTCGGTGGCGAGCGCGGTCAGGTCCTCGACCGTCACCGCGTCGACCTTGGCGAGCATCTCGTCGAGGCTGTCGATCGGCAGGCCGAACAGCGTCGCGCGGGAGATCCGCGTCATCCGCGCCGCGGTGGACTCCGAGGAGAGCACGAGACGCCCCTTGACGCTCTCCTTGGCCCGCCCCAGCTCCTCGGCCGAGACCGGCTCGCCGCGCATTCGCCTCAGCTCCGTGCCGATGATCGAGCAGACCTGCTCGACGTTCTCCTCGCGGGTGCCGACGTAGGCGGCGACCATCCCCGAGTCGGTGTACTGCTCGTTGTATGAGCCCACCGCGTAGGCGAGGCCGCGCTTCTCGCGGACCTCGCGGAAGAGCCGCGAGGAGCTGGTGCCACCGAGGATCGAGTCGAGCACGGCGAGCGCGTAGCGCCGCTCGTCTTCCCGGGTAAGGCCAGGAGCACCGAAGCAGATGTGGTACTGCTCGGTGTCCTTGCCGTAGAAGTGCAGGCGCGCGGAGTCCGCGGCCCCCCCCGAATTGCCGTTGACCGTCCCTCCCGGCGCAGGCGAGACCAGTCGCTCCGCCAGCCCGGCGATTCGCTCGTGGTCGACGTGGCCGGCGGCGCCGACGACGATGTTGGCGCCGGTGTAGCGGTCGCCGTGGTAGGCCTCGATCTCCGGGATCGGGATCGAGGCGATCACCTCGGCCTCGCCCAGCACCCGGCGGCCGAGAGGGTGCTCGCCGAAGACGGCGCCGGCGAGGATGTCGTGGACGCGGTCCTGCGGCTCGTCCTCGTACATCGCGATCTCCTCCAGCACCACCTCGCGCTCGGAGTCGACCTCCGGATAGGTGGGCGCTAGCAGCATCTCGGCCAGCAGGTCGAAGACCTCCTCTGTGTGCTCGTCGAGGAAGCGAGCGTGCAGGTGGGTGGTCTCCTTGCCCGTGGCGGCATTGACCGAGGCGCCGAGGCCGTCGAAGCGCTCGGAGATCTCGATCGCGGAGAAGCGCGGCGTTCCCTTGAACAGCAGGTGCTCGAGGAAGTGCGAGACCCCGGCCTGCGCCGGGGTCTCGTCACGCGAGCCGGTTCGCACCCAGAGCCCGAGGGCGACCGAGCGCACCGAGGGAACCTCCTCGGTGACGACCCGGACGCCCGAGCCGAGCTCGGTTGTTCGCGGCTCTGTCAACGTCAGCGTCGCTCGCGGTCGCCGCCCTCGCGACTCCGCCGCCCGTCACGACCACCGCGGCCACCGCGGTCGCCGCCGTTGCGCCGTCCGCCGTCGCCGCCGGAGCCGACCGCGGCCAGCTCCTCGGGGCTCTTGCCCGCGATCGAGGGGTCGTCGGTGAGGCGCAGGCCGATCCGGCCGCGCTCGCGGTCGACCTCGACCACGGTGACGTCGATCTCCTCACCGGCGCTCAGCACGTCGTCGACGGAGTCGACCCGCTCGCCCGGCTTGACGTTGGAGATGTGGAGGAGGCCGTCGGTGCCCTTGACCAGCTCGACGAAGGCGCCGAAGGTGGTTGTCTTGACGACCTTGGCGGTCTCGTAGCGATCGCCGACTTCGGCCTCCTTGGTCATCGACTGGATCCGTGCCACGCAGGCTTCGACCAGTTCGCCCGTCGGGGCGTAGATCCGGATCGTGCCGTCGTCCTCGACGTCGATTTCGGCTTCGAACTCCTCGCAGAGGGCGCGGATCGTTTCCCCGCCCTTGCCGATCACGGCGCCGATCTTCTCCTGGTCGATCTTGATCGATTCGATCCGCGGCGCGTGCTTGGAGAGCTGCTCGCGCGGCCCCTCGATCGCCTCGGCCATCTTGCCGAGGATGAACTGGCGGCCTTTGTTGGCCTGCTCCAGCGCGTCGGTGAGGATCTCGAAGGTGACGCCGGTGATCTTGATGTCCATCTGCAGGGCGGTGATGCCCTCCGCTGTACCGGCGACCTTGAAGTCCATGTCGCCGAGGTGGTCCTCGACGCCGGCGATGTCGGTGAGGACGATGTAGTCGTCACCCTCCTTGATCAGGCCCATCGCGACGCCGGCGACCGGTGCGCTGACGGGAACGCCCGCCGCCTGCAGTGCCATCGAGGAGGCGCAGACTGAGCCCATCGAGCTCGACCCGTTCGACTCCAGCGTCTCCGAGACGACCCGGATCACGTAGGGGAAGTCCTCTTCGTTGGGGATCGTCGCCACCAGCGCCCGCTCGGCGAGCGCGCCGTGGCCAATGTCGCGGCGCTTCGGGCCGCGCATGAAACCAGCCTCCCCGACCGAGAAGGGCGGGAAGTTGTAGTGGTGCCAGAACTTCTTCGAGGTCTCCAGGCCAAGCGTGTCGATACGCATATCCATGCGCGTCGTGCCGAGCGCGGCGTTGGAGAGGATCTGCGTCTCACCGCGGGTGAACAGCGCCGAGCCGTGCACACGCGGGGAGATGTCGACCTCGCACTCGATCGGCCGGATCTCATCCTGGGCGCGACCGTCGGGGCGCTTCTTGTCGACGGCGATCGCCTTGCGGATTGTGTCCTTCTCGATCGAGCCGAAGGCGGCCTTGACCTCAGCGACTCGCTCCTCGTCGACCTCTCCGCCATCGTCCGCGAGGGCGTACTTGCCGACCACCTCGTCCTTGACCTTGTCGATCGCCTCGTAGCGCTCGAGCTTGCCCTCGGTGGCGATCGCGTCGACCAGAGCCTGGCCGTGGGAGGAGCGGATATCGCTGATCAGACCCTCGTCGATCTTGGGGGCCTCGACCTCAATCTTCTCCTTGCCGGCCTTCTTCTGCAGCTCCTCCATCGCGGCGGTCAGCTTCTTGATCTCCGAGTGGGCGATGTCGAGCGCGTCGAGGATCTCCTGCTCGGTGACGCCGTTGGCGCCGGCCTCGACCATCAGGATCGCCTCGTCGGTGCCGGCGACGATCAGGTCGAGATCGAGCTCGGCCAGGTCCTCCTCGGAGGGGTTGACGACGAAGTCGCCGTCGAGCTTGCCGATCCGCACGGCGCCGACGTGGGCGGCCACCGGGACCGGCGAGATCGCCAGAGCCGCCGAGGCACCGTTCATCGCGAGGATGTCGTAGGGGTGGACCTGGTCCACCGACATCGGGATCGCGACCAGTTGGGTCTCGTAGTGCCAGCCCTTCGGGAAGAGCGGTCGGATCGGGCGGTCGATCATGCGCGCGGTCAGCGTCGCCTTCTCGCCCGATCGTCCCTCGCGACGGAAGAACGAGCCCGGGATCTTGCCCGCGGCGTACATCCGCTCCTCGACGTCGACGGTGAGGGGAAGGAAGTCCACGTCGCGAAGGTTTCCGACGGTCGCGGTGCACAGCACCATCGTGTCGCCGGCCTGGACTACGACCGCGCCACCCGCCTGCTTCGCGAGCTTGCCCGTCTCGAAGGAAATCTGGCTGTCGCCGACATCCGCCGAAACGCGGCTTACGTCAAACATGCTCATTTAGTTGTTACCTCCAACCGCCCGGATGGCGGTATTCGCATTCAGAACTCTCGTTCTCTTTCGCAAAGAGGGTACAGGCCGGCAGGATGCGGCCGCGTCGCGACTAGCGTCGCAGGCCCAGCTCGGCGACCAGCGAGCGGTAACGCTCGAGGTTCTTGCGCTCGAGGTAGCGCAGCATCCGGCGGCGCTTGCCGACCAGCATCAGCAGGCCACGCCGCGAATGGTGGTCCTTGGGGTGGGTGCGCAGGTGCTCGGTCAGTTCGTTGATCCGCTCGGTGAGCAGGGCGATCTGAACCTCGGCCGAGCCGGTATCACCGTCAGCGCGGCCGTACTTGCCAATCAGCTCGGACTTTTTCTCCGTGGTCAGCGTCATGCGCTCGGTGACGCTAGCACAGGACCTCACCCCGGATCAGGAGGACGGAGGGGCCGGTATACCGCTCGCTCGCAACTCGTCGTCGAGGCGGTCAAGTGCTGTCGCCGATAGCGTCGTCCTCCTCCCGCGCAAAACGTTCGCGGCACACCGGCCCCTCCGGCCTACCGCACCGCGTCTGGCCTAGAGGGTGGGCACCCCTGCGAACGTTTTGCGCGGGAGGAGAGCCAAGCTCGAGGCGTCAGCAGCAAACGTCTTCATCGACGAGTTGCGAGTGAGCAGGGGTGCTCGCCCTCTAGGCCGGGCGAACGCGCGTCCGGCTAAGACGGTTGGAATGCAGCGCAGACTTGCTTCGCGTCTTCGACGTCGATCTTCATCTGAGCGATCAGCTCCTCGACGCCCGCGAAGCGCTTCTCGCCGCGCAGACGGGAGACGAAGGCGACCCTCAACTCGGTCCCGTAGAGGTCTTCCTCGCGGTCGATCAGGTAGGTCTCGATCAGCACCCCCCTGCCGCTCTCGAAGGTCGGTCGCACGCCGACGTTGACGGCCGCCGGGACGCCGTTGGCAAAGGCCGCGTAGACACCATGCCCGGGGATCGCGAGGCGGTCGTCGGGAACGATGTTGGCGGTCGGGAAGCCGAGCGTGCGCCCGCGCTGGTCTCCCTCGACGACCGTGCCCTCGACCATGAAGGGCGCGCCGAGACAGCGCCGCGCCGCCTCCATCTCCCCCGCCGCCACGAGCGCCCGGATCCGGGTCGAGGAGACCGCCTCGCCGTCGACCTCGACCAGGGGCACGACTCGGGTCTCGAACTCGGAATGGCTGGCGAGCATCTTCGGATCGCCCTGGGCTTTGGCTCCGAAGCGGAAGTTCTCACCCACCGAGACGCGTTCGGCGCCGAGCCGCTCGATCAGGACCCGCTCGACGAACTCCTCGGCGCTCCGCGCGGCGAACTCGCGGTCAAAGGGGATAACGACCAGCTCGTCGACGCCCACACCCTCGATCACGTCGCGCTTGACGCTGAACGGCATGATCAGCTTCGGCAGCGCCGCCGGGTGCAGGATCTCGAGCGGGTGGGGATCGAAGGTGAGCACGGTGTCGGCGCCGTCGATCACCTCCTGGTGGCCGCGGTGGACGCCGTCGAAGGTCCCGATCGCGACGTGGCGGGGCCGTTTCTCGGCATCTGGCAGCAAAGTCACCGTGATGTTCAACTTCAGCGCATCCCCTCTGCCACCGCCGGCACCAGCTCGGCAACCTGGTCCATATCCAGCTCCGTTCCCGCCTGCCCGACCTCGAACGGGCCGACCGCCGTCCGGCGCAGCTCCGCGCAGTAGGCGTCGCCGAGCGTCTCGATCAGGGTGCGAACGTAGGTCCCCGTCGAGCACTCGATCTCGTAGGTCGCGGTTTCCGCATCGCCGTTGAGCAGATCGGCGCGGTAGACCTCGATCTCCCTCTCCGGAGTCTCGATCGTCTCGCCGCGGTGGGCCTTGCGGTAGAGCCTCTCGCCCCCCACCCGCACCGCCGAGGTCATCGGCACCCTCTGCCGCACCCTGCCGGTCGGCAGCTCGAGCGAGTGCGGCTTCCGGCCGGTCTCGATCAGCTCTCCGTCCGGGTCGCCCGTGCTCGACCGCCAGCCGAGCCTCGCTTTGGTGACATAGGTCTTCGGCAGCTCGACGAGGAAGCGCTGCAGGCGGGTCGCGCCGCCGAGCAGGACCAGGAGCAGCCCCGTCGCGAACGGGTCCAGGGTGCCCGCATGTCCGGTCTTGCAGCCGCGCTCTCGCCGTACAGCGGCAACCATGTCGTGCGAGGTTATCCCGGCCGGCTTGTCGCAGAGCAGCACGGCCCCCTCGGCGCCGGCCACGCCCATCACACCTGTTCCCGCTTCGCTCGCGGCGCGAAGAACCAGATATGCACGCTTGCTCGCTCCGCGCTCACTTCCCGAGCTGGGCGGAGACCTCGCCGCAAAGGAAGGGAATCAGCTGCTCCAGCTCGAGATCGGTGGAGAAGCCGGCGGCGCGCTTGTGCCCACCGCCGCCGTGCTTGCGGGCGACCGCCGAGACGTCGACCTCGCCGTCGCTGGAGCGCAGGCTGACCTTGCGCGCCGACCGGCCGCGGTCGCCGAGGTCGCGGACCAGGGCGGCGACCTTGCCGCCCTCGACCGAGCGCAGGAAGTCGATCAGGCCCTCGGTCATCTCCTCGCCGGCTCCCGTCGCCTCATAGTCGGCAGCGGTGACGTAGGCGAGGACGAGCAGGTCGTCGCAGTGAAACTGGATGCCGTCGAGGGCGCGCGAGACGAGCCGCAGCTTCTCGATCGGCACGTGCTCGTAGAGGCGGCGGTAGGTCTCGTCGACTTCCACCCCGGCGTCGATCAGCTCCGCGGCGATCCGGTGCGTGCGCGCCTTCGTGTTCTCGTACATGAACTTGCCGGTGTCGGTGACCATGCCGACGTAGAGGGCCGAGGCGATCTCCGGGGTGATCTCGGCGCCAAGCGCGACCGCCAGCTCGTAGACAATCTCGGCCGTGCAGGAGGCGTCGACGTCGACCAGGTTGACGTCGCCGAAAAGGGTGTTGTCGTGGTGGTGATCGATGTTGATCACGAGATTTCCGTCATTGGCGAGGAAGTCGACCGGCATGCGGTCGATGTTGCCGCAGTCGAGGAAGACCACGGTGCGGTCCGACATGTCGGCCGGCGGCTCGTGGAAGACCTCCTCCAGCGGCAGGAAGCGGTACTCGATCGGCAATGGGAACTCCTTTGCCGCCATGAACATCACCGAGTCCTTGCCGAGCTGGGTGAGCAGGTGGTGGAGGCCGAGCAGGGAGCCGAGGGCGTCGCCGTCCGGTCCCTCGTGAGCAGTGAGCAGGAAGCGCTGGCGCGAGCGCAGCTCGGCGGCAACCTGCTCGATCCCGGACGTGGTGGCCGCCCCGCTCATCGCTCCCCGTCCTCGTCGAGCAGCTGGGAGATTCGCATTCCCTGCTCGATCGTCGGGTCGTAGTGGAAGCTCAGGGTCGGCGTGCGCTTCATCCGCGTCTCGGCGGCGATCGCCGACTGCAGCACCCCGTGCGAAGAGCGCAGGCCAGCCAGGGTCGCCTCCCGCTCCTCGTCGCTGCCAAGCACGCTGACGTACACCTTGGCGGCGCGAAGATCGGGGCTTGTCTCGACGGAAGTCACGGTTACGAAGCCAATGCGGGGATCGCTGAGCTCGCCGATAGCAGCGCCGATCACCTCCCGCAGCACCTCGTTGATGCGGCGCATTCGCGCAGTGGCCACGCGTGGCGACTATAGAGGCATCGCCTGAGAAACTCGCCGCGGCGGCTACTGGTCCAGGGTCTGCTCGACCTGCTTGGTCCTGAAGAACTCGAGTACGTCGTCCTCCTTGACGTCCGCGTAGCCGTCGAGGACGATCCCGCACTCCTGGCCCTCCTCGACTTCCTGGACGTTGTCTTTGAAGCGTCGCAGAGAGCCAAGCTTGCCCTCCCAGATCACGGTGCCGTCGCGGATCAGGCGGACGCTGGCGTCGCGGGCGACCTTGCCCTCGCTGACGATGCAACCGGCGATCCGGCCGACCTTGGAGGCCTTGAAAGTCTGCTTGATCTCGGCCTCGCCGAGCGTCTCCTCGACCTCGACCGCCTCCAGCAGTCCCTCCATCGCGTTGCGCAGGTCTTCGGTGATTTTGTAGATCACCGAGTAGGTGCGGATGTCGATGCCCTCGCGCTCCGCGGCGCGGCGGGCGTCGGCGAGCGGGCGTACGTTGAAGCCGATGATGATCGCGTCGGATGCCGCGGCGAGCATCACGTCGGACTCGTTGATGCCACCGGTCTGGGAGTGGATGATGTTGATCCCAACCTGCTCCTGGGGGACCTTGGCGATCTCGTCCTGGAGCGCCTCCAGCGAACCGGCAACGTCGGCCTTGAGCACGATGTTGAGCTCCTTGATCTCCCCCTCCTGGACCCTGGAGAAGACCTCCTCGAGGCTGACCTTGCGGGCCTGGCGCCGCGCCAGCGCCTCGGTCTTGAGCCGGTTGGCGCGCTCCTGTGCGAGCTGACGAGCACGGCGATCGTTCTCGACCGCCTGCACGAACTCGCCTGCCTCGCAGACGCCGTCGAAGCCGAGCACCTCGACCGGCATTCCGGGGTCGGCGCTCTCGACGCGATCGCCGGTGAAATCGTGCATCGCCCGCACCCTTCCCCACTGGGGACCGGCGACGAGGGCGTCGCCCACCTTCAGCGTGCCGCGCTGGACCAGGATGCTGACGACCGGGCCGCGGCCGGGGTCGAGCTGGGACTCGATCACGGTGCCCGAGGCGGCCGCCTCGGGGTTCGCCCCGAGCTCCTCGAGCTCGGAGACCAAGAGGATCATGTCGAGCAGGTTGTCGAGCCCGTCCTTCGTCTTCGCCGAGACGTCGCAGTAGACGGTGTCCCCTCCCCAGTCCTCAGGCGTGAGGCCGTCGGCGGCGAGCTCGTTGCGGACGCGGTCGGGCTGCGCCCCCTCCTTGTCGATCTTGTTGACCGCGATCAGGATCGGCACGTCGGCGGCGCGGGCGTGGTCGATCGCCTCCTTGGTCTGCGGCATCACGCCGTCGTCCGCGGCGACGACGACGACGGCGATGTCGGTCACCTTCGCGCCGCGGGCTCGCATCGCCGTGAAGGCGGCGTGGCCGGGCGTGTCGAGGAAGGTGATCGTCCTCGCCTCGTGATGCACCTGGTAGGCGCCGATGTGCTGGGTGATCCCGCCGGCCTCGCCCGCCGCCACCTCGGTCTCGCGGATCGCATCGAGCAGCGAGGTCTTGCCGTGGTCGACGTGGCCCATGATCGTCACCACCGGAGGGCGATCGACGAGGCTCTCCTCGGCGTCCTCGAACTCGGGCGCCTCCGGCTCCTCTTCGGCCGCGGTGACGATCTCGATATCACGGTCGTACTCATCGGCGATCGCTTTGATCGAGTCGTCGGTCAGGGTCTGGGTCAGAGTCGCCATCTCGCCCATCGTCATCAGCTTCTTGATCACCTCGGAACTGCCCAGTCCGAGCAGCTCCGCGACCTCACGCACAGTGGCCCCGGCCGGGACCTTGGTCGCCTCCGGGGCGACGGCCTCGGCTTTGGGCGGCGGCTCCTCCAGCATCGGCCTCCGGCGCCGCCCGCCTCGGCGGCGCGGCGGGCGCTGCGGCGGTGGCCCGCCCATCTGATCGCGACGCGCGGCCTGTGAATCGATCACCACACGGCGGCGTTTTTTCGATCCACCACCGGCCGCAGCAGCAGCGGGTTTGTCAGCGGGGCGAGCAGCGGCTTTGGCAGAAGTCGCAGGCTTCGTCGCCGCTTTTCCTTTCGCCGCTGCCCCTCCCGCGGGTGGCGCCGTAGGGGGTACCGCCCCCGAGGAAGCTTTAGCTACCGCAGGGGGCGGTGGGTCCCCTGCGGCGACAGGACCCGCGGGCGGAGCCGCGGCGCCGTCGCCCTTGGCCGCCGCGATTGCCTTCAGCGCTGCGTCCTCCTCGACGCTCGAGGCGGCAGCCTTGGCCTCGATCCCAGCCGCCTTCAGCGCTGCCAGCAGCTCTTTGCTGCTCAGCCCCTGAGCTTTCGCAATCTCATGAACCCGCTTCTTAGCCACTACGCCTGCTCTGCCTCCTCGGCAACAGCCTCAGACTCATCCTCTTGCTCGGCGCCCGCAATCTCGTCGGAGTCATCGGCCGCATCGTCCTGAACCGGCTCTTGCGGCACCTCCTCTGCGGGTGGTGTCGATGGTGATCCCTCCGGCGGGTGAGCCGGAGGGTCACCGTCGGCGACAGGACCCGCAGCCGGAGCGCTCTGGTCCCCTGCGGCGACAGGACCCGCGGCCGGATCACTCTCGTCAACAGCCTCTTCAACCACGGCCTCCTCGACCGCCGGCTCCTCCTCGACGAACTCGGACTCCGCCCGCTCGACCATCTCGGACACCTGCCCCTCGTCTGCCCCGGGGTCAGCCAGGATCGCCACCTCGGCCTCAGAGAGCGGTGCCAGCACTGCCATCTGGCTGGTCTCGAAGCGAGTCAGCGCCTGGTGTGTGGGCAGCCCGCAGTAAGTGGAGCCGTCGATCGCCGCGTTCGGGCAACGACGGCCGTTCGAGAGCACCGCCATGCAGCGCCCGTCGAACTGTTCCTCGCCCTCGTACTCGATATCGGCTTCTTCCTGGGAGAATTCGGACTCCGACTTGATGTCTACCCGCCAGCCAGTCAGGCGCGCCGCCAGGCGGGCGTTCTGGCCGTCGCGGCCGATCGCCAGCGAGAGCTGGTCGTCGGGGACCACCACCGTCGCCTGACGCTCCTCGTCGTCGACGATCACCTCGCGCACCCGTGCCGGCGAGAGCGCCTTTGCGACGAAGCGAGCGGGCTCGTCGTTGTGAGGAATGATGTCGATCTTCTCGCCACGCAGCTCGGAGACGACCATCCGCACCCGCGAGCCGCGCGGGCCGACGCAGGCGCCGACCGGGTCGACGCCTTCGGCGTGTGAGATGACAGCGATCTTCGAGCGGTAGCCGGGCTCGCGGGCGACGCCGACGATCTCGACCAGCCTGTCGGCGATCTCGGGGACCTCCATCTCGAACAGGCTCTTGATCAGCTCCGGACTGCGTCGCGAGACGACGATCGCCGGCCCTTTGGTCGAGTCGGAGACATCGGTGATCACGGTCTTGACCCGCATCCCGTGGTCGTAGCGCTCGTTGTAGACCTGCTCGGACTTGGGCAGCAGCGCCTCGACCCGCTCACGCAACTGGACCAGCGTGTAGCGCTTGTCGGACTGCTGGATGATCCCGGTGACCAGCTCGCCGACGCGGTCTTTGTACTCCTCGAACATCATCATCCGTTCGGCCTCGCGGATCCGCTGCAGGATCACCTGCTTGGCCGTCTGGGCCGCGATCCGGCCGAAGTCTTCCGGGGTGACGTCTTTGGTCGTGATCTGGTCCTCGTAGGGGGCGATCATCTCCGGATCGAGCTCGGGCTCCTCGGGCTCGCGCAGCTCGCCGGTCTCGGGGTCGATCTCGCGCTCTTCCTCCTCCTGCGCCTCCGCCGCCTCGGCGAGCAGCTTCTCCTCCAGCTCCGGGGGCAGGATCAGTTCGAAGACCCGGAAATCACCGGTTTCGTGGTCGAGGTCGACGCGGGCGTACTTGGCGGCGCCCGGCGTCTTCTTGTAGGCCGAGAGCAGGGCGTCTGCGAGCGCGTCCATCAGCTTGTCGGCGGAGATGCCCTTCTCTTGCTCGAGGGCTTTGACCGCCTCGACGATCTCCTTGCTCACGGCTGCTCCTTTTCGGTGGCGGGGGGCTCGGAACGGCGATACTTCGGCCCCGGCGAGGAAACCTCCAGCGCGTACTCCACCCGCAGGTCATTGAGATGCCTCGTCACCCGCTCGCAGAGCGCCAGGTCGACACCGCCGGGATGGTCGATGAAGAGGCGCAGCGTCTCGTTGCCCGGCTGCTCGAGGGCGACCAGGTCGAGTTCCGAATCGAGCTCGGCGAGCTGTTGCTGGATGCTGTCTTTGAGGTCTGCCATGCGGGTCTCGTGCGGGTTTGGGCCGAAAAAAAAGTGGGCAAGGCCCACTTCTCGTACACATCGGTATCGAAAAAGCTTGGAGCAAGTATAGCCCGCGGCGTTAGTGGAGGGGCGGCAATCCCCTCCCCCGGACAAGCCGGACGGGAGGGAGTGCAGTCCCCTCCCTCGGACAAGCGTCGGGCTAATTAGCCCGACGCTTTGAGTATCCGCCCGTGCGAGGGGACTGCACTCCCTCCCGTCGCAGAGAGCTCACTCGATTCAAGATCGCCTCCGCAATCGCATCCTTTGGAGCCTGCGGCACCAGCTCCTCGCCGACCGAGTCGATGAGAGTGATCGCGTTCTCGGTGCTCTCAAAGCCGATCTCGGGATTGGAGACGTCGTTTAGGACGATCAGGTCGGCGTTCTTGCGGGTCAGCTTCTCGCGGGCGCGATCGACGTCGTTGCCGTGTTCGGCGGCGAAGGCGACGATCGTCTGCCCCTCTCCCCTGCCCGCCCCAAGGCCGGCGAGGATGTCCTCGGTGGGCTCCAGGTGAAGGTCCAGGGCGCCCTCGCGCTTGAGCTTGCCCGTGGCGGGGTCGGCGGCGCGGAAGTCGGCCGGGGCCGCCGCCATCAGGAGGACCTGGGCGTCGGCGAACTCGGCGCGGGCGGCCTCGGCGAGCTGGGCGGTCGTCTGGACGTCGATGCGGCGCACGCCGGCCGGCTCCGGCAGCGAGACGTTGGCGGCGATCAGGGTGACATCGGCTCCGCGGCGGGCCGCGGCGGCCGCCAGCGCGATGCCCATGCGACCGCTGGAGCGGTTGCCGATGAAGCGGACCGGGTCGATTGGCTCGCGGGTGCCACCGGCGGTGACCAGGACGCGCAGGCCGTCCCAGGGGCGCTGGCCCGCGGGCAGCTTCGCTTCGATGCGGGCCAACAGCCGCGCCGGGTCGGGAAGACGGCCGCGGCCGTGCTCACCGCGCGAGGCCAGGGCACCCTCCTCCGGCTCGATCACCTCCACCCCGCGGTCGCGCAGGGCCGCCAGGTTCGCCTGCGTCGCCGCGTCGGCGTACATGCGGTCGTTCATCGCCGGCGCGACCAGCCGCGGGGCGGCACAGGCCAGGAAGGAGGTGGTCAGCATCGAGTCCGCGACCCCAGCGGCGAGCTTGGACAAGGTGTTGGCGGTGGCGGGAGCGACCAGGTAGGCGTCGCAGTTGGCGGCCAGCTCGAGGTGTCCGATGGGGTCGTGCTCAGGGCGAGGATCGCCGGGGAAGGCGCCACGCAGGGGATCCCGCTCGAACTCGGAGACGAGGACGGGGGCGCCAACGATTCCCTCGAAGGAGGCGGCGCCGACGAAGCGAGTCGCTCCCTCGGTCATCAGCACCCGCACGCCGTGGCCTGCCACGGTGGCGAGACGGGCCAGCTCCAACGACTTATAGGCAGCGATCCCGCCGCTTACGCCGAGCAGGATTCGGGCCATGGCTTTTCCTCCGGGCTAGGAGCGGTACTCGTATTTGAGCTTGCCCGCGGCGACCTCTTCGAGCGCGATCGAGAGGTAGTTCCGATCGTTGCCGATGTCGACCATCGGGGGCGGGTACTCGCCGAAGCCACCCTCGCCGAGGTTGTGGTAGTAGCTGTTGATCTGCCGCGCCCGCTTGGCCGCGACGATCACTGCGGCGTAGTGGGAATCGGCGTGCTCGAGGAGCTTGTCGACGCGTGGGTGGATCATTCGGCCCGGGAGTCTAGTGATAGACCGAGCTCGGCGCGCACGATTCCCTCCAGATCGTCCGCGGCGCGCCTGAGATCGTCGTTGACGACCAGGTGGGCGAACTCGTCTTGGGCCGCCAACTCCTGCTCGGCCACCTCGAGGCGGGCATCGATCGCCTCGCTGCTGTCGGCGCCGCGCCCCTCCAGCCGCTCGCGCAGGATCTCCGGTTGCGGCGGCGCGATGAAGACCTGAACCGACTCCCGCATCGCCGCCCGCACCTGGCGGGCGCCCTGCACCTCGATCTCGAGCACGACCGAGTGGCCCTCGGCAAGCCGCCGCTCGACCTCGGAGCGGAGCGTGCCGTAGCGATTGCCGCTGTAGGTGGCGAACTCGAGGAAGTCTTCAGCCTCGACTCTCGTCGCGAACTCGTCCGGCGAGAGGAAGTGGTAGTCGCGGCCATCCACCTCGCCCTCGCGGGGCTCACGAGTGGTTGCCGAGATCGACAGCTCCAAGCCGGGGACTCGCTTGAGCAACTCGGCGATCAGCGTCCCCTTGCCCACTCCCGATGGGCCTGTGATGACGAATACCTTCGACATGGACGGCGGCATATTGACCGCCGGAGCGGTCGATTTACCGACGCAGCTGGGAAATCAGCTCCGCACGCTGCCGTTCCGAAAGACCGCCGATGGTCTTCGAGGGCGAGATGCGGCACTGGTTGAGGACGCGGTTGGCCTTCACCCGGCCGTACTTGGGGACCGCGAGCAGCATGTCGAAGACCTTTGCCGTCAGCACGTAGTCCGGCGGGTCGAGGAGCAGCGCGTGAATGTTCGCCTTGCTCGCTTTCAGGTCCTTCTTCAGCCTGGCGCGGGCGGTGCGGATGTCGTTGGCGCGTTTGAGCGCATCCATCCGCTGGTCGAGTGACCTCTCAGGGGCCGAGGTGGAGGTCTTGACCGGGGCAGTCATGTGGGCGGCGAGTATAGCCGCGGGTCGAGGGCCTGCAAGGTCATCTGACGCATTTGCGGAAAAATTCACCTCGACCTCAGGTCGAGGTTGAGGTTGTCACCGGGTCAGCGGCGCCTTCTGGAGGCCATGGATCTCCTGCAGTGACCTCACCTCGGCCTCGCTTTCCTTCTGCGCAGCGATCGCCCGCACCGCTGCCGAGGCGCCCGTCATTGTCGTCACGCAGGGGATGTCGTGGCGAACGGCGGCGGTGCGGATCTCGAGGCCGTCGGCGCGCGCGCCCGATCCGGTGGGGGTGTTGACGATCAGGTCGCAGCGGTGCTCCCGGATCAGGTCGACGACGTGCGGAGAGCCCTCGCCGAGCTTGTTGATGCGGGTGACGGGGATGCCCATCGCCGAGATCGCCTGCGCGGTGCCCCCGGTCGCGACCAGCTCGAAGCCGAGGTCGTGGAAGCGGGCGGCGATCTGCGTCGCGGCCGGCTTGTCGGTGTCGGTGACGGAGACGAATACCGAGCCCTTCGAGGGCAGCGAGACTCCGGCGGCGGCTTGCGCCTTGCCGAAGGCGGTCGGGAAGTCGGCGGCGATCCCCATCACCTCGCCGGTGCTCTTCATCTCCGGCCCGAGCACCGAGTCGGCGCCGGCGAAACGGGCGAAGGGCAGCACCGCCTCCTTGACGCTGACGTGCTTGCCCGGTGACTCCGGCAGCTCCTGGTCCGCCAGCCGCTCTCCCAGCATCAGCCGCGCGGCCAACTTTGCCAACGGCGTCCCGATCGCCTTGGAGACGAAGGGGACGGTGCGCGAGGCACGCGGGTTGGCCTCGATCACGTGCAGCCTGCCGCCAGCGACCCCGTACTGGATGTTGATCAGGCCGACGACGCCGAGCTCGAGCGCGATCCGCTTCGTCGTCGCGCGGATCTCCTCGATCATCTCCTCGCCGAGGCTCATCGGCGGGATCACGCAAGCCGAGTCGCCGGAGTGGACGCCGGCCTCCTCGACGTGCTGCATCACCCCCGCCACCCAGGCGTCCTCGCCGTCGGCAAGGGCGTCGACGTCGACCTCGATCGCGTTCTCGAGGAAGCGGTCGAGCAGCAGCGGGTGCTCCTGGTCGGCTTTGACGTTGGCCTCGAGGTAAGCGTTGAGGTCCTCGGTCGAGTAGCAGATCGCCATCGCGCGGCCGCCGAGCACGTAGGAGGGCCGGACGAGCAGGGGGAAGCCGACCTCCTCGCCGATCGCCACCGCCCGCTCGGCCGAGAGCGCCGTCCCGTACGGCGGGTGCTCGATCCCGAGGCGACGCAGGAGAGCGCCGAAGCGACCCCTGTCCTCGGCCAGGTCGATCGCGTCGACGGGCGTGCCGAGCAGCGGCACCCCCGCCTCCTCCAGCGTGCGGGCCAGCCGCAGCGGCGTTTGCCCGCCGAACTGGACGATCACGCCCTCGGGCCGCTCTTGCTCGCAGACCGCGAGCACGTCCTCTGCGGTGAGCGGCTCGAAGTAGAGGCGATCCGAGGTGTCGTAGTCGGTCGAGACCGTCTCCGGGTTGCAGTTGATCATCACCGCGTCGCGGCCCATCGCGCGCACCGTCATCGCGGCGTGGACGCAGCAGTAGTCGAACTCGATCCCCTGGCCGATCCGGTTCGGGCCGGCGCCGAGGATGACGACTGAGGGCCGCTCGCCGCGGCGCACCTCCGAGGCGGCCGGGCCGTCGGGCCGGGGACGCTCGTGGGCCGAGTAGTAGTAGGGCGTCGCCGCCTCGAACTCGGCGGCGCAGGTATCGACCGCCTTGTAGGTGCGCTCGAGCCCGTCGGTGCCGTCTCCCTCCAACGCCAGTGCCTCCAGCTCGCGCAGGAACCAGCGGTCGACTAGGCAGCGCTCATGCACGGCCTCGATTCCGAGCCCTCGCCGCAGCGCCTCGAGCACGAGGTCGAAGCGCTCCGGGCACGGGATCTCCAGCCTGCTCAGCAGTTCCTCGTCCTCGCTGGGGAAGCTCGGCTCGGTGTCGAGCTCGCGCGAGCGCATCGCCTTGGCGAAGGACTCGCGGAAGGTCCGGCCGATCGCCATCGCCTCGCCGACGCTCTGCATGTGGGTCGAGAGCCGGCCTGAGGCGCCCGGGAACTTCTCGAAGGCGAAGCGCGGGATCTTCGTCACCACGTAGTCGATCGTCGGCTCGAAGGAGGCCGGAGTCGCGCGGGTGATGTCGTTGGGTATCTCCTCCAGGGCGTAGCCGACGGCGAGCTTGGCGGCCATCTTGGCGATCGGGAAGCCGGTTGCCTTCGAGGCCAGCGCCGAGGAGCGTGAAACCCTCGGGTTCATCTCGATCACCACGATCTCCCCGTCTCGCGGGTCGACGCCGAACTGGACGTTGGAGCCGCCGGTCTCGACCCCGACCGCGCGGATCACCCGGATCGCCTGGTCGCGCAGCTCCTGGTAGAGCGGGTCGGTGAGGGTTTGGGCAGGGGCAACGGTTACCGAGTCGCCAGTGTGGACGCCCATCGGGTCGACGTTCTCGATCGAGCAGATGATCACGACGTTGTCGTTGCGGTCGCGCATCACCTCGAGCTCGAACTCGCCCCAGCCGAGCACCGACTCCTCGACCAGCACCTGGTTGATCGGGCTGGCGGCAAGGCCCTCCGAGACGATCTGGCGCAGCTCGGTCTCGGTCTCCCCCACGCCGCCGCCCTGCCCGCCCAGGGTGAAGGCCGGGCGCACGATCGCCGGCAGCGCGATCCTGCCCTCGGCGAGCGCCGTCTCGACCTCGCCGACGCTGCCCACCGTCATCGACCAGGGGATGCGCAGGCCCGCCTCGGTCATCGTGCGCCGGAACTCCTCGCGGTCCTCGGCGCGGCGGATCGCGGCCGCATCGGCACCGATCAGCTCGACCCCGAAGCGCTCCAGCGTGCCGTCCTCGTGCAGTGCCATCGCCAGGTTCAGCGCCGTCTGCCCGCCCAGGGTTGGCAGCAGCGCGTCGGGGCGCTCCTTCTCGATGATCTTCGTCACCGGGCCGGGCAACAGCGGCTCGACGTAGGTCGAGTCGGCGAATTCCGGGTCGGTCATGATCGTCGCCGGGTTGGAGTTGACGAGAATGACCTCGTAGCCCTCCTCCTGCAGCACCTTGCAGGCCTGCACGCCGGAGTAGTCGAACTCGGCCGCCTGCCCGATCACGATCGGCCCCGAGCCGATCAGGAGGATCTTGTGGATGTCGTCCCGCCTAGGCATGCGCGAGCTCGAGGAAGGAGTCGAAGAGGTGACGGGCGTCATGCGGGCCGGGGCCGGCCTCCGGGTGGTACTGGACCGTCGCCCCGCGCACGTCCCTCAGCACCAGCCCCTCGACCGTACGGTCGTAGAGGTTGAGGTGGGAGAGCTCGGCGGCGCCGAAGTCGGTCTCCCAGCGGACCGGCTCGTCGTGCTCGATCCGGGCCTCGCCACCGGGCCCCTGGACGGCGAAGCCGTGGTTCTGGGAGGTGATGTCGATCCTGCCGCTCTCCAGCTCCTTGACCGGGTGGTTGGCGCCGCGGTGGCCGAAGGGCAGCTTGAAGGTCTCGAGGCCGACGGCGCGGCAGAGCAGCTGGTGGCCGAGGCAGATGCCGAAAAGCGGCCGCTTGCCGACCAGCTCGCGGACGGTGTCGACGACGTAATCGAGCGCCGCGGGGTCGCCGGGGCCGTTGGCGAGGAAGACGAGATCGGGATCCTCGGCCAGGACTTCCTCCGCCGAGGAAGCACAGGGCAGCAGGGTAAGCCGGCAGTCGCGCTCGCGCAGCTGGCGGACGATGCTGAGCTTGATCCCGGTGTCGATCCCGACCACGTGCGGGCCGTCACCGTCGAAGCGCACGGGATCGGCTGGCGACACCGTGCGGGCGAGGTCGGCGCCGTCCATCGCGGGCTCGGCCGCGATCCGCTCACGCGCCTCGGACTCGGCCAGCTCAGCCAGGAAGATGCCGCCGCGCATCGCTCCCTGGTCGCGGATGTGGCGGACCAGGGCGCGGGTGTCGACGCCGGTGATCGCGGCCACGCCGCAGTCGGCGAGCCAGTCGAGCCAGCCCCCCTCCGCGGTGGCGACGTCCTCGCCGTTCTTCGCGTCGCGCATGATCACCGCGCGGGCGTGGACACGATCGGACTCCATCGCCGCCGCCGAGACGCCGTAGTTGCCGATCAGGGGGTAGGTGAAGGTGATGATCTGGCCCGCGTAGGAGGGATCGGTGACCGACTCCTGGTAGCCGGTCATCGCCGTGTTGAAGACGATCTCGCCGGTGATCGCCTCCGCATGCCCGCAGAGCTCGCCGTCGAAACGAGTTCCGTCCTCGAGCAGGACGTAGCCGGCGCTCACGAGGCGACTCCCAGCGAGAAGCTGCGCAGGCGGTAGGCGACCTGGCCGGCGGCAACGGTCATCAGCACCCGCCCGGTGAGGGTGCGGCCGGCGCACCAGGAGTTGTGCGAGCGGCTCTCGTAGCCCTCCTCGCCCACCGTCCACTCCGCGCCGAGGTCGCAGAGGACGACGTTGGCGGCGCTGCCGGGGGCCAGGCTCGGGCGCTCCAGGCCGAAGGGCTCGGCGCCTCCCCCCATTCGCTCGACGACCAGGCCGAGGTCGAGCACCCCAGGCAGGACGAGGTCGGTATGGAGTGCGGCGAACGCAGTCTCGAGACCGGTCACCCCCATCGCCGCCTGCTCGAAGGGCACCTCCTTTTCCTCCGCCGCGTGCGGGGCGTGGTCGGTGGCGACGCAATCGATCGTGCCGTCGCGCAGGCCCTCGATTAGGGCCTGGCGGTCGGCCTCGGAGCGCAGCGGCGGGTTCATCTTGAAGCGGGCCGGGTCGAGGCTCCGCACCTCCTCGTCGGTCAGGCATAGATGGTGGGGACTGGCCTCGCAGCTGATCTGCACGCCGGCTGCCCTGGCGGCGCGCACCGCGTCGACGGACTCGACTGCCGAGAGGTGCTGGACGTGGATCCTCCCGTCCTCGTAGGCGGCCAGGGCGGCGTCGCGGGCGATCATCGTCGACTCCGAGACGGCGGGGATGCCGGCCAGGCCGAGCACAGCCGAGACAGGCCCCTCGTGCATGACGCCGTCGCCGGAGAGCTCCGGGTCCTCCTCGTGCAGGGCGATGGTGCCGCCGCAGAGGCGCTGGTACTGGAGGGCGCGGCGCATCACGCGCGCGTTGGCGATCGGCAGGCCGTCGTCGCTGAAACCGACCGCGCCCGCCTCGCGCAGCTCGGCCATCTCGGTCAGCTCCTCGCCGGCCATGTCTCGGGTGACGGTGGCGAGGAACCCGACCGGCACCGAGGCCCTCTCGCTCGCCGCTCCGCGCAGTGCCTCGACGTCCGCGGAGGTCGAGACCGGCGGTTCGGTGTTGGCCATCGCCAGCACGCCGCAGTAGCCGCCGGCGGCAGCGGCGCGGGTCCCGGTTTCGATGTCCTCCTTATGCTCGTGGCCGGGGACGCGCAGGTGCACGTGGGGGTCGAAGAAGGCCGGAAACGCGTGCAGCCCGGCGGCGTCGATCGACTCGGCGCCATCGTCCGAGGCCGCTCCCGGCGTCGCCAGCTCGGCGATCGTCCCGGCGCGGATCACGACGTCGTGGATCCCCTCGATCCCAGCCGCGGGATCGAGCACGGTCGCTCCGCGCAGGACGAGGTCCGCCGGATCTCCGGCTCGCATCACCAGTGGCCCGCTCACGCCGGCTGCCCGATCGGCGCCGGTGACTCGACAACGTCGCCCGCCGCCGGCGCGGGTCGCTCGCCGCGCGCGGCCAGCAGCTCATAGAGGATCGCCATCCGCACCACGAGGCCGGACGCGACCTGCTCGGTGATCAGCGACTGCGGCGAGTCGATCACCTCGCCGGAGAGCTCGACCCCGCGGTTGACCGGCCCCGGGTGCATCAGCAGCTGTCGCGGTCCGAGTCGCCGCGAGTCGATTTGGAAGCGGGCGGCGTACTCGCGCAGCGAGGGGACGAAGCTCTCGCGCATGCGCTCGTTCTGCATCCGCAGCACGTAGACGACGTCGGCTTCGTCGAGACCGTCGAGCGAGTGGGAGACCTCGCAGCCCAGCTGCTCGATCCCGCGCGGGATCAGGGTCGGAGGCCCGCAGAGCGTCACCTCCGCCCCCATCGCCCGGAAGGCGATCAGGTTGGAGCGGGCGACGCGGCTGTGCAGGACATCGCCGACGATCCAGATCCGCTTCCCCTCCAGGGTGTCGAGTCGCCGCTGCAAGGTGAAGACGTCGAGCAGCGCCTGGCTTGGGTGCTCGTGCTTGCCGTCGCCGGCGTTGACGACGGCGGCATCGGCCCACCCGGCGACCATCTGGGCGGCGCCCGCGTACGGATGGCGAATCACGATCGCCGCCGGGTCGTAGGCGGAGAGGGTCGCCACGGTGTCCTTCAGCGACTCGCCCTTGTCGACCGCGGAACCGGCCGCCTTGACCGAGACGAGGTCGGCCGAGAGGCGCTTCGCCGCCAGCTCGAAGGAGGAGCTGGTGCGGGTGCTCGCCTCGTAGAAGAGGCTGACGACGGTGCGGCCACGCAGGGTCGGCACCTTCTTGATGTCGCGCCGGCCGACCTCGGCGAAGCTCTCCGCCCGCGCCAGGATCGCGTCGATCTCCCCTCGCGAGAGCTGCTCGATCGAGAGCAGGTGCCTCATCCACCCACCTCGACCGGCTGGGGGTCGGAAATCGTTACCTCGTCGTCGTCGTCCAGCTCTTCGAGCCGCACGTTGACCCGCTCCTCGCGAGCAGTCGGCAGGTTCTTGCCGACGTAGTCGGGCCGGATCGGCAGCTCCCGATGGCCGCGGTCGCAGAGCACCGCGAGCTGGACGCGCTGCGGGCGGCCATAGTCGAAGAGGGCCTCGATCGCGGCGCGAACCGTGCGGCCGGTGAAGAGGACGTCGTCGACGAGGACGACGGTGCGACCGGCGAGGTCGAAGTCGATCTTGGAGGCGTGGACGACGGGCTGGTCGGCCGGCGACTTGCCGCCGAGGTCGTCGCGGTAGAAGGAGATGTCGATCTCGCCGAGCGGCGTCTCGGCTCCGGTCAACTCGCTCAGCAGCGGCTGTAGGCGGCGGGCGAGCAGAGCACCGCGCGTGTGGATGCCGATGATCGCCAAGCCCTCCGGTGCCGGGTTCTTCTCGGCGATCTCATGGGCGATCCGCTGCAGGGTTCGCCTCAAATCGTCGCGCTTGAGCACGACCTTCTCGCTCACTTCGCTCTGTTCTCCTTCTGGGTCTCTCAGGACCCGGTTAAAGGACGCCGCCAGCGTAGCAGCGGGCCTGGATGAAGCCGAGTCGGGGGTCGTCTCGACGGCGCCTCCCCTCGGCACCGCGGAGTGATTCTCGCCGCCCGAACGGGGCGGCTCTAGATTGCACCCGCCGAAGGCGGGTGCTGGGCGTCCGGCGCGACGACCCCCGACTCGGCTTCTTGCTCACCGTCGCGTCGCTCACGGGCGCCGTTTGGCGCCAGCTTGGGCTCGCCGCGCTCGGGGAAGGGGATCTCGATCAGGTCGAAGTCGCGGGGGGCGATCGTGGGCTGGAATACCTCGCGGGCCTCGTCGAGGACGGCGCCGACGTGGTAGCGGGAGGAGATGTGGACGAGGGAGAGCAGCTTGACGCCGGCCTCGCGGGCGACCGCGGCGGCCTGGCCGGCGGTGGAGTGGCCGGTGTCGGCGGCGCGCTGCGCCTCCTCCTCGGAGAAGCTCGCCTCGTGCACCAGCAGCTCCGCGCCGCGGGCCGCCTCGGCGGTCGCCCTACAGGGAGCGGTGTCGCCGGTGATCGCGACGGTGCGACCGGCGCGAGCCTCCCCCATCACGTCCTCCGGGCGCACCGGACCCGAGGAGCCCTCGACGTACTCGCCGCGCTGGAGCGCGGCGAAAGCCGGACCTTCAGGTACCCCGAGGCGGGCCGCCGCCTCCGGGTCGAAGCGTCCCGGCCGGTCCTCCTCAGCCAGCACGTAGCCGTTCGCCCGCACGCTGTGCTCGGCGGCGAAAGCACGGATCTCGTACCCCTCGTGGGCGACGACGTCACCGGGCTGGAGCTCGACCAGCTCGAGCTTGAACCCGGTCTTGCCGATGATCCGGTTCAGCGTCTTGAATAGGTCGACCAGGCCGAGCGGGCCGTAGATCGTCAGCGGCGCCTCACGGTCGGTCAGGTCGTAGGTCTTGAGCAGCCCCGGCAGCCCGAGAACGTGGTCGGCATGGAAGTGGCTGAGGTAGATGGCGTCAACCTGTGTCAGCCCGACCGAGCGCTGCAGTTGGCGCTGCGTCCCTTCGCCGCAGTCGAACATCAGTCGCTCTCCCCCACGCGCGATCAGCACGCTGGCGGTCGAGCGCCGCGCCGAGGGCACCGAGCCGCCGGTGCCGAGGAATGCAACAGAAAGATCCATGTGGTCGCGAGACTACGCGACGAAGATCTTCGAAGAAGGCAGTGAGCGACGGATAAGCTGCTGGTCGAGCGCCCGTAGCTCAGCTGGATAGAGCGCCGCCCTCCGGAGGCGGAGGCCGCAGGTTCGAATCCTGCCGGGCGCGTAGGTTGCTGGAGCCTGTACCCGCCTCCGCTTCCATTAGGGTCGCGCCCGTGACTGCTGGACCAGAGGATCGACCGCCGCGGGGGGCGCTGGCCGTGATCGCGGTCGGGCTCCTGGCTACCGTCTTCGCGGCGCTGCTCAGCACCGACAAGCCGTTGGGAGCGGTTGAGCTGGAATGGGAGAGCAAGGCGCCCCTCCCCGACCCCAAACCGGTTGCGATCCCCGGTGGCGGCGAGATGCGTCTCGCAGACGCCGGGATCCGCGTCACCGAAGCCAACGTCAGCGAATACCGCCTCTACCGCGTCGCCGCGGTGCTGACCATCGACGCCGGCTCGGCCATCGGCCAGGGCCGCCTGCGCTGCGGGATTCGCGTGCCGCCGCGGACGATCGTCGCCAAGACGCCGAATAGCCGCGCCTCCTACCCGCGCTCGAGCGAAGAGCTGGCCGAACAGGAGGCATCTGAGAAGGCGCTGGTCGAGTTCAACTCGCGCAGCACCGACCTCGCCGTGCTCGAAATGAGCGACGCGATCGGCAAGCGCTACACGGAGGCGAAAGGCATCGTCGTCGAGTGGGCGCCCTACAAAGTCGGGCAGCAGGTGTGGCAATGGGGCTTCCCCCCCGGACGCCCGGCGGAGCCGCTGTTGCTTCCCTTCGCCTCGATCTGGCGCACGACCGCAACGCCGGCCGCCAAAATCGCCTGCACGATCACGACAGGTGCAGGCTCGGCGACCGTGCGCACCGCCGGATCCCTCGGCTAGCCGGGCGCGACCAGCAGCTCGGGGCCCTCGATCCCTTTGCCGACCTTGTTCAGTTTCGGGTTGGCGGGGGCGCCCTCCATCCGGCCTGCCGGCAGCGGCGCGCACATCGCAACCGCATCCTCGACCTCGAGGTCGGGACGCAGCCAGGCCGCCTCCGCCTCGGGGCTGGGCAGGATCGCCGGCATCCGGTCGTGCACCTTGGCGACGACATCGTTCGGCGTCGTGGTGACGATCGTGCAGCTGTAGAGCCAGCCGTCGTCGAAGCCACGGTCCTCCTCGTCCTCCCACTCCTTGCGGGTGCAGACCCCGGCGAAGGCGAAGGGCTCGCCGCCGTCGACCGTGAAGCGCCAGGGCTGGCGCGGCTGCTTCGGGTCCTCGGCCTTCATCCACTCGTAGAAGCCGTCGGCGACGATCAGGCAGCGGTGGCGGAACTTGCCGACCAGCGGCCCGTAGGCTCGGCTCGAGGTCAGGTTCTCGGCCTTGGCGTTGATCATCCGGTAGCCGACTTTGAGGTCCTTCGCCCAGCGCGGCACCAGCCCCCAGCGCATCAGCCGCGCCTCGCGCTCTCCCGCTGCCGCCTCCTCCGGGTCTGGCGAGGAGCGGATCGTCAGCACCTCCTGGGTCGGCGCCACGTTGAAGCGCTCCAGCCCTTTCGCGGCTTTCTTCGCCCGCTCCGCCTTCGGCGGCGGCGCCTCGCCGGAGGAGTTGCGCTCCAGCGACCTTTCCAGCTCGACCTGGAAGCGATCGGCGATCTTTTTCGCGTCTTTGGCCGTGACCGTGAAGCGCCCGCACATCAGGCGGCCAGCTTTGCAGGACGAGCCTCCGGATGTGCCCGATACCACTCCAAGGTGCGCTGGAGGCCCTCTCCCAGTTCGACCCGGGGGCGCCACCCGGTCAGCTCGCGCAGCTTGCCCGAGTCGACGAACTGGCGGTCGATCTCGCCGTCGGGATTGCCGGCGCCCTGGAAGTCCGGCTCGACGCTGGCACTCGCCCCGGCGAGGATCAGCTCGACCACCTCGCGCACCGAGTGCGGCCGCTCGCCGCCCGCGTTGAAGGCCTCCCCCACCGCCCCCCCAGAGTCGAGGGCCGAGGCGATCGCCAAGTAGGCGGCGACGGCGTCGTCGACGTGGAGGAAGTCGCGCTCGGGACTGCCGTCGGAGCGGATCGCGGGCGGCCTTCCGTCGAGTACCGCCACGACCGTCTCCGGGATCAGGCGGGAGAAGTTGAGGTCCCCGCCGCCGTAGACGTTGGCGAAACGGGTGACGGCGAGCGGCAGGCCGTAGGCATGGGCGTAGCTGCGGGCGATGACGTCCGCCGCCGCCTTGCTCGCGTCATACGGGTAGGCGGCCCGCAGCGGGAAGTCCTCGCGGTAGGGCAGCTCCGGGCTGGAGCCGTAGGCCTTGTCGGAGGAGGCGAACACGACCCGGGCCACGTCATGAGCGCGGCAAGCCTCGAAGACGTTCCAGGCGCCCTGGACGTTGACCTCGAGCGTCTCCAGCGGCGATTCTCGGGCAACGCCGACGATCGTCTGCGCCGCCAGGTGAAAGACCGAGTCGCAGCCGGAGACCGCCGCGTCGACCCCCTCGGCATCGCGCAGGTCGGCCTCGGCGAGCTCGACCTCGGCGCGGATCCCGAGCAAATCGAGACCGGAGAGTCGCGGCCCGCCGACGTCCGCCTCGCGCGGGTCCGGCCGGTCGAGGATGCGAACGTGCTCGCCGCGCTCGAGCAACACCCGGGCGAGGTGGGACCCGACGAAGCCGTGGGCGCCGGTGACCAGGACCCGGCTCACCGGGCCTCCGCCCCAGCCTCGGCCCAGGCCGTCCAGGGGGGCTCGCCGCTGGCCCAGAGGTCGTTAAGCACCACCGCGTCCTTGTAAGTGTCCATGCAGTCCCAGAATCCCTTATGGCGGTAGGCGCGCAGCTCGCCGTCGGCAGCGAGGCGCTCCAGCGGCTCGCGCTCGAGCACGCTGTCCTCGTCGAGGTAATCGAGCGCTCCCGGCTCGACGCAGAGGAAGCCGCCGTTGATCCAGCTCTCGCTGCGCGGCTTCTCGACGAAGCCCTCGACCCGGTCTCCCTCACCGAGCTCGGCCACTCCCCACTGCAGGTGCGGGCGCACCACGGTCACCGTCGCCAGGGCGCCGTGCCCGCGGTGGAAATCGAGCAGCGCCTCCAGGTCCACGTCGGCGACGCCGTCGGCGTAGGTGGCGCAGCAGGTCCCGTTTCCGAGCCGCTCCGCCAGGCGGGCGATCCTGCCCCCGGTCGGAGTGTCGAGGCCGGTGTCGACGCACTCGACCGTCACCCCCGCGGGCCACCCGGTACTCGCGACGAACTCCTCGACCATCTCGCCCAGGTACCCGGTTGCGAGCAGGAAGCGGTCGAAGCCCTGTGCCGCGTAGATCCCGATCACGTGCCAGAGGATCGGCTGCCCGCCGATCTCGACCAGCGCCTTTGGCACCGTCTCCGTCCGCTCCCGCAACCGAGTTCCACGGCCGCCGCAGAGGATGACTACAGGCGGCTTCAACCTCCGGCTACGGCGGGGAGGATCGTTACCTCCGCGCCCTCGCCGATCGCAGTCTCGAGGCCCTGCTGGAAGCGGATGTCCTCGCCGCTGACGTAGACGTTGACGAAGCGGCGCAGGTCGCCGTCCTGGGTGATCCGCTCGCGCAGGTCGCCGTGTGCCTCGAAGACCGCGTCGAGCACCTGACCCACGGTCGAGCCGGAAACCTCGATCTCGGCCTCGCCATCGGTCGCGGCGCGGAGCTGGGTCGGGATCTTCACCGTTACCGCCATCAGGCAACAACCTCCTCCTGGTGCTCGAACTCGGACTCGAAACTGGCGAGATCGGGGTCGATCTCGTGCATCTGGAACCTATCGCGGGTCGCGTCGAGCGTCTTCAGCCCCTCGCCGGTGATGTAGACGACGACACGCTCGCCCTTGCCGATGTCGCCCCGCGCGGCGAGCTTCGCCAGGACCCCGATCGTGACGCCGCCGGCGGTCTCGGTGAAGATCCCCGTCGTCTCCGCCAGCAGGCGGATCCCGTCACGGATCTCGTCGTCGGTGACCGTGTCGATCGCGCCCCTGGTGCGGCGCGCATGCTCGACCGCGTACGGGCCGTCGGCGGGGTCGCCAATCGCCAGGCTCTTGGCGATCGTCTCCGGACGCTGCGGCTTGCAGACGTCCCAGCCTTCGGCGAAAGCGGTGGCGACGGGGCTGCACCCCTGCGCCTGGGCGCCGTTGAAGACCGGCTGCTCTCCTTCGACCAGCCCGAGGTCGAGCCACTCCTGGAAGCCGCGGCCGACCTTGGTGAAGAGCGAGCCCGAGGCGATCGGGCAGACGACCCGGTCGGGCAGCTCCCAGCCGAGCTGCTCGGCCGTCTCGTAGGCGAGCGTCTTCGAGCCCTCGGCGTAGTAGGGGCGCAGGTTGACGTTGACGAAGGCCCAGGGCCGGGTTTCGGCGAGCTGCGTGCAGAGCCGGTTGACGTCGTCGTAGTTGCCGCGCACGCCGACCAGGTTGGTGCCGTAGATGCCGGTCGCGAGCAGCTTCTGCTCCTCGAGGTTGGCGGGGACGAAGACGTAGGACTGCAGCCCGGCGGCGGCGGCGTGGGCTGCGACCGCGTTGGCGAGGTTGCCGGTCGAGGCGCAGGCGACGGTCTCGAAGCCCAGCTCGCGCGCCTTCGCCACGGCGACGGCGACGACCCTGTCCTTGAAGGAGTGGGTTGGGTTGGCGGCGTCGTTCTTGACCCAGACCTCGGCGTCGATGCCGAGACGCTCGGCGAGCCGGTCGGCTCGCAGCAGCGGGGTCAGGCCCGGCTCCAGCGGGTCGCCGGGGCGACCGACGAAGGGGAGGAAGTCGGCGTAGCGCCAGATCCCCTGTGACCCGGCCTGGATCTTGCGCTTGACCTCGGCGGGGTCGAGCCCCGAGTGGTCATAGGCGACTTCGAGCGGGCCGAAGCAGTTCTCACAGGCGAAGTGGGCACCGAGGTCATAGCTCGACCCGCACTCCTTGCACTTAAGGCTCTCTATCGACATCCGACCTCGCTTTCCGTCACCAACGAAAAAACCTCCGCCTTTTGTGGGGCAGAGGTCCGGTCGGACTTCCCCCACATCTTCCAGGCCTGCTACACCGACCTGCTGGAGTTGGCACCTGCCTCGGACCGAGGTCCGAGATGGTTGCCGGGGCTTCTATGGGCCAGTCCCTCCACCCCTCTAGATGTGGCGCTTATGTGCACACGACTATAGCAACGGGCCTGGCGCCTGAAAGCGATCCTGCTCCGCGACTGGACTCGGCGTTTAACCTCCTGTGCACAGCCATGGACCCGCGCGACGAGAAAATGAGCCAGAGCGATGCCGAACCTTCCGAAGCCCAGGTTGCGACGGCCCGCGCGGCGCGGCGAGCTGGCTCCCGCGGACACGCAGGCTGAGCCGCAGGCGCCCCGCGTCGAGCAGATCGACGCTGCCGGCCTGCGCTGGGTCAACATCGAGCGCCCCGGAGCGCTGGAGCGCGGCTGGCTCGAGGAGCACTTCGACTTCCACCCCCTCGACCTCGAGGACGTGCTCTCCCACAACCAGCGGCCGAAGATCGACGTCTACGACGAGTACCTCTTCATCGTCCTCCACTTCCCCGTCTTCGACTCCGTGGCGGGCCGGCTCGGCGCCGGCGAGCTCGACCTCTTCGTCGGGCCCGACTACGTGGTGACGATCCCCAACCAGCCGCTGCAGCCGGTCGAGTATCTGTTCGAGCGCTGCCGCGCCAAGGAGGAGCTGCGCGAGCAGCTCTTCTCGCGTGGGTCCGGATACCTGCTCTACCGCCTCGTCGACGACAGCTTCGACTACTGCTTCCCGATGCTGCGCAAGATCGGCAACAAGCTCGACGCGCTCGAGGACGACATCTTCGAGGG
>Ga0190265_10000081_pt1 | contig 101063 bp, 69 predicted proteins | sample Popmic124T_FD_133135 | JGI IMG/M metagenome (GOLD analysis project Ga0190265, IMG submission 133135) | Populus adjacent soil microbial communities from riparian zone of Indian Creek, Utah, USA - 124 T | ecosystem: Environmental > Terrestrial > Soil > Riparian zone | place: USA: Utah... | reverse complement strand
GGCGTTTGTGCTGATGCAATACTTTGGTTACCTGCGGCGGAATCCTGACGCAGCGCCGGAGCCGGGCCTCAACTTCGACGGCTATAACTTCTGGCTGAACAAGCTGAACCAGTTCAACGGGAACTACATTGAGGCCGAAATGGTGAAAGCCTTTATCACCTCTAGTGAATATCGAGGACGCTTTCCATTCTGAAGTGAATCGCGGCAATGCGATTGAGCATGTTGCCTATGATTGAAACGATCCTTCACCCGGATCATCAAGGAGGCAGGACTTCATGAAATTATCAGTTGCAACCACTACCGGACACGACCACAAGGCTTTGACATTGGCAATCTCTCTTCGTCGCTGGCTAGCAATCTTTATCGTCGCAGCGTCATTCAATTTGTCTCTCCCGCTGGTACCCGGCGTTTTCACGGCGGCAGGAAAAAACTCTTCAACGTCCAGCGGAATAATTCGCGTCCGCGGCACAGTCATGATTGATGGCCTGGCAGTCAGATCCGGCCAGACGATCTTTTCGGGCAGCCAGATCACGACCGCAGAAGGCGCAGAATCGATCATCGATTTGGGAAAGCTCACCAGACTGCGGCTGTTGCCGGAAACCGATTTTAGCCTCGATTTTTCCCCCACCCGCATCTCCAGCACCCTCCGGGCGGGCATGTTGCGGGGATTCATACCCGCTGGGCTTCCGGCCAATTTCCACGCTGCCGGCGGCGAACTGGTTACCGATCCCAGCCAGGCGACCGAGTTTACGGTTCAGGTAACGGGCGAGGACATCCACGTCCAGGTTAAAACAGGCCGTGTCGAACTACGCACCGAAAACGAGTTGAAAGCGATTGGCGCGGGCGAGGTTTTCGCCACGTCTGGCGGGCCTCAAGATTCCCAGGACGATGATGATGAAGGCCTGTCGACGGAGGCGAAAGTTGGGATATTGGCAGCAATTGGAGGCGCCGCCGCCTTACTGCTGATTGCCTTTAGGGGTCGAGATGAGAGCCAGCCGGAGTTTGGCGGGTGCGTGATAGTCCCAAGCGGCCCTACCTCCGGAATCTGTCCGTGAGGTTTTCCTACCACAGTTTTGGCTTGAGCACCGATTCCGCACCCTCGCTGGACACTAGTTGCAGGCGCATGCTAAGTTACGTCGTCACTTAATCTTAGCGGTTGCCGTATACACGGTCTTCTGCTGTTCGGGAGGATCATTTTTAGCAGTGCCTTTAGCCAAAGAAACCAAAGAACAGATTCTTAGCGACTTTCGTAGCCATGAATCAGATACCGGGTCACCTCAAGTTCAGGTGGCTCTGCTCAGCAAACGTATTAACGAGCTCACCGAGCACTTCAAAATACACAAGAAGGACAACCATTCGCGGCGCGGCCTGCTCAAGATGGTCTCGCAGCGGCGAAGTATGTTGGATTATTTGAAGCGCATAGATATTGAACGTTACCACGAGGTGGTCGCGCGTCTGGGCCTGCGTCGTTAAGAGTAGGAATCAACGTAAACCAGATAACTTCGAATCTTAGATCCCCAGGCCCGCGTCTATCGAAGAACTTGCAGAAGGTGCCGAACGTGACGGCGATACCCAAATCAAGCAGACGCGTTTTGGCATCAGCGTACCGCAGAAAAAGGCGGCATGAGCTCACGGTAAGGGCTTGTGCCGCCTTTTCTGTTGCGGTTTCAGACTACTCCTCGCTTCACGTAGCGAGGCAAAATTCAAAATAGGCGAGGCGCATGAGACGCTCGCGCGGCCTGATTGGTTCAGGCTAGTGTCCGAAGGAGACAAAAAGATGACAGTTAAGAAATACCTCAAAGAGTCGATAAAACTAGGCGATAGAGAATTGACAATTGAAACAGGACGGGTCGCCAAGCAGGCCGATGGTTCGGTAATCGTGAGATACGGCGACACGATGTTGCTGGTAGCAGCGGTTGCCGCTGCGAGTCCCCGCGAAGGAATCGACTTTTTCCCGCTCACCGTCGAGTATCGCGAATCGAATTACGCGGCCGGCCGCATTCCCGGAAACTATTTTCGCCGTGAAGGACGGCCTGGCGAGAAGGAAGTAATCACCTGCCGCATGATTGACCGACCCTGTCGACCTCTTTTTGCGGAAGGCTTCCGTAATGAAACTCAGGTAATTGCCAGCGTAATCTCTGCTGACTCCGACAACAATCCCGATGTGCTTGCAATCACCGGTGCATCGTGTGCGCTTTATCTCTCAGACATTCCATTCATGAATCCGATTGCGGGTGTGCGTATCGGGCTAATTGAGGGCCGCTACATTGTTAACCCGACTTACGACGAAGTTCGCGAGTCGAGGTTAAACCTGGTCGTCGCGGGTACGGAAGAAGCGATCGTGATGGTCGAAGCAGGGGCCTCTGAAGTCTCCGAGGAAATCATGCTCGAAGCTCTGATGTTGGCCCACAAGGAGATCAATCGACTCTGTCGTTGGCAGAAAGAGCTCTACAAGGCGCTCGATATCCAGAAGCGGGAAGTAACGCCAGTAATCAGGGATGAGGAAATGTTTGGAGAAATCCAAAGGAATTACAGCGACCGTCTGCGAGCTTCGTTGGATACGACCGCTCAGGAGAAGCGGGATAGCTACGCCGCCGTCGATGCGCTTAAGAAAGAAGTCGTTGAGTCTTACCCTGAAGACCAGCCCGAACAGCGCGCCAAGGCCAAGAAGGTTTTCGACAATTTGAAAGAGACCATCTTCCGTGACGACATTCTTAATAACCGCCGCCGCCCCGACGGCCGCCGTTTTTCGGAAATACGTCCGATTAGCTGCGAAGTAGGTTGGTTGCCGCGTACCCATGGCTCCGCGCTTTTCACCCGCGGCGAAACGCAGGCGTTGGTTACAACCACTCTCGGCACGAAGGAAGACGAGCAGTTTATTGACGACATCGAAAAGGGTGAGGTTAAACGACGCTTCCTGCTCCACTACAACTTCCCGCATTACTCGGTTGGCGAGGTAGGAAGGTTTGGTTCTTCCAGCCGGCGCGAGATTGGGCACGGGGTGCTCGCTCGTCGTGCGATAGAACCAGTATTGCCCGACGCCTCGGAGTTTCCATATACACTTCGTATCGTCGCTGACATTACCGAATCCAATGGTTCGTCGTCGATGGCTACCGTGTGCGGCGGCATACTTTCGCTAATGGATGCCGGTGTGCCTCTCAAGGCTCCCGTTGCAGGCGTGGCGATGGGTTTGGTGATGGAAGGTAATAAGTATGCCATCCTGACCGACATCGCCGGCGCTGAAGATCACTATGGCGACATGGACTTCAAGGTGACTGGCACCAGGGACGGCATCACGGCGCTGCAGATGGACATCAAGATCGGCGGCATCAACGCAACGATCATGGCCGAGGCGCTTGAGCAGGCACGGAAGGGCCGGCTACACATTCTCGGTGTGATGGCTGAAGCCTTGCCCGAAGCCCGTGAGGAGATTTCGCTCCACGCGCCGCGGATTATCCAAATCAAGATCAATCCGGACAAGATTCGCGACGTCATTGGACCAGGCGGAAAGATGATCCGGTCGCTCGTTGAGGAAACCGGCGCGAAGATCGACGTATCTGACGACGGCACAATCTCGATTGCTACCTCGAGCGGTGAAGCCGCCGAAGCTGCAGTGGCCAGGATTCGAGGCATCACGGCTGAGGCGGAGATTGGCCAGACCTACATGGGCACGGTTTCTCGAATTGTTGATTTTGGGGCTTTCGTGGAAATCTTCCCCGGAACTGACGGACTATTGCACATCTCTGAAATTGCAGACCGCAGGGTCAAGGATGTCAGAGATGAATTGAAGGAAGGCCAACAGATCCTTGTCAAATGCATAGGCAAAGAGGGCAACAAGATAAAACTGTCGAGGAAAGCTGTGTTGCGCGACGAAGGCCGTCAGGCCGAAGCCGCTACTTCCGGCGAGTCAGACTAATATCCTTGTATAAAGCAGGTTACTCGTGCCTGTCCTCCAGTTCTTCCAGAGTTGCAGGAGGTTTGCCCTTTAGTTTCGGCAAACCTCCTGTTTTATTTGGTTTAGCACCTTCTTTTACTTACTCAAAACCCTGCCTGAAATTGGAATCCCTTCTTCATTAAGCATCTTTTCCTATCAACCAGCGGAACCGCCCGCTGAGTTTTAAGTCAAAACACAATACTTACGGCCTTTAGAGGCAGCGGTAGCAATAAGTTTTAGACGATGCAAACCTTTCCCACTCCTTAGTAGCGGGAAGATATCAGGAGGGAATTCCAACCGATGATGAGTCGAGCTTTTCGCCCAACGGCAGCCATTCTCTGTATCTTGCTTTTGTCCGGTGTGCCCACTCATGCGGCGCCGGTCGCAATCAGCGAGGTCATACAGGTGCTTGGCCGCTACCAAAATCCTCCCGAGCTTAGGCTCCGCGGTGTTTCCCAACACACAAACACTCTGGTGGCAGACGGAACTGAAGGTGAAGCACCATCAGCCGTGGCCTCCTCTGCACAGCAAGACGCGGCCGGCGAAATTGCTGAGATTGCGGGCATCACCACTGATGGCGATGTAAGCAACTCAGCCGAAACATTGCTTGCCGGTGTTGCCGTCAGCGAAGTTGCGCAAGGTGGCGTTGATGTGGTTGACCAGGGAGACGTCGAAGGAACAATATGTGACTGCGGCGAGATCACCGTCCCGGGCGGCGGCTTCCCCAAGTGGCCACTGTTGTTCCTGGCAGCGATACCTTTCTTCTTCATCCATGGTTGCGACGACTGCGACACTCCTCCGGGAGAGACTACCCCTCCAGGCACGCCTGAGATTCCCGAGCCCGCCTCGCTGCTGTTGTTTGGTTCAGGACTGGCAGCCTTCGGAGCCAGCTTGCGTCGGCGCTATGCCCGAGGAAAGCTGACGGCGCAGATGCAGCATACGGAGGAGGGCTAATCAAAATGTTGAAAGCAATTCTTAAAACGAGATCAATTGGAAAAATCGGCTTCGCGGCACTGCTGGCGATTACCTTCTGCATGGCCCATCCTGCTTCTGAGGCCCACGCCAAGAAGCGCAAGCTGGCGAAGTATGGAACCATCAAGATCCTGTCCACTCCGGGCGGATTACCTCTGGAGATCGATGGAAAGCCTGAAGGTCAAACGTCAACGGACTACCGGTCATTCGATCTTGATCCAGGTGTGCACACCATCGTCATCAGTTTGCCCAACGGACAAAGATGGACGCGCGAAGTTGAGTTGCCTGCGGGACGAATCAAATGTGTTGCGCTTAATTTCAGGCAACCACCACCAGTAACCAGCTCTCCTTGCCCATATCCGGTAAACCTCTCTGCCAACGCTCAGGTGAATGAAGGTGAAATCATTACCTTCACTTCAGACACGACCTACAGTGGTTCCTCAGCGTTGAATTACACGTGGACCATAAGTCCCGGAAACGCAAAATTATTGAGCGGCGCCGGAACCCCAACCATCTCCGTTGATTCGACTGGTCTGGCTGGGCAGCGTATTACCGCGACCCTGGTGGTAGACGACGGCTCCGGCGATCCGAATTGCCGGCAGGTCGCGCAGGCCTCGACATATGTCCCGCCGCCGCCGCCACGTGAGAATCCATCGCGCCAGTATGACGTCTGCTGCAGCTGTTCATTCGATGATCAGAAAGCACGGCTCGACAATCTGGCAGTGGAGATGCAAAACGATCCGTCAACCACGACTTATGTAATCGCGTATGGTGGCCGCAGCAGTCGTATCGGCCAGGCGGACATGCTGGGTGACCGCGCCCGCGACTACCTGGTAACGAACCGCGGGATCGATCAGTCGCGCATTACTGTTCTCAATGGCGGCTTCCGCGAGGAGGACTGTGTTGAGCTGTGGATTGTTCCGAGCGGTGCAGCTGCGCCGGTTGCGACTCCGACAGTTGATGCCAGTGAAGTGCGACCGTCAACGCCCCGACGTCGAGCACCCCGCAGGCGAGGCCGCTACTGAGCCCTTTCGAAGGCAATTAAACCCTAAACCAAGGGGAGACAGGACCTCGAGTCTTGTCTCCTTTTGCTTTTGCCGAAGGCAATATTGAGGTTCTTAAAATTCGGCTCTAAGCGACTTATCGCACATACAATGATCGCTGTTTGGATTTATTCTGTCTGCTCGTGGGAGGATCAGAGGTTGAGCGCAATTAAACACTTGATGGATGCGAATCAACGATACAACCTGGAACGGTCTGGCGAATCGGAGCCGCTGATGTTTGATTCACAGGTTGGATTGCCCGGCGAAGGTGAATCTGAATCCTTGAGCGAGACTGATGTATCCCACTCTACTGGCGAACTGACTGAGTCGGTGAGTCCCGGTTAGCGCTACTTAATCTCGCCGCTTGCAAGTCAACCCTTACTTTTTAATAAGATCTAGATTGACGCTGATTCAGCTGTGTGATAACAATCTTGGCATCCCCCTGATCGTTTTCCAAATTCACATTTCAAGAATGAGGAGGGCTCATTATGGGTGACAATGGTGACAATGGTGGCGGGGGAGGCAGCGCAGGGGTTGTCGCAGTCCTGGTGATCTTTGTGATCATAGTTTTGGTGGTAGTCTTTGCCTTCAGAGGAAGATTGTTCGGCGGCGGCGGTACGCAGAAGATCGATGTTAACGTAACAGCGCCGGCGCCAAGCAAGTAGCGCACAGTATTGTTCAAGTTTGTGCAAGAGGAGCGCTCGGAAGGCGCTCCTCTTTTGTTTCAATTTTACTAATCACGATTCACTACTTACTATTCACTTCTTATGGCAGCTCCAAATATTGAAACAATAGTTTCCTTAGCCAAGCGGCGCGGGTTTGTCTATCCATCTTCTGAGATCTACGGGGGGTTGGGCAGCGCCTGGGACTATGGCCCGCTCGGTGTCGAACTTTGCAACAACGTCAAGCAGGCCTGGTGGCGCTGGATGGTCTATGAGCGCGATGACATCGATGGACTGGATTCGTCGATCATTCTGAACCGGCTGGTTTGGAAGTATTCGGGTCACGAAGACACCTTCAGCGATCCGCTGGTTGACTGTCGAGAATGCAAAACACGTCTGCGAGCGGACAAACTGGAAGACGGCAAATGCCCAAACTGTGGCTCGACGAAACTGACTGAGCCGCGGCCATTCAACCTGATGTTTCAAACCCACGTGGGGGCTACCGCCGAGGATGATCCCAACGCGCTCGTTTATCTTCGACCGGAAACAGCGCAGGGCATCTTCATCAATTTCGCCAACGTGCTGACTACCAGCCGTCGCAAGCTTCCTTTCGGTATTGCGCAAATCGGTAAGTCATTTCGAAACGAAGTCACCCCGGGAAACTTCATCTTCCGCACGCGCGAGTTTGAGCAGATGGAAATGGAATATTTCGTTAAGCCGGGACAGGACGAGCAGGTGCACCAGGAATGGATCGATGCCTGCTACAGCTGGTTCACGAGTCTTGGCATTGCGGGCGACAATCTTCGCCTTTACGAGCAGCCGAAGAAAGAGTTGGCCCACTATGCGAAGCGCACCGTTGATATTCAGTATCGTTTCTTCCCCGAACGAACGGAAGATGAGCGTCAATGGGACGAGTTAATGGGAATTGCCAACCGCACGGATTTCGATCTGCGCACTCATTCGAAAAAACCGGAAGACGCGGAAGGCAAGCGGTTGAATCCTGATTCGACAGAAGACTTGTCGTATTTTGATGAGGCGTCGAAGGAGCGATTCTATCCGTATGTTATAGAACCCGCGGCCGGCGTCAATCGCACGGTGCTCTCGGTATTGATGGATGCTTATTCAGAAAAGACCAACGACAAAGGTGAGACCCGCGTGATTCTCCGCCTTCATCCTTCACTCTCGCCGATCAAAGCTGCGATTCTTCCGCTGGCGAAAAACAAACCGGAAATCGTCGCGTTGGCAAGATCCATTAAGCGTTCTTTGCAGCCATCGCTGCGCGCGGTCTATGACGACACGGGCGGCATCGGTAAGCTGTACGCACGCCAGGATGAAATTGGGACACCCTTCTGTGTGACGGTGGACCACCAGTCGCTCGAAGACGATGCCGTGACAGTGCGCGATCGCGATACCTGGGAACAGGAGCGCATCAAGCTCACCGATCTTCAGGAACATTTATTGAAGCGACTAACGATGTAGTCCAAGGTCCAAGGTCCAAAGTCTTTTTTGGTCCGTGAGGTCCTGGCTTTGACTCTCGACCTTGGACATTGGACATTGGACTTTGGACAGATTAAGACATGGCGATAGTCAAAAAACGTAATGAGCAGACCGAGTCGCGTCTCTTATTGGAGGGCGACGATCCAATCGAACTTCCGCCCGCCGAGATTGAAGATCGCGCCGTGCTGGTCCAGTTCGAAAAGTTTAAGCCCTTCGTCGGAGAACTCCTCGAAGAATTGCGCGACGGCACAATGGCTCACCCGGTGCCGGTAATGAACGACGGTTCCACTTTCGCGATTGATTGCGACACGCGAACTTTTTGGGTAAAACTCTGGCACGCGGCGGGCACTGACATGACAAAGATCGAGCGCGCGCAAGTTATCAGTTGCCTGCCACTAGCTCCCGGCGTCCAGGTAGTTGTCGAAGACTACAGCGACGAACGGTTAGTCGATGACTAGCCGATCCGCCCTACGAAATCCTCTTTTACTGGGACCGCGGGCGTCCCGCCCGCAATGAGCGCGAAGCGCAAGAATCTGCATTCAAATCAGTCTCTCTACCGAAGGGTTGTGGGTGTTTTTAGAATAGGAAAGGAATTGAATGAAGAACTTTTATCTGATACTGCTCTTGATATTAATCACCAACGCACCCGTTTTCGCGCAAATAAGCGAGGGGGAGGCTCAGTTCAATCTCGGCCGCCAACGGTTTGCCGAAAAAGACTACGACGGAGCGATTCGTGCATACTCCGAATGTCTTCGGTTGTCCCCCAAACAAACGGCTTGTTACAACAATCGCGCTCTGGCATACCGTGAAAAATCAAATTTCAGCCAGTCAATTGCCGATTACACTGAGGCCATCAAAATTAACCCGAACGACGCGTCCTTCTACAACGCGCGGGCGCTTGTATATCGCCGGGTCAAAAAATACGATTTGGCGATAGCCGACCTTAATGCGTCATTAAAGATTAATCCCAATGATGCCAGGGTCAAACAACTGTTGGATCTGGTTACCAGTATTGCCGAGGACGCCAAGAAAGTTGAGGCCGGGGAAGCAATTTTAGGCGGCCCCGTGACGGGTCTTCTAGCCGAAGGCTTTTTCGCACGCGGCAAAGAAGAGTATGAGAAAAAAGATGACGCCGCCGCCGTTGAATCCCTTTCCCAATGTTTGCGTCTGAAACCCGACTCTGCCGACTGTTATTTTTACCGTGGGCAGGCTTACGATCGTAAGAGTAAATATCAAGAAGCCGTTGCTGACTACACCGAGGCGATCAAGCTTCAGCCGCAAAAGGTCGAATATTACCGCAGACGCGGAATGACCAACTATTATTCGTTGGAAAAATACGATGCAGCGGTTGCCGATTTCACCGAAATGATCAAGCTCGACCCGAAAGTTTCAAGCTGGTATATGCAGAGAGGATACGCCTTTGAAAAGAAGAAGGATTATCAAAGAGCGTTGGATGATTTTACGCGAGCGATTAATCTTGAATCGTCAGGTTCATCGAAAAAAGTTTATTACGGCGCGCGCGCTGGTTTATATGGGGATGAGTTGAAGAATTACGAAGCGTCAATCGCTGATCTTACTGAGATCATCAAGATTGACCCGACGGATTGGATGGGTTACGCCAATCGCGGATCTCTTTATTTGAAGAATAAGAATTATGAAAAAGCCATCGCTGATTACACTGAGGCACTTAAATTAGGCGCCACGTTAACCGCCTCGATGTATGAGTATCGAGCGCGAGCCTATTGTGGGCTCGGCAAACGTGCATTGGCGATGGCGGACGAAAAAAAGGTTAGAGAGGCAGGCTCAAAAGTGGAGTTCCCCTGTCAGCCCATCCGCTGAAGGTTAAGTTTTGGGCCCATTCTAGACGCGCTTCTTCGGTTTGATTGATCAATGGCTTACTGAATGAAGTCCGAACCGGTAGCGACCGGGTCAGCACTCGGCCAGCGGGGCGCCCGCGGTCCAGTGAAGCCACAACCTTAATTCTCAAGCTTTAGCCTCCCGTCTTCTGTTGTTGACATTGGACATTGGACATTGGACATTGGACGCCCATGTCCGCAATCCCTGAAAAAGTAATCGCTCTTTCAAAAGCCGTACGACACGCGGGCGGCCGCGCTTTGTTAGTCGGCGGCTGCGTTCGCGACGTGGTGATGGGCCAAAGGCCCAAGGATTGGGACCTGGAAGTCTATGGGATTGAGCCGTCCCGTTTGCGAGCGCTGCTCGACCAGTATGGTCCGGTAAATGTTGTCGGCGAAGCTTTCACAGTCTACCGACTGGGAAACGATCTTGATGTTTCGATTCCGCGTCGCGAACGAAAAGCCGGACGTGGACATCGAGCGTTCGTGATCGAGGGCGACTCATCGATGACAATTGAAGAAGCCACGCGCCGGCGCGACTTCACCATCAACGCAATTCTCCAGGATCCACTGAGTGGGGAATTAATCGATCCGTTTGACGGCCAGGGCGACATCAAACGCCGGCTTTTGCGCGCAGTTTCGGCAGACACGTTTGCAGAAGACAGCCTCCGAGTTCTACGAGCTGCGCAGTTTGCCGCGCGTTTTCAGTTTGAAATTGAGGCTGAAACCATAAAGCTCTGCGAGGGGATGGATTTGTCCGATCTGCCTTCGGAACGCATCTGGGCCGAGATTGAGAAGCTCCTGTTGCTTGCTGATCGGCCCTCCAGGGGCCTGGGCTGGCTGCATGCGTTGGGCGCGCTTGATCAGTTGTTCCCCGAGATTAGCAGTTTGATTGGAGTGCCTCAGGATCCGGAATGGCATCCCGAAGGCGATGTGTTTGTGCATACGGGGCTGGTTGTCGATCGAGCGCGTGAATTGATCGAGGATCTCTCTTATCCGCGGCAGGTGACTGTCATGCTCGCGGCCCTCGCCCACGACTTCGGTAAACCATCGACCACAGAATTCCTGGAAGGCCGCTGGCGTTCGCGCGGTCACGAAGAAGCTGGCGTCGAGCCAACCGAGCAGTTCCTTGACCGGCTGAACCTGCACACGCTCGGCGGTTACAACGTGCGCGCCCAGGTAGTAGCCCTCGTGCGCGACCATTTGAAGCCGGGAGAGTTTTACAAGAAACGCGATGAGGTTGGCGATGGCGCCTTTCGCCGTTTGGCCCGCAAGTGTGAACTTGATCTGCTTTATCGCGTGGCTAAAGCCGATTCGCTGGGACGCAATGCTGATTGGGTGCCGCCTGAAAAATGGTATACGGCCGAGGCGCAGGATTGGTTTATTCAACGCGCCAGGGAATTGGACGTCGAACATCTGCCGCCTGCGCCGATACTGCTGGGCAGACACTTGATTGAGTTGGGTCTTGAACCTGGGCCAAGGATGGGTGAAATCACTCGGGCAGTTTACGAGATGCAGCTCGATGGGCGTGTGCGCACCTTGGACGATGCAAAAAGTTTGGCAAAGAAAATATTGTCCGCAGATTACGCCGATTAGAACTCAACGCTGGTAAGATAGCGGTGTGCTAAAGAACCTCAGCGAATGACCCGCGCACCTACTCGATCATCGGCGCCGCCCTGGTTCTAAAACTCCACAGCCAAGATTGCGGGGTACCAAATCTGCGTAATCTGCGGATAGTCTCAGGCGGCTCAAGCTTCTGGTTGTTGCTGGGTGACGCAGTGAATGGTCCCCATTCCCCAGACCAGCGGTTCGCAGTTGATCCCTACTACACGGCGAGTAGGAAAAAGTTGTGCCAACGTCTGCAGCGCTCGCCTATCGTTCGCGTGTCCAAAAATCGGAGCCAGCACCACGCGATTTGCGATATAGAAATTTGCGTAAGACGCGGGCAGTCGATCGAGGTTGCGACTGTCTGTGCTGGTGCCGCCTACAACTCCGGGCATCGGCAGGGTAACGATTTCGAAGGGTCGATCGTCCGCGTCGGTCATGCGCTGCAAACGTTTCAGATTGTCCTGCAGCAGTTCGTAGTTGGCGTCTTCCGGATCGTCCTCCACCGCGCAAACGATCACGTTTGGCCCAACAAAGCGCGCGATGTCGTCAATATGTCCATCAGTGTCGTCGCCGACGATTCCTTCGCCAAGCCATAGGACTTTCCGGACTCCCAGATAATCCTTCAGATACTGCTCAAGCTCGTTCTGGCCTAGATGCGGATTGCGGTTGCGGTTCAACAAACATTGCTCCGTAGTTAACACACAACCCGCACCATTAACCTCAATTGACCCGCCTTCCATCACAATCTCCGGACTGAAGCGTGGCACTTTAAGGATACTCTCGAGCAGCCGCGGGATTGCGTCGTCTTTTTTCAGCTCCTCATACTTGTTTCCCCAGGCGTTGAAGATCCAATCGTTGTAGGCGAGCGACTGACCGAGAAACTTTGGTTTGTCATCTTCACTGACTCGTTTGTTCGCCTCGACAAACTGAGGTTTGTCGAACACCAGGAAGTTTGGACCGTAGTCGCGAATCCAGGAATCGATGGTCGGAATCTGATGAAAGTGAATATTCTCAGCTCCGTTGAATTCGCAACGGGAGCGCACAGCGTTTTCCGTTTCCGCGTCGTCAACCAGCAGATTCACAATCTCGTGGGGCGCAAGCGCCTTCATCATCTCGAGAAAAATCTCCTGGACGCGCGGGACCCTTTCGGGCCACGTTTCCGGATCCTTGGGCCAGCTCAGCCAGGTCGCCGCATGACGACGCCATTCGGCAGGCATGTGATAGCCAAGTTCGGCAGGCGTAGTCATTGAATTTATTTGCTCGGTGCAGGATCGATCATGCGAGATGAGAGCGGTGTATAGAAATCGATGCGACGGTCCCGGAGAAAGGGCCAGTTTTGCCGCGTCTCCTCGATCTTGTCGAGGTCGCAATCAACCACGAGCACTTCTTCCTTATCTGACGAAGCCTTGGCGATGATTCTGCCAAAAGGGTCGGCGACAAACGACTGCCCCCAGAATGTGAGCTTTCCTTCCGCTCCGACGCGATTTACGACGACGACATAAACGCCATTTGCAATCGCATGGGCACGCTGAATTGTTTCCCAGGCTGAATGCTGCGCCAGGTTCATTTCTTCGTCTTCATCCGGCAGCCAGCCGATTGCGGTCGGATAGAAAATGAACTCCGAACCACTCAGGGCCGTGAGCCTGGCTGCTTCCGGAAACCATTGGTCCCAACAGACGAGCGCGCCCACTTTGCCAAATGTCGTGTCGTGCGTTTGGAATCCCAGGTCACCGGGCGTGAAATAGAATTTCTCGTAGTAGAGAGGGTCGTCGGGGATATGCATCTTGCGATACTTCCCCGTGATTTTCCCCCGTTCGTCGATGATCACAGCCGTGTTGTGATAGACGCCGGCAGCGCGTTTTTCGAAGAGCGAGGCAAGGATGACAACCTTGTGCTTCTTCGCAATTTTGCCGAGCGCTTCGGTTGTGGGACCTGGGATTGTTTCCGCCAGTTTGAAGAGCTCGATATCTTCACTTTGACAAAAATACTGCGACCGGAAGAGCTCCTGCAAACAAACGATCTGCGCGCCTTTTTTTGCGGCGTCACCGATGCGGGTGATCGCCTTTTTCAGGTTCTCGGCGGGGTTGGGTCCGCAGCTCATCTGGATCAATCCGACCTTGACCGTCCTCGACTTCACTGTTTTCGGCATGGCGAAAGTATAGCGTCCAAAGTCCAACGTCCAAAGTCCAACGTCCAAAGTCCAACGTCCAAAGTCCAACGTCCAAAGTCCAATGTCCAAGTTGCTTTCGACGATCGAAGCGCAACCAGCAAGCCAAGCGCTTAACGATTCTTTCCGGACGTTGGACATTGGACGTTGGACTTTGGACTCGTTAAGATGTGCGGTCTTTATTAAACCAATTTTCAGAGAGCGAGTTCCCCAATGATTGACTTCGAGCTGACCGAGGATCACAAAGCGCTGGTGCAAACAGTGCGCGAGTTTGCGCAGAAAGAGGTTGCCCCGTTTATCAAGGAATGGGACGAGAAGCAGGAGTTTCACCCGGAAGTGCTGAAGAAAATGGGCGAACTCAATTTGCTTGGCGTCTGTATACCCGAGGCTTACGGTGGTGCGGGCTTTGACTACATTTCGCTCGGGCTTGTATGTGAAGAACTGGAAGCTGTCGACACGTTTATGCGTGTGGTGATGTCCGTGCATACGGGTCTGAATTCGCTCACGCTTTACACCTGGGGCACGGAAGAGCAGAAGCAAAAGTATCTAGTCCCGCAAGCCAAAGGCGAGAAGCTTGCTACTTATGGTTTGACCGAACCCGGAGCAGGCTCTGACGTGGTCGGCTCGCGCTCAACTGCGCGACGTGATGGGGACGAATATGTGCTTAACGGCGAGAAGATGTGGATCAGTTTGGCGGATGTGGCCGACAATTTCCTTTTCTTCTGTTGGACCGATGAAGAGAAACGTCGCCAGCGTGATCACTCCGGCATGTCGTGCTTTATCGTCGAGCGAACAATGAAGGGTTTCACGTCGGGAACGATTCACGGCAAGCTCGGCATTCGCGCCGGCAACACCGGCTATTTCTCGCTGCAGGATCTGCGGGTGCCGAAAGAGAATTTGGTCGGCCAGGAGGGTGAAGGGTTTAAGATTGCCATGTTTGCGCTCGAGCAGGGACGCTACACAGTGGCCGCCGGAGCCACCGGAGTAATTCGCGCATCACGCGACGCGTCAATTGCCTATGCGCTCGAACGCGAAACGTTTGGGACGAAGATTGCCAACCATCAATTAGTCAAACAAAAAATCGCAAACATGGAAGCCGACTACCAGATGGCCCATTTGCTATGCCTGCGTGCCGGACATCTGAAGAACACTGGCCAGGCAAATGGCCGGGCGACGAGCCTGGCGAAGTGGCAGGCTACGATACGCAGCGAAACGGCAGCGTCGATGGCTATTGAAGTCCACGGCGCGAATGGTTATTCAAACGACTATCCGGTCGAACGCTATCTCAGAAACTGCAAAGCCGCGATCATCTACGAAGGGACGCGCGACATTCACACACTCATGCAGGCCGACTGGGCATTGGGATTAAAAAAAGAAAAACCCGCGCGGAAAACCCTTCCGCCCTGGAAAGCCTCGGCCTGACGCGGCAGATGATTGAAGGCACCGATTGACCGGGAAGCCTAAAAGGCACAAAGAACTAAATTCCAGTTCTTTGTGCCTTTTGTTTAGTGGCTATTACTTCCGCGCTTCGAAGACGCGATTGAAAGGTGTTTCTGTCGCCCGGCGAAATTCTTTGAATCCGCCGGCCAGCACCACCTCGCGGATGGCTGATTCCGGCGCGACGGCGCCCAGCGCTGGACCATCCAAAGCCAACGAGTTTGAAGTGCAGCAAAGTGTCGAGGCACCGGAGAAGGTGCGGCCGATGATATTGAAATTTTCCTCGACGGTATTTCCCGCCATTGGTTCCACGATTAGCGCGCTGCCTCCCGGGGCCAGAACTTCCGCCGCGCGTTTGCTTGCGCCGAGGGGATCGCCCATGTCGTGCAGACAATCAAAGAAAGCCACCATGTCAAACTGCTTATCGGGGACCTCGCTGGCGTTGGCCACTTCAAAAGTTACTCTGTCGGCCACGCCCGCAGCTTCCGCGCGCTGTCTCGCAGTTTCAATCGACTTCTCGTGATTATCGAAACCCCAGAAGCGGGAATTCGGATACGCCTGGGCCATGATGATGGTTGAAGAGCCGTGACCGCAGCCAATGTCGGCGACTTTACCGCCGGCCTTTAGTCGTTCTTCAATACCCGTGAGCGAAGGAATCCACGAGGCGATCAGATGCGCGGCATAACCGGGCCTGAAGAAGCGCTCGACGCCGACAAAAAGATCCGGATCGTGTTCGCCCCAGAGCATGCCACCCCCATTCCTGAACCCGTCTTCGATTCGACCGACGGCGTGGGTCATCGCCTTGATGACATAGAATCCACCGCCGACATAAAAGGGGCTATTCTCGTCAGTCAGCGCCACAGCCTGCTCGGCGTTCAACGAATAACGACCGCTGGGGGGGTCATAGTCAATGTAACCACTGGCAGCCTGATTAATCAGCCACTCGCGCACATACCTTTCGGTAGTGGACGTATTGGCCGCCAGTTCCGCCGGTGTAGCCGGTCCACTCGACGCCAGTGCCTGGTAGAGTCCCAACTTCTGCCCGAGATAGGCCAGGGAGGAACTAAGGGAAGCTCCAAAATCTCCAACCACCTTGCCCAAAAACGCATTCATTTTATCTTCATTGATTGGTGCAGGTTGCGTGACGGCAGACATAAATACCTCCTCAACTTACGATTGATTAACGGGCGGGGGAATTAATTTTGGGACGTTCTACGATAGTTCAAAACTCAAGTCAAACGCGGCGAGATGTATTTCACCGATCGGGCCGTGATTTGGCTACTTCAGGCAGGCTGAATCAATTCATTGGCTTGGCTCTGCGTCGATTAATTCCTGATGACGTCCAATCGCTCGATTGACCGCGTCTTCCACTTCATCGAGATTGAAGGGCTTACTGAAATAAGCAAAGGCCCCTAGTTCGTCAAACACTTTGGCGGTGTCTTCGACCACAATTCCGGAGATCACGATCACCGGTGTGTTGGGGTGTGTGTTCCGTATGTGGCCCAGGAGATCGTGTCCGCTAAGTCCGGGCATATTGATGTCCGTTAGTACTACGTCATAGCTCTCCATCTCCAGATAGGCGAGCGCCTGCTCAGCACGATCAGCTGTATGACATTCGTGAGTTTCGGAGAAGAGGTCGCGAAGGGTGTCCCTGATGAGTGTATCGTCATCGACGATGAGTAGGGTGGCCATGCGCGACATGTTGCCCTGAATATGTGCCGAGATGCAAGAAAACTACGCGACCCGGTTCCGCCGGACAGGACGGTTCCAGCGCACTTCGTCGAGATGATTGTAAGAATTATCGTAACGATAGGGTCTAATTCTGGGAATGGGGGAAACGCTCAGTTGGCGTGGGTGCTATTGACTAATGTTCTCAATGCCTGCGATGAAAGCTCAGTGCGGACATCTAAAGTCCGCCCGTATATTGATTTTTATTTTTGGTTAGGGAGAGCTTATTAAGAGCTTTGCACAAGAAGTGATCAAAAACCCCCTCTCCCTTTGGGAGAGGGTTAGGGGAGAGGGCCTAGACGCGCCTAAACCCCCACCCCAACCCTCCCCCACACGCGGCTGTTCATATGCCCAACTTTCTAAAAAGAGAGTAGTCGCTCCATGGGCGTGAAAGACGTCTTAAGAGGTTGGCTGCGTGTCGGCTGCTGCGAGCATGATAAAACCTCGGTTGAGAGTTAACGGGATTTGCTGTGCGGATCACAAGGATCCTGGAGCGGGAGATTCAAGATTCCCAAGGCTGCCAGCGCCAATCCAAGTTGTCACGGTAACCGAGCAGGAGCTGCTTCAGAGCGGGTGCCCCCAGCTACAAAATCACAGCCTGCTCTGTTAGTATGACTCCGCACTTCATCACCCCCGAGCATTACCGAAAATTAGACGCAGTTTGCAGTCAAACTTCCGAATTCAGGAGACTGAAATGATAGGTCATGAGTTACAGACAGAGCGCGAGCTGTCTCTGGATTTTTTGCGCGTTTGCGAAGCCGCCGCAATTGCCGCGGCCCGAACGATGGGCCAGGGCGATCGCAAGTATTCCGATCACGTTGCGGTTGAGGCCATGCGCGAGGTCATGGATACGGTGCCGATGCGCGGGCGAATTGTAATCGGCGAAGGCGAACGCGATGAAGCGCCAATGCTTTACATCGGCGAAGAGGTCGGCGGCGGCTATGGCGTGAGTGAAGACCTCGCCGAATCCTGTCCCGAAGTGGACATAGCTGTCGATCCGCTCGAGGGCACTAATCTTTGCGCGGTGGGCGCCAATAACGCCATCGCGGTGCTGGCCGCTGCCGAACGCGGCGGGCTTTTGAATGCGCCCGACATTTACATGGACAAGATAGTGGTTGGGCCATCATCGCGTGGGGTAGTGGATCTCGATGCGCCGATCAAAGACAACCTCAAGAATATCGCGCGCCGGTTGGGCCGCGATGTCGAGGATCTCACCGTCATCGTGCTCGATCGTTCACGGCACAAGAAATTGATTGATGACGTCCGCGAGGCCGGCGCCCGAATTCGTTTGATCGGCGACGGCGATCTGTCCGCGGGTATTTCGGCGGCGGTTGCCGGAACCAACATTCATGCGCTCGTGGGAATTGGCGGCGCGCCGGAAGGTGTGATCACAGCTGCGGCAATGAAATGCCTTAACGGCGAGATCCAGGCAAGACTCGTTTTTGATCATGAGCGCCTGGGAGTTGATAAGGACAAAGTGCCACCCAAGGAGCAGGTGATCGAACGCATGCAGGAGATGGGTATAACTGACGTCAACAAGATTTACGACACCAATGATCTGGCGCCGGGTCGGAAGATTATTTTTGCCGCAACCGGCGTGACTGACGGAGCCTTGCTCAAGGGCGTCAGGTTCTTCGGCGCGGGCAAACGGACACACTCCGTCGTGATGACTTCAGAATCGCGTCATATTCGTTTTGTAGATACGCTGCACATCGAAGGCGGGCCCGATACGGTGATTAGATTCTAGATTTCGGAATTCGGATTTTTCAGAACCACGAGCGGTAGCGAGCGGGTCTGTTTTCATCCCCTTCCATTTGGGAAGGGGAAAGAGGGGAAGGGTCTTTAGGCCGAGCGTAAACCCCTATCCCTTCCTTCTCCCAACGAGAGAGGGTGAGTATTTCTTCTGACTGAATCTGGCCCTGACAAAGATGAGGGCCCGCTCGCCGCTCGCGGTTCAGCAATGACGCAGCTCCCACTCCCGAAAAATCGGCAATGTCTTACGTTCCGCAGTCAGGATCCAATCGCCGTAGCACAATGATGTGGTTCATTGTTGCGAGCGGTTCGCTCGCGACGATCGCACTCATCATCGGCGCGCCTTTGGCGTTGCAGGCCGGATTTCCCTTTCTCGGGCTAACCCTCTACCGATCCTTCAGTTATCTCTGCCATCAGATTCCGGAGCGATCCTTTTTCATTGCGGAACATCCCTTTGCTGTCTGCTCTCGTTGTTTCGGTCTCTACGCCGGTTTTTCCACCGCGGTGATTTTCTATCCGTTGCTGAAGTCGCTGCGGGCGACCGAAACGCCTGAACGGAAATGGCTGTTAGTCGCGGCCCTGCCGATGGCGGTTGATTTCTCAATCGAGTTTTTTGGTTTTGGGCACAACACCCATTTTTCCCGTTTCTCGACCGGGGCACTGGTCGGCGCGGTGGCAGTTTTTTACGTAATCCCCGGACTGGTGGAACTGACCCTTCGCGATTGGCGTCGGCCAATGCACCGGTCGCCGGCCGGAACAGAGCCGCGCCCGCCTGCCGAAATATTTACCGGGAATCCGGCATCGGCTCCCAGCGATTACAGCGCCCCGCACCGTCGCATTTGAGACGAGAATCGACAGGATTTACGGGATTAACAGGATTTCGGGTAGTTACAGACTCTTAACCTCGAATACTTAACGCGCCTGATTATCTGTAAATCCTGTGAATCCTGTGATTCGTATTTCCTTCCTCGAACCCCTCGGGTTAGAATCACTGCCGCGCCGTCTCAGCTGTTTCTGACGGCGTTTAAGATTTAAAGGACGACCGGCGCTTCCCAATGGCATTTGCTTTTCAAAACACCCCAGAACCGACCCCCTGGCCGACACCCTTAGGTCCCGAACCACAAGCTCTCTTCGAGCGCTATTTTCACGACGGAATTAACAAGACGTGGGGAAACATCAGCCCACTTTACCAGCTCGACGCTTTTGACTGGACCATTCTGATTATCTACTTCACCATCCTCACGGTGCTGGCCATCTATGGCGGTTATCGTATCAAACAGGTGGTTGATTTCTGGCGCTATCGAAAGTTTGTGCCCACGCCGAAAGCGCGTTTCAGCGAAGCGGATTTACCGGTGATCACGATTCAGCTCCCGCTGTTCAATGAAATGTATGTGGTCGAGCGATTGGTGAAGGCGATTACGGAGATTGATTATCCACGCGAGAAGCTTGAGATTCAGGTTCTCGACGATTCAACCGACGAGACTGTAAAACTCGCGGAAGCTACAGTGGCGAAGTATGCCGCGCTCGGTTTCGATATCCACTACGTTCATCGCGACGATCGCACCGGTTTCAAGGCGGGAGCTCTGGAACAGGGAACCAAGGCCGCCAAGGGCGAGTTGCTGGCGATCTTTGATGCTGACTTCGTTCCCAAGCCAGACTGCCTGCGCAAACTGGTTGATTTCTTTACTGATCCAATGGTCGGTTGCGCTCAGATGCGTTGGTCACACATCAACGGCAACTACAACTTGCTGACCCGATTGCAGACCATCATGCTCGATGGTCACTTTGTAGTTGAACAGACCACCCGTAATCGCACCGGTGGCTTCTTCAATTTCAACGGTACTGCCGGAATCTGGCGTCGCGAAGCGATTGCCGCGAGTGGCGGCTGGCAACACGACACGCTTACCGAAGATACAGATCTCAGTTTCCGTGCTCAGTTGATGGGCTGGAAATTTGTCTACCTGCTGGACGAGGATGCGCCGGCCGAGATTCCAGTTGAAATAAACGCCTTCAAGGCGCAGCAGCGACGGTGGGCCAAAGGCGTGATGCAAGTCGGCCTGAAGCTCTATCCCAGAATTTGGGGATCGCGTCTGCCGATGCGGGTGAGGCTGGAAATGTTTTTCCGGCTGACGGGAAACATTAGCTACCCTTTAATGATCGTCGCGAGTTTTCTTCAGTTTCCCCTATTGCTGGTCCGTTACAACTCGCCTTTCTATCATCTGATGGTTCTTGACCTGCCGCTGCTCTTCTTTTCCTCGGTTTCAGTTTTTCTTTTTTACGGCACTGCCATCTGGTATCTCGACAAGAATCGAGCGCCGCGGCTCTTGCACTTGCCGCTGGTGATGGCCCTGGGACTTGGGTTGGCTTTTTCAAACGCGCGCGCGGTGCTCGAAGCGCTCTTTGGGATCAAGAGCGACTTTGTGCGCACACCCAAATACAGCGTGGAAAAAACTGAGGATGAAACCTGGAAACGCAAAAAATACAAACGCAAACGCGGCTGGCTGCCTTTGCTCGAACTGAGCTTCTCAGTCTATTTCCTGCTGGCGATTCTTTACGCCTTGCGCCTGCGCATGTGGGGCACGGTGCCCTTTTTGTTCCTCTTCTTTTCCGGGTTCGGCTACATGGGCGTAATGAGCATGGTGCAATCGCTTAGCGGTGGCCGGTTAGCCGCGTTATGGAAGCCTGCTGCCAAACCCTCTGTCTGACTCGAAGCGAGACCGACAAAACAGTTTCGAATCTTATGAAGCTTTTTCTCCTCATGGGAATTCCCGGGCTTTGATCACGGCCCAGACGAAACTAAAGGAAACGCTCCCTGCGGACTCCCCGCGACACAACCAATACGTGAAGCGCAACGCCGACAAGTCTTTAACGGTTTGGTTGTTACCAGCGTTTCAGCCGAACGGTGTGGCTGCCAGAGCAGGGACAGGCAGGAATGCCTGTCCTACCTTAGGTTCCGCCGGGACCGCGAACGGTTCCTCGCGCACGGTTGAATGGGGAGGTGGCGCGCCACGCAGGCATAGCCTCCGCGTTTGCCACACGTAATCCGATGACTAATCCAATCTGCGCGAGGGTTCGCGGGCCAGTCCAGTCCCAATCAGGCTTCACCGTATCGTTTGCCGAATGGTAGTCAGTATCCATCCACTTCTTCATGCGCGGAATCCAGACCGAGGTCTCGCCCGCCGGGCCGCCCATCAGCATTAACGCCGGCACTCCGCGCTTCACGAAAGCGTAATGGTCGGAGCGCACGAATGCATTCTCTTCCGGCACTGGATCGGGCGTGACGATGGTCCCGGTGGCGGCTGAGACTTCGTCGAAGACAGTGCCCAGGTCGGAATGTTCAGCGCCAAAACCGACAACGCGTTTGACTGGTCCATAGACCTCGGTGCCGATACCATCAAAATTGATATTGGCTGCCACCTTTGCGAGCGGCCAGGTGGGGTTTCGCACCCAGTGTTCCGCGCCCAGCAGTCCATATTCTTCGCCGGTCACTGCCAGGAAGATTATCGAACGACGGGGACGCTCAGTTGGTTTTGGGTATGCCTTCACGACGGCTTCGGCGATGGCTCCAATCGTCGCGGTTCCGAGTGCGTTGTCTGCGGCGCCGGGAAAAATTGTGCCGGCGCCATCGATGCCATAAGCATCGTAATGGGCTGTATAGACTACTGCTTCTTCTTTCAGTTTTGGATCTGAACCTTCCAAAATCCCCACGACGTTGCTGCTGGTGGTTTCCTCACGTTTTAACTTCAGCGCGAGGGTTGCTGTCTTTCCTAAGTCGCGCGACACTTTTTCGCCCAAGCCGGCTTGCTCGAGTGTCTTGGCAAAGGTTGAAGTGGACCCGGCGAAGACCCTTTCCATGGCAGCGTTGTCAGCCAGCAGCACGGGCGGCGTCGGCATCTGCGGGGCCGGCACAGAGGCCAGGGACACGCGACGGCGCGATAGATAATTTGCGATCGTGGAATAGGGCTGAGCCGGTGTGCCGGCGTTGGCGATGATGAGCGCCACTGCGCCCCGACCGAAAAGGTTTCTCGCCACCGCTTGAGGATTCGACGCCTGTCTCCATGTCGCGGCATCAACGTTAGTGGGCGCCTGGCCGCCAAGCATGATTACAACCTTGCCTTTCAGATCCACGTCAGCGAGGTCGTCGCGTTGAAGCTCTTTCGAAACCACGCCATAACCGACAAAGACGGCGCCCCCACTAACGTCATATTGGTCGGAAGAGTACGGCGGTAGGAGGATGTAATCGCTGCCGTGTTTTAGCGAAGCGTCACCAATAGTCATTGAGGATGAAGGCAGCACCATTGTTGACCTGAATTTGATCGATTGCAGATAGGTGCCGTTATCACCACCAGGCTTGAGTCCCAGATTGGTGAAATGCTCGGCAAGGTAATTCGCGGCCTTGTCTGCGCCGGGCTGCCCTGTCCCGCGGCCTTCAAACTCTTTCGAAGCAAGCTTAGTCGTTAGCTCGCGAATGGTTTCGAGTTTGACTCGGTCGGCGGCCTTTTTCTCCGCGCTGGTCAGCGTTGCCGTAGACTGTTTTGCGGTTGCGGTGGCGGCTTGTTGCCATCCACGAACTGGCGCGACCGCCGAGAAAAGCATTACGCTGGCGAGCAACGCGGGCAAGAATCCGCGGCCCTGGAATGTTCTACGAGAAAGTGAAAGCATTAAGAGATCTCCTGACTAATGGGATGCGAAGGCGGATGATGTAATACGTGGCCCGCTGGGAAAGGTTTTGTTAATTGCTTATGGTCTGCCGGTGAAAGGATAGCACGGAGATGCTGAAGATAATTCGCTTCGTATTCTTTACGACCCTCTTTTTCGCTTTGCTGGCGACGACAAGAGTTTCACCAGTCGCCTCCGGCCAGGGTGAAAACATGGACTACCTTCCCTTTAGCAAGCGTCTGTTGCGTCCTTTCAAACTGAAGAAAATCGAACTACGCGAAGATTTGCGCAGCGGTCGTGCATTGAATGTCGCGGGCGTGCAGATCCAGGAGGAGAAAGCTGCGGGCGCTGACGACCCAAACGCTGAGAGTATCCATCGAATAGTTTTCAGCGGCCGCAATCTTAGCGGGAAAGCCTGGCGCGTTGGGGCGACGGCGTCAAACCACTACCACGCGCTCTATGAGGGGGACCTCGATCGCAACGGCAGCAATGATTTGGTACTGGCGATGAGCACAGGCGGAAACGGATTAGCGCCATCAACGCGGCTGATCTTTGTCACTTTCGACCGCCGTGGTGACGCAACGCTTTTTGAAGGCACCGGCTATTACCAGTCGCTACCCGACGGAATTTTGGATGTCGCAGACCTGGATGGAGACGGAAGAGCCGAGCTCGTTCACATGGTTTTTGACGACGGCTACTGGATAACGGACGTCTATCGCGTGCGCGAGTCGCGCTGGAGTCGTGTGGCAGGTCGTTTCGCAAACATGCGATTTCCGCTCTACACGCGTTTCACCAGCCGCCCCAATCACAAACCTGTGCATCCGGAACGTGGTCGCAAACCAGTCGCACCGAATCTGCTGAAGCCCAGCAATGGTTAAACGCAAGTAACGTTAACGTTTTGAGCGTTAGAGAGAGAGAGAGAGAGAGAGAGAGAGAGTCAGGAGTTTACCCGCGAGTTTGCCTAACTTACCCATGTAGCCGCCCTGTTCGGCGTTGACGACACCGCCGACTGCCGCCGTTCCCTTGCGAATGAGGTCTGACCGTTGATCACAACATCTTCAGTTGTTAGAGGTTTGCGACCAGGTTCTCGCGTTACAGATCAGAGTTAATAAGAACCTTCACGGTGCAGCCGGTTACGGCATCCGCCGACGCGCATTCAGCAAGTTGCTGATCGCGATCACGTCGTGCCGGCGCTATTGCGAACCGACACTCGCGGCTTGCGCTTAAAGAGATGCGGCGACAGATACCGCTTTCAACATCTATCTAATGTAGGAGAATGAAATGGCAGAACTAAAGGATTGGACAATTCTCTCGAACAACCGTTCTCTCACCAAGGTGATTCCGGATAACAAAACATATTCGTATGACCTCTTCAACGTCACTACAAGTGATTGTTTGGTTTATGGGCACAGGTCCGGGAACAACATCAATCTAAAGTGGGGTGATCCCGGCAAATCCGACAACATTCGCTTTCAACGCAAGTCTGGCTCTACAGACCCTATCAAGTTTGAAGAACCGCTTGCCATCCATGTTAGGAAAGGAAACTTTCTCGTCTATGAGAGAGGACGATGGGGAATTAACTTAGGATGGTCAGACACGCCAAAATTCGAGTGGAAGATCCTGGGTGGTAAAGCCGGCGACATAGTGCCGGCGGGTAAGGTAGTGGGTTTGTACAGTCTCGTAGAGAAAGACTCGCTCATGTATGAGTCAAGAGACTGGGGCATAAATCTTAAGTGGTTTAAGGATTCAGGAAAATTTAACGACCTTTCAGGTCTCCTGCGGGCAGGTAAAGCTGTTGAAAGCATTGTGGACCACATTCCAAAATAGACGAGAAACGGGCCTCGCCTCAGGAGGATCTTGTGGCATGAGAGACTTTTGAGGCAAAGCCCGTGCATTACTATTCTCAGTCGTTAACAGCTTAAAGCCCTGCGCGCGAAAAAGAAAAATCATCGGTTCCAGTCATTCGGAATTCTTGATCAGTACGACATCGCTATTGAGTGAACCGCGTGAGAGCGCAAGTTGTTTGCCGTTGGGCGAGTAGGCAAAGTTGAAGGTTCGCCCGGTTTCAAAGTTGGTAACTTGAACAGGCAAGCTACCGTCTATCGGCTGCCGCCAGATATTTGAAACACCGTAATTGAGACCAAGATAGTAGATAGCGTTTCCCTCAGGTGTCCATTGCAAATTCTGATTATTGGAAAATGGACTAGTCGCCAGCACCGCATCAAATGTTTTAATTATGTCACCGCCGTTAAATGAAACAAGCGCGATCCGGTTTCGATTCGCTCCTCCCTGCAAAACAAAAGCTATCAGTTTTCCGTCGGGAGAAACTGCTGAACAGAGCGCATTTTCGACCAGGATTTGAGTGGCTTCGCCACCTTCCACCGGCACTTTCCAGAGCGACATGCGGTTGTTGTATTTAGTGAAAACCAACCATTTTCCGTCAGGCGAAAAAGTCGGATAGTGAATCATCCCCTTCGTCAATAGCTTTTCGCTTCCGTCACCCAGATCCCTTTTCAACAATGCCAACTCAGAACCGATGCGCTCTCGATAAACGATAAAACGACGGTTGGGCGAAACCCTGGGATAATGCCCGCCCTTTACTAACTGCCTTGGATTGTCACCATCGGCTTCGATTGTCCAGGTTGAAATATCGTCGCTCGGTGACGACGTATAAAGGATTTTCTGTTCGGACATCCAATCGAGACCATAGATACCGTCAAATTTTTCAAAACCAGAAGTTATTTCCCGTACGCGTGTAACGTCGTTGCTTGGCATTGTCCAAAGGTGCGCTGTTTGTTCGACTCTCACCGTCGCCAACCATCGTCCATCAACGCTCAAACTAAAATCGTCGTAGTTAGACATATCCGAGGTGATTTGCCGCGCTTCTCCTCCCGGATATGAAATCTGGAAGAGTTGATGGAAATTTCCTTTAACCGTTCCGATGAACATTAAACTCTTGGAATCTGGAAGCCACGCGAGTTTCCTGATGACACTCCACCCTTTGGACGAAATCAACGTCCTCTTACCATCGCTGAGTTGGACGGATAAGATTTTGAAAAATCCGTCAATAAGAACTGGGCAGGCAATGATTTTTCCGTCCGGCGACCACGCCGGATCAACTTGCAACCTCTCCGGTGGTTCAAGTGAAACGACTTTTTGTTCGTTTGTGCCGTCGGCATTGATGATAAAAAGCGCCGAATCATCTTTTTCAAAACGGCGAACGAATGTGAATTGTTTGCCGTCGGGTGAAAATCCGATGCCACTACTCGGTAACAAACCTTCGACTATCTTTTTCGCCGGGCCGCCCAAGACCGGAATTTGATAGAGCGCTTGGTTTCCATCAACGTAATAAATCGAATTGCCGTCGGGCGTTATATTCAATACGCGATATTCAATCTTGGATGACGGGACGATTTCCACCTTGCTTTCGCTGCCGACGTCCTGCATCCAAAGACTTTGCTGTCCGGCGTTTTCCTCCTGCGCGTAGATGGCGAAATCCCCGTCCGGCGAAACGACGATAACTTTTACTCTACCGGTTGAGGTCAGTCGCTTTACTTCTCCCATTTGAAAAACAAAAGGCCTCTTGTAGTTGAGGAAATAATAGCCAAGACCGATTGAGCTGATGAGTAATGCGGCGAGCAAAACTCCGGCTAGCAGTTTCTGTCGATTGAGTTGCTGCAAAAAAACCGTATCGCGTTTCGGTGGTTTGTTTGCCCGTGCCTCTGGTCGCGGGCAAAGTCGCGGTTGAGTTTTTAATTTCAGATGAGCGCGATTTCAGCGTTTTCTCATTGATTCTCAGATCTTTCTGCAAATTTTTTATCGTTTCATACCGCTCGTCTTTGTTTTTGCAGAGCATCCTTAAGACGGTCCGCTGTATTTCGTCCGGCACGTTTGCGACGAAATGTGACAGCGGTTGCGGTTCGGCGTTAATCAAGTTGGCTAGAGTCTCCGACATCGAATTGCTCGCAAATGGCGTTTGTCCAGCAATCATTTCATAAATCACTACACCCAGACTGAATATGTCAGTCCGCTCGTCAACTTTTTCGCCTTTCGCTTGTTCCGGCGACATATAACTGACGGTTCCCAAAATCATGCCTTTCGTTGTTTGATTCGGCCTGTCGGCGGATTCTTTCAAACCTGGAAAAGACTTGTTTTTTTGCTCGATAAGTTTTGCGAGGCCGAAATCCAAAACTTTCACATAACCATCGGGACGAATCATGATGTTCTCGGGCTTGATATCACGGTGCACAATTCCTGACGAATGCGCCGCCGCCAGAGCCGAAGCGATTTGATTGGCAACGTCCAGCACTTCGTCTAGTTTCATTCGGCCGGCAACCATGCGCTGGCGCAAGGTTTCGCCATCGATAAACTCTGTCGTGATGAAGTGTGAAGAGTCTGCTTGCCAGATCTCGTGGATGGTGACGATGTTTGGATGGTTGAGCGCGGAAGCGGTGCGCGCCTCCTGCTTAATACGATGCACTCGATCCGCATCAAGAGTGAATTGTGCAGGCAGCCGTTTAAGTGCAACCTGCCGCCCGAGTCTTATGTCGTGCGCCAGGTAGACTTCTCCCATGCCACCCTCACCCAATAGAGACACGATCTGGTAGTGACCAACGTACTGTCCGGCCGCCAACTGGGCCTGCCTCCCCGCGAGCAGCTCAGCGGCGATGTCACCTGCCGGCGCCTCGAAAAAACTCTCCGACCGCTCATGAGAACCGATTAATGATTCAACTTCGCGGCGCAGAGACTCGTCACCATTACAGGCGCGTCCGAGAAAAGCAGCACGCTCGCTAGACTCGTGTTCCAGAGCGGAATGAAACAATTCGTCGATCTGTTGCCAGCGTTCGGGAGTCATAAAAACATTGGCTAGGCACTGTTCTGCATTGCGGACTGGTCGAAACTATTCTCCGCCAGCCATTTCTCTACGCAGCCAGGCTTTGGCGAGGGTCCAATCGCGCATTACTGTGCCGGGTGAAACTGCTAAGACCGTGGCTGTTTCCTCAATGCTCAGTCCGCCAAAGAATCGCAGTTCTACTATCTGACTCTTGCGTTGATCGATTGCCGCTAAACTGATCAGCGCATCGTCAAGCGCCACGACACCCGCGGCGCGCTTCTCAGATACAATCGCTACTGCGTCCAGAGATACTTGGCGGGCGCCGCCGCCGCGCTTTGCATACTGCCGGCTGCGCGCATGATCGACCAGAATACGCCGCATCATTTGGGCGGCTATCCCAAAAAAGTGCGCGCGGTTCTGCCATTGCACCTGCTTCTGATCAACCAACCGCACATAGGCTTCATGGACCAGAGCCGACGTTTGCAGCGTGTGTCCGGGACGCTCCTTTCTCATGTGCTGATGAGCCATGCGCCTTAGTTCCTCATAGACAAGCGGTATTAACTGGTCGCGGGCTGCCAGATCGCCGTTGCCCCAGTCTTTGAGGAGTTGGGTTATGTGATGTGGCGAGGATGTCATTCGAGATCGCCCATCAGCGGTTGGGATCGCTAAGTGGCGCGGATTATACACCCTCGGCTATGGTGCCCGGCAAGAATCTATGGGCAAAAGAGCTTCTGACAGTAGCATTAAGAGTTTTGCGACCATGTCTCGACAAACCAGGTGAGAGTCAAAAGATCTGGGGCGGCCAAACAGTTGTTCGACTGGCAACTGTTAGGCACACAAAACCGGCGACTCGAAGTTTGAGACGGACCTTGAGGCGGATGGCGACTACGGCTGGCGACGAATGCTGCGCTGCCCGATAAACGTTTAGCGAAATTTGGCTGGGAGGCAGGGATTCGAACCCCGATAGGCGGATTCAGAGTCCGCAGTCCTACCGTTAGACGACCTCCCAACAGGGAAATTTCACTGTAAGTGGAGACGGTTTTCTTTGTCAACCGGCTTAACGAATGAATAGCGAATTGTGAACGGTAAATCGAAGTGAACCAGACTCAGGACCTTCAGCAACCGAAACTGCGCGATTAAGAACAAACCTACCTGTTCGAGGCGCTTAACTCTTAACTATTTACTATTCACCGTCTGTCGAGGCACAATGTGCAGGCCTGCCCCTCCCACGCTCCGGCGCACTCGCGCTGCTCACGTCACCGTAAGATGAAGACCTGGAATCTGGGAGGAACATGACTGATATCGAAAATCGCGATCCAGCAATTCCGGAGAATTCCTCGGAACAAGAGATAGCTCGTCTCGCTGCGGAGTATGAGCTGAAGATTGATGAGATAGCAGAACTAGTAGCACGCGTGCGTCACGAAATTAATAATCCACTTACCGGAGTCCTGGGCCAGGCCCAGCTGCTGCTCCGAGAGGATTTAAGCGAGTCGGCCCGGAAGCGAGCTCAAACCATCGAGGGACTTGCTATCCGTCTGCGTGACGTCGTCGGTCAGCTGCGTGAGGTGCAGAAAACTCCAAAGCCCAGAGACCCCTAAACAGCACTCGTGGGAAACTCCGGTCGGAATTATTCAAAGCTTAAAGCTTGCCCTTAACGGAATCCTTCACGGGCGGGTTTTGATTTGAAGACGAGCTGTCGACAAACACTGAATATCTTTTCCCTGCAGGAATGAACGCGTCCTTTCCGCGCTTGAATCCATGGAGGAGAGCCACCGGGGCAATGAGCGGCATCAACGCGCCGGTGATTATCATAGAAGCGGCGACTTTGGCGCCTTTGCTGTCTCCGCGCAAGCGCACCTGCTGAGTTCGCAAAGGAATCTGTGATCCGTCCACGGCGGTCACGCTCTGCATCGTAAACACGAATAATCCTGCCTTGCCCCAGTGCCCGCCTCTTTTTGCTCTAATGATGCGTGCTGTCGCGCTCCCACCCTGCTCGATAACTGTCACGCCATTGAGCTTCACTGGATCCACAACCCGAAAACTGATTTTGTCGTTCGCTTTGAAGTCCATTGAGTTGATCGTGTAGGGCGCTTCCACATTGACCTGCGTGCCGTCTGGAATACTGCCCAGCGGTGCTTCAGGCTCAACGGGGACGGGAAGTGCAGCAGAAGATTGCGACGGTTGGATCTTTTCTGTTGCCGCTGCAGAGTCTGCCGGGGTCTGGGCCATGATGGGGGCAAAGGTGAAAAATAAGGCTAAAACCAGGGAAATTGCTTGTCTCATGTGATTCACTCCGAATGTGTTAAATCAAGGTCGGACGTTCGGAGTGCAATCGGGATGCCTTAGAGGAGGGCATGCGACGTTTCAAATAAGGTTTCAAACAGTGTTTCAAACAAAAAATGCGTGACGAAGGGTCGCCACGCTTTCAAGTTTGAACGAAATCAAGTGCTAGCTTCGTCTTTTTGTCCGCGTCTTCAAATTGCTTCTTTAGGTCAGTTGTTCCTGTATGGGTTCCTGAGCAGTTGCGGGTTGCAGGAATCGTGGGTTCGCAACTGCGTCAGTTGCCAACACAAAGACGAGGGTCAGGGAAATGGCGTTTCTCGCGGGGGTCCTTATAAGTAGTGCTGGACTTCCAGGCGGTGCTGAGGAGAGCTGTAGAAAAAGAGACTGCCGGCGCTGGGTTTTGGATCAGACCGAGACAGTCTCTTCTTCTTCGACGAGGTATGGCGACACGCGGACGGGTTTTTCATCTGCATCTTCCGCGAGCACTGCCTGAATGATCGGCAGACTCAATGAATGCTTTTTGGAGATGCCAGGAACGTTATGACCGGCGGCGTAAACTGCGTGCCGTTCGTTTTCCTGATACCACTCGGCGAGACCGGCAGTCTTGTGCATGTTCTCAATGATCTGCCGCCAGCCGACGCCGGTGTTGTAAGCGCAGAAGGAGATTTCACCCTCCTGCGTGCCGTAAGGAATGACGCACATCTCGGTGCGGCGGAAATCGTAGTTGAACAGATCCTGAAACCACATGCCCTCGACGCACAGCACGCGCCAAATATCGTCCGGATCTTCGGCCTTTTCTGCCTTCATGCGATCGTTGCGATCGGAACTGGAGTTTGTCGATGAAGGTTTGAAAAGATTCAGAATCTGCGAGATCGGGAATCCGGCCGGCGCGCGTTCAGCGTCGAAATTGCGGAGGATCGCCATGCCGAGTTGAGCGTATGAAAGTTTGTGCCCGCGCGCAGTGTCGGTGATTACTGCCACGTCTTTCATAAACTGTTCGTAGTTGAAAAACTCGAACAGCGAGTTGAATTCGCCGGTCTTGCGATTAACCACCATCAGCGAAAAGATGCCGCAGTTTGGATGACAATTGCACGACGACCAGCCCCAGGGCGCGTCTGCGCCTTGCAGCATGTCCATCACGCTCGTGAATGCTGAATACGACGAGAGTGGATACCAATCGCGCAAGGGTTCAAGCTGACCTTCAGTTTGAGCTTTTAGATCGTGCGTCATCCCGGCCAGCGTGTAGCGCTGCTGGATGCGCACCGCGTCCGAAACGTCTTCGTCGCGGCCGGTAAATGAAACTGGTTGAAACGCAATAGTCTGGACCTTGTCGATATTCTGGGCAGCAAACTTAACGATGTCGCCGATACCGTCATTGTTGATGGTATTGACGATGGTCGTAACCAGCGTCACTTTGATGCCCACGCTGGCGAGGTTTTCAATCGCCTGCTGTTTCACATCAAACAGGTTGCCGACGCCTCGGTGTTTGTTCTTTTCTTCGCTGACGCCGTCAAACTGTAGATAAACACCGTGTTGCCCGGCCTCTTTCGCGGCTTTGCAAAACTCGATGTCTTCGGCGAAACGAATGCCGTTAGTGGCTGCGAGAATTCGGTAGAAGCCGATCTTCTTTGCGTATGCGACTGCTTCCAGGTAATAAGGCGAAAGCGTAGGCTCGCCACCCGAGAAGAGAATAATTATCTGCCGCTTCGGTTTGAATGAAACTGCCCGATCGAGAATTGCTTTAGTGTCTTCGAAGGTTGGCTCGTGGACGTAGCCGACCTGGTTGGCATCCATGAAGCACGGGTTGCACATCATGTTGCAGCGATTCGTCAGGTCTACCGTCAAAACTGCGCCGCGTCCATACTTGATGTTGGAGGTGCCGTGATGATGGACCGACGCATCGTCAGCCACACGGAAGTCGCGGCCGAAGAAAAGAGATTCTATACGCTCGAGGAAGGCCGGATCAGTGGCCATCACGTCAACAAACTCGCCATGCTTCGGGCAAGTTTTGCGCATTACTACCTGGCCGTTCTCTTCTACGATCTGCGCTTTGATTTCGCCAGGGTGGTCATACATCAAAGTCTCGAGCGCTACCTCTTTCGAGATCACTGCATTGCGCACTTCCTTAACGCAGGTGGGACAAAGGCTGTCTGTCTCGCGCGGGAACCCGAGCGGCGGCGCAGACCGTTCATAAGACTTCAGGAGCGCGCCGGGGGCCCAGTTTGGAGTAATGGATTCACCTTCGGGCAGGCGTTTGTTGATAGACTGAAAAGTCTTCCAGGCCACGTCCGAAAGGTTCGAGAGCAGCTTTGAACCTTTTACTCCCGCGAGCTTTCCCTTGTCGTTTTCGCCGCGGCGAAATTGATCGCTAAACAATGAAACGTTCTCCTTGTGGCGCGCGGCGCACGCGCGCCTCTAACTCGATAAAAACGAAGATAATTCTTAGTAATTCGCTCTGAATGACGCGCTGAAGCCCTGCAATTTCCAACCGCGTCATGATAGTTGGTCTGTTAGAGCATGGCAAGGTGAAAAAAGAGGTTCGTTCTGCGGTCAGCAGTCAGTCCGGGAGCGGTGGAAGTGGTTCACAGCATGAGGTTTAGAGAGCAAAGATGATGGTAGAGTCGATGGCCGAAACTCAGATCGATGGGCGGGTCTGGCCTATTTCATTGCACATCAGTCCCGAAACCGGGTCCCGGCGGGAAAACTGCGATTGTCGAATGGCGCGCCGGACGTGTACCATCGCGCGCGACGAAGAGGACCCGCGTTCGGTAATTCAATTCATGAAAGACAAGAATCCATTAACTGTCTCTGAGCTGGCGAATCACGTCGGTGGCCGGCTTGTCGGTGATGGCGATCTTCGAATAAGCACTGTCGCCAATCTCGATTCGGCCGGCCCAGGCGAAATAGCGTATGTCGACGATGAGAAGTTTTTTGAACTGGGAAAAACAGCGCGGGCGTCCTGCTTGATCGTCACCAGCGGTTATGTGGCTTCACTCGCGACTCCCGCCGGCAACAATTCCGAACAGGCGCTGATTGAAGTGCCGAGGCCGAAACTCGCCTTCGCTTTAATAGCCGCATTGCTTCATCCTCAGAAACGTCGTGAACCCTTTGTTCACCCATCCGCGGTGATCGCGGAAAGTGCCGATGTTGATCTGACTGTTTTTGTCGGGTCGCACGTCTCGATTGGAGAAAAGTCTCGAATCGGGGCCGGCACGCAAGTCGAGGCAGGCGTATTTGTCGGTGATGGCGTGATAGTCGGGCACGACTGTGTGATTCATCCGGGCGTCGTTTTATATGACGACGTGACCATCGGCGACCGCGTGATATTACATGCCGGCGTGGTGATCGGAGCGGATGGATTTGGATACGTGCGTGAAATTGATCCTAAAGGTGCGCATCATAAATTTCCCCAGCGGGGAACCGTGCTCGTCGAAGACGACGTCGAACTTGGCGCCCACACTTGTGTCGATCGCGGGGCGTTGGGCCAGACCCGAATTGGACGAGGAACCAAGATTGATAACCTGGTCCACGTGGGCCACAACTGCGACATCGGCGAACGCGTCGTAATAGCTGCGCAAACCGGCATCAGCGGCAGCGTGACGATTGAAGACGACGTCGTGATTGGCGGACAGGTCGGTTTCGGCGATCACATACGCGTGTTGAGCGGCGCGGTTATTGGTTCAAAGGCCGGGGTGCTGCCAGGGAAGATTGTGCGTCCTGGGGTGTGGTGGGGAATTCCAATTCAACCGCTCGATGAATACAAGCGCTTGAACGCGCACCTCGGGCGCCTGCCGCGGATGCGAGAAGAGATTAAGGAACTGCGCCGGCGCCTGGATGCGGTTGAAAAACCTGGCAGGACGGAGTAGCCGGCTGGAAACGCGATCCCGGATCGCAATTGTTTTCCATAGAAGGCCATCCTCAAGTGGAAGCTTTCTTCGCTTTGAAACGTCAAATATGGGCAATGCGAAGACTAGCCTCCAAAGGAGCCGAGAAGAAGTTGAGAATACTTCTCGCTGTCACTGCGCTTCTGGCAATCTGCCTGGCAGCAGCCATCATGCGAGCCTCTGCTCCCGGCAGTACTTCGTCAGCGAAATCACCGCTCGAACCCGTCTTCATATCGTCTGACTCCGAATCGATCTACGCATCCGATCTTGCCGACTCCTGGAATCGGATCTTCCGTCTGCTATTTACGCGTACGGTGACGACCCGGCTTTCAGACGAGTTTCCTGAAGGGGCACCCTTCCTGTCACCAACTAACAACGGGATGATTCGCTTTCGCGTGAGCAGTCGCACGGTCCAACGCTTCGAATCCGGCGACCGCAACATCGATCCACTGTATCCGTCGTTTTTTCATGACGGAGGTGTCAGGAAAGTTTTGGCCGAACCCGATTTCTCAGAGTTGAAGAGAGCCTTGCAGGAAGCGCTAAGTGAAAAAACTCCTCGAACGACTCTTGCCCGTGCGCTGATGCAGAGTGATGTTTGGGCCGCCTACGACATTGTCTTCGCGAGAAAATTTCGTCCCGGCAAAGACAACCTGCTCTCACAAAAAAGACAAGAACTGCTGTTACTGCTTGGCCGCTTTACTCGAAAGCTCGCGTTAACTGCCGAGGAGATTCACTTGCTGCCCAAGAATTACTTTTTGGCTGCGCGCGCAAATAATTTGCCGGAGCTATTTGCGGCAAAGGGCGAGTGGTTCGAAATACGAATGTCGCCGCACCGTTTGCACGACTTGTCTTCTGATTACAGGCGGGCGGCGAGAGTCTTCTTGAAAGTCGCCGAGGTTAGCATCGACAAAACCAAACTAATCGAATTTTTGAGGAACGGAAATGTTTCTCCGCGCATTGAATCTGTGGCGCTGATTATCCAGAATTTGTCGATCGATACAAACGGCACAGTGCTACCCACTCATCTGACCACCGAAGTGCAGATCCGGAATTTCATCAAGGATCACACCGGCAAGATTACCAGCTCTGAAGTTCACCAATACGAGTTCAGCCGCAAATCGTTGCTGAGTAATCCAGCGCAGGGCGGGTTGATCGAGATTGACAACAAAGACGGTTTCTATTTCCCGGTGGCGGGGAACGACTACCAGTTCGCGTCGCCGCAGTTTACCAATCAGGGAAATGACCATCCGGTGCTTGTGACTTTGGCCCGGCGATGCGAAGGCTGTCATGGACCAGGTGTGGGGATATTCTCGCTCTCAAGCCACCACCCGCCGCCGCTGCCGCCGATCTCTTTGCTGCCGGCCGCCGACAATGTGCACGGGTGGTACGTGGCCGGACGTAAACAGGAACGTGAAGACTTCAAAGCGCTGTGGCACTCAAGGAGGAAATAACTGCGGTGGTCAATTCCGAATCGCAGTCATGATCTTTTCAGCAGCGCAGCTCGATGCGCCGCCCTCGCCGAGTTGTTCGGCCACTTCGCGCAAGCGTGCGCGCACAGCTTCATTTCGACCCTTTTCAAGCAGCAGGAGCAACTCATCAGCGAGTCGCTCACCGTTGAAGTCGTCCTGCATCAGTTCCGTCGCCACTCGTTCGCCCACCACCAGATTCACCAGACCGTAGTGGTCCACGTTAATCAATCGCCCCAATGTGTTCCAGTTAAACATCGACTCCTTGTAGACGACGACCATCGGGGTTTCGAGTAATGCGGCTTCAAGCGTGGCGGTTCCGCTGGCGATTGCTGCAGCATCGGCAGCCGCAAGGGCCTCACGTGATTGATCTGAAACGATATGCAGACAAGAGGGTAGCGGCAGCGGCTCGGCCCGTTGGGCCCGCACGATGCTTCTGATTTCGTCGGAGGTGCGACCGGGGGCCACCACCACAACGAATTGAACTTCCGGCCTGCGGTCAGAAATGAGCGCCGCCGCTTCCAGCATCGGCGGCAGAATGCGCTCCACTTCCTTGCGTCGACTGCCGGGTAACAACGCAATAATGGGCAACTGCGGATTTAATTTGAGTTGACGACTAAACTCCTCGCGGTCCCATCGCGCGCGAACCTCCCCCGCGAGTGGATGACCAACATATTCGACGTGCTCGATCCCACGCTCTGCGTACCAACCCTTTTCGAACGGCAGAATTGAAAGCAAAAGATCGACGTCACGCTGAATACTGCGCGCGCGATAGGAGCGCCAGGCCCATAGCTGCGGGCTGATGTAATAGATAATCTTCAGGCCACGACGATGAAGAGCGCGTGCGAGTTTCAGATTGAAGTCAGGCCAGTCAACCAGAATCACGACGTCAGGCTGGCGTTGAATCGCCGCTTGCTTCAGTTGTTTGTAGGCGCTCCAAAACTTCGGCAGGGCACGGCCGATTTCGAGCAGGCCCAGGATGGCGAGATCATCGGACCGAACCACCGGATCAACTCCAGCGGCCCTCATCAATGCTCCGGTCGCACCAAAAAACTCGAAATTTGTTTGCGGCTGTGATTGGCGCAGAGCATTGACCAATGCCGCCGCGTGCGCGTCGCCCGAGGCCTCGCCTGCTACGATCATCAATCGGCACGTATTCATCGGGGCGAATGATAGCAGGGAAGCTGGGAGCGCAGGCATCCTGCCTGCATTGGTGCGAATTGCGCGACCGCCGCAGTTTGGAATGTTTCGGCGAGGCGAAGCGCTCGCCTCATTGCAGGCAGGATGCCTGCGCTCCCAGCGTTCACTGCTCACTGCCTGCTGTTTCGTGTTAGCATCCCACACGTTCTTATAGTCAAACGCGCCGGACGTTTTCGAAGTAGTTTTTGTTCCTACACCGGCCGTGGAGGTCTTCACTCGCTCTTGCGTTTTGCCTTTCGCACAGCTGGCATTTCCACTCTTGTTCTGTCCGCCATCGCGAGCGCGCTCCTGTGTATTGGGGCCGTGAAGGTGGCGGCGCAGCAGACCAATCCTGTCGATCGCAAAGTCACCAACCCGATGACCGACACGCCCAACGTTAATCCGTTAACCCAGGACCAGCCCATCAGACCGCGACTGCCGGTTAAACAGAGCGACGCGATTGATGCGGGCGACACCATCAAGATTGACTCCGGCACGCAATCGGTTTCAGGTCCGGAGAAGGCCCGTGTCTTCGTTTATGAAGGAAACGTCGATGCGCGTATCGGAACCTACCGGCTGCAAGCCGACAAGCTGACCCTATACGAAGCGACGAACATGGTGATCGCGGAAGGCAACGTTGTTTTCGATCAGGGGGACCAGCAAAGGATCACAGGTTCGCGCGCTGAATGGAACTATCGCAGCAAGACAGGCTTCTTCCTGAATTCCACCGGCTTCACTAACCAGTCGCAGGATGGCACCAGGATTTACTTCACGGCTGACAAAATCGAGCGAGTCAGCCTGGACACGATTATTGCCACTAACGCGCAAATCACTGCGTGCGACGAAGACGTGCCCAAATGGAGCTTCCATACGAAACGCGCCAAGATTAAAACCGGAGATCGCGTGCGCGTTTATTCGCCAAACTTACGTGTCAAAGGCGTCCCCATTTTTTATCTTCCCTACGCGTCGATTTCAATCAAGCCACGCGATCGCGCCTCGGGTTTCCTGACGCCAAGCTTCGGCGGTTCCGGCAAAAAGGGTTACCGGCAATCAAACGGTTACTATCAAACGCTTGGCCGGTCTGCCGACGTCACCGTCAGAAACGACATCTACACGCGTCGCGGCATAGGCTTAGGCGCTGACCTGCGCACGCGCGCCAACTCGCGATCTTTTTTCAACGCCGGATTTTATATCTTCAAAGATCGCGTATTGGGTGACAAGGTTGATGCCACTCATCCGGATGAAGGCGGCTCGAGTTTTTATGTAGATGGTGTTCACTATTTTCCCAACGGCTTCATCGCCGCGGCAGATGTGAATGTCACTTCAAACTTAGCCTACCGCCAGCAGTTTTCCGACAGTATTCAGCAGGCGATCTCACCGGAGGAACGCTCACAGGTTTTCGTTAACAAAGATCACAACGATATCAGCTACGACTTCATCGCGCGCTCGCAGGTCACGTCGTTGCCGAACTCGCGCGTTCGCATTCGAGAGTTGCCCAGCATCACGTTTGAGAAGCGGGCCACACCGCTCGACTACTTCAAAAAGTTTCCCGTCTATTTTTCTTTCGAGGCGGGCGCTGGCGGCGTGAGCCGGAAGGAAACCGTCGATGATCTGACGGCCTTCCGGAACGAAGTAGGCGGCGATCCGATCATCTCGCCTTCAATCGTGCAAAGACTCGACGTGCATCCGCGCGTGCAAGTTCCTCTTCATTTCTTTGGCGTGTCTATTACAGCTTCGGCGGGCGCGCGCGCGACGTTTTATTCAAACTCGCTTGACCCGGCGAACCGATCAGTGCTGAGCCGTAACCTGACGCGCGGGTATGGCGAGTTTGAACTCGACATCCGCCCACCGGCCCTGGCTAAGAACTTTCACCGGAGCGGCGGAGCCTTTTTCTTTCGTCATCTGATCGAACCCTACATTACCTACCGTCGCATCGCGGGAATTAGTAACATCGAACGGATCATCAGATTTGACTACACTGATGCGATTGCCAACACCAACGAAATCGAGTTTGGCATAACGAACCGTTTCTTCACTCGTCGTTCAACTGAAAATGTGAGCAGCGCGGCAGCCAGGGCAACGAGGACCGGCCAGAAAATTCCGACTTCAACTCAGCCTTATGAAGCGCTGACGATTACTGTGCGCGGCAAATTTTTCTTCGATCGGTTTTTTGGCGGCGCCCTGACGCCCGGACGCAGAAACCAGTTTTATCCGATCAATACTCTTTCGGGCTTTAGCTTCGGCGGCGTCCCGCGGCGTTTCTCGCCATTGAATGTCGAGGCGCGTTATCGCCCCAGCGCAAATTTGTTTGTCGACTTACGCACGGACCTCGATACACGCGGCGGCGGCGTGCGCGCTCTCTCCACGACGTTTGGCATCAAGCGCCCGCTCATTGAGGCCTTCCAGAGTTTTTATTACACGAGGGCGGTTGAGCTGGTTCCAGCGCTGGCCCAATACGCCGACGCGCGGGGCAAGGAACCAGGAACTCTGCGCGGTTCGCAGTGGAGTCCTTCGGTCTTTCTGGGCAATCGTGACCGCGGCGTCTTTGGCGGAGCGTCTTTCTTCTTCGACTTTCAGACTCGGCCAGGGAAGGGAAACACCTCGCTAATCAATTCCACGGTAACGCTCGGATACAGTTGGGACTGCTGCGCGGTTACGGCCCAGCGCTCCAGTTTCAACATCGGGGTCCGGCAGGAAAATGCCCTGGTCTTTAGTTTTCGTCTCAACGGAATCGGCACTTTCGGCACCGAGCAAATCGGGCAGCGCTTCCAGTAAATCGTTCCACTTCATTGGGAACTGTGAATCGCGACGAGACTGTTATATATTTGTCGCGGCGTCATCCAGTTCCCCAGACTCAGAAAGCGCCGGAGGCGCCGCTCGCCGTAAACGTCACGCCGAGTATTCGCACGCCGCGGTGATTCCGATAAAAACGACAGCCTATTCCATGAATTATTTCAAGCGGTAGGAGATTTTGCTTTTATGTCCGGTCAGCTTTTGTGGAAACGTCCTCATCGCACGCGCGCGGTTTTAGCTCTGGTTTTCTCAGTCCTGGGCCTTGTCCTCCTGGCCTCGGCGCTGCCGCCAACCTCACGAGCGACACTGGATCCGCAGGAACCCAACGCGGGACAAAAGCGGCGCGCTGAATTCGTGCCGGGTGAAATACTGGTGCGTTATCGCAGCGAGTCGATCGCCAAACAACAAACGCGGGCCGCGAGCAACGTTTCCGATCCGCAAATCGTGTTGACTGAAAATGGGCGCGAGATTGCAGTGCGTCTCGAACGTTTCGAAGGCTCTGACATCGTGCCGGGCCTGCGACTAGCGCGCGTGGCCGCAGAAGACACCATGGCAGCAATCGACGCTTTGAAGAAACAACCGAATGTTCTGTATGCCGAGCCAAACTATCTTCTGTACGCCGATGTAAACAACCCAAACGATCCCAGGTTTCTTACCGACGAACTCTACGGTTTGACAAAGATTGGCGCGCCCCTGGCCTGGGACACAACCCAGGGCAGCTCGTCGGTCGTCGTCGGCGTGATTGACGAAGGCATCGATCGCGTGCATCAGGACCTGCAGCCGAACATCTGGGTCAATCCCGGAGAAACTGCCGGCAACGGTCTTGATGACGATGGCAATGGATTTATTGACGACGTAAACGGCTACAACTTCATTACGAATACGGGAAACATCACGGCCGACTTTCATGGCACACACGTCGGCGGCACAGTGGGAGCCGCGGGCAATAACGGCATCGGCGTGGTGGGCGTCAACTGGAATGTCCGGCTAATGTCTTTGAAGTTTCTGGGTGGCGCTGGCGGTGGTGGAACTTCAGACGCTATTCGCGCCTGCAATTATGCGAAACAGATGCGCGACCTCTGGGTTAGCTCTGCCGGCACCCAGGGCGCAAATGTTCGAGTGCTGAACAACAGCTACGGCGGCGGCAGTTTTAGTCAGGCGTTTCTCGATGCCATCAGCGGCCTCAATCAATCATCAATCCTGTTCGTGGCATCCGCTGGAAACATAGCGGCCGGCGCCAGCGAGCCAAATAATGAAATCATTCCGCACTACCCTTCGAGCTACGTGGCCCCGAATGTTATCGGCGTAGCGAACACGGATTCAAATGATAACCTGAGCGGCTCGTCTCATTTTGGTTTGAACACCGTTCACTTAAGCGCTCCCGGATCCGGAATTCTCAGTACCACCCCCGGCAACAATTACGGACTGTTGAGCGGAACCTCGATGGCGACGCCACACGTCTCCGGCGCCGCCGCGCTCCTGTTGGCCCACAATCCAAACCTGACGCTGCAGCAGTTAAAGAGCTTGCTGATTTACAACGGTGATCCGGCGGCAGCCCTGGTGAACAAGACGGTAACCGGCCGGCGCCTGAATGTCTTCAATAGCCTTCAGGCAGGTTTGGAAAACGATACAACTCCGCCGGGAACAGTCACGAATCTGCACCTGAATACGCAAACTGGACGCTCGCTTAACATCGGCTGGACGGCATCCGGCGATGATGGCGCCAGCGGCCAGGCTTCGCTTTACCAGGTTAGTTTTACTGACGCTACTACCGGCGCAGTGATCCTTTTGAAGAATACAATTCCTGCTGCCTCGGGCGTTGGCCAAACGATGGATCTAACGCTGCCATACCGGCATACAAATGGCTCGCTGGTCCTGCGTGAGTTTGATAACGCCGGTAATGAAGGCGCACCCGCGACGCTTAACGTTTCGGTGAGTTTGGTGGAAGGCGATCCATACACGACTGCGCTCAGTAGTCCCGCAGCGCTTTCCACCGGCGGCACACCGCTCTCTTTAATTGGCGATGACAAGCTGCGCTTGAATCACACACTGCCCTTCCCGTTCCCGTTCTTTGGTCAGAATTTCCCCACGGTAAATGTCTCTACAAACGGCAACCTCTTTTTCACCACTCCGCCGACCAGGTCAAACGGCGACGCAGACGACGTGCCCGCCTCGGCTGTAGGGCTAACGAAGTTCAAAATGATTTCCGGGCTCTGGGATGATCTGCGAACTGATCGAAACTTCGGCGACGACGTCTATATGATCGCGGATCCCAGCCATGTGATTTTCCGCTGGCAAACGGTGACCTTTGGAGACGGCACTGCGGCCACCGAGTTGCCGGTCAGTTTTGAAATAGAACTGCGTCCCGATGGCACGATCCTGACGCGCTATGGAGCGGGTCAACAAAGCCCGTCAGCCGATTCGCTGGCCCGCGTGGTTGGCATCTCGGGCGGCGAGCCTGACGCCTATGTGATTGAAACGCATTCCAGGGATGGCGCCGTGATCGATTTAACCAACGCGCAGCAGGTAACGTTTACGCCGCGCGCTGGTGGGCCAACGCCGACGCCTTCTCCCACGTTGCAGTTTGCTTTTCCACAATTCGACATAGTTGAGGCCAACAAGTCTGCGATTGTCACTGTCGTTAGGAATGGGGATACGTCAGCCGCTGCCTCCGTCAGCTATGCAACCAGCGACGCCACCGCTAACCAGACGTCGGATTACATTCAGATCTCGGGCCGGCTCAACTTTGCCGCCGGCGAAGCAAGCAAGTCTTTCTCAGTTTTAATAGTGGATGACATCTATCAGGAGAGCACTGAGACTTTAAATCTGACGCTGAGCAGTCCTGCGGGTGCGACCCTCGGGGCCAGGAGCACCGCGGTAGTGGCGATATCCGACAACGATTTCGTACCGCCGCCCAATAATCCCCTTGATAACTCCGACGCCCGCTTTTTCGTGCGCCAGCATTATCTCGACTTTCTGAATCGCGAGCCCGATACGAGTGGACTGGATTTTTGGACCGGGCAAATCACTTCGTGTGGCGCTGACCCGACTTGCATCGAGGTCAGGAGAATCAACGTCTCCGCGGCTTTCTTCCGTTCCATTGAGTTTCAGGAAACGGGTTACCTGGTTGAGCGCCTCTACAAGGTTGCGTATGGCGACGCGATGGGAACGTCCACGCTCAACGGAACGCATCAACTTCCAGTGCCGATAGTTCGCTATGAGGAGTTTCTGCCTGACTCGCAAGAAATAAGTGCGGGCCTGGTGGTGGGCCAGACCGGTTGGCAAGTGGTGCTGGAGAACAACAAGCGAAACTTCACCGCTTCGTTTGTCGAACGCGCACGTTTTACTACGGCATTTCCTGCAGGGATGTCGCAAAATGATTTCGTTGAGACTCTGAACACCAACGCCGGCGGAGTGCTCACGCCTTCCGAACGCAATCTGTTAATCGCTGATCTAATGTCGGGCGCTAAAACGCGCGCAGAAGTGCTACGGCAAGTGGCCGAGGATTTGGATCTGAAGGCCGCCGAGGACAGCCGCGCATTTGTCCTGATGCAATACTTTGGTTATATGAGACGCAATCCAAATGACGCGCCGGAGCTGGGGCTGGACTACACCGGATACGATTTCTGGCTGACTAAACTGAATCAATTCAACGGCAACTTCATTAATGCGGAAATGGTGAAGGCCTTCATTAGCTCGGTTGAGTATCGGCAAAGATTCGGCCCTTGATGCCCAGGTGGAACAGGGCGCTCCTTCACTGGGACTGTGGGCGAGCCGGCTGCAATGAGCGCGCAGCTCGAACAGTACTGGAGTTCAGTTCTCAGTCCTCAATCATAGCCGAGAACACTGCGGGCGTGACACCCGCGGTCCCAGTAAAGCAAAGGCCGGACTCAGCGTTGAGTCCGGCCTTAACTGTATGACGTTGGACAGGCGGAAAGCCTGTCAGACTGTTTAGAAACGGGCCTGATATTCCGTTGAGACGAGGAAGGACCTCACCATTTCGGCAGCGTGGAAATCCCCGCCGTGGCTGTTGAGTTTGTTGAGCCAGAACTCAAATCCCGGCTGATCCGGATCGCGACGCAGGTAACCCAAATACTGCATCAGCACAAATGCCGAATTCTTTTCCTTGATATCGACGGCGGGGCTTTCAGCGATCTTGCGCAAAACCGTAGCGCGAGTTTCCGTCGAGTTGTTCAGCCCGTTGACCAGCGCGGTGCCATTAACTTCGCCTGAAGTTACACCAATAGTGGCAATGAGTTTATCCACGTAAGCCTGGTTGCTCATGCTCAGCGGGTAAGCTGTAGGCGCGGTAAAATCGGAGCTCGCGACCCATGCGTTGAGAAAGGCAACTTTGTTTTCTTCGAGCTTTGCCTGCCAGTTTCCCTGGTTAACAATTACATCTTTGCCCACCGCTCTCGAGCCGGGCATAAAGTTCTTATAGAGGGGCAGGGTTCCGAAGCTGGTTTTGTGGACGCGGTAAACGAGGTACCCTGTCTCTCTAAATTCAATTGACAGGAAAAACGCGCCCGAAGTATTGGAGCGCCGAAGGTCGATGCAAGTTGGATTGCCGCCGCAAGTTACTATTTCGTTGACCCAAAAGTCGAAACCACTCTGGTCGGGGAAGCGGCTGAGGAAGTCGACATATTGTTGATTGACGAAGAAATCGGAGTCATTGATGGTTATTGGGGTGGTCGTGCCGGGGCGCAGGCGCAGCGGCTTAACTTTGACGGTGCCGTAATAAAGTTCAGACGGTAAACCCGGCACCTCAGTGTCGATACGCAAGGTGGGCGCGGCCTGCCCAAACACACTAAAAGACGCAAGGATTATTACAAAAATGGCGATGGCAAATCTCATCATATGGCTCCTGACTTAATCTGTCTCAAGGAAAGGCCTCAATGTGGGGTTTCGTCTAACGCAATTCTTAGACGCTGAGACAAGGCCTAAAGTCTAACTCGTAGAGTTGAGCGGCGTCAATCTCAGTCTTAAATCGGTAGTGTCCTAAAGTTGTGTTGCTGACTCCGAGATAATTTTTAGGCGGTAATTCTGCCGTGCTATGATCTCAGTCATGGCGAAAGACCCAAACGAGTTTGCCCGTGGAATCCTCAACACGATCATTGCCAAGCATGATCCAGAGTCCGTCACAGGCAAGGATGCTAAGAAGGTAGCCTCCGGCCTAAAGGGCGGGTCAAAAGGTGGACACGCCAGAGCAAAAAAACTCACTGCCAAGAAGCGATCAGAGATAGCGCAAAAAGCCGTCAAGACTCGCTGGGAAAAATCTCGTTAATCCAAATCGTCAAACTCATCAGGATCGATTTCATCTCTGTAATTACCAGACATTCTTGCGTCCTCAGCGATCACAGAAAAATCATAGTTGTAGTCTTTTAGTTTAGCCTCCCACGGATTGTTCAGGTTGTACGAATTTGTCGTAACCGCGTGACGCTTTACGGTACTTTCGATCAACTCGTAAAACTGATCCATAGACATTTCCATTTTGTCTGGCTTGCCCGTGCGCGAGTCTACATACTCTACCCTTGGAGGCATGTTCGGGAGATTCATTTGCGGGACTCTAACCGCGTGCTTTGTTCGCACCTCATTCCCTTGCGGGTCGATATAGGTCTTTTTCTGTAATGCCCGCGCTACATCGCGCATTGTTTGTTGCTTGAAGGTAATAGGCGGTCGAAGCGGCAAACGATTCGCAATCGCATAGTCAGAGAATTGTTCGACCTCGATGTCCTCAACGCCTTCTCGTTCAGCCCACTCAACAATCTGCCCATAGAGGTAATCAAAGTAACCAGCCATAATCGTTATTTCTCCTTACGAAACTAACGGACGCTAGGAATGGGTATCGGCTGTCCCCATCCGTCCGTGAAAGCTAATTCAACAGCCAAGTGTCGCACCTTAGTAACCATGGACTTGAAAGCCGCATAGCTGATTTCGCCTTGGTGCTGTAGTTGGCCCAAGATAATGCCGGGATGAATTTGTAGTCGCGTAGCTAGATTGTTAATGCGAGCTTCCGAGTATCTCGGTGAGTAAGTCCTAATAAATGTTTCTAGTTCAGTTTTCGGTACAAGTAACTGAGCGGCATTTTCGTTCGCTCGCTTTTCCCTGTCGTCGGTCTGCTTAGTTTGGAGATCGTCGAATGAAAATCCGTCTTTGTTCTTGATGTGCTCAATTTCATGCATGAGAGCAAACCAAAACGAGCCAATATTGTCTGAACGGAGTGACATTGCGATCACCGGAGTATCTTTATCCAACCAAAATGATGCCCCATCTATCTTGACGTTCTTTAATGGCTCAACAATGACGAACTTAATTCCGTATCGAGCAAGCAACTCCGGCACTTTTCGGATGGCCGGAGATTTCGCGGCGTAGCGTCGAAGATCCTTTTGAAGTTGTTCAATGTTCGATGCGCGGTATTGAACTGCCGGATAAAACGTAGCCAGTTCTATGGCCCTTGCGAGCCATGCCTGTTCAGGCTTGTTTAGTTCAGCGGCTTTGATAGTTCGTTTGAAGGATGGGTCAAAAGGTAAATCGTGATTGCCGAAAAGGGAGAGTGGGTCGTCGAGATCGTCAGTTTTTAGGAGACGCTTTAGTTCGTATTCCAAGTCGGACGCTTTATCCGCCTCAGCGATCCAGCGTCGCTTTTGCATTTCTTTAACAGGGTAGTTAAAGATTTTTGAGCGTCGAACAACTAACGGATCGAGTCGTGTCTGTGAAAGACGGTATTCAGCATCTAGGCGAAGCCAATACTCGCCACCGCCGCCAAGCACTACGCCCAACTCTTGCGCTATCTCCGGTGAAAGCTCAGTGCGCCCAGACATTAGGTTGGTTATCTGATACTCCTTGCGGCCCATAACGAATGCAAGGTCTTTTTGTAACCAGCCCCGCACCTCTAAAGCATCCTTGATATGTCTCGCCACCGGCACAACCTGCCCTGGTTCCTGAGAATTGTCTGACAATTCACGCCCTCCAACTGAACAAAATCAACAGGTTGCAGTCTAACCCGCGAGCCAATTGGCCGTCAATAGCAAAAATGTACAAATCTGCTATTTTCTGTTACTTTGCTATTGACGAAGGGGAGAGTGTCTAAGTATAATGGTGTTGCTAGAGGAGAGCAACCAATGAATTGTCCAGCCTGCGAATCTCAATCAAAGAAGTTTGGCAAAGATAGAACGGGCGTACAGCGTTACCGTTGCCTTACTTGCGGTAAGACCTTTACCGAGCCAAAGATCAAGATGCTCGATAACATGATCCTTGCCGAAGGTAAGGCTCTGGCTGTCCTGTCTCACCTTGTCGAAGGTTGCTCTATCCGCAGCACCGAGCGTCTAACTGGCGTCCACCGCGATACCATTCTTGACTTGCTCACGCTCGCTGGCCGGAAGTCTGAAGCCTTATCAGAATCCATTATCAAAGACGTGCCTGTTCAAGATGTCGAATGCGACGAGCTGTGGGCCTACGTTGGAATGAAGGCCAAAACAAAGTCAAAGAAACTCACCGCAGAGAATGATGATTCAATCGGCGATGCTTGGACGTTCACCGCGATTGAGCGTCACAGCAAATTGATCCTTGCTTGGCATCTTGGACACCGCGACTATCCGAATACTGCGATCTTCACTGAGAAGATTGACAGAGCAACCACGGGTGACTTTCAAATCACGACCGATGGTTTTGCACCTTACCGTGATGCGATAGGTTTCATTCTTGGTGGCCGCACAGACTTCGCGCAAATCATAAAAATCTATGCGAACAATCCAGAAGGCGAAAGCCGCTACTCACCCGCAGATTGTACCGGAACAAAAAAGAAAGTGATTCACGGTCGGCCTGATATGGAGCGCGTAGGCACGTCGCGGATTGAACGTCACAACTTGAGCGTGAGAATGGAAAACCGGAGATTCACGCGCTTGACGAATGGCTTCTCTAAGAAGTGGGAAAAGCATCACGCGGCCTTGGCTCTGTACTTCGCTTATTACAATTTCTGCCGGATGCACAAATCGTTAAGATGTACGCCAGCGATGGCCGCAGGAATCACCAAGCATGTCTGGACGCTCAAGGATTTGCTGATGAACGCAACAGCCTTCTAAGTGTTAACCATCACGGGTCTGCTATCCCCTTGGGGACATTGTGGCGTTTCTGGATTAGTGATATAAGCATCGGCGATTTCTCCATTCCCACATCCTCTGGAGAGCCACCATGAATGTATTCCAGTTAATCAGATCAGTGCTGGACGAGCTATACAAAAGAATTCCAATTGAGACGGCGAAAAAAGACAAGCTCATCAACGCTCAGATTAAGTCTCTAAGCAAAACGTATGCAAAGCTCTCCAAAGAAGCACCCAAAACGAACTACGCCGATGATATTACACGCTTTGCCTACATTTATGAGTACGTGACCTCTCACGCGAACGTCGTATATCAGATAGTGCGCGACTGTGCCGCCTTGCGTAAAATCTTCGATGCGCCCCAAGTTACTGTGACCTGCATCGGAGGTGGCCCTGGAAGCGATTTCCTCGGAATCCTCAAATACATACTAAAAAACAAGAAAACGCCGAGTCTGAAGGTAAATCTATTCGATAAGGAACCAGCATGGAGCGAGTCATGGTCGGATGTTGATGACAAGCTCGGCCTGTCAATTTCGAATCGTTTTATGCTGTTTGATGTTACCAAGGCAGAAACTTGGAAGCCCTACGACAAGTTTCTATCCGCAGACCTCTTCACGATGATCTACTTCGTGTCAGAGATTAGTACTCTTCATGACGAAGCCGAACCGTTCTTTAAGCACTTGTTAGAGAACGCCAAGCAGGGTGCGCTCCTGCTTTACGTTGACAATCGCAATCAGGATTTTTATGGATGGTTTGACTCACTCATCTCATCCCACAATTGGAAAGTACTAATGAGCGATCAAGTGAATCTAATAATTGAGGACACGAACGAGGAAAAGAAAGACTTGGAGCCGTACTATTCTAAGTTTCCCGATCCGAAGCTGAGGGCAAACATAGCTTATCGTGTTTGTCAGAAGCAGTAGTACAATTGAAGGCATGACCAGACTGAGCCTGAAAGAAAGGGTTGTATTCCACGAACGTCAATTTGACTTTGGGGATGACGGGGCTTGGCTAACTATGCATGATGCCCAAGTGGCTTTCTTCCCTGAATTCTTCCAGCCAAACGAGAGCGATCGATTTTTCCAAGAGTTGTTCAATCAGACAAGCTGGCGACAGGAAAAGATTAGAGTCTACGGAAGGCAGTTAGATTTGCCTCGACTAACCGCGTGGTATGGCGACCCTGGTAAGGCCTATTCCTATTCAGGTATTTCAATGTTGCCTGATCCGTGGACAAACACCCTTCTTAAAATCAAACAAAGAGTCGATGCTGCGGCGGGTGTCCGATTTAATAGTGTACTTCTAAGTCTATATCGAACCGGCGAAGACAGTTTGTCTTGGCATCAAGATGATGAGAGAGAATTAGGCGAAGACCCTGTAATCGCTTCAGTGAGTTTTGGTGGTACACGATCCTTCCAATTTAAGCACAAGGCCAGAAAGGACTTGAGTAAGGTTTCCATTGATCTTACACACGGCAGTCTGCTCATTATGAAAGGCCCAACTCAGCGTTTTTGGGTTCATCAAATCCCTAAGACTGCGAAGCCGGTTCCCCCGCGAATAAACCTCACCTTCAGAGTCATTCTGGAGTACTAAAATCTTTCCGCGTCCAGCAACACAACTTTAGGACACTACCCTTAAATCGATGTCTTCGGGCGTCTACTCACTAAATCCGTTATTCTAGGCTAGGAAGTAGAAAGCCCACTTTCGGTTGCTCGACCCCGGGCTCACGCACGAAAAGAATGCACATAGGACTCGACGGGCTCCCCCTGACAACGCCCAAAACTGGTGTGGGACACTATACTTTCGAACTAGCCCACGCGCTGGCCGAGCTCGAAACGAAATCCCGTTTTGAGCTCCTTTACCCATCCACTTATCCGCTTCTAAGTTTGCCTGACCCGGCGACTGTTCCAGTTAATCTGAAACTTGAGCGGGTTCAGGTGGGGCCATTGGGGCGACACTGGTGGTCCGCCGGCCTTCCTCGCTACATCCGCCAGCACGCTTTCGACCTTTTTCATGGAACTAACTATGACGTGCCTTTGTGGCGCAGGTGCGCGACTGTGCTAACCATTCATGACCTTTCGGTCCTGCTGCATCCCGAGACTCATACGCGGCGCAGCGTTCGACGCGCACACCGCCGACTACCGATGATGGTGCGCACGGCAGACGCGATCATCACGCCTGCTGAGTCTGTCCGACGTGAACTTTGCGAACACTTGAACGTCGCGCCAGAGAAAGTCTTTGCGATCCCGGAAGCGGCGCGTGAATGTTTCCGCCCAATGGAATTTGCCGGCACCGCAAGTGTCAGGCAACGGCTTGGTGTAGGCGACGAATTTTTGCTTGCCGTGGGAACGATCGAGCCACGAAAGAACCTGGCAGTCCTCATCAGCGCCTTTGAAGAGGTGGTACGTTCACAGCCCGCGAGCAGTCTCCAGCTCGTTATTGCCGGCGGCGCCGGCTGGTTGAGCGGTCCCGTGTTTGAAGCAATCGAGAAATCACCGGTTACGAAACGTATTCTGTCAACAGACTATCTTCACGACGACGATCTGCGTGCTCTCTACGCGTCGTGCGGCGCATTTATTTATCCTTCACTTTACGAGGGGTTTGGTCTGCCACCGTTGGAGGCAATGGCTTGCAGCGGACCGGTGATTGCCAGCGACATACCTATATTCAGAGAGACATTGGGTGAGGCCGCACACTTTTTTGATCCGGAGAGTAGTCATCAGCTGAGCGAGGCCATAATTCAAGTGACAATGAATCAGGATCTGCGACAGCGTTTGATGAGCGCCGGATTGCGACAAGCGCGAGCGTTTTCCTGGGAACGAACGGCGCGGTTGACGCTTGAAGTGTATGAAGCAGCGCAAAAAATTTTCGTGAGCAAACGATGACCGAACCGCTATCCAAATCCGAGGGCGCGCCGGCCCACGCTGTTTCATCCCCACTATTCGGGCAACGCGCGCGGAGCGTTGCATTGTTGCAACTCTCGCTGTTTTTCTTAGTATGGAGTGTCTATGGGATTGCCATAAACTCAGCGAATCTCAACGCCTTCAATTTACAACACGCTGGGATTGAGGCGATGGTGGAGCGTAAGCAATTTTCACTTGAAGGCTCGGCGACCCCACAGTTTCAAATCAAGGTCTACTACGACGGTGATAAACCCTTCGGCGACACTTTCATGTACAACGGGCGGCAGTTTGCGGCCAAACAGCCCGGCCAATTTATGATTGGCGCCGTTGTCTATTTTTTGCTGCGATTGTTTGGTTTGAGTTACCTCAACAATTACACGGTTACCTCAGCCCTGGTCAGCCTCTTTACGAGTTCACTCGTCGCTGCCTTGGGAGCGCTCGCCGTTTTCCGGATCGCCAGCCAGTTCACTCGTGAAAGCCTGGCATGGCCGTTAACAAGCGCGGTTCTGTATGCGTTCGGCACCACCGCTTTCGCTTATTCGAGCTTCGCCTACCACGACACGCTGGCTTCAGGGTTCCTGGTCATCGCGTTCTATTGGGTGATGTTGCTCAGTCGCCAACAAGTGAGTCGGCGCAATGCGCCGCTCGTTGCAGTCGGCGCGGGAGTTCTGCTTGGTCTGACAATCACCACTTCAATGCTCCCTTTTTTCATGACCTGTGCCGTTGGCGGGTATCTTGTCTGGATTAACCGCTGGAAGATCAGGCTTGCGGCGATAGCGGGAGGACTTGTTGGCATAGCGCCACTGCTCTATTTCAACGCTAGTGCATTTGGTAATCCACTGCTCAATTCATACTCGGCAGGCGATTATCCCCCATCGTCCTTGACCCTGAACCTTCAGAATTCGATCGACAAAGCGTGGCTCTATGCTTCGGAGATCACTCTCTACGACCCAATCGCATGGTTAGGCATTCTGGCTTTGGCGTTTTATCCGCGCGCTCTCCGGCGGGAGCTACTGCTGATACTGGTACTGTTTGCTGCGCAGGCGCTTCAGGTGCTGAATATTACTTCACACGGCGGTTGCCATTATGGTCCGCGTTTCTTACTTCCCGCGTTGCCCTATGCTGCTCTCGGTCTGGTGGGTTTCCATTATCTGCGATCACAGGCGGCGAAGCGTGCGGCGATTATTGTGATAGTCCTGGCGGGTGCGGCGTCCGTGACTATCAACTCTGTGGGAACATTATTCGGAGCGATGTATTGCGATGTTCACGTCTACGGGTTTTGGCCAGGCATTGCCACGTTACAACAGGGAAACTTGAATTTACCGCTTGCGAAGTGGCTGGTGATTCCAGCCTTGGTCAGTCTGCTTTTGTTTGGTTACTCGATTTACTGCGTTGCTATTCGATCGTCACGGGAACCCGGACGGTTGGCGAGCCTTTGAGAGCAAACCACGTCACGCCTTCCTGCAGCATATCAATTTCCAGCACATAACTTCCCGGCTTTTTCGGAGCGTTGATGGTCAGCTTCAACTCCACTTGTTGGGCTGGTTGAAGGTCAGCAAGCAACGCCGCTCGGCCATCGTCGTTAACAAGAACATTTCCAGTCTCGTCAAGCCAGTGGTTGCCGGCGCTAACCTGGAAGGCTCCCCCGCTACGCTCGCGTGCCGGCCAGACGGTGTCGCTCTCGTTCGTTACCAAAACCGCCAGGTCATAATGTTCACCTGCGCGCAAAATGGTAAGCGGCTTCTTCAGGTGTAGCCGCGCTCGAAACGCCGAGTCGGGAAGTGGTTCGCGGGTCACTGCCGGCGTGCTCGCCACATAGAGCGTATAAAACTCATTGCTCGCAACGATTCGACAACGCGGGCAATTTTCTTCAGTGGAAATAACCAGGGCACCGTCAGGCGCCGGCTGATCCGGCGCGAGGCGAACGAAATTAGTCAGCGGTACCCCTCGCAGAGTCGCATACCAATACGCCTGGATGTAGCCGGGAATTGCCAGAGCATCGGCCAGGTAGATCGGTCGTTGAGGTGTGGCGAGGGCGCGCGCGAAAATCTGCGTGGGATATCCGTTGTCGAATTGTCTCAGCCGTTTCGGAGAGCGCGCGCTTGATTCGAACTTCCAAAAGAAAGCGGCCCCCTGGACAAACATAAACAAAACCAAAACCGCCAGAATTGCGCGATGCCGGATCGAGTTCATCCGCAACCAGGTAATTGCGGGAATGGTGAGGACGAGAACCAAAACAGGAAGGGGCGCGAGCCTCAACATATGAACATATTCTTTTGTCAGAGATGCCGGAACTATCGAGACCAGGAGACAAAAAATTACGAAGCGCCACCAGGCCTCAGCCCGTTGTTGCCGAAGGATCAGGAAAAGTCCACTCACGGCGAGTATGCCGGTCGCAGCCAACAAGAGTGGCGTGCCGTAGATGTGTGCAATCTGCTCAACGTTTGGGTCGCCCGTGACCAACAGCCGCCAGGGATTGAGGTTGCCGAAGTAGTGTTTGACGAATTCCCCAGCGTTGTCGGGAACCAGGTAAGGCGGTTCGAGATAACTAACCAGCCAGAATCGCGCGCTAAGTGCGCCGGGGTTACGTCGCTGAAAAATTACCAGCGGCAGCAGTGATGCGGCATACATGACCCACGTCGTGAGTATTCCGCCGCGACGTCCGCGCGACGCAAAAATAACTAACCCGAGGGCGAACAACGGCCCAACCAACCTGCCAATAGAGTAGGTGTAAGTGACGAGAGCGAGCGCAGCTGCGAGGCAGGTTGCTTCGCGCCAGGACCATCGAGCTTTTGTTGACGCATGATGAGCGCAGAGAAGAAACACAGCGATGACGAGCGGGTAAAGTGCCACCTCCAGGACCACGCGGCTCATTTCAAAGAGCCATGGGGTAAGGAGCGCCATCACGGCCACCAGTGACCCTACATCACGGCTCTCGGGATGGTTGGAGATGCGTTTAGCCAGGAGGCCAAGACAAAGGGCTGCGAGAAAACCGCATGCGGCGCTTAGCAGTCGTGCTGCCGCGATGCTCGGACCGGTAATGCGATAGAGGCCGGCCAGCAGGTAGACGAAAATGGGATTCTTGTAGTCTCCAAACGCACGAAAGTAGAGAGGCCATGGCCGACCAAATTCATCTCGACCAGTTTGAGAAATAGTGTAAGCGTTGTACGAAATCGAAGACTCGTCGATGTAAAACCCGGGGGGATTGCGATGGACATTAGCAAAGTAGACTGCGCCAATGGCTAGCGTTAAAAGCAACACCCATAGCCATTTCCGGTTACGAATCCCGGTGACGACGTTTGAATTTCTCTCCAGCGTGCTCACCGGTTACCTCGCGGCCCAACTATCACATTGAAGGTCAAACGCTCTGAACCCTTATCGCCAAACCACGTGACCCTTTCCTCTACGACGTCCAATTCCAACACGTATTGGCCGGGAGTTTCCGGCGCCTTTACCTTCAACTGAACTCCCGCAGTGTCGCCCGGTTCCAGATCGTAAGGAAGCCGGGTGAGATCGTCTTCATAGTTAACAACTGTACCGTCAGATCTCAGCCAGCGATTCCGCAGCACAACCGCATACTGATCTGTTCCGGGCTCACCGACGGCCGGCCAGAGTGCTCCACTTACATTTTTCACCAGGACGCTGATGGTGGTTGTTGCTCCAGCAGGCAGTGTTGCGGGCATGTTCTCAGCTTGCATGCGCGCGCGAAAAGCGTTTTCCGGAAGGGCCTCGCTTTTGGCTTTCAGCGAAGAAGGCAATACGGCGTAGACCGTATAGTTGATGCTCTTCGCGATTAATTTGCAGTTCGCGCATTCCTCTTCGGAGCTGATCACCAGCGAACCAGGAGGTGGTCGTTCATTGCTCGGCAGGCGCACGAACAGTGAGGGATCCACACCCTGCACCACTCCGTACCAGTAAGCCTGGATGTAGCCCGAATTTCCGGGTGGATCGAAGAGGTAGATCGGGCGCTGTCCTGTTTCGAGTGCCACAGCCAAAACCTTATGCGGAAACCTGGCGTCAAAAACGTACCATCGTTCCTTCCCTGTTTCATGGAAGCGCCATTGGAAGTAAAAGCCCTGAACGAGAATTAGACTAACTGCCGCCAGCAAGGCCGCGCGCTTGGTGAAACCTGTTCGTTGCTGCTCACTTCCATCCTTACTCTTTATAGTTGAGACAGCTGTGGCACTCTTACTCGTCTCCATCAACCACGCAAGCGCTGGAATCATCAGCACGTGAAAAAACATCGGAAAGGCAATCAAACGTAGTTGCGGAAACTCAGTGCGCGTAAGCGATGCCGGAATAACGGAAACCAAACAGCCGTACAAAATGAACTGCCACCAGGGCTCGCGACGGTAGCGACGCAGGACCATTACGGCGCCGCCAACACCCAGCACTACGGTTGCCGCCAGCAAACTGCCAAAGCCGCTGAGGTGATCGCGAACGTTGTTTTCTCCGGTCATGAGCCAGCGCCAGGGATTCAGGTTTGCAAGGTAGTGGCGAAAAAATTCGAGCACAACATTAGCGACTGAGCTTTGAGATGTGATGTAGGTCAGCAGCGTGAAGCGATCGCTGAGCGAACCCGGACGCTGGCGGTAGAAGACGAGCAGGGGGATCAGAGTTACGACGTAACCAAGCCACACCTTCATCACGCTACGCCAGCCATGACGTCTTAAGAATAGAGCGAGCCCGGCGGCGAGGAGCGGCGCCAGCAATCGGCCGATCGAATAGGAATAAGTCAGAAGCGCCAGTGTCGCCGTCAGCGCAACCACGTCACTGGTCTGCCATGACTGTTTGCGAGACGCTCGCCAGAGTGCGAGTAGAAACAACGCAGTCAGAAGCGGGTAGAGAGCAACCTCAAACACCATGCGGCTGCTTTCGTAAAGCCAGGGTGTCAAAAAAGCTGAAAGGGCAACAACGATAACGACGCCGATTCTCCGGGTTATCTTCCAGGCCAGGAGTCCGAGAAGAATTCCGCCGGCCAACCCAAGCCCCGCACTCAGGCTGCGGGCAACCGCGATGCTCGGGCCCATGAGTTTAAAGAGCCCGGCCAGCAAATAGATGTAAGTTGGATTCTTGTAGTCGCCGAAGGCGCGGAAGTAGAGCGGCCACGTTTCGCCGTGTTCGTCTGAGCCGGTTTGCGAAATCAGGTGGGCGTTAAAAGCGATAGATGATTCATCGATATAAAAACCCGGGGGATGATTCGGCACCGAGACGAAGTAAACAATCGCCCCGAAGCACGTGATGATGAGGAACGCGATTGTAAGCCTGAGGCGAGTCGAAGACCTGCGCGCGTTGTTTAGTTTGTTCATCCAAACTTTGCAGAGATATTGACGCGAGCATGCGTGGGTTGAGGCGCTAGTATTTCAATCTCAGCTTTAGAACGCCCCAGATTGCCTCGCGAATCACGCGCCAGTCCAGTTTAGAGTTGCCGCTCTTTCGTTCAACGAAAATTATTGGGACTTCCGTCACTCTCAAGCCCTTGCGGAACGCTTTATATTTCATCTCATAAAGAAAAACATATCCGCTGGAGAAGGTGGTTTCAAAGCCGATTGTTTCCAGCGCCTTTCGTCTCCAGCATTTGAACCCGCTGGTCGTGTCGGTGAACGGCATGCGCGTTACGAAGCGTACATAGTTCGTCGCCATCTTACTCATCATCAGACGTTTCAAGTCCCAGTTGACCACACTGATACCCTGAAGGTAGCGCGAACCGACTACAAGATCGTGATTTTGAATTTCCTCCATGAACCGCGGCAGGTGCGCCGGATCGTGAGACAAGTCGGCATCCATTTGCAGAATGAATTCGTAGTCATGCTTCAACACCTGCTTGAAGCCATCGACGTAGGCCTTTCCCAATCCTTCTTTCTTTTCGCGGTGCAGCACGAAGATCCGGTCCGGGTAACGTTGTTGTAATTCATCCGCCAGCGCGCCGGTGCCATCGGGCGAATTGTCATCCACGATCAGCACATGCAGATCCGGTGCGTGCAGTTGAATTTTTTCCACGAGCTCCTGCAGATTGGCGCGCTCGTTATATGTGGGAACGATGACTATTGATTGCATTAAGCACAACTGCTCAGAAAAGATGTTAGGACCGCGTCGCCAGGCGTCAATCACGAAGGCGAAACACGTAAATTGAATCTCCGATTACCGCCTCAGGCGCACGGCGTCGAAACTCATCAAAGGTGTTGACTCGCACGGCATCAGAGACCCGCTTGCCGTCTATGTCATACCCCGGAACCGTTGAACCATTCAAGAAACTAGCCCCCAGGACAAGATATCGTGGAGGCGACGGCGGAGGCGGCGCGAGGGCATCAAGATACTCGACGCCATAAAAACCAAGCGTGACGTAACCGCCAAGCAATAAACCGCGCGCGCGAATTTCACCTCGGGCGCGCAGATACTCAGCCAGTTCCTTCACACTTTCTCCCCATTCCACGTTTGAGTCTGACAGATACCACCAATGCGGACGGCCGGAAGCTAATTGATTCATGTAGGGAATGTAATTGGGATACGCTTTGATTGCTTCCCAACCCATCCACGACAACGCTATAAAGACTACCGCCCTGAGTGCCATGCGTTTTTGCGCGGACACTTGTCGGGACACATGTCCGACTACCTCGCCGCGCAAGAGCCGATCAAGCAGAGCTCCGCCGAGAATGAACAGAAAAGCAAAGGCCGGCAAGTAATAACGAATGCCGATGTCGATCGGACTCATCATGACAAACGCGGTGTAAAGAGCGAAGGGAAGCACCAGGAAAAGTAGCTGCCGCTCGCGTTTGTAAAACACGCGGTACAACGCCCATGCAAGCGAGCTGATCGACAGCAGCAGGAACGGAATCGTGGTCTTGAGCGCAAACGCGACTGGGAAGTAATACCACCAGCCGCGCAGGCTATGCATTCCCAGAAGTCCCGCGGGATGTCCCTCGCTGCTATGGTGAAGCTGCCAATAGACTCCCATCAGAAAGTCTGTCGGCACTACGACCCTCAGCACGCGCACACTCGTCAGGACGCTTGCATGCTGAGCAGGGAAAGATGTGACGATCCAAGTCGCGTCATCCTCGGTGATCGCGCGGTGGTTGAAAAAGTAACCGGCGTTGATGACCAAAAGCAGGGTCAATGCGGCAATCATCCCGTGCCGTGCAATCGCCCCGCGCTCGGGCCGCCGGCGCCAGAGCAGCGCCACGAACAAGAGCAACAACGCGGGACCAATGATGACCATGGAAAACTTGGTAAGCATTGCCAGACCTGCTGCGGCGCCCACCCAGGCCGCCAGTTTCAAGCCCGGTGCGCGCATATAGCGATACACTGCAAAGACCGTTAGCAGGAAACCAAAAGCTGCGACCATGTCTGTCTGGACCACGCGGCCATGCGCCAGCATCGTCGGCTCGATGGCAAACAAAGCCAGCGCAAACAAGGCGGCGCGAGGACCGAAGAGATCTCGAGCAAAAATTAAAGTCAGCACGCCAAACGCGAGCGTGAGCGCAATCATTGGGACTCGCGCCCAGAAACTAATCGCTTCAAATTGAGCCCGATTGTCGTTCCAAAAGCGCATCGAATAGGCCCACTCGCGGTCAGCCCGATTCTGCGACGGTTCCGATTGGTTTGGCAGTAACTCCTGCGGCTGAATAAACAGCAGCGGCACGCCGGCAAGTAGCTTGCAAAGTGGAGGATGTTCGCGGACCAGTTGTGGGTCGTTAGTTATGAGATGATAGTATGCAGCGGGAATGAGGACGATCTCGTCGGCAGTGATGCTTTTGCGAGCAGTCACGAAGATCATGTTCAAGGCCATCGCGAGTAAGATCCCCGCACACAAAGCTTCTACCCTGTAAGTGATCAACGTAACCCGGGCCCGTTCGAGAGTTGTCCTGAGGATACCGGTGGTTCCGGACCCATTTCCGGTCGCATCCATTCTTGATGATTCGTACATACTTGTCGCGCGTACAAATGAATGCGGACCGTGTGGCCGCCTTGCTGGTAACGCTGGCCCCGCTGGTTTATTTTCTGCCGGCGCTGCGTGGACAGATCGTCATCTCTCCGGATGACGGAGTGATTTTCAATGTTCCGCTTCGGGTTGCCGCCGCAAACCTCATGCGCGCAGGTTACCTTCCGCTCTGGGATCCTTACATTTTTTCCGGTATGCCGCTCCACGGCGCTGCGCAGGCAGGCGTGCTCTTTCCACTCAATTGGTTCTACCTGATTTTCTCGCCGCCAGTGGCCACCAACCTCATGATGCTGGCCACCTACATGATAGCCGGACTAGGCGCCTACCTGTTCGCCCGGCGAAGCGGTGCGGACATTACAGGAGCGTTGGCCACCGGTTTCATCTGGCAATTCAGCGCCTTCCTCGTTGAGCAGGTCGGGCACACCAACGTTCTGCAGACTGCAGCAATGCTGCCGTGGGTGCTATGGGCCGTCGAAGGCTACATTGCGACAGGCTCACGCGGGCGCGGTGTAGTTTTGGCCTCGCTGGTGGCAGTCCAGGTCTTTGCAGGCCACCAGCAAACATCAGCGTATGCGCTATTGCTCACCGCAGCATACACACTCGTACTCCTGCGTGCGTCGAAAAGATCGATTAGGTCGTATTTGTCGCCGCTCGCCATGCTGGCTCTCGGGTTTTTGATGGCAGCGGTGCAAATCTTACCGACCATCGAGTTGCTGCGCAACAGCATGCGCGCCAGCGCGTCCTATGATTTCTTCAGTTCCTTCTCCATGCCGCCGCGGTTCGCCCTGACTCTGTTTGCGCCCTATCTGTTTGGCGGCGGAAACGGTCTCCTGTTTCGCGCGCCTTACGTTGGTCCGACATTTTTTGGCGAGTATGTAGCTTATGTGGGTTTGTTGACGATCATGCTCGCTTCGCTGGCCCTTCTTTTCAAGCCTGATGTTCGCACTAAATTCTGGGCCATCGTGTTTGCGATTTGTCTCCTGTTGGCCTTCGGCCGATTCCTGCCCTTCCACATGTATGCAGTGATTTATTATGTTCCCGTTTTGAACCTTTTCCGCGTGCCGGCGCGCCATTTGATGGAGGTCGAATTCGCACTTGCCGTTCTGGCAGGTAGAGGCATAACGATAATCGGAACGGCTCGAAGCCGGGCAGACACGCCAGGGAGTAAAAAACTAAAGGTCGTAGTTGTTGGCGCAGTCGTTTTTCTACTGACTTGTCTCACCGTCACCTGGTGGCGGCCGGCCGACTTTCATTTGGGACGACAGGCGCCGGTGACATTGCTGCGCGCGCCCGAACTTTTTCTGCCGATTTTGATGGCCGCGCTCAGTGCCGCGGCGCTGTGGTCATTTAGCCGGTCCAACCGGCGCCGTGCCGGCTTTTGGTTGGTGGCCGTATTGCTCGCCGATTTGGTTGTGTATGGACAGGGAAGCGGATGGCGCAAAAGCAGCCCCACTGGGGATTCAGAACTCTGGCGTGAACCAGCAGCGGTGAAGTTTTTGCGAGGTCGGGATGGAAACAAGGAAGGGTCTTACCGTCTCCTCACTGCTGATCAGCGCTTCGACCCAGCACAGCCAGTGCCGCCGCCTTCAGCGCCGGGTGATTGGATGTTGTCCTTGCAGCCTGACGTCTACATGATGCACGGCCTCGAAAACGCTGCCGGCTACGACGGCTTTGGACTCGCGCGCTACAGCCGTCTGGTGGGCGACATGAAAGTTTGGGGCGAACTGACAGATCCAGAGCGCACGCTGCGAGGTGACAGCCGCGAAGTCGATCTGCTCAACGTCCGATATCTATTAACCCGACCATTCGCTCGAGCCGGCGTTAGTACTTCGGAGACAGGAGCCACCGGGCCGGCTGGCACAACAGCTCCATCGAATCCTACGCCGTCGGCCGTCACGCCCGGGGATTTTCCAGCAGCGTCACATGATTTCGAGGGCAGCAAATTCGCGGCGGAGGATCTGAATCTTTCGCACCTTGATGGCGCTTCGAAACTGGTTTTTACTGTTCCGCCTGTTGAGGTGGACCATCTGGCATTGATAACCAAGCTCTCATGGTCGGTGAACGTGCCAGACGGGGCAACGGTGGCCCGCATCAAGTTGTTTACAGAGAACGGCAAGTCTATCAATCTTGATCTTCGTGCCGGCGAGCACAGTGCGGAATGGGCTCATGATAGGGCTGACATACAGACACAGATTAAGCACCGGCGTCCCCTACTGGCGACGAGCTATCCGGTGGACGATGGCAAGGAACGTTACCAGGCACACAGCTACGTTGCTTCGCTTGCGCTACCGGAACGGACCACCGTTAAAGGTGGCGAAATTGTGGTTACACCTCAGCGGCTGGCGCCTGATTTGTTGTTGGACGTTCTGCGCCTGTCACTGATCGATCAGGCTCGCAACCAAGCGTTTCCCCTCCGCCGCGAATGGTTTGCCAGAGGAGTAACTAAAGCTGCGACCGCGGGAAGTTCCTCGCCGCGAACGCCACCGAGCAAACCTGCGGCAGCTTCCGGAAAAACCGCGAGCGAAACTGCTAACAATGACGGTGCGAAACCAGTCGAGCAAGCAACAGGCGTCGCGGATAAGAAAGAACGTTGGCATCAGATTTCCCAGTTGGGAAATATTGTGATCTTCGAGAACCAGCGCGCGCTGCCTCGCGCCTGGCTGGCAACGGAAGCTATGGTGCTGAAGGAGCCGGCGATGCTGGAGGTTATTCGCACGGCCCGCCTTCCAGACGGTACGACGTGGGACCCAACTCGAATCGCGCTCATCGAAGGCCCAACCGAATTCAAACCCAACTCAGGGGATAGTTCAGCGAAGGTTGAGGTCATAAATCACGAACCGAATCGCATCGTGATGAAAACAAAGTCGTCAGTGCCCTCCATCCTGGTGTTGAGTGAAAACCACTATCCGGGTTGGCGTGCTTACGTTGATGGTAGTTCGGTGGAGACCTTGCGGACTAATTATAATCTTCGGGGCGTGACGCTCGACGCGGGTGATCACGACGTGGAATTTCTCTATCGTCCCAAGTCAGTATTATTCGGACTTGCCATTTCATTGTTGACATTTTTTGGGCTGGTGCTTTGGTGGCGAGGTTGGCTGCCTGACAAGTTACCTGGTCGTCTCGTACCTTCCGTCTTGGTTGGTGGTCGAAGCAAAGAACAAACGTAGTTTTGCGAGGACGGATGACCCGGTCGCTACCGCTCCCGGTCCTGACTTTCTCTGGTGCGAAGCAGGAACGTAGTGGGTCGTAGAATTCAGAACCGGAAGGGGTTGCGACCGGGTCAAGACGTACGGTACACAATTGGCCGCCATGAACAAAGCTAACGACATCAATTCGCTCTTCGTCCGGCCCCGCGTCGTCGACGAGTTGAACGACTGCTATTTTTATCACACCATGGATGTGCCAGGGTTTGGGTTAATAAGGGCGCACTGGGATCTACGCGGGCGCTTTGAAGAATATATCGGAGGGGTTGAGGTCGCCGGGAAGTCAGTGCTGGATATTGGCGCTGCTACGGGTTTCCTCAGTTTCGAAGCGGAGAAACGAGGCGCGCGAGTTGTATCGTTTGACATGGAAAAGGGCAGCCAGCAAACATTTCTTCCCTTCAAGGACAAACCCTATTACAGCGATCACGAGCGCTGGGCGGAAAACTATGACGCGCAAATCGAAAAGTGGAAAAACGCCTACTGGCTCTGTCATCGCCTACTCGAATCAAAGGCACAAGTCTATTACGGGAATGTCTACGCGCTGCCTCAAAGCCTGGGCACGTTCGATATTGTGATTGTCGGTTCCGTTCTGGAACATTTGAGCGATCAAGTTACCGCCCTCGCTTCGATCGCAAAATTGACGAAAGAAACATTGGTGATCGTGACGCCCTTGCTCGAGTCGGAAGAACGGCTAGCTCGCTTCGAACCGCGCGCTACCAACCCTGAACACGATTACACCTGGTGGACTTATTCAGTTGGCGTTTATCGCGAGGTGCTGGGCATGCTGGGCTTTGAGATTACCAGCATAACCAAAGGGCAGTATTACCACGATTACGAAAAGCGATTCGAGGAAAGAACCACGCTGGTGGCCACGCGCGCAAACGCTCAGTTCGCTCACGCGGACTCACCAGACAGTTTCCGATAGGTCCTGGTTTGAGTTGCTAGTCAACGATAAGTTCCTGTTTAAGAACTTCCGATCCCAAATCTTCGAACCAGGCCAGATGCTCTGTCACCATGTCGAAAGCCAGCAGGTACCGGCCGGGAGTAGTTGGGGCGGTCATGGCAATTTCCAACTCCGCAACTTCGCCGGGAGCGACGTCGCCGGACAAGAACGCTCCCGCGTGATACCAGAGCAACGGTTCTTCATTGGTCGAGAGCACATGCGCAACCAGATGCACTGACGCTTTATCGGTTCCGGCGTCATCCCCACGCAGCCAACGCGCGTATCCGGTGTTTTCAGCCCGAATTCGATATCGGAGCTCCTCACCCGGCCGGCTGTGGGCAGGACCTTCGACGATTGTCAGCTTAACTGCCAGGTAAGCCAGCATGCGGCTGTCGGGATAAGCTTGCAGCTTGCGGCAGGCGATTACCGCCCGATCGTTTTGCGTTCCCGGGAAAACCTCTACGTCGTCGAAGCCCACGTTTCTTAACAAGGCGCCGAGCGCGTCTACCCCGGGCAAAAACCAGTTGTAGATTGCTTCTTTGGCGTCGGGTTCGTTTTCAACGTAAGCGAGCGCGTGCAGCATCGGTTGCAGGCCTCCCACCTCGTAGGTAAATGAGTTGGGAACTTTCTCGGGTGGATAGATAGCGGTCTCAAGAATCAGCAGCTCGCGAGTGACGATGAAAAGCTTTTCCAGCGCCAGGACGAGATGCTTGCAATGATAGAGAAGGCCCAGGGCGAGGGTGACGTCAAACTGTCCGATCAAGTGGGGGTCGAGATCGTAGACCGACATTTTGCGGTAATCGATATCCACCCCGTGAACGTCGCGCACGAATGCAGCCTGGCGGATTAAATTCTGCTGCGAATCGATACCCAGCACCTTCGCCGCACCTCGCCTTTTCATCTCCAGCGAATAAAATCCGGCGTTGCACCCGACGTCGAGCACCGTCTTTCCTGACAAATCATCGGGCAAACAGACTCTGACTTTTTCCCAGGTGGGCCGTGGATGCTCGACCGGCTCGCCGATCGCGCTTTCGGTTTTGGTCGCAAGTCCATCACCTAGATCGATGTAATGGAACCAGGGCTCGAGTCGTTTAAGCTCTGATAAAATCTGATCGCGCGTCATTAAGTATTCGCTTCCACCTTCAGGTTAACAATCAGTGGCTGTGATCCTCTATCTGCAAACCAGCATACGTGTTGGGCAACCAGGTCGATTCTTACCGTGTAGTCCCCGGGTTTCTCAGGCGCTAGACACTCGACATTGAGTAGAACGGTTTGACCAGGTGGGATCGCGCGCGGCAGTAGGGGATGTCCATGGCGCTCGCTAACAATTTCACCGCTGTCGTCAAAAATTCTCACACCGGGCATCACAATCCCGGCTCGCACGGTTTGGCCGGTTAGCCAAAGCGTGTCACCCGCGTTAGTAATCGCAACCGGCACTTCGAATTCCTGACCTGCCGCTACGTGCAAAGGTTTCGGGTCTCGCAAACTCAAATCGGCGCGCAACGCGCCAGGCTGTTTGCTGTCTGGAACATCTAAGGCGCTTTGGGATTGTCCTATCTTCATACATGTCAGGTAATGGTAATCCGTTGCGATGCTGCGAAGAGGCAGGCTCTGGCAGTCACGTTTTCCCTCGAGCATCTCGCGTTCGAAAAGTCCGTTAACGCTGACGTAATCGCCCACGACTGCAAATCCATTCTCTGAAATGAGCGCCCGCAGGTAGTTGTTGCTAAAAGGCGATTCGAGCGTGCCAAACTCGCGCATGACATCGCGCAACTCCTCGGCTGAAAGTGAATCGTCCCCTGGTTTCTGGCCTTCGAGAATGAATAGCAGTCCGCCTGCGTCAATCATCGCCGCCAGGTTACGCATGACTGAGCGTTCATCGGCAAAGTGATGTAATGAGTCGTAGCAAATAATTGCGTCAAACTTCTCATCGAGCGGGCCCAACTCAATGTCGTGCACCGCAAAGTCGCAACGCAAAGGCGTCTCATGGTCCACTCCGAATGGCACACGCGCGACGCGGTCCTGCGACATGGCAATCAGTTCGGGACTTATATCAATGCCTTTCACTCGATAGCCGAGCCGCGCAAAATATTCGCTCAACCAACCTGAGCCGCAGCCGACGTCAAGTATTTTCGCGCCGGCCGGCAAAGCCAGAGTAACCGCCAGGTTGGCGAAGTCGCAGAGGTGACGGTGAGTGTCTTCGTCCATGCCTTCGCCTTTGTACTTCGCCGGTTTGTTAGCGAGATTGTAGAAGGGCTTCGTGCGGAGATGATGCGAACGTTCCTCGCTCAGCTTGCCGAGGTATTCAATCGCGGCGCGTTTGTAATCTACGCCTTCAATGCCGGGTAGGCGGCCACTAGTCTCTCCAGCGTGTGTAGCAGGCGACGGAGACGGGCACGAATGACCATTGCCTTCAACGGCGGATGAGGAAAACTTTACCGTCTCCGCGCGACCATTGGTATCGCCCGTCGTTTCCAATGCCGGGGCGAGCACTGCAAGTTCCCCTGCCACGCGCCGTAATAGTGCATCATTATTTGATTGCAGGCCGAGATGCGATAACTCACTCGCAACACTCTTGACGAGCCGCCTTCGCGGACGGCGCGCAATCACTTTCCCGATGAATTCCACGTAGGCAGCGGCGCTTGCTTCGATCCTGTGGTTAGCAAGAACATGTCGTCGCGCATTCCTGCCGATCTGCCGCCGCAGTCGCGGGTTTTGGATCAGTTCACTGAGATACGCCTGGAGCATTGGATCGCAGTACTGGTCGGGTTCAACTTTGACCACGGTGCTGTTGGGCAGTTCGGCGAACGCCCCCACATTCGACACCACCGCCGGCACACCGGCCGCCATGATGCGGCAGAGACTCCCGGAGGTGGCCCCAACCGGTCGCTCACGCAAGTTAATCGCGATGTCCGTGTGCGCGATCCGATCTTCAAACTCGGTTAATGAAACGTGGCCAGTCACTGTTACCCGATCACTGAGGTGGTAGCGCTCTATCAATTGAGGCAACTCGGGAAAGTTACCAGCAGGACCGACGAGGGTATAGTGAAAGTCAAATTCATCACGTAAAGCTGAGAGCGCGCTCAATGCCCGTTCGATTCCTTTATCGGGAGTGATCAGACCGAACGAGGCAATCTGCACAGGACCGTCATTCTCGCCTCTTTTATCCGGACCACCGGCGGCAGCTCGGGGAGTTATGTGATGATTGATCTGTGCGATCGTCAGGCCCGGAGCAACACTCGAAAGGCGTTCGCGGCTCCATTCCGAATGTACGATGATTCCTTCCGCCGTGCGGGCCAGGTTGGCATTGAGCGGGAAGTTGAGCGGGGCTGCCGCATGTGGAGGTGTGGCGCCGCGTCGCACAAATTCTTCGGCCTTTGTTCGCTCGCTCTTGCCATTACAAGCTTCCAACTCATCGAGGTAACTGCTCATGGCACCTTGCTCGCGAGCCTGGCCGAGAAAGAAGTCCTGTAACGCATAGTCATGGAAAACGACGACGCCGGGATGCTGGCGCATCACGCGGACGATGCCGGTGTGGTAACGATGATCGTTTCCCATGTGGTAAACGATCGCGTCGTAATTCGGAAGTAGATCGAGACTCTCCGGGTTGGCGTGGTAGTCAAAGCAACGGAAGCGATCCAACAACTCCTGGTTACTCGGCACGAACCCGTCTACGAAGAGATCAATTTCCGCATGGGCCGCGAGATAGGGCAGCAGTTCCTCGCTGTAGTCAGAAATGCCCGACGGTTGCGGATTGAAGGGACTGAAATAAGCAAGATTCATAGAAGAGAAGGCAGTGGTCAGTGGTCAGTGGTCGGTGATCAGTGGTCAGTGGTCAGTGATCAGTGATCAGTGGTCGGTGATCAGTGGTCAGTCAGTCAATGTTGAGAATACTACAGACGGTTGGGCAGTTCGTAACGCGCACCCCCGTTTGAATGCTGATCACCGACCACTGACCACTGACCACTGATCACCGACCACTGACTTCCAACCTGTCTTATCTAACCACAGTTATCTTGGTCCTTGCGGTGGGCGAGCCTTTGTCGCGAAACCAGGCAACCTGTTCCTGCACCGCATCAACTTCCAGGAGGTATTCGCCGGGTTCTTTCGGCGCGGTGACTACCAGGGGCACTTCCGTTTCCTCACCCGGCTTGAGATCTTTATTCAAACCGTACCGCCCGTCCATGTCAGTGATTAACGTCTCGTCATCGGCTTGCAGCCACCGATTCCCCGCGGCCAGGTAGAATTTATTGTCTATGCTGGGGTTGAACTCCGCGCCACGGGCATACCACATTACGTCGCTGGCATTCTTAACCTTCACACGGATGGTCTGCTTTTCTCCGGCACGCAATTTAGTGGGCGGATCGACGAGCGTGATTGTTGCCTTGAAGCCATTTTCAGGAAGTGCCTGCGGCTGTCCCGGGGCGACCGGGTTGGATCCTTCACTACTGCTGGTTGGGGCAGGCTGCCTGCAGCTCGTAACAACAACTGCGCAACAAATTAAGAAGACTAGGGAAGCGTTTTTCATGTTCATAGGTTAATCCTTCTGGTCTGGTGATCGAGTCTGGTCTAACTTCTTTTCATTCTCCAGCTTATATGCTTTCACGGTCTTCAACTCCAGTAAAGCAACAGCGATTCGCGCTTGCGGTGAATAATAAGGGATTTCCACCGGAGTCACATTCACTACAACCAGGCCGCGATCGCGAAGAATCAATTTTGCCTTTTGGACGTTTTCGGGGAAAGCCAGCGAAAACATTTGCTTACCTTCCGCCTGGGCCAGAGTTTTCTTGAACCGCGCGCGCGCTTCCGGGGTGACGAAAAACTCCCGTTGATTTACTCCGATCGCCGGCACGTCCGGACGAAGCATGACTGTGATTGCGTTGGTCTTGACGTCGCTTCCGATCCAGACACCTACGTCATCAACCTGCTTCTGCGTTTCGGTTTGGAGAAATGGCCGTAGTGAATGGTCGCGAAACAAGTGCCGGGCCTCTCTCATGAAAGCACCGGGCATAGCAAACACCGTCGGGCGCTGTGACCATTCCTGGTTTGAGACAAAGTAGAAGGCCAGCAACGTCTGGAATCCCAATCCCGCGATCAGCAAACAGGCAAGGACTAGTTTGGCCCGCAACATCCGGGTTGATTGAATAAGCTTTACCGTAAGCGCGAGCACTACGACCGTCGCCATCACTTCGACGTAGAGCGCGTAGCGAATGTAGCCGGTGCTGGCGCTCCAAAATAGCGCGGCCGCCGTCAACAACAAGCAAAACTCGCGTAACCGTGTATCGCGTCTTAAAAGAATTAATCCAACAATCGCAACGACGAAACCGAGAGAGATCTTGCCGGAGTAAGCAGCCAGTTCAGAAAGCCGTTCAGGTTCGAAGCTTATCAGGATGGGCCACAAAAGTGTTTCCCACCATTCAACCGGACCCCAGCGTGGATCCCAAATGCTGTGTGGCGGCCAGAAAGCCGACTTGAAAATCCCATTGAAGACTGGGAAGACGGGACTGCCAGTGTCGCGGTAGAGGTAAAAACTAAATGGGAACAGGGGAGCCAGAAAAGCAACGGCGCTGAGCAGGGTAGTTAATGCCAATTGTTTCAAACTAACGCCGGCGACATTGTCACTATCGCGAGGCCTGAGCGCGCGATAAGCGCACAGCAAGACAACTGGCAGGGCCACGCTGGCATTCGTCAACTTAAACGCCACGCTCATGCCCAGCAGCAGGGCGATACAAACCAGATTGCGCGCCGCAACGCTGTTTCTTTTGGTTCCGCCGATATCGCTGAAAAGCGCAAGATAGGTTGCTTCCAGGAGCAGGGGCAAGGCCAGCAGGTCTGCCATGTAGTTGTTTATTTCAAACAACAGGTGTTCGGCTGACACGGCCACAAGTATTCCCGCTGCGCGCAGCCAGGCGTTTTGAATAAAGGGACGGAGAAGTTTTTCCACGACCTTCGCCACCCAAATCATTACCAGCAGGTTCGCGACAGTGCCGAGGCGGTAACCCAGCGCATGACGAAATATTCCGGTGACCATATCGGGCGCAGGGTTATACGGAGCGGGAGTAGGAAAGAAATCGGTGGGCAGGAAAAGGAAGCCTCGCATCGCCCGTTCCGCATGGGTGATGCGATAGTTCAACACATCGAATGAAAGATCGGGAAAAACCACGCGCATTGCGTAAACGATTGCCAGCGGCAGGACTACTATTACCCAGAAGGGAAGCTTGAGTTTGCGGGGTTCTGCAGTTACCTCCTCACGCGGTTTGGTCCAAATATAAAGCGCGGCCAACGCGACGCTGGCCAGTGCGGAGATGGTCCACGCGATCCGATTATGGCTGGTTAGAAACCAGAGATACTGACGCGCGAACACCGCAACGTAAATTGCCAGCAGCGCGTCGGCGGGAATCTCCAATCGGCGAAAGAATGCGCTCGCACGTCCAATATTTGAGCCGTGTTCGTGAAGTGTGTCGGCTGGCATTCAGCCTCCATCATCCATCGTCGCGCGCTCCTGGCGCGGACTGTCGGTTGGCATTGCGCAGTTCTTCTGCGAGGACCTGGAGTTGATACTCAAACTCCTGAGCGCGGCGAGCAATTGAGTGAAGGATTAAGCCGACTGTGATGGAGAGGAGCCCACACAACACGAGTCCGACCGCGAGCACAGCCGAGGGCAATCGTGGCACCAGTCCGGTCTTGATGAATTCGACGATCACAATGATCCCGGGAATCAAAGCCAGTGCAATTAGTCCGAGGCCGGCGCCGCCGAAAAAGGTCAGAGGTTTGTAGTCGCGAAACAAAGCCAACAAGGTGTTGATGATGAGAAATCCGTCGCGGAAAAACTTTATCTTGGAATGGCTGCCGGGCGGACGATGAGTGAGGTCGATCGGAATTTCCACAATTCGGAAGCCGCGTTTGATGGCCTTGATGGTTAGCTCTGTCTCAATCTCGAACCCGCCGCCAAAGAGCGGCAGCTCTTTGACGAACCGCCGATTGAAAGCACGGTAACCCGACAGGATGTCGGTTAGCTTGACTCTAAATATTCCGTTCAGCAGTCGCAGGACCAGTCGATTGGCTACCGCGTTCAGCTGCTTAAACTCACTTTTCGATTCGCCGTGAAGGCGCGAGCCGACGACCATATCAGCTTCACCGTTGAGGATTGGTTCGAGGAGATCGTGGACTGCGGCTGCAGGATAAGTGTTATCGCCGTCCACCATGATGTAAGCGTCTGCATCGACCTGGCGAAACATAGACTGCGTAACGTAACCCTTGCCCTGACGCCGTTCGTGAAAAACGGTTGCGCCTGCCGCTTTTGCCAAAGCTACCGTCTGGTCCGCCGAGTTGTTATCGAAAACGTAAAGAGCGGCTTCAGGCAGTTGGGCGCGAAACTGTTTGACGACCTCACTAATCGTGAGTTCTTCGTTGTAAGCAGGAATCAGTACGGCTACTCTGGTTTGAGACTGAAGACCAACGGGCCCAACCCAGGGAAGCACACCTGCGACCGGACCAGGCGACATATCTTTCACTTTCGCGGAAGTGGCGATTCCCGCAGTGACTTCCTTACTCTTCGCAGGGTTTTCTGCTGGCATTTTCTGCTACGATTTCTTTACGTGTACATTAAGGCCGAATGAAAGATGGAGTCGCCGGTGGAACAAGATATGATAAAGTCCGCGCCGCCCGCAACAACCTCCGCGCTTCGAGAGGAGTGTAATTGCAGACACACGGCGAGAGAACGGTCTCGATGCCATCGAACGCCGGGATTAGATTTTTCACAGCGCGGTCCCAGGCTGCAACGGGAAAAGAGATCCATTAAACACCACGAAAAAACACAAAAATCATTTCGTGTTGATTCGTGGATCGTTTTTCTTTAGAACTTTGCCTAAGGAATGCGAGCATGCTGCTATCCATTGTAGTGCCTTGTTTTAACGAAGAGGCGGTCATCGACGAGTTGCATCGCCGTCTTATTGCGGTCCTCGATCAAGTCGAAGGCTCAGACGGAGAAATCGTCTACGTCGACGACGGCAGCTCTGATCAGACCGCCGTGATGTTGAGGCAGCTACAACGCAACGAACCGCGTATTCGAGTGGTATCGCTTTCGCGAAATTTCGGTCACCAGATCGCAGTGACCGCCGGACTCGAACACTCCAGTGGAGACGCCGTCGTGATCATTGACGCGGATCTGCAGGACCCACCGGAAGTGATTCCGGAGATGGTCGCCCGCTGGCAGGACGGCTACCAGGTGGTTTACGGGCTGCGTGCCAGGCGAGTGGGGGAAACGACATTCAAACTTTGGACGGCAAAGGCTTTTTACCGGCTCATCAACCGTGTTTCCGAAGTCGAGATACCGCTCGACGTCGGTGATTTTCGCCTGATAGATCGCCAGGTGGTTAACGTGCTACTCGAGATGCCGGAGCGCGATCGGTTCCTCAGAGGGATGATTAGCTGGGTTGGTTTCCCGCAAGTTGCTGTCATCTATGATCGCGCCGCGCGCCACGCAGGTGTAACGAAGTACCCGCTGATAAAAATGATGCGGTTCGCGGTGGACAGCGTCATTTCGTTTTCATTTGCTCCATTAAGATTAGCCATTTGGGTTGGCGTCGCAGCAATCACAGCAGCATTTGCCGGTATCGTCTATGCGCTCATCATCCGCATATACACTACGACCTGGGTACGCGGCTGGGCATCGATCTTCACTGCAATACTCTTCCTCGGCGGGGTCCAACTCATAACCTTAGGTATCGTGGGCGAATATGTCGGGCGCATCTATGCCGAGGTCAAGCTGCGGCCGCTCTACGTGGTGCGCGAGAGGCTCGGGTTCGACGCTACCAGCAAACCCGCCGCGGAATTGGAACGCGAAGCAGAGCTGGAACGCGAAGCATGAGGCTGTTACGAACAATTCCTGGGTTTGATAAGCCGGGCGGAAGGCCCGGCGCCTTTTTACACGACCTCTTCGTCGTCTTTGCTTTTTGCGCGTTGACCGCAGCGCTCACCTGGCCCTACGTCAACTATCTGCGCGACGCGGTGGCCGATGCCGGCGATCCTTACCTCGTTTCCTGGATACTCTGGTGGGATTATCACCAGACGTTCAAGGATCCGCTCAATCTCTTTCACGCAAATCTTTTCTATCCCCTGCGCTACACGCTCGCCTTCAGTGAACATTGTTACGGAATTGCGTTTCCTCTCTTCCCGCTATTCGCGCTCGGCTTTCGTCCGCTGACTGTCCACGCTGTGGCGATGTTTATGGGCTTCGCTTTGTGTGGTTACGGCGCGTTCAGGTTGGGCCGCACTCTCACCGGCTCGGCGGCGGTAGGCTGGGTCGCCGGGATCGTCTTCGCCTTCGTTCCTTTTCGCTTTCATCTGCTATCACATCTTCCATATCTCTTCACGGTGTGGATACCGCTCCTCCTGGAAGCTCTGGTGTTATTTGTGCGCGACCGCAGCCGCAAGAGGGCAATCTGGCTTGGCTGCGCATTTTTCATGAACGGGATAACCAGCGTCTCGTTGTTCTCGCTGACACTGGTGCCGGCCGCTTTGTGCGGCGCCGTTTTACTGACGCGTTACGGCCTGTGGCGCGACCGTCAATTCTGGCGTCGCAGCGCGGTAGCGCTTGGCGTGGCGGGTATTGCGCTGCTTCCGTTCATGCTGCCCTATTATTTCGTCTCGAAGATTTATGGCTTCAAGCGAAGCATCGAAGAAGTGAAGGCCAACTCTGCCTGGCCGATACATTGGGTTTCCGTTGAAAACCGTAACAAGCTCTGGAACAGAATGGGCGAAGGAATAGCAGGCGGCGCGCAGTTCAAACTTTTTCCGGGGCTGCTGCCGATTCTCTTTTCGCTGGCGTCGATGCTGGTGGTAAACCCGGGTGGAAATACCACACGCGCCGCTGACGTTGCTTTGTCCAGAAGTAAATGGCAAGACAAATTGCTCGCCCGGCTTGATGTCCTGATCCTCATAACCTTCGCGCTTTCGATTCTGGCGATTGGCTTTGAAGGCACTGACGCTTTCGGCAACTTCTTCTACTACGTTACGTCCGCGCGCGCTCTCGCGACTTTGACCGTTGCAGTCATCGCGCGCTGCTGCATTTCTTATCCTTCGTTTCTACGGCCCGCGCATCACAATCTCGTAGAAACACTGCGCTCCGATCGTCGTACCGACGGCTTCTGGCTGGGCATAATTTTAACGGTTGTGGGCTTCTGCTATTCGCTTGGTTGGAACTTCTTTTTCTATCGAATTTGTTATGACCTGCTGCCGATGTTTCGCAGCATGCGCGTGCCCACGCGCGGTGCTATGTTTGCCTACCTGGGCCTTGCCATCCTGGCGGGCATCGGAGTGCAACAGCTCGCGCTCCGCTTCGTAGCCAGGTGGCCCCGCTTGCGGCCCGCCACTGTTTTCGCGATCGCGTGCGCGCTGCTCTTAGTTGAGCTAAACGGAGCGCCCTTGAACATGATGCGCGGCGACGTTTTTCCTGACGCGGTGACAATGCGTTTGAAGGAAACGCCGATGCGCGGCGGCCTGGTTGTGCTTCCGGCCGGACCCGACTTTAATCATCGTCATATTTTGCGCTCCGCAGATCATCAAAAGCCGCTTATCGTCGGCACGTCGGGATTCAACTCGCCCTACGAAGATCAGATCGAAGCCTGGACTCGTGCGGGTACTATCCACGATCCACTTCTCGAATTCCTCGAAAAGATTCCGGCTTCATATCTGGTGATCCAGAACCAATTGATAACTCCCGAGCGCCGCGCCGATTACGAGACCTTCCTCGTTCGCGCAATTCGGGCCGGAACGTTGCGGTTTATTAATCGCTTTGACGGCCGCGACGATCTTTATGCGGTCGTCAAGACTGAGCCGGATGCAAAAACTGAAGCGCCGCTGCCATTTGCGATCGAGCTCAAGGCCTGGCAACAGTTGCTCGAGGAGAACCCGGTCAACATTCTCGGTAACAATACAACCTGGAGCCAAATTGCCTATCGAATTCATTTGGCCTCGTTTGGGGAAATGCCGCGTTATGCAGAATTTTTGTCCGACCTGAAATTAATCGGCCGCGGAGTCTTAATCAATACGGACAATGAACAAACACAAATCGATTCGAACATGAATGAGTTTGTTGCTGACTGGGTGAAACGAGCGAGTTTCCAGAAGCTCTACCAGTCAATGACCAGCGAGCGTTTGGTCGACACTCTGAGTGCAAACGCCGGGATCAAACTCGCGCCGCACGAACGGAGTTCATTGATTGATAAGCTCAACAGCGGGGCGACAACGCGGGGGGAGGCCTTGTTAACCATCGTCAAAAATCCGGAGTTTGTTAAAAAAGAGGAGCACCGTTCGCTTCTGCTCCTCCACTACTTTGGTTATCTGAAGCGAAACCCTGGCGAAAGTCCGGAGAAGGACCTGGAGGGGTTCAACTACTGGTTGAGAGAGATGGAAAAGTCAGGAGAAGTCGAGAGGCTACCGCGAGCGTTTATGGAGTCGATTGAATATAGACAAAGAAATGGTCAACCTTGATCATGAGTGATCAATGCTGAGTGGTAGGTAATGCGAGCCAATTACTTATAATGCAGCGAATGAATTACGCCGAATCAAAAAACCTGGACTCGTTGCAAGAATCTGAAAATCTGCCGTGCCTCTCGGCGGTGGTTCCTGTTTACAACGAAGAAGCAACGCTCGCTGCGGTGGTGCGGAAGCTATTGTCAGTGCCGTGCCTGCTGGAGATCATAATCGTCGATGACGGTTCCACAGATGGAACTGAACAGCAGGCGCGTGAGCTTGCCGCGGCACACGGGCAGGTGCAATTTGTGCGTCTCGAGCGAAACTCAGGCAAGACGGCCGCCTTGCGAACGGGCTTTGCGATGACGACCGGCGAAATCGTGATCGTGCAGGACGCCGATCTCGAATACGATCCGGCCGAGATTTACGGAGTTATTCGCCCGATTCTTGAGGGCCACGCCGACGTTGTCTTCGGCTCGCGCTTTCTCGTCAGGCGCGCGGCGCGCGTCCTATATTTTTACCATTACCTCGCTAACAAATTGTTGACCTGCTTTTCGAATATCCTCACCAATCTGAACATGACCGACATTGAAACCGGCTACAAGGCATTTCGCGGAGACATCATTCGTAACATGGTGATTGTCTCGAGCGGGTTTGGATTTGAAGTGGAAGTCACGGCGAAGATCGCAAAGTTGAAGGTCGCAATTTACGAAGTCCCGATCAGCTACTATGGAAGAACTTACGACGAGGGAAAAAAGATTGGCTTCATGGATGGAGTGGTCGCGCTCTGGCTGGTATTTCGATTCAACCTCTTTTGCAGTTTGCGTTCGTCCTTCCGCCAACTGCCGGAATTGAAAACCAAACCCATCACGATTTCCGGAGCGTTCAAAGCCCGGGGGATTAGCGAATGACCGAAGGCAATTCGGAAACCGGACAACTCACACACCTATCAGACAACGACGGGTTTACTTATACGGGCAGAGAACTCGAAGCAATGTCTGTCGCGGCGAACTATCATAGTTGGATACTTGGAATCTTTAATCCCTACCTCGGCCGCCACCTGGTTGAAGTTGGAGCCGGACTCGGTTCGTTTTCTGAACTAATCCTTAGTCATCACGCGTGTGACACTCTTTCCCTCGTCGAGCCATCGCGTGAGATGTGTGACCAACTGCGCGTGCGCGCTGAACAGATGCCCGCGCGCCCGCGCGTGGATGTCTATCACGCAAGCTTTCCCGCAGCAGCGCCACTCATCACTGCGAAGCAGGTGCCCGACTCGGTTATCTACGTTAACGTGCTTGAGCATATCGAGGATGATGAAGCTGAACTCACCGCGATACACGACGCACTTTCACCTCAGGGCCGCGTCTTCATATTTGTTCCGGCGCTAACCTGGCTCTACGGCGCTTTCGACGAGCGTGTTGGTCACTTGCGCCGCTACATGAGAAGTGAGCTGGAGGGGAAACTGAGTCGCACCGGTTTTCAGACGCTTGTTTCGAGTTACTTTGATCTGGCCGGGGTGGCGCCCTGGTGGATTAAATACTGCCTACTTAAATCTGCCACGATGGAAAGCGGCGCCGTGAGATTTTATGATCGTTACATCGTCCCCTCCGCACGCCGTTTCGAGTCAGTGATTAAACCGCCGCTTGGTAAGAACCTGATAGTTGTCGCTGAGAAACGATAACGATTTAATTCGGCGCTCTCGCATAACATGTTGCTGGGGATAGCATTTCTGATCGGCGCAACGCTGTTCGGGACTGGGCTGGTTCGTCGCCTGCCGCCGCTCCGCCGCTGGCTCAATCATATTGAGCAGGCAACCTGGGGAATGGTTGTGGGCTGGATGCTGACGACCATCGGGGCTTATCTCGTCGCGCGGGTGCTGGGTCGCTTGTCTTTCGGACCAACGCTCGGATTTACTTTTGTAGTCTGGCTCTCTGCAGCTGCGCTTTGGATCAGGACCTTGCGACGAATCCAGCGCGAAGGCCTTGCGATGAGAACGCTCTGGCGTGCTGAATACGCAGGCCTCGCTTTCGTAGTCGCACTCTTTGCGCCAATCTACGTGCGACTGTTTTCCAGTCATTTGATCGAGCCGGGTGGAGCGGGAGTTTATTCAGGAGGCAGCGCACGATATGACCTGCCGTTTCACCTGACGCTGATTACATCGTTTCTCCACGGGCACAACTTCCCTCCGCTCTACACGCCGTTTCCACCGGCCTCTCTCCTGTATCCATTCCTGCCTGATTTTCAAATCTCGGTTCTTGCCACGCTCGGGATGACCTTGCGGCCGGCGCTGCTGCTTGCGTCTATTCCGCTAGCCCTGTCTGTGACCGTCCTCTTCTATTCGTTTGCCCGGCGATTTCTCAGTTTATCGACGAAATCATCGGGGCCATTTCGTGCACAAGTCTCGGCTGCGCTTGCGACAATTATTTTTCTATTCAATGGTGGGTTTGGTTTCTACTACTTCTGGAGAGACTGGCGGAGGAGCGGAAACAATCTAACGGCTTTTTTGTCGCAGCTGGAAACGAACTACACAAACCTGGGCGAGCACCGGATTCAGTGGACCAATTTCATTGCGGATACTCTGCTGCCTCAACGCGCAAGCCTCTTTGGGTTTCCGATCGCTTTGATGGTGCTCACGCTCTTCGCCATTGCCTGGCGCAATTGGTCTCTTGACGAAAACCAACGGAACAGATGGTGTGGCGTAGGATTACTGTTGATTGCGGGAACGCTCACGGGATTGACGCCGCTCTTCCACGCTCACGTCTATCTCGGATTAGGTCTCATCAGCGGTTTTTTGTTTTTGCTGCAACCACGACGACAGTGGCTGGCCTATTGGCTTCCGGCCGTCTTGCTGGCTCTGCCACATCTGCTAACCCTGGTGGGACACGTTTCGGCAAACAGTTTCATGCGCTTTCAACCGGGCTGGCGGGCCCACACCGAGTCGGTATGGATTTGGTACCTGCTCAAGAATATTGGCGCGCCCTTGCTGCTCATTATTCCGGCGTGGTGGGCAGCGCCGCCCCTCTGGCGTCGCTTTTATCTGGCCTTCTTGTTCCTGCTCAGCTTTAGTTTGCTTATTGCCGTTTCGCCGAACGATTTCGACAACATCAAACTGATGTACTTGTGGTATGCGCCCACGAGTGTATTGATTGGCGCGTGGCTCGTGAGGCTTGCCAGCGTGGATCGATGGAAACTACCCGCGAGGGTTTTGGCGACTGCTCTTACCATTGTTTGCATTGCGTCTGGCCTGCTCGCATTACAGCACGAGCGTGTCAGCCACCATCTTATCTTTTCGCATGAGGAGATGGCTGCGGCCGCGTCTGCTCGTGAAACCACGCAACCGCGCGCGCTTTTTCTCACCGCGCCCACGCTATTCCAGCCCATCCTTAGCTTAGCGGGCCAGCCCGTGCTGCGCGCCAACACTGACTGGCTGTGGAGTCACGGCTATGAATTTGGTCAACGGGAAGCAGATGTAAAGTCGATTTACGCGGGCAGCGACGAAGCACTTAGTCTGATTCAGTATTACGGTATAGATTACGTTTACTTTGGCCCACGTGAGCTTGAGGCAGGCGGTAACCAGTCATTCTTTGATGACAACATGACGGCGATCTACCGGAGCGGAACGATTGTAATTTACGACGCGAACAGTTTGAGGATTCAAGAGAATGGCAGATTGCGGCCGGCGCAGGCAGGTCCGAGGGAATTTGCTTCGCGTCTGGATCGCGATCCTTATCAGTCACTCGTGGAGTTTCCGCGCGTCGGATTTGCGGTCCATAGTTTTTACCGGGCAGCGCTTGGAAGGCCTCCGCGCTATCAGGAATTCATGGACGATTTGTCGATTCTTGGCCGCGGCCTTTTTGTGGGTCTCCCGGGATGGGAAGAGACGCTGGAACGAAACAAAGTTTCTCTGGCTGAAAAATGGTCGCAGCGGGCAGATTTCAAAGCACGTTACGACGGGAAATCAGCCGAGAGTTATGTGGATGAGCTGATCAATAACGCCGGCGCGCACCAGTCGCGCGAGGAACGGCAGGCAGTAATAACGGCTCTGGCAAACAATTCTGAATCGCTTGCCGCAGTGCTAAATCGCTATGCGGAAGCTGCCCGAAATACGAGGCGCGATTACAACGCTGCATATCTCCTGGCCCACTACTTTGGCTACCTCCGGCGCAATCCGGAAGATCCGCCAGACAACAACTTCGTAGGCTTCAACTATTGGCTCGCCGATCTCAATCGCACCGGCGACTATCGCAGTCTCACGCGCGTGTTTATTGAATCAGACGAATATAGACACAAGAGCAGACAGCCGGAGCAGACGGCCGGAAGGTAGGAGCGGAAGGCGGAAGACAGAGAAGAAAAATCGATTTTCCAATTTTCTAATTTTCATTTGTCATTCGTGAATTCAATTTGGAAGTGCAACAGCTCGTTCTTCGCGGAACCAGATGAAAAATGAGGAATGAAAAATGACAAATGGAAATCGATGATTATCTTTCAGCCTTCTGCCTCTGCCCACTGCCTCATGGGGGGCCGAATCTGCTCCGATACTCAGAAGACTTGCTGAAGGCTTTAACCATTTCTGACGTTATATAATCTCCGTTAAAGCTATTGAGCTTATCGAGCCAGAAGTTGTAGCCGGACAGATTGTTGTCGGGCGCCGCATCAGGATTTCTTCGCAGATAACCGAAGTATTCCATCAACACGAAAGCGCGATTCAACTCATTCTGCCGGAAGTCTATATCCTCGGCGACAAATCGTAGCGCCTGCGCGCGCGTAATAATCCCGTCATTAAGAGCATTCGTCAGCGCATCGCGGATGAACCTCAGTTGCGGAATCTGGCCGCGAATTTCGCCGTCCGGGTGATTCACCGTGTGGACGTCAATGTAAAGTAAGCCGGCGCGCAGATCCCGATTTTGCTCGTTGATTATCGTTACGGGAAAGTCTGTAAACTCTCCATTTGGGAGCGTGTGTAGTATTGGCGCGTTTCCGGTCGCCGGTGCAGGCCCGTGAATGTGGGCCGCGATTTGCTGGCTGCTCAAATCTTTTAACGACATCGAGAAGCGAACGGTAACGATGTCGAATCCAATCTGGCCGACACTTAAGCCAATGGCCGGCGTGCTTACGGACGGCACTACTTTTCCCCCCGTCAATTGCGTCAGAAGCAGGCGCCCAGTCGTTGTGGCCAGGCCGCCTGTCGTCAGCAGTTCTAAAACAAACTGCTCGTTAGTGAGTCCGCCATACTTCGCAACGAACTCCGGTCGCGTTACAAATTCGTCAAAGAACGCCCGCTTGTTGGCTTCAAGCTGAGCGTCGGCGCCTGGCGCTCCGAAGACGAAGTCTTTCTGAAGTGCCTGGACGTCGCGCATGAATGGACCATAGCGCGGTAGTCCGCCGAATGCGGCTTTCTCTGTGAGGTATGCAAGCATCCCTGTCGTTTGAAATTCGATCGACAGGAAAAATGCTGCCGAGACATTAATCCGCTTGATCTCAATACACTGCTGATCATTTCCGCACGAAGTAATCTGACTGGTCCAAAAGTTGAGACCCGCAGGGTCAGGCTCACGGTTGAGAAAATCGTAATAGTGCTGGCGGACGAAGTACTGTTGGTCGTCGAGGATGTTAGGTGGCTGACGCGGCGTATCACCTTCATCGTCCAGTATCCGGAGCTTCGAGATATGTGCAGTAACGAGGGCTGCGCCCGTGGCATTACTCAGGACGAGATCCAATTCTGTTGAACTGCCGCCGGCATACGCATTGTTATCAACGATGAGCACACGAAAGGTTTTGCTGGTTTCGCCCGGATTGAAAGTGAGACGCCCGACAGCAAGTTCATAATTAGACCGTTGGGTCGCCTCGAAATCGACGGTCGCGTAGTTGACGGTGGCTGCACCGGAGACGTCAGCTGTGCGGGTAACCGCGATGTCGATGTGTCCGGCCCCTTCGGTGGTTGAGTAATCTGTGTTGCTAAACCGAATTGTCGAAGCGGGTATGCCGATCACCGGCTTGAGAGAGCCGAATAGTCCGTGGTTCTCGGAATAAATGCCGGCGGAAAAATAGAGCGTGTTTGGATCCCCTCCGTTTGTACCATTCCCGAAGACCAGCGCCCGGAGTTTGTCGATTTTGAGGGCGGCGCCGCTGCCGTCGACCATGTGGCCCAGGAGTGCACCCGTAGCAGGATTGAAGGCGCTGATTGAATAATCGAGAGTTCCAATGGACCGGAAGTTTCCTACCACCAACTGATTGCTGAAGGGACCAAAATTCGCCGGCGCCATCGCCATGCCCCATGGCGAAAACAGTGGGCCATTATTGATAGCGAACGCCACGTCGCGCACTCCGTTCATGTCAAACTTGCGGACAAAACCGAAGTCATCGGCTACGTGATTAAACTCCGCGTAACTCACATATAAAGCGCCGCCGAGGTTTTGAATGTTAAAGGGATGGAAATTTGCCGGGACGGTTGCGTCGGCGAAGTTTCCGCTGACCGAAGTCTGATTGAAGTCCTTATCGAAGACATCGATCTTGCCGTGGGCAAAGTCCGCCGCATAGAGGAGGTTGCCGCCTGCATTTGCGCCCAGCGTCAGGCCGGTATAGCTGTGGCCCCCGACGAACTTCACCACGATCGCCGTTGAACCGAGACCAGGGTGCCAGGCATTGATGCCCCCACTTAGCGTTGCGAAAATAAACTGCGCAGGCGCCGCTGGAGATGTTGGAGATAAAGCCACCAGAAAATCGTTGGTCGTGTTGGCAACTACGCCGGTTGGTTGAGAAGGCGCCGGAGCAAACGTCGGCACATTTGGAATACCGACGAATGGCAACATCAGATCAGGCGCTAGCGGACTTCCTGACACGTCGCCTCGATAAAGAGTGGCGCGATCTAATTTATTGTCCACCACCCAGAAGGGACTTGATGGACTGACCGCAACTCCCCATGGGTTTACGAGCTGGCGATCCTCAACCAGAGCGACGCCTGGTAAATCAGAAACCAGATTCGTCTGACTGTAGATGGCGCCAAATGTCAGGCCAGGGCTTTGCGGCTGAACGTCTGCGGAGGCGTGTTTTGCTTCAGAACCTGCAAACGAGATTGGCAGACTGCTTGGGACCAGCGTAATCATCAGGAGCGCGGCGAGCAGTGCTGAGGCAGCCAGCGCGCGCGCGAGCGGCGTGTGGGAGCGAAAATACTTCATTTACCCTTCCTTGCGTCAGACGAATTGTCGGCATTCTAAAACGATCGGCGCAAAAGCAGAAGGCCATAGATGCAACCAGCATGCAGCAAAGTTGCACCGTCTTCAGCTAGTTCTCGTTCAACGCAGAGACGCCGACAAAGCTGAGAGACGCCGAGTGAGAACTACGATCGGGCGCACCTTTTCATACCCTTGCAACAGAAACGATGGTATAGTCCTGTCCGCAAAAAGCTACAGTTGGAGAATTTCTCACTCTCTTTGCCGGCGGACCGAAGTACTCAAGAACGCTCGGTGAGCGCAGGTATCTTGCCTGCCTCAATTGACTTTACCAGCTGCTTGAGTTCAGTGATTACTCCGGCCTTATTTCTAAACCGTTGCTGAGGCAGGCAGGATGCCTGCGCTCCCAGCCTTCTCGCGAGGTTGTATTTCGCGCTTCCTAATTTAAAAGCCATGCCAAAAAAACCATTTACCGTAGCCGATTACCTTTTGACGCGCTTGAAGCAGCTTAACGTGACGGAAGTCTTTCAGATTCCCGGCGACTACGTGAAGCACTTCACCCAGGCCCTTGAATATTTCGATGGAATCAAAACCATTGGTTGCGTTAATGAGCTCGACGCGGCTTACGCAGCCGACGCATATGGACGCACCCGGGGACTGGCGGCGGTATCTCTCCAGTACGGTGTTAGCACCTTCAGCGCGCTAAATGCGATTGCCGGCGCTTATGTCGAACGCAGTCCAATTGTCGTGATCAGTGCGGCGCCCGGTGCGGACGCGCGTCAGATCACCAAAATGTATAACGTGCTCTATCACCACTCGACCGGCAATCTCGACGCCGACCGCGCAGTGTTTGAACACGTCACGGTCGCCGCGGAAACACTCACCACGTCAGCCGGCGCGCCGGAAAAAATAGACAACTTACTGATCGCCGCGATCACTCATCAGAGACCGGTTTATATTGCGTGTTACAAGGAAGTTTGGGGCGAGCCATGTCCAAAACCGTCCAGCAAAATCCTGCGGCCGTTGGTTACCCGAAGCGAGCCACTCGCGCTCGAGAATGCCGTGGAAGCAGCCTGGACACAGATAACCGCAGCGAAGAACCCTATGATCTTCGCGGGAGTGGAAGTGCTTCGTTACGGTTTGTCGGGCTTGTTGCAACAGCTGATCGATGCGAGTGGTTTTCTTTACACTACCACGACGCTCGGCAAGACGGTGCTCGAGGAAAAAGGCAACAAGTTTATCGGGACATATTCAGATGCTGCCTCCGTCCCGAACGTGATTGAGCTCGTTACGCAGGCCGACTGTTTCCTCACACTCGGCACGATCATCACCGACGACTATCTGATTTTCATCGAGAGTAAGTATGCCGACATGGTCCTCGCCACCACTGACGGAACCCGAGTCGGATATTTCACTTACGAGGGCGTGACCATGAAGGATTTCATGGAAGCCCTGCTGCAACGTTTCAAGAAGACAAAAGGTTATCCGCTTGCGACCGTGGCGCCGCCGCCTCCCCCTTATCCGGAGCCCTGGGTGTCTAATTCGGATCCCAAGTTCAACGCCCAACCGGAACTCATTACCTACAACCGCTTCTTCCAACACTCGATGAAGTTTCTGGCCGACAACCAAATGCTGGATGAGATTGTGATGACTTTTGGGGTGAGCTCCTCGTTGTATGTAGCCACGAATGCGTTTGGGCTCGCACAAAATAGCTTCCTGGGCTCCGCGGCCTGGCAGTGCATTGGGTTTGAAACCGGCGCAGCCGCGGGCGCGCAACTGGGAAGTGGGAAACGCGCCTGGACCGTAGCCGGCGACGGCGGCTTCATGATGGTTTGCCAGTCGTTATCGACGCTCGCGCGCAACAAGCTCAACGCCGTAATTTTCGTGATTAGCAACGGCGTCTATGCGATCGAGCAGGTCTACGTTGACCTTACTTCGTTTCAACCCGGGCCCGAACACAAATTCGATGCGTTCGACATCCTGCCAAAGTGGGACTACATGGCCCTGGCGCAGGCCTTTGGGGCGCGCGGGTATCGTGTGGAAACCATTAAGGAATTGAAGGCGGTGCTGAACAAACTGAAGAATATAACCAATCAGCCTACGCTGGTTGAGGTGGTGATTCCTCAGAAGGATCTTCCGTTGCAGATGTACCGGCTGGGAATCGAACCGTAAAAACCTCAACGAGCCTGCTCCGCAGGCGTTAACCAGTCCAATATCAAAATCTCTCTAAAAGGATTTAACTCATGAGCAAAACTTATTCAATCTTCGGCGCCGGCGCTGCCGGGCTTTACACCGCCTGGCGTTTGCTCGACGGCAAGCCCTCCTCGAAAAAAGATCAGGGAAAACAACTAACCAAAGGCGACACGCTTGAATTGTACGACTGGGGAAAATACGACTTCTCAAAAGAAGAGCCCGGCACGCGCGCGGCCGGCGCGCGTGTATGCACCTGGCACTACCAGAACAACAAGAAAAACTCTTATCTCGAGTTAGGCGGTATGCGTTACTCGGATTGGAATGGAAAAAACGATGCTTCCAGCCAGGGTCATCGCCTCGTCACCACGGTAATTGAGCAGCTCGATCTTAAAAAACATTCGGTGCCTTTCAACGAGTCGACTAATCCCTTGTTTTATCTGCGCACGAAGAACATGTACTTGAATCAGATCAGCTCAAGCGATCCAGCGCCCTACAATGTTGACCACTTCGGCGCGGCGACTTCACCTGACAATGGTTTTTCAGTCCTTCAGGATCTGACAATGACGCCCGACGCGGCGCAGAAAATAACCCGCGCGCAATGGTGTGATTTTTACCGTAACGGAACGATCGCCGTTGATCTGCCAGACGCCTCCGTTTACCAGAAGGGCGACAAAATGACGGACATCGGCTATTGGGATTTGATGTTCGATCAGTTGGGACCGGAAGGCTTCGCTTACACCGCTGATGGGAATGGTTACACCTCAAACATCATCAACTGGAATTCGGCGGTGGCGGTCCAGGCCAATAACGAATTCACTCCAGGCAACGAATACAAGACGCTCTCTACCGGTTACTCGAGCATGTTCAACGCCTTGTTTGAACGAATCGTGAAACTGGCAAAGAAGAGAGCGGTAAATTTCAAGTATCAACACAACACCCGCCTTCACTCTATTTTGCAAACCGACAAGGGAATTGAATATTCAATCGCCACCCGCGAAATCCCCAATAAGAAATCGGGCGGTGGGACCACCGATGCCGCCTGGCTGGCGATGCCGCGATACGCCATTGACCTGGTGGCCCAGGCAACGCGTTATGAAGACCACGCCGCGCTCGACGTGCTCAACAACCGCAGAGTGCAGTTGTATCTCGAGTCGGCAATCATGCAGCCATCGTATAAGGTCGGCATGTTCTTCGACTCGCCCTGGTGGGCTGACACGGCCGCAACGCCGGCTCCTTACCCGGCGCAAATCAGTGCCTGGGAAATCACGGAAGATGTGCTTGAAGAATTAAGGAAGCAGGGCTTCCCAAAGAGGTTCATCGCCGACATCAGAGCTGCAAAGAACCCCGACGGCACGCCGGCGATCGTTGAGTCGCCCTTCACGCCAGCCACCACCTTTATTCAGGCAGTGGAGCATGCAATCGAGGAAAGATTAACGGTAAAACAGGCAGAGCTGCTGCTGAAGGTTTCCCAGCGCAACACGATTGGGCCCAGTGTGACTGATACGCCGATTCGCCAGGTCGTCTACTTTGGAAATAATGCCGAGGATCAAAGCGGCACGCCGGTTTACGGAATACTCGCCAGTTACGACGACGAGCAGTTCACCAGCTTTTGGCAGGAAATGGAGCTCGGGCCCGACGCCGAACGTCATGTGCCAATTTCGGAAAACTACCAGCCGCTCGAAGGTCCTCGCACCGTGCCGCCGAGGATGGTAAAGATGCTGCGCAAGCAACTCGCAGCCGTCCATTATGGCCCGCAGTCAGACTACACAGACGTACCCGAGCCACTCGAAGCCAGCTACATGGACTGGTCTCTGCCGCCTTTCAATGCCGGCTACCACGCGTATGCAGACCACTATGATGTCTGCGACGTTCAACAGAAAATCCGCAAGCCTTCGCAATTGATTCCCGGCGCGGACGCCAATATCTTTATCGTGGGCGAAACCTATTCCAACGATCAGGCTTGGGTGGAAGGCGCTTACGGCACCGCGGAATCGGTGTTAAATGATTTCTTTGGCATCGAACCCATTATCGACAACACGAACTATCCATTTATCTGCCCGTGTAGTCCGAAGCGATAGAGGCCCGCTCCAATTAAAGAACTAATGGCGCAATGCTATCAGGGGATCGCCCTGACTACATTGCGCCATTTTTTTAACCCGATGTCTCACGTTGGTACCCACGCGCAACACTCAAGTCTATGAACCGAAGTTTAGTGGGCAAGATCGATCCACGTCAACAAAACGACGAAAGATAAAACAGGGGATTAAGGTTTGGCCGAGATTAGAGTCAACTTCTTGTGGGAAGCGCGGGCGCCCTCGCCCGCTTTCGGCGTCAGAGGCGGGAAATCACTGCTCATCCAGGTTGATATTTAGCGCAGACTGCGGGCGAGGACGCCCGCGGTCCCAGTGAAGAGCTTGAGCCCAGTCAGAAACGCCTGTCCTGTTTCAGTTTTCAATTAGATCCTGAATCTTGCCATTATGCTTCGAACAAGCGGCGTCCATGATCACGCGTATCCTTTTGTTCGAATCTTCGGGTACGCTAACTCGGTACCAGAGCGTGCAACGGTTGGGCGGCCAGGCAAATTTCAGGAGATATTTGCCCGGCTTGAGCCCAGAGAATTTGAAAGTGCTGTCTGCGTTCGCTTTTGAGGCCACGAGCCGCCGCTTTTGATTGCGAGAATACAATTCGACGGGATAGGTTTCTATGTTGTCAGGTGAGTTGTTTGTGAAATAGATGATGCCGGAAAGAGTCCGGGAGCCTTTGCCTGCGACGTACACGCCTTGAGTTGCGAGCAGCAAGACCACCAAAAGAAACTTGAGCATGGTGCGTTTGAATTTACCACCAACGGCCAGGGTTGAGCACCTGTTTTACAGTTAACTTTCGAAGACGGCGATCGCTCTCACAGGCGAGCCGGTGCCTCCACGTATCCGGAGCGGCAATCCAATAAATCGAAAACGTCCTCGCCCGATGAGCTGGTGCAAATTGATCATGTTTTCGTAGTGAGTGAAACCCAGCTCCCCGCAGATTCGGTGGACTTCTTTATTCGAACTATCGATCAAGCCAGGGCAAGCCGGTTCCACTCCAAACGCCGCGATTTTCTGTTCACCCAACCAACGCGCCCCTTCAACGCTTAACCCAGGCCCTCGGTGCCAATCTTCTGACGCATAGGCGCGTCGATAATGGTCGGTAAAGAATAGAACTGTATCGCCCGGTTTTATCTCGAGCGCCGCTACGGCGAGAGCGAGTTTCAAATCATCGGGCTCGATCACCTCGAGCAAACGTTTATGAGACAAGTCCAGACAGATCCCCTCCGTATAGAACATCGTCAACGGCATCGTGTCGATCGATTGTTCGCGATACTCGCGGGCCATATGGCTGATGGCGTCGACGTGAGTGCCGGTGTGTTCGCCCAGCTTTAGCAGGTTCACACCAGGTGAAATCGTGTCGCTGTCCGTGATACCGTCCCATTGCTCGTGCGTCGCATGTATCGTGACGGCCACTTCTGGTAGACCAGGAAAGACTGGCATACCAGTGAATATCTCCTGACTCAGATCGATTATTTCCAGCATTCGTATTTCTCCACGGGTTCCGAAAAAGTATCATGTCGTCGCCGATTTAGCATGGCTTCATTCGACTCGAGCGTGAAAACAAATACTTCGCAACCTTTTGATCCACGATCGTGATCAAAAGCAGACGGACTACACGAAAATTCTGGAGGCAAAGATGCAAGCTAACCCTTATCTCGGTTTCAACGGCCAATGCGAGGCCGCATTCAAATTCTACGAACAACTTCTGGGCGGGAAAATCACGTTTATGCAGACCTGGGGCGACTCGCCTGCCGGTGAACAGATGCCCGCGGAGGCGCATGGCTTCATCATGCATGCGACGCTTGACCTTGGCGGGTCAACCTTGATGGGCGCTGATTCACCGCCGGGCAGCTACGAAGAACCAAGAGGCATTTCCGTTACGCTGCATTACAAAGACGCGACGGAAGGCGAACGAATTTTTCAGGCGTTGTCGGAAGGCGGTAAGGTGACGATGCCTTTTCAAGCGACGTTCTTTTCCAAGGGGTTTGGGATGTGCGCCGATCGGTTTGGAATTCCCTGGATGGTTCATTGCGAGCAACCTGCATAACGCTCAGGGCCTAACCGCAAAGAGCGCAAAGATTTGCGCAGAGAACGCAAAGTAAACAAAAACACATTGTGCGCTCTGCGCTTCCTTATGCCCGTGCGTTGAAGATCCACCGTGAATAATAATTCGGGAACCTTGAGTTTTTCGGAGCGTTGAAATGATCACCACCCAAAACACCATTTGTGTGTTTGCACATAAGCCCTGAAATCGTTCGCTTCCGAGGAGATCCATTTATGTCGAAGAAAATACGGATGCTCGTTGTTTTGAGTCTGGTTATGATCGTCGCCGTTTCCGGCGCAATTGTAATAACCGACTACAGCGCCACTGCTCAGGCGGTCACCAGCGGGGAATGGACGTCTTCGCTCAGTAAGAAGGAAGACAAGATCAATCTGCATTTTGAACGACGCCCGGAGAAAGGCCGCAAGCATCAAATCGGCCAGAGTTACGATTTCTCCGAATTGCAGGGTCTCACTCGCGAGCAGGCGTCGCAGGATGGGCCGGTAAGATTCAGCCTGGTGCGTGAAGCCGGCACGGTTGAGTGCGAAGGCAGTATTCAAAATGGCAAAGGGTCAGGCACGTTTCGTTTTATTCCCAGCCAGGCATTTGTTTCGGCAATGAAGAGCCGGGGATTCGACTTCGAAAAAGACCCGCCCACGACGGAAGAAGGACGCCTCGAAGACCGGCTCTTTACCGCCGCGACGCTCAACGTCACTACCGACCTGGCTGACGATCTCAATTCAGCAAATTTCGGGAAGCTTGGCGTGGGCGACCTGTTTAAGGCCGCGATCTTCAAAGTTGATTCCGCGTTCATGCGTGAAATGAAAGCCACCGGCTACCCGAATATGGGCATGGAAGAACTAGTTAAAGCGCGGATTTTCAAGATCGACGCAAAGTTTGTGACGGAAGCTGCGCAGATGGGCTTTGATAAAGAACCGTTTGAGAATCTGGTGAAGTTGAGAATCTTCAAAGTCACGCCGGCGTTCATCGCCGAAGTGCGGAATGAGGGTTTGACGAATCTCTCACTGGAAGAACTGGTGAAACTGCAGATTTTCAAGATCGATGGCGAGTTTATTCGCAAGGCCAAAGCGGAAGGCGTACCGGTTGATGTTGAACGACTGGTCGAAAGGCGTATTGGCGTGCCGCGCACGCGCCATCGAGCGATCGATTAGTGTGCGCTGTTTCGCAGCTCTTACAAAAATCAAAGGCCACGCTCGTGCGTGGCCTTTTCAATTCGGTGCGCTTTTTTGACAACAGAAGCTTTTGTTAGCTTAAGGGCGCTCGTGGAATAGGCTTGAACCTTGTCAGCTGAAGTCAGAGCGACCGGGTAAGTCTGACAACAAGCCGGATGGGTTATTCCTCACGAGGTTCATCGCCGGTGTCTCCTCGCGGGCGTTTTACCCGGTCGCTACCGCTCCCGGTTCTGACTTCTTCCTGTGCTGTACGATGAACGGGCGCTCCGCCAGGAGCGCAATGTTTAGAGCGAACGACAGGATTCAACCCTCCTCTCTCCGTCAGGAGCGCAATGCTTCGCTCCTGACGGAGAGAGGATATTTTGAGAGGTGGCGTGAGCTATAAACATTTCGCTCCTGACGGAGCGAGGCGTTGCGGGCTAATCAACTATTTGGTAGGCGCTGTAGAATGAGATTCCGCTCGCAAAAAACTAAACGGATGCCGTCCGGGGTTATATGCGGCACCACTCAATAATCCATCGTTCGTAGCCGACAGAATCAGTGTTTCGCGCTCCGTTAGCGAAAAGGCCGCTCTCACGAGCGGCCTTTTATTGAGCAACGGTTATTGAAGCAACGGTTGCTATTGGCAGCCGTTCTCCAAACGAAGCAGACTAGAAAATCTGAACTAACCAACTCTTAACCAATTTTAGGGCCGCGCGGACGAGGTCTGTTGGCTCATGCCGCGATTAAGAATCATCTTTACTTCCACCCGCCGATTCTGTGCGCGGCCTTCCGCCGTTGAGTTGTCAGCTACAGCCTCAGACTTTCCGAAACCCATCGGCGTCACAAAACGTCGCACTGGAATCTTGTGCGTTATTGCCAGATACTGGACCACTGCATCGGCCCGGTCCCGGCTCAGTCGAAAATTCTTAGCTTCGCTGCCGGTTGAATCCGTGTGACCTGCGATCTCGATCATATACCCGCGGGCACTCAGTGCTTTCTCGGCGAGCGTGTCGAGTTGCAGTTTGTCCTCTGGTGAGAGCACAGCACTGTTCACCTTGAAATTAACAGCAACAGATTCATGGACGTCGTAATCGTCCAAAGCGGAAACGCGCTCATTTACCTCGACCACTGTTCGCTTGGCTTCTTCCGCGATCGCGTAGAGCTCATCCATCTGACCAGCGATACGTTCCTGATTAGCTTCAACTGGATTTACGCGAGTGTCAGTGGTGATCGCAGCTCTCATGTCTGATTCATTGAACCGGATCTTTTCGGCCACGAGCTGGCCTTGCGAATCACCGCGTCCTTCCACTTCGACAATCAACCCGCGCAAAATGTCAGTGACAGGGTAAGTTTTGCCGCTGCGAAGAAATCCTCCATGGGTCTTAATGCTGGTTCTGTCGGTTAAGAGAATTTGAAAATTAGTACGATTGCGGTCACGTATTGTGAAGGTATCAGCGTCGCGTGTGATGACGACACCTTTAAACTTCAGCTTCGCCCCATTGGGAATTGACTGAATGTTTGTACTCTGAATTCTGACGTCTTGCGGGGCCGCGTCTTGCGCCAAGACCTGAGGTGCTATCGTTAACAATAACGCTAAGCCGCAAACCACGGTCAACATTCGAACTTTCCTGGTTCCAGTAATGCTCATACTTCGCTCCTTATGATGGTGATTGAGAGGATGACAAAAGCATCCAGCGTGTTTTTTATTGGTCAACTCGCCTGCCGTTTGTTGTGCCGCGAGGTTGACCCTTGTCGTAGTTCCAGCCGAAGTCGCAGCCGAACAGAGGATTAGAAGCACTCACGAGTGTTGAGTGGTTATTGGCGACTTGCATTAAGCTTGTGAAAGGATTGTTATGACTGAGGCAACGTAATTGTCGGAAACTTCGACGTCAAATAGCATAAAAACACTCTAATCTCGGACAACCTTCCTAGCGGAGTTTTGACGGATTTGTTTTGGTATTCCTCCCCTTCCCTTTGGGAAGGGACAGAGGGAAGGGCTTGAGCGACGTCATGTCCTCTCCCCAACCCTCTCCCAGAGGGAGAGGGGGATAAAGGAGCATATTCAACACATCGGAAGCGCTTGCCAGGTGGGTTACACTTCCAGCTTGAATTTGTAAGTTGCAAATGGCGGCAGCGTAGATTATTGATGTTGTCATCGAAGCCGCAACAAAAAGCACGAGAGACGTAAGTCAATTAAAGTTGAAAATGAATCCGTACTCGACGTTGGCCGGGATAAACTCAGCGAATTCAGATGGCTTTGCACAAAAAAAGTAATTAAGGGTCGCGGGAGTTCTTCATAACCGAAGTCGCAGTGGAAAGTACCCTAGTGGGTCGTCAAATACAGAACCGGGAGCGGTAGCGACCGGGTCAAACAGTCAAGTTGGACTTGATCTTGCTACCCTTTTTAGGCTTTCGGATTGTGACGTTGAGTCTTGCACCCGGTCGCTACCGCTCCCGGTTCTGTATTTGTCGACCCACGAGGGTTGCTGTATTGCTCCTGGGCGTAACAGCGGCAGGGTCGCGGACTTTTTGTGCAAAGCGAATTCAGATAGTCGATTTAAGAGAGCACGCCATGAGATACGTTCAAGAGTTTGTTTATCGTTTGAGAGCGGCGCTTTTCGTGGCCGGATTACTGGCGATATTGTCGGCGACCCTCCTTACCGGGTGCACCAATAAGGCGCAGCAGGGCTTCGAGCGACCTCCAACCCCCGTCCAAATATCCGTAGCCACCAGCCAGGACGTGCCAACCTATCTGGATGCGATCGGCAAAACCGTCGCGCCTGAAGTGGTTTCTATTCAGCCTCAGGTGTCGGGCCGGATTATGAAGATTCACTTTGCCGACGGCGCTGGGGTTAAGAAAGGCGATTTGCTTTTCACGATTGACACCAGACCCTTTGAGTCAAAGCTTAAACAGGCCCAGGCCAACCTTTCCAGGGATGCAGCGCTGAAAAAACAGGCTGAAGCGAATTTGGCCAAGGAAAATGCGCAGGCGAAGTGGGGCTTAACTCAAGTTGAAAGATATCGTGTGTTGGTCGAGCAGGGAGTTGTGGCACGAGAGCAATACGATCAACTCCGAGCAAACTACGACTCGCTTCGGGCAAACGCTGAGGCTGCCCGCGCAGCGGTGCGGAGCGCGGGCGAAACGATGAAGGTGGATGCAGCGGCCATTGAGAGCGCTAAGGTTGAGCTGAGCTACTGCTACATTCGCTCTCCCATTACTGGTCGGGCCGGACAACGGCTTGTCGATACCGGTAATGTCGTCAACCCGGGGGGACAAAGCAACGCCGGTTCGGATGGCGGCAATTCAGGATCCAACAATTCCTTATTGGTGATCGAACGGCTCGATCCAATCTACGCTGACTTCACGATCTCGCAAAACAATCTGACTGAAGTGCAGCAACAGATGCGCGCCGGCACTCTCAGAGCCGAGGTTCACCTCCCCGACTCAACCGACGAGCCGGCCATCGGTCAGCTCACGTTCGTCGACAATGCGGTTCAGGCCGCAACCGGCCAGGTGACGTTGCGCGCGACGATCCCCAATGTGGGACATCGCTTCTGGCCGGGCCGGTTCGTAAACATCCGGCTCGTATTAAGCACAATCCACAGCGCAGTACTCGTCCCTGCCTCTGCGCCGCAGATGTCCGCCACCGGATCGTTTGTCTACGTCGTCAAACCAGACTCCACTGCCGATCAACGTCAGGTGTCGTTGGGCCAGCGACAGGGAGATCTGATTGTTGTCCAGAGCGGTGTAGCAGCGGGCGAACGCGTCGTAACAAATGGCCAGGTTGGGGTCACACCCGGTGGCAAGGTCCTGGTAGAACAGCCGCGCGAGGCGGGCAGCCCCGCGCCGGCCGGTGGTGGATCCTGAGCCATGAACCTTTCGGAACCATTCATTCGCCGGCCTGTCATGACCGCGGTGTTGACGCTCTCAGTCATCCTGTTTGGAGTACTGAGTTATTTTGAGCTTCCGGTCAACGACCTGCCCGCCGTGGATTATCCGGTGATTCAGGTGCAGGTTGGTTACCCGGGTGCGAGTCCGGACACGATCGCCAACAACATCGCCACGCCGCTCGAGCGGCAGTTCATGCAAATTAACGGACTGGAGGTTGTGACTTCCCAGAGTACTCAGGGAGTCGCGACCCTCACTCTGCAATTCGCCCTCGAAAAGAACATCGATGCCGCGGCGACCGACGTGCAGACCGCAATCTCACAGGCGATGGGCAGTCTTCCCGCCGACCTTCCCTCGCCGCCGACGTACTCCAAGAGCAATCCCAACGACCAGGCAATCATGTACATCGCGCTGACCAGCGATTCGGTCACGCCGGGCCAGCTCTACGACTATGCGAGCACGCAGGTGGGCCAACGCATCAGTATCCTTCCCGGTGTGTCGCAAGTGAATGTGTTTGGAAGTAAATCGGCGATTCGCATTAAGGCCAACCCCACCGCGATGTGGGCGCGCGGCATTTCGATTGACGACTTAAGCGCCGCCATTAAAAGCGGAAGCAGCTACACGGGAGCTGGTCAACTGGATAGCGATTCCGGCACTGCGATACTGCGACCCCAGGGCCAGCTGGAAACGGCTGAACAGTATGCGAATTTGATCGTCGGCGGGACCAGCAGCGCGCCGGTATATCTGCGCGATGTCGCTGCGGTAAAGGACTCTGTTCAGGATGAGCGGGCAAAGATGCGGTTTTGGGTGCGAGGCTATCCGGTACCATCGGCAACTGTGATCGTCGCGGTCAATCGACGGGCCGGCGCCAACGTAGTTGAGGTGTCGCGAAGTATTCACGGGGTTCTGCCGGTAATCAGCGCGGAGCTGCCAGGGTCCATTCGGGTAACGCCAATCTATGATCGCTCCCTGAACATCGTCCATTCTGTTGCCGACGTGCAGATGACTCTAATCATAGCCTTCGTGCTGGTGGTGATTGTAATTTTTGCTTTCCTCGGCAGGGTCACAGACACACTTATTCCGGTGGTCGCGCTCCCGCTGTCTTTGCTGATCACTTTCATTGCGATGCGCGCACTCGGTTACAGCCTCGACAACCTGTCGTTGATGGCGCTGACGCTGGCGATCGGTTTTCTGGTAGACGACGCAATCGTCTTTCTGGAAAACACCGTGCGTCGAATGGAGCGCGGCGAGCAGCCGTTTGAAGCATCAATCAACAGCGCGAAGGAAATCAGTTTTACGATCATGTCGATGACAATCTCGCTCGCGGCAGTATTTATTCCGCTGGTGTTTATGTCTGGTTTGGTCGGACGTATCTTTCGCGAATTCGCGATCACGATTGTCATCGCGATCCTGGCTTCTGGTTTGGTGTCGCTGACGCTTACTCCGCTGATGTGCGCGCGATTATTGAAGGAGCGCGGCGAGGGTACGAAGAAGACCTGGATGGAACGCGTGATCGGAGGCGTCGAGAAACGCGTGCTGGCAATGTATGGCGGATCGCTGTGGTGGTTTTTACGACACCGCTGGGTATCACCCGTGATCTGGGTTGCGTGTCTGGTGGGTACGATTGGGTTGTTTGTGCTCGTGCCTAAAGCATTTCTGCCGCCAGGAGACAGCAGTGTCATCTTCGGCGCCTTCATTGCGCAGGAAGGATCGTCGCCGAAGCAAATGCGCGCTCTACAAGATCGGGTGGACGAAATCCTGCAACAGGATCCGAACGTCATCACCGAATTCACGTTGACTGGTGCAACCGGATTTCTGGCGGCGAACCAGGGCATTACGTTTACTTTCGTGAAGCCGCCCGAGGAGCGGAAACCGATCGCTGAGGTGACCGCCGAGATGATGGGGAAACTCAACACTATTCCCGGAGTGATGACGTTTCTGCGGCCGTTTCCGGTTCTGGAAATCAGCACCGGAGTTACCAGTCAAAATCAGGGGCAGTATGCTTTTACTGTTTCCGGCGCCAACCCCGGTCAGGTTTATGAAGTGGGCCAAAAACTGATGGGCAAGCTAATGGAGTACCCGGGATTTCTGACGGTCTCGTCAGACTACTACAACAACACGCCCAGTCTGAACATCGACATTCGTCGCGACCAAGCAAAGACCTACGGAGTTTCCGAGGCCCGAATTCTAACGTTGCTGCGCAACGCCTATTCGCAAAACTATCTTTACCTGATCAAGAAGCCGGAGGACCAGTATCAGGTAATTCTCGAGATGGAAGATTCTGCTCGCGAGAAGCCCGAAGACCTGGGACTGCTCTACATCAAATCCGACGACGGTCAACATCTGGTTCCGCTCAGGGAGCTGGTCACCTGGAAATCAATACTTGGTCCCCAGACAGTTAACCATCTGAACCAGTTCACCAGCATGACGCTTTTCTTCAATCTCAAACCAGGCGTGGCTCTGGGCGATGCGACGAACTTCATCACTAAGTCAGCCAGGGAAACTGTGCCTCCAACCGTGCGTGCCGAGCTGCAAGGTGAAGCGCAAACGTTTAGCAACACCGTCACCAGCCTGACGATCCTGATGGCTTTGGCTGTTTTTGTGATGTACGTAATCCTGGCAATCCTGTACGAGAGTTATGTGCATCCGCTGACCGTGCTTTCGACTCTTCCGACTGCTCTGGTGGGTGGCCTGCTGACCCTGGTGGTGTTTGGTCAGGAAGCTTCGCTTTATGCTTTCGTGGGGATGTTCATGCTGATGGGCATCGTCAAGAAGAACGGGATCATGATTGTCGACTTTGCTCGCCAGCGGGTCGAGGCCGGCGAGTCGGCGATGCAGGCGATTCACGATGCCAGCATGGACCGGTTCCGGCCGATCCTGATGACTACTCTGGCTGCGGTTTTCGGCGCTCTTCCCATCGCCCTGGGCTACGGAGCAGATGGTTCTTCGCGACGGCCTCTCGGGCTGGTCGTTGTCGGCGGCCTGATAGTTTCGCAATTCATCACGCTTTACATCACGCCGGTGATTTATCTCTATCTCGAACAGTTTCAGGAAAACGTCCTGGACCGCAGCTCATTCTTCCGTTCGCGACGCTCACAAAAACAAACGGACGTCGCAGGCCGAGAATCGCTACCATCCGATCTGGCGATCAGAGACTAAAGGTATTGAGGTACATCGCTCGGGTCCTATGCCGTCACCATGAATTGCGTCGTAAATTTGATCGGCTTTGGATCGTGGGGTGAAATCAATTCGACGTCGGCCATTCCGGGTGCTAATTTCGGAACACGGCAAGTGATCGTCTTCGCATCAGCGCTGATTGTCACCATCTTTGCCGACACCCCGCCGAATTTCACGTCGACCTTGTCTTCGCCCGTGCGCGGCACAAAGTCCTGGCCGGTAATTTTCACCGAAGTATTCTCATTTCCCATCAGCGGTTGAACGGAAGAGATTTTGGGATCCGCCACTTTGATAATCACGTCGGTGCGAAATACCGGCACCCTATTCTCGGTCTCACGTACAGTGCAGGCAAGACTATAAACGCCACGCTCTCCTCCCAGGAACTTCACTGTGTTGACAAGGGTTTCTTGCTTTCCCCCAATCGTTACATCTGGAGTAAATGGGTCTTCGAAATTAGCCCTTACCGGAGTGGCGATCGCGAGCTCGACCCTTGCTTCAAAGCCAGATCTTTCCATTCGGTTGTCAACTGTGATGGGAATCGTCAGCGGCTCACCGCGTTTCGTGCGCTTGACTACCCTGTTAAGCATGAAAGGCCGAACCTGTTTGGCCAGGAGGTCGCGCTTGAGGTCAAACAGCATCTGCTTGATGACGGTGGTAGCGCCGAGAAAGAGTAACGTGCGTAAAGACACATCACCGGTGTCGGGGAAATCCGGCAGATGAAAGTGGCCCATCGGCAACGTTGTCTTACCCTTACGCGGCGGCATGCCTCGCCCGGCGTTGTCGCGCAAAGTCGCTACTCGGTAAAAGGATTCGTTCGACAAGAAGTTTCCGGTCGAGCTCGAAATCGAGGTATCGTCGAATTGAGGTGAAAGATCCTGTGGGTCAAGTGGCGGGTCATCACGATCTATCGGAGTTTCAATGAAGGCATCCGCAGTTTTCGGGGGTGAGTTCAACCTGCCAGGGTTGCGCTCGATTAGGACGCCACTGCGTATGGCCTTGAAGTATTGATTGAACTGAAGAGTGTTTCCGGTGCCCAGCGGCAATGTTAGATCATCACGGATAATTACACCTTGCCAGGGAAGAGTCGTAAATCGAAACTGATCATCGCCTGGTACTTCTATCTTGGGATCCTTGATATCGAGGTTATCGGTCTTATCTGTTGCACGAAACCTGCACGCCGACTGCTCAATGTCGTAACGTCCTATGTCACCCTTGCTGACGGTGAGAACGAGATCCGCCTTCTCGATCAGCGCGGAAGGTATTGCCTCTTCCACCACGCCTTCGCTTTTGGTTGGAGTTCCATCGAAATCGGCGTAGCGCACTGGCAACAAGCAGCTTCGCACTGTGACGGGAATCTCTGCGCCGTCTTTCTGATTGAGATTTAGCTTCGTCGAGCCGTTTAGGTAAAGTGCCAAAAGGCCAGCGGGATTCCCACCACCCGGAGTGGAATTCAAGGTGAACGGGTCAAAGCCCAGGATGGCAACTTTGATTCGGTCCGTGGGAGCAAAGGCAGGCATTGGGATGCCGCGGGAATGCTCTTCGAACTTCTTCAGAAGGTCGGCCTTTTTCAGAAGATCAACCTGATTGGGTTTCGCCTTCTCGCGCAACGCCTCTTTGATTAGTACGCGCGCCACCAATCGCGCCCAATACAGCGGCCGATCAGAACCATCGCCCGTGTTGTTTTGCACACTTTGAACCGCTTTCTGAAACATCTTGTCGGCGGTCGTCTCTATCTCTTTGATAAGTTCCTGCTCCGAGCGGTTTGTCGCGAGGCGATTGGCGAACTGAAGCAATTCCTGGTCATAGCTCGAACCGCGTGCTTCGACGCATTCGGTCAACACGCGCAAATATTCCTCGTAGTTTTCGTCTCGCTGGACCTTGAGCTTTGCGGGTACCGGGGCTTGTTCAAATTCCACGTCCTTAGTTTCGCTCTTAATTCGAAAGTTGAAGCGAACTTGAGTCGCACCCACCTCACCGTCAGGCGCTTTATCCGTTGGATTTGGACCGACCTCGAATCCGCCCGGCGGCACCAGAGCGTCGTAGACAAATTTTGTATTCTCCGGGCGACGCTTCTCTACACGGTTTGCAAGTAGAGACAGCTCTGGTAGAGGAATTGGGGTTTCTCTGACAAATTTGTCCCTCGGTATCTTGATCTTGAAAGTTTTCTTGCTAACCAGGTCCCCGGTGAAGAAACGAGCGATTCTTGTCTCCGCTGGAGCCATCGAGTTGGGGCGCTCTAAAAAGCGGCCTGAGGTTATAATACCGGTTTTGAGGGCCTGGCCCATCGGGTCTCTAAAGAACACAACTTCCCGTTCAATGGTCAGCTCTATGTTCGCTGGCAAGGTCTGGGGAATGTTGTCGGTAAGGGTCAAACTCAAAACGGTCGGATCGGGCGCCGGCTCAAACGGCTCCGGCCGTAGGATCGGTTTAAAGTCGAATCGCACCTTGATCTTTTCGCTCGGCGCGCTGACGTCTACATCGAGCGACGCGGAGAACGCCTGTGCTCCGTCACCGGTCACCAGAAAACCAAACACCGAACTCGGTAGCAGGGCCATTCCCGGTCCGGTGGTCAGGGCTGCCTGGATTTTTCCGGTCCCTGACTGCTGGGCCATGGCCCGAGTTTGGTTGCCGGGATCCGTCATGATCGTGATGGCATCTGCGCTGTCGAAGAAGTCGGGCACAAATCGAAACGTGACGGCCGGCGGCTTGATTTCGTCGCCCTGTCCGGTCGGATTTCCATTCTTGTCGACTGGCACCAGGACGGCCCGGAGAATCGCATCGCGTTTAGCGCCAGTATCGAGATCTAGTCTGGGCGGATTGCCTAACGCAGCCGGCTCAGAAGTCAAAACCAGCTTATTGAGATTTGCATTCTCCGCCACTTCGGAACAGATTCTCACTACGAAGTTGTTGTTCTCATCACCACCATCCTCTACTGGCGAGCCATCGAGAAAGTTTTTGAAGAAGTCGACGTTGAACTCCCACTCAGTGCACTCTCGTCCGGCGGCTCTGGCAAAGTAAAACGCAAAGAACGTTGCCATATCTTTCAAGGGGGAATCGGACGGAGCGGGAGCCACTAACTGAAGCCCATTTGTCCCGGTCCTCGGCCGAATCGAGTTGATGTGGGCTCGCAACGTCCCCGAACCAGGGATAGTCAGTGTCCGCTTATCAAGACTCAATCCAAAATCAACGTTGAGCACCAGCAGCGGCTTTAGGGTGTCATCCGGTAAGAGGAGAGCAATCAGGAAGCGCACGTCGATGGAGATGGAGACAGAGGTGCTGACAAAAACGAGATACGTTCCGAAGGCGTCAGGAAATTGACTGGCGAATTCATTGAACCCGCCAACAGACGACCCAATGAAGGGATTCCCCTGCCGAAAGATAAAGACGCGCACGTTAACAACTAACGTGATCTCGAGGTGGATGATCAGCGGTACGGCGCGCACCCGGCGCAGTAACCCGACTTTAGTACTTGTGCGGCCGAAGGCTGGTACGACGATCGACTCGTTTACCAGCTCGATGAAGAAGTCTCGAACGATTTCTAATACCGGCTGGTAGCTGAAGCTCGAAGCAGGGAAGCTGGGACTACCCGGCAGCCATACACCACCACCGCCACTGCTGGCGAGGGCGAAGAGGCCGACACTCGCTTCCGGCACAGTCGTCACTTGTTGGCCCGGCACAGGCTTCAGACGGCCAGCCGGTACATCACTATCTTCATTAGTCGGCGGTCCCGGCATTACGTCCAACGAGATTGGGCTTCCGATCTGCTTCGAACTTGCATCCAGCACAGCGAGACTTACGGCGCCAGTGCTGCCGGCAGGCACCATGCCGCCTTCGAGCGTAAGGCCAACAACGAGTAAGTCCTCACGATCGTCTACATAGTTCACAGGCAGCGACTTGCCGGAACTATCAACCACCGCGACCTTTGAGCCTTTAAGCCCACGACCGCTTAGCAAGATCATATTCGCGGCGCCATCAATAACCTGGCCGGTCACGCCAAAGGCAACGGGAGAGGAATTCGTGATGAGCGTAAATTGACCGTTTCGGCTCGTCTCAAAGAAGCGATCGTTACGAGCTTCGGGCCGAATGCTGGCAACGATGTAATAAGGCACACGTTGCTGAAGCGCCAGCCCCCCGATTCGCGAAAATTTGAGAAAGAAAGTGACCGTGTCTGCCTGCATCGCCGACGAGGTTGATACGTCCAGGTCCCGCATTTGAATGGTGGCGAAATTCTGATTCGGTCCACGTACAGCAAAGACTCCCTGCCGAATGGCCATTCCCAGGTTGCGGCCTTTGACGGTAATCATCGTGTCAGTTTCGAGCAGCACTGTTTTGGGCGAGATCGAGAAGATTCGCGCGGCCATCTCCTGCTGGGGACCCAAGTAAGTAAAAGCTGCCTCCAGGCTCCCTCGCTGGAGATCAGGAGCAGGATTGTCGACCCTAACTGCGACTACGCCCCTCTGACCCGGCGGCAGCATGCACGAAATGCTTGTGCCGTCGGGATTGACCTGAAGTGTGGTTCCCAACACGTCACCAAAACGAACGGAAGCACCCGGCTTGAAGTTCATGCCCAACACATTTACAGAAATACCGCCCTCGCGTGGCCCTTCTGGCGGATCGATTCTGGTAATGGTTGGAGGACCATTAAAGTTAAATCCATTCTCTCGTGCCGCACTGGTTTGATCTGGATTTGCAACCCTAACCCGCACCAGGCCAGCGGGAACGTCCCTGGGCGTTTCGACAGTCAGTTGACCCGGATTATCGAAAGTAACGCTCCTGGCGTCGACGCCTCCGAAGCGGACGTTACAATCGCGAACAAAATTCGCACCCGTGATTACCACCGATATGCTGCGAGTTGCCGGCCCCTCCGGAGGAGTGATGTTATCTATGCGAGGTGATCCCACCGGCGGTGGTGCTGGCGGGTCATAGGTGAAAGTGCCGATGACGGCCGGGAGAGTCGGGTTCTTCACTTTTAACTGCACGGCACCCGTCGCCAGTGCCGCCGGACTGTTTACGATGATTTGGG
>Ga0190265_10000080_pt1 | contig 102615 bp, 100 predicted proteins | sample Popmic124T_FD_133135 | JGI IMG/M metagenome (GOLD analysis project Ga0190265, IMG submission 133135) | Populus adjacent soil microbial communities from riparian zone of Indian Creek, Utah, USA - 124 T | ecosystem: Environmental > Terrestrial > Soil > Riparian zone | place: USA: Utah... | reverse complement strand
TGTCGAGGTACCAAACTAGAGCAGCACCCAGTAAGCCGTAGAGGACGCTTAATGTCAGCCCAAGGAAGAACAAGAGGAGCGGCGGATATGGCGATTTCTCTTGCACGATAATTCCTAGTTATCACTACCTGATTAGAACGAGGAAGAGGTCGATGCTATGTCGCGATTCGACGCGAAACGCCGTACGGAGTGGACACTCACGTTGTCACTCAGCGCAGTAGCTCATTTGACCAAACCATAATCCATGGAAGTTCAGCTAATCCTCGTAAATGAAACAGATGAGATGGTAGGCGTGGGTGAGAAGATCAAGGTCCATCAAGACGGATTATTACATCGCGCTTTCTCAATATTCATCTTCAACTCACATGGAGAATTGCTGCTACAGCGCCGCGCGCTCAGCAAGTACCACTCTCCAGGATTGTGGTCGAACACTTGTTGTGGGCATCCGCGTCCACATGAGCAGGTCATGGTCGCCGCACAGCGAAGGCTGAAGGCCGAAATGGGTCTGGACTGTCGACTTGAAACCTTTGGGAGCTTTATCTATCGAGCCGATGTTGGAGACGGGCTAGTCGAACACGAGTTCGACCACCTATTGATCGGACACTCTGACCTTGATCCGACTCTCAACCTTGAGGAAGCCATGGCTTGGAAACGAGCGAATTTCGCGACACTGGGAAGGGAACTTGGCAAGCGGCCGGATGATTTTACCCATTGGCTTAGAGTCATCATGGATACTCAACTTCACAAGTTTCCTATCGCTCAGTGATGCACCGCATGATCGCCCGCCAACACTTGTCTATTTCTAACAAGAGACGGCAAATGCGTCAGTTCTATATATAAAACTGCTTACCACTTTGAAGACCTTAAACAGGTGAGAATATTCTCCGAGCTTGGGCGAAACTTCAACTAGGCGTCGCATTACTCGCGATCTTAGAGTCCTAGATAAATATTTGCGAGCCACGACACTACAAGAAAAGTCAGTAACGGTCCAACCATAGCGAGCCAAGCGAACCACTTGGCACGCCTCCGCGCAGAGACAGCCAAACCAGCGTCCCCGACGTTCCACAATACAACGCTACCAATTATTGGGCCGCCAAGGATTGAGAATAAAATCAGAGCTTGGGTAGCGCGTGGTGCACCAACCCAGCCGAGCTTTCCAAGGACCGTTAGGAATGGACCTCCTAACGGAAGGATTAAGAGGGCCAGGCACGGAGCTAGCCACCATATCCGTTCCCACTGGTCTGGTGGGACCTTCGTATGAAGCCAAGTAACGAATCCGGAAGACTTCAACGTTTTATCAATCCCCATTCAAGCCACCAATATTCCTGGGTCTTATTTGATAAGGGCTTGAACTCCGTTCGTTTTACGTCGTCCACACCGGGGGCGTGGTACAGGAAGGAATGTAGTCCCGTCGTATTGGTAAGGTGAAACAAAACAGAACCGTCGACCCCTTCTTTTATTGTAATATAGAAGAAGCCAACAACTTGGCGGGTCGCGTTTGAGCCAGCGGTGAACGGACCGTCCTTACCCCCACGTCCGAATTGCACAACTGCCGGACCATAGGTCCCGCCCCCTTTCGCAATAAAATTGAGCCTATGTTGAGCAACGTCAGGTGATGACATCATCTGCCGGGTAGTAATTGCTCGTGGTCCAAATATTCGGGCTGAGGGCCCTCTACCGGTGACCCATTCGCGAAATATGTCGGACGCCCACATCTTATCCTCATCGTCAACCACGTGTGAAGGAGCTGCGCCTACAGCATTTTCCTGCCGCCGCGCTGGGAGGCGCGCACCAATTGATTGTAAATAAGCTTTACTGAAAGCCCAGGGACTCCCAGCCGGAAAAGTCATGCCCTATTGCTTACCCACGAAAACTCCCTTGAGCGAGGCGAGGCTCGAGGAATTCATTACGTAATAGTTCGATCCATCCCACGAAAACACTTTTACGTAATGGATGTACTGAGATTTAGGTAACCCTACGTCGACAAACGGTTGCCATAGGCGTCATAAATCGACGCATAATCTGATTAATGGATCAAAGCCACAAACAGCAGCTTTGCCTCATAAGTGGGGTAAAGGTCTCTTTTGCCTCAAAAAGCAATCTGACCGAACCGATTACGATCACGAAATCTCGCGTCGTAGTCCGTCAAGAAACCGCCTCGCCTGTTCTTCCATTCTCCGCAGATCGGCGTCCGGCATCTCGCCCTGTAGTTCATCCCAAATCGCAAAGGCAGTTTTTAGATCGGAGTGGCGCAAGAGCGTTTGCGCTTGCTCGCGAGTCAAGGAGCCATTTGCTATGAGAGCTTCAATCAGGCCGCGCAGGACGACCGCAAAGGCCGCAAGCTGGCCTTTAATTTCCGGTTCGCTGGTAGGAAATAAATTTAGTTGGTTCGACGGATCATTCACATTAGATGAGGTTCTTGATAGCCAAGAAGGTTCTTCCCTTATTAGTGAGGTGGTACGTTATCGGCGCGCCAGCGATCCCAACGAACTGAGAGTAAAGATAGCCCCGATTCTCAAGCTCCGACAGGTAAAGGCTGACGCGTCCAGGATGCAGCCTGAGATGGTTAGTAAGATGGTCATGCTCGACATCGGAACGAGCCTGAGCCAGAAAACTGAGAGCTTTGACACCAACACTATCGGGCTGATAGGTGTCGGTTACCTGACAAGAATTCGCGTCAGTTTCAACCAAGAGTTTCCTCGCATCAGCAGGTTTCAAATAGTTTCCTTCGTCATCTTGCAGCGGGATTACATGCGGGCCTTCTGGGCAAATATAACCCTGCGGCTCGTGCGTACCCAGATTGCCCCAGTTCGCAAGGGCAATCTCTTTATGGACAGGACAAAAAGGCGTGAGGCTTCGATTCCACACGACTCCAAAACGCGGTTTAAGTTTTCGTCCGTTCGATAGATAAAGGATGTAAAAACCCAGTGCGAGATTTAGCGATAGCGTTAGCCCTAATAGCACCGCTAACAGCGGTTTGGGTAGTACCGGCAATATACGGTCGCGCAATGGAGGAACTAACGCCAAGACAAGCGTTGACAGTAGGGGTAGTAGTAGCGCAATTGCTTTCTTTGTTAGCTCTGACGCTGTTGCTTCTACTATTTTCGTTTTGACAGTCAATGGAGCTATGCCGCCTTCTCAGAGCGCCGGGGTTTATTCCAATAAGGACTCTTGCACTTCGGACAGACCCGAGGCTCAGTCTTAGTTTCGCGGGGTATCCACTCATGCTCGCAACGCTCGCACTGGTACTTATAGATAGTAATTTTAGTTTTTGCCATGCGCCGAATATATACCTTAAGTAATACACCGTCAAGGCATTATTTACTTGACTGCACTATGTACCTATAGTAATATAAACCGCTCAGTCAAGAGCGGCATAATCAGATGCCCAAAGACACTAAAAACCCTGCCGATTGCTTGAACAACCGACAGGGCACTATTGAAAACCAAACGCGATTGCTCACGCTGATTCTCCGTAAATTCATTGTGAGCCAGTCGCCAATTAAAGGCAAGGACACAATGGAACCACGCGAGATCAAGGGCCTCGAAATAGCCGCAAAAACTAAGCTGACCCGCAAGGGTAAGAGCAACATTTGGCTTGTGCCGTCGCAGAGCGGTCTGGCAGATAAATACTCTGTCGCTCTGGACTCAGATAAGCCGAGTTGCACCTGCCGGGATCACGAATTCACCAATGATCGGTGCAAGCATATCTTTGCTGTGGAGTACACCGTCCAGCGTGAGCAGACGCCGGATGGTCAGACCGTGATCACTGAGACGGTCAAGGTCACTCGAAAGACTTACTCGCAGAACTGGCCCGCGTACAACGCCGCGCAGACTACAGAAAAGTCGCATCTACAGGCTTTGCTCTATGAACTGTGCCGAGCCATTCCTGAGCCTCTACAGCAACGCGGTAGGCCGCGTCTGTCGCTCGCTGACATTATCTTTGCCAGCACGTTCAAGGTTTACTCTACTGTTTCGGGCCGACGATTTCAGAGCGATTTGCAGGAAGCAAAACGGCGCGGGTTTCTCTCAAAGATGCCGTCTTACAATTCAGTGTTTCGCTATCTGGAATCGGAAGCACTCACACCCTACCTCTACGACCTGATTGCTACTAGCGCGTTGCCGCTCAAGGGTATCGAGTCAGACTTTGCCGTTGACTCATCGGGATTCAGCACTGGGCAATTCATGCGCTGGCTGGATGTGAAGTACGGCAAGGAAGAAGATCGCCGCATGTGGATCAAGGTTCATTTAATGTGCGGCGTAAAGACCAATATCGTAACGTCAGTTGAAATCAGCGACGGCTATTCAAACGATCACGGGTTACTTCAAACCGCTTCTGGAAACGACCGCTGGCAACGGTTTCAACTTGAAAGAAGTTTCAGCCGACAAAGCCTACTTGAGCGGAGAGAACCTGCTAACGACATTGCGCCACAACGCGATCCTTTATATCCCGTTCAAGACAAATTCTAAATCGCAAACCAGCTACGGGCCGAAGTCAACGCTCTGGACTCGGATGCTGGATTTCTACAACGACAACCGCGAAGAATTCCTGACCCACTAACCACAAGCGATCCAACGTGGAAACGACTTTCCACATGATCAAGTCTAAGTTTGGTCAGAGATTTCGCAGCAAGACTATGACCGCACAGATCAACGAAGCACTCTGCAAGGTGCTCTGTCATAATCTCTGCGTAGTCATTCAGTCGGTTCATGAATTGGGAATTGACGCAGACTTTTCAACTGAGGTAGCGGCCTAATACTGGGAAGGGTGGTCTGAATGCCTTTTGATTTCAAGCTCCGCCTAAGCGTATCCTCTAGGCCAAAATCTCACAAAGGAGAATCAATCATGGGTGAATGGGCTGACCAAGCATTAAAGAATTTCCAAGACACTTCCAGTAAGGAAAGGCTGGACGAAGAACTAGAGTTAGTGCGCCATCATAAGACCGTAGCCGCCGCTGAAAAGCAGTGGGCGACACTAATCGATTTCATAAAAACCGAAACCCGCGACTTCAACCGAAAGAAGGAAAGAGAGTTTTTTGTAATCTCTGGCGTTGGCAACGAAATAGAAGTCGCTGCACCTGAACTTCGCGTCAAGATTGAATTAGATGTCAGGACACCGTCCATTCGATTTCACCTACCTAGAGCCATATCCGAACCTTAAAGAAAAAGAATCTGGCGAGTTCCGTTTTAGGCTCAAAGACGACAAGGTATTTTTAGTTGGTCGATACGACTCCGAAACGCCGCTGTCCATAGAGACCGTTGGCGGTGAACTACTCGATCCTCTGGTGAGATAACCTAAAGGGGGAATCACTTGCGCTTGAAAATATTTGCGCTGATTGCGCTTTCACTCTTAACAACGATCTCCTACGGACAGACCCGAAAGACTAAAAAGCCCACGGCTAAACCAACCGTGGCTAAGCAACAAAAACAGCAGCCCGTTTTTAAGGATGCGGGTAATGGCTTCACCGCACTGATGCGGGACACGCTGACACTAGACCACACGTTAGACGGTAGAAGTTATTGGATTTATGAGATTGCGTACAATGAGACTGCCGATCATTTGTTATTCAGTTACGTGGTTAAGTACGACCAACAAACACCCGCTGGCCGTTCCTCGTTAAATACCGCTCAATATCTTGCCAAGAACTTTGCCATCTATCCCGACCAGCTCTACTACATTCGGGCCATGCAATACATCTGTACCGTTAAGCGTACTGAGGGAACGTCCAAGTGCTTTCAACTAGCTTGGACTGACGAAGCGGGAAATGTAATAGCCAAGATTCCGAATGCAACATTCTCAGCCAAAGATAACCAACAATTTATAGACGCCCTGATCGTTGACTCTCATGTTAACCCAGAAGGAAAAGCCCTCGTTCCAAAACTCGGAGAGTCAGCAAAACAAATCTGGGATAAGGCACGGAAGCCGTAGGACTCTTGAGCAGAATCGTTTAGAAGGGGTTCCGATGCCACCAACTAAATCAATGCGTCAGTATCATGTGGGAGTTGCAGCCGAGGCCGTTCGCCGCTGGTCTATTCGCTCAAGCCGGATGCGATGTCCTGGTTCCAGTATGGCGCAAACCAACCGCTCTATGATCTGATGATCACACGCGGCCGGCCGGGCTATTCACGTTTCTGTCAAGGGAAGCCAAGATGCAGGCTTGGGGCCTGATGCAGAGCTACAAGCGTGGCCGCAGTTATCACGAGGCTTGTAGATGCTTGGGTTGCTACACACCAAAGACAAGACATCGTCTATTGCTTTGTGCAGTTCGCGGGTGTGGCGCTTGGCGAGTGTCCGCGTGTTTACCTTGCGACCGTTGCCGAAATCGCCACCCGCCACAAGGAAGCTCGCAACGGTATAGGCGACTCGATCCTTTGGGAGAATCGCTGCTTCAAGAAAGGCATCGCTCAAGGTTGCACAGACATGGTTCCTGACTCATGGCGGTTATTCGCAAGAGAGACTTAGCCAGTTCCTACCCGCAGAATAGAAATCGGTCAATATGCTTTTTGGATCAAAGTCCGGTTACATAAAAGTCCTGACACAAAACACCCCTCAACCCACTGCAAACATTGGACCGGTGTTGTCCGTTTCAGGTTCGCCGGCGTTACGTAATTCTCCTGACAAGGCGCTCACATTACTTAAATCTCCTGACGGAATGAACAGGAGGTCAGACTCGGTCGGAAAGTGACGCAGCAGCTCGGCGGTGGAAGCGTTGTTTTAGGAATACGTCGGTATTATTATCGCTCCGCTCAGTCCAGGTTACCTTTGAATTGGGTCGCCTGTCCTGTTGTGAGCTCTAAGGTGAGTCTGATTCTTTGATAACTGTGGATTGTAGCGCCTTGGTTTCTGACTTAAGGTCAAGACTTGGATCGGGTGAAAACTTTGATTCGATAATCGCCGATCTTGAGTACGGTGTCGAGCAGGAACTGGAAGAATTCGCAAAAATGCTTCTGGTACTTCTAACCGAAACTGTAGAGGAGAAAACAATGAGCAAAGCAATTGACAATGGACTTAGCACGAGCTCACAGCAGGCAAAATGTCGTTCTAATTCCTCATTGGGGTACAAAGCTCGATAGTTTTTTCAAAACTATCTCATCGGTCATATACAACCCCGTCGTCCGCGACTAGTGCTGTTCGAAATCTCTGGTCTCGAACTGGCAGCTTGAGATCGTAGGAGGCTAGGAAAATGGTTTTGATAGGTAATGATGATGGTAAGAAGATGGTCGAGCGAGAGGAAGCAGAGCAATTTCTGTATGAGTACACTCATGTCACGGGAATAGATATGGCTCTCGTGGCGGTAGGAGAGCGTAGACTTTGCTTGCGAGAGAGAGGGACAGCGATACGGTTTAGAACTCGTTAAGGTGATGCAAAATCCCGCGATTCGCCGCGCAAAAGCAATGCTAGGAGAGGACACCCACTTCTATGGCGACGACGCTGCGCAAATGATTCAAGCTGCCGTTTACGCTAAAGAGGCAAAGCGCTCAGCGGCCAATTGGACCTTTCCAGATTCTACGATTCTTGTTCTTCAGTTAGTCGGGGGCGACGGTGAGGAGTTAATGGAGCACTTGGACGAACAATTGATGGACGAAATGGCGGAGACTGGCTTCTGCGAAATCTGGATCGCTGATGAATCAACGATGGGACCATACGGCAATGTACAATTGATCGGGATTAAACCAAACGACTGGCGTGGTCTAAACCGACATAGTTCTTACGGGAAGAAAGAATACGACTACTGACGCTTAAGCTGTTGCAAATATTAGGAGCGGCCTGTGCGTTTCAGATTAAGCTCGTTAGGTAATTCTCCTGACACTGCGCACACGTTACCTAAATCTCCTGACATTGGTGTTCAGACCGAGAGTATAGTTTTCGCCCAGAACGGACTGAACACAGTCTGCGGAGATCGTCCTGTAGTGGGAATGGCGTGACGAACCAACCTACCGCGCAGATACGCGAATTGCTCTACTCCCTTTATCGCGTGGATTCGGGACGCATCCTGGCAACTCTGATCCGCTTGCTCGGTGATTTTGATCTTGCCGAGGAGGCGATGCACGAAGCCTTTGCTGCTGCGTTGAGCCTGTGGCCGACGAGTAGAGTACCCGGCAACCCGCGACCATGGTTGATTTCGACAGCCCGATTCAAAAGCCATTGATACTATGCGTCGACGGGCAAGATTTGATGCATCTCAAGACGAGCTCTGCGATATCTCGAAGCGCAATTGAGTTCCGCGGAAGATCCAATGAAGAGGACAGCCTCGAGGATGATCGGCTGCGCCTGATTTTTACGTGCTGTCATCCATCTCTGCCGCCCGAAGCGCGCGTTGCGCTCACACCTTGCGTGAGGTGTGCGGTGTCGGCACCTCGTACGGAATCGGTGTCTCACGGATCTTGCCTAACATGATGCGGATGTTTCCATCGGCAACGGGATGGTAAAACTCCAGGCCCTGTGCCAAATCGGCAGTAGAACATAGGCGGATTTTAACCAGGTCGACCGATCACTTCTGTCTGGTGTCGTACATTGTGAACCAGTTGATACTTGACCAAGAAGTCAGGTGTCCTCATGGCGGCTTTTCAAGGCAGGTTGCCCAACATAGTTACTTTCAACAAATACCAATCTCGTCGCAAAGGATTCGTCGAGATTAATTTCATAGTAGGAAGCCAAATAAAAAGCCGCCTTCAGGAAAGGAATCACAACCTCATTCTCTAGATCCACTCGTGAATCCTGAGAGTGGTCACCCTTATCGCAAAAATGTCCGAGCCTAGAAACCGCTTTTATGAGAATACTTCTTACTTTGTCCAACAGCTCGTATTCAGAGTCTATGCTCAGGTGATGCTTATTCGCGAGAAAGCGCAAAATATGGCTGTTCGGGATTACATCTCCGTCAACGAGCGGAGTCCACCAATCAATATGGTACTTAATCGAACATTCTAAGGCATAAATTACCATGTCCGGAATAACTTCAGACTTAATGATCTTAAGGTCTTCAGCAGACTTCGAATCGAAAAATGATTGAACCTTGGCAACCGCTTTTGTTAAATGGCATAGTTCGTGCTTTGCCATGTCATGGGCACTGATCTGTTCAAAGAGTTGTTGTTGAACGTAGTAATGCCGATTTAAGATTCGTAAAAGAGCGCTCTCAGCAACGGCTACTGAGGTAGGGACAGGGGGAATGCGCCTCTGATCCACTGAATGATTTTTATCTACCATTTATGATCTGAAACAGCGAGGACCTCACCTCGATCCCTTACCAATGCGAAAAGGTGATAGAAAAACATTCGCCTGCATCGCAATTCACAGACCCTCAATCAATTAGGTTCTCATTCTTGCAATAGTCAAAAATGAGGTTGTCAACCGGGGAACTTCGTTCTCTGTCTTTATAGGTAAACCACACAACCTCTTCAATCTCGGAATGGGCTGCGAGGTTACCCTTGTATGAGCCGGTGTAACACGTCATGCGAACTATTACTCCTTCCGCCTTTCCGTGTGCTTGGGCCTCGAAAACACCAAACAACTGTAGCGTCGAAGGGTCCAAGTCAATCGTCAGCTCTTCCGAGATCTCCCTAATAAGAGCGTCATGGTCAGATTCATTCTCCTTTCGCTTACCGCCAGGAATATAATACGTTTCTTTTCCTTTTGATTTCGTGCTTAATATTTTCCGGTCCTTGATTTCTACCCACGCCAGTTTGTCGATTAATTTCATTGTTTTGCCGTCCACCTGTCATTTACTAGAAGCTATATCAATTTCGGAGCGAATGCGTTCCACAGCTTTTTCCGCAGATCCAATTTCCGACGGAGGGGCCGTTATGGGTCGCCCTACTACTAAATAGTCCGCGCCAAGCGCAACTGCCTTACCGGGTTCCATGAATCTCGATTGATCGTTTTTATCAGCCCACGTTGGTCGGACTCCTGGCACTATTAGGATAAGGTTCCGTGTTGAATCGTTGTCTCGTAAAGCTTGAATTTCATGCGGGGAGCAAACGAGTCCGTCTATGCCATTTTTTGCACCCAGCTCGGCGAGCTGCAGTGATTTCTTGCCGGCAGAGTTCCCGAACACGAAGTTGCTCGTTTCGTCATTCAAAGATGTGAGGACAGTAACCGCAATCAATTTCGAAGCTCCCTTATTTGCGGCAGCTAGCCTAATAGCTGCAGCGCCTGCGCTGGCATGAATGTTGTACATCCACACCCCTTGACCGGATATCGCCTTAGAAGCTTGCCCAACCGTATTCGGAATATCATTGAACTTTGCATCGTAGAATACGTCGACGTTATGGTTGTTCATCAACGCCAGTACGTTGGTACTGCCGCATGCAGTCAAAAGCTGTAAGCCAACTTTAAACGCTCGCACCTTGTCTTTCAGTCTTGATACCAGGCCCTCAGCCTCGCCTAAGGTGAAGACATCGAGGGCAACAATAATCCTGTCCTTTGAATCCATAATCAAATCACCTTATCCCTTGGTCAACTTTTTCAACTCGTACATGTGTAATACAAAGCCTACGGTGTTCCTATGTTTAACCCAATCATAGAACTTGTGGCTAACAGATAAGAACGAAAGAACTGGAACGAAATACCCAGCCGCATTAACTATCAAATCCCCTGCCGAGCCAACCGCAAAGCCCCTAAAAGTGCCCTTCTCCACCATTCGCAACATTACTGCTTCATAGGAAGCAGCAAGAGCGTCAACGCATTGGTCAATATAGGTTTCGTCCCAGGTTATGCGGGTTGTGAATAGATCGTCCATCTGCTTTTGGTAAAATTTGGATGAGTTTTGAAATTCCAAAATCTCCTCCGGCTCCAATCTCCAGAGACCATCAATTTGGAACCGTTCAAAAACCTTTCTTGCGAATTCGGAACCCAAGTTGAATTTGTGCGCACCCATGGAGGACAGGGATGTCGGGAATTGTGAGCTTGAGGAATTGAATATTATGCTTGAGATGCCACAGTAATTCGCCAGCCCCAAATTCCATAGATCCCGTTCTAAGTCGACATTCTTGGCACCACGGTCTATAGATGTGGGGCCGAACTCAAACCGCGGGACACTATTTAATTCGCTAATTATTATATGGTGCAGCTCTTTTTGTTCTTCCGTTGTGACAACTCTCGTTATCAATGCGCTATCGGCCTCAGTGCGCTCCAGTTCCCACGTCTTAACTACCTCCGCAGCGATTAGTTCGTCTCTAACCTTTTCCAAATGCTTTCGTGTCTCATCGGGAATATTCGGAGCGAATTCCATGCTTGCCCTCAGCCACACTGTTTTGCTGTGCGTTATCGCGCTCCTGAGAACATACTCCCAGTCAGAGATTTGAAGAGTGTAATTTCCAGAGTAGAAAGACTGGTTGAGAGGTGGTTTTTCCAGGAACATCATGATTGATTGAACAGTTCTCGTGCCACGATGAGGTCTTTCTCATACAAGTGGTAACTCACCGACATCTGGGTATAGCTTCCTATGTTTACAGCCAGTCGTTCACTCGCTTTTTGCAGAAGCGCTGTCAAAGCGATCATGTCGGGAATTGCTGCCATCCAGGCGTCGCTGCTCCGCAGGACACTCGTCATATTAAGCGCACCGTCCCGTATATAAAACTGCAATAGAACGGGACACGGCGGATGCGAACTTATGGAATCCTCTCTTGGAGACCACAAACTGATAATAGCTCTTCTACTAAAGTAATCCCTTTTAAGTTCTTCGATGATCCTCTCAACTTGGTTTATCCGGTCCTCTCCGTAACCATAGATGCGTTCCCCAATTGACACGCCTACATAATCATCTTCCAAGTCTTTCACAAACTTACTGACGAAATCTGTGCTGTAGTTGTACTTCGCAGAAACCATCGGCTCTAATAGCGGATTCGAAATATGAAAGACCGCATTTGTTATTTCGAGTGTTCGCATGCCCCTCTGAGAGTCTATCTGGCTTCCATTCTGCAAGAGGTACTCAATACTCAATTCCCATCCCTCCGAAATCGTCTTTGAATAGAATTCCATAAGTAGATTCTACCGATTTTGCTCGCAGTTCGCTTCTTAACAACTCTGGGGTCAGGCCTGCTATTTTGCGATTCAATCAAATAAGAGTGCGACCGTGTCGACCTGCTTGAGAATCGCAAAATCGCAAGCCTGACCCCATTAGCCTCACTGACCCCGTTAGCCGCTTGTTTTTTGTAAGTTCCGCTCAAACAATGCAGCGGCTGTGGCGATGATGGCAGAGACCAAAATAATGAGGACACCCATCATAACTCCACCGGCAATATCATCCTTACCTTCAAGTCCTTTCCTTACGCAAATCTTTGCGCCATTGAATGCCGCTGTCCGTTAACCGGACTCGCACCCTATCTATATAGCGCCGTCCGGTTCTTGATTCCTGATGCGTCCTTACGATTGTCAGGTGGCCTTGTCCTTCATAGTCGCGCAGGAAGGAAACGGTCGCTTGAAATGCCTCTAAGTTCTGGCCTTCCTCTGGACCAAGACTAATTTCACCTTCGCCCTGCTCCGCAAGTTGATCTAACCTGTCGCTCATTGTCATTTCGTAATCACCTACCGCTTGATAAGTAAAGCTAGGATTGCAACTAAGAGCGAGAGGATGGGGATTAGCATTTGTGCCCATCCCTTCCAATACTCAAGCCTCGCGTTCCTAATTCGATGCTGGATCATGGCAACAGCGAAATCGTTCAAACCTGGCGTGACTATCTTAAGCTCAGAATTTGTCTCCGCAAGATACCAGTCACGCTCTTTCGGTGGTTCCACTCCCCACATTGCGGCCTTATAAATGAGCATTTTTATCTCGTGATGCCTGAGACGAATGGCCGCAGTTGCCCGTTCTTGGTCTACTTCCGCTGAAAGTGGCAACGATTTGAGTTTTTTATATTCGTCCTGAAGCCTTCGATTTTCAGCTTTAAGATAACTGAGAGAACTCATACACCACGCCATTCATGAGGCCAAGGAGCTTTGCTCGAAAAGTCTTACTTATACAAAAAATCGTGAACGAAATTCTATTTAGGCTTTTTGGGTTCCAACCCTTCGAGAAATTCCGGCAAGGCGTTGTTGGGAAATACTTCGATAGGCCACTTGTCAGTTCCCACAAGCGTTACATCAAGCTCTGGTCTGGGCTTCATGGCTTTACACACTTCGCGTAAGAGGCTTAGACCATCGTGTAAGTTCGTGAGATCGCAATCGAAAGTAAAAAATCCTGTGGCTGTTAGCTCGTGCTCGCCACATGAGCCATATCCCGCCTCTTTCAGTGATTTATGCAAATCTAATCGGAAGCGATCAAATTCAGTCACGTCACCCTCATTGAGGGAAAGTCTTATATTGATGTCCAGACCTATTTCACTCATTACTCGTCATTCCTCCACAGTGATAATATTGCTTGTTTTTTCGTCTCAACTGAGACATAATTTCCGGCAATTCGAGCGCGGGCGGTAATTCTGACAGCGGTTTAAAGGACAGTTTATGAATTCTACTGCTAAAGTGACAAGGGCTCCCATTGGAATTCGACACGAGTTGTCGTTGATAAAGCTGAAGCCGGAGTTCTTTGAAATGTCTCTCTCTTATGGAGAAGCTAATCGGGCCGCCTGTAGCGGATTCGATCCCCGAACGTTTCATGGAACAACCGCATGGGCTAGAACACTCCGAAGGTTAAGAGAGATTCTTACCAAACAAGGCTGGAGCACGGGTAACGCCTGGAATTTTGAGGTAGTAATCAGTCCAGATGCGACTTTTGCGATCTCGGTCGCTACGGGAGACCGTGAAACTGGAAAATACAACCCGCCCTATGAGCCTAACGTCAAAAACCCAAAAGGCGACATGTATAAACGGGCAATCAACGTAAATACATGGCTGTTTGAGGATATGGCAAATGACGCAAAGAAGAAGACGGCGCGTTTGCAGGAGGCTCAGAAACGACTTCTTTGGATCTTTCTCATGCACCGTGAAGCCGACATCGTGTATTCGGAATTATCATTACCTCGTAGGTTTGCCAACGGACATGTCGACGGCTGGAAGCATCGAATTATTCTGCCCCCATTTGAGGCTCCGCCTTTGAATGAAGGGCATGACGATTCTGACGATGACAGCGGTGCTCAAGAGTTCGATGTTGAAGTAGTGCGGCGCTCGTAAAACTCTTTCTTAATCGGGTGATCTCAAATGGAGTTTAATCCCTCGCGGCTGGCATTGGCCCGAAAGAGACTTGGTCTGTCCAAAACGAGTCTTGCGGCAGAATCTGGCATAAGCGTCAGGAGCCTTGGTTACTATGAGTCCGAGACCGGCAGTGTGGTTCCGTCGGAAGAACACCTAACCATTCTGGCGTCTATTCTGAAGCTTCCCATTGAATTCTTCTTTGGGCCAGACCTTGAAGAATTCAATTCTAATGCTGCGAGCTTTCGCTCTCTTACGACTCTTACTTCGTCGGAACGAGACTCGGCATTAGCAAATGGACGCTTCGCCATGTTGCTGAGCGATTGGATTGACAAAAAATTTCATCTACCAGTGGCGTCAATTCCGTCGTTACGTGACTTTGAGGCGGAAGGCGCGGCCCAGGCTCTTCGGGAACACTGGGGACTTGGTCAGCGGCCTATATCAAATGTTGTTCATTGTCTGGAGTCGCGCGGTGCTAGAGTGTTTTCTCTTCCGGTGGATAGCCGTGCAGTTGATGCCTTCTCATTGTGGCACGGTAAAGTCCCGTTTGTGTTCCTGAATACAAAGAAGTCAGCAGAGCACACGCGATTCGACTGCGCCCATGAGCTTGGACACTTAACTCTTCACACGCATGGTGCTCCACGGAGTTCAAGAACGCGAGAGATAGAAACTGAAGCGAATCGTTTTGCCAGTGCGTTTCTCATGCCGGAAGGCGATCTACTGGCCCACATTCCACCGCCGCGAACGATAACGATGCGGACAATTCACCGATTAAAGAAACGTTGGGGTGTGTCTGCAATCGCTCTCGTTTTCCGACTTCATAAACTCAAGGTAATAAGCGACTGGCAATATCGCTCGCTATGTGTGCAGCTGAGCGAAGACGGTTATAGAAGCGGTGAAGCGGATGGTATTAGACGTGATGGCTCGCAGATTTTCACCAAAGTTTTCTCAGCTCTCAAAGCGGAGGGCATAACCCGAGGAACGATTGCCAAAGATTTGAACCTTACACCCGCATTGATCGACTCGCTTCTTGTGGGGTTAGTAATTGCCTCTGTGCCAACATCGTCAGATGATGGTTATACGACACAATTGTCAGCAGAAGATCTGGGAGAAAGGAGGCCAAGACCAAGCCTAAAAGTTGTTAACGCCAGTGTTTTTGGTTCTGTCGAGGTCGATGCCAATAAGGACTCTCGCAGTTCGGACAACACTTAGGCTAATCCTCACCTTTAGGCGGCCATTCGTGGTTGCAACGCTCGCATCTCTAGTACTACGAAACTTTTTACCGTAGCCATGCAATGTCTTAGCAATAAAATTGCTTTTTGCGGCATCATGGGGATCGGTCTTGACGCCCAACTGGTTGCGGGTTACCGCATGAATTTCCGCCGAATAGCTAGAGCGAGAAGGGCGGCTTGCACGGGCCCGAAAATCGTCTCCATTAATACAAGCAACTTGGCGCGATTATTTGCGGGCGCAGCTTCTGGTTTCTGAAGAGCCATCACGCCGGCACTGTAGAGCAAAGCGTCGCTAGCGGAAAGTTTGATGGACCTTGCTATCGTTGCTTCAGACTTAGTCGAAAGCACGGCAGCGGGCTGTTTCGGTTGCACCACGATTCGTCAGCGGCTTTCCAGTAAATAAGTGCAAACAGTAACCAAACTCCTAATAAAACTCCGAAAGCCCGACGTACCCTTTCGCCATAACCACTGAGCAACCAATACCACCAGCTGAGTCGTAACCAATCAACCCTTCGCCACCTCATCGACCGCGCCACTTCCATCGCGAGGTATCGAAGATCAGCGGCTTGTTCGTAGCGGTTGTTTTCCTCTGCATTCACTGCCAATTGACGGTAAGCGAGTTCAAGGATAGAAACGTTGGACGGTTTTAGACCTCACAGGAGGCTTGAACTTGACCACTTCGCATCCATCATTTGTCTACGACTCCGAATTCTCCGTGGGTAGTATCCAAGATCAAATCCGCAAGGCGACGTTGCGGAAGAATCCAACGTGTTTCCGCGATTCTCATAAAATAGAACCGTCTCTCAAAATCTCTCAATGGTCGATTGCGATTCTGTGCATCCCTTCGGCGGATCCGGCTCCGCCGCACGTCTACTGCGGCAGTAATGAATATCCCGAAAACAGTTCGAGATATTTCATGAATACTGGACTGCAATTTGAGTGCGTGTACTCCCTCGACTATGATGCTCTTGTGTTGCAATAGCTCATGTTGTCGATGGCCGACGCGTTTGTTCTTGGTAAAGCTAAATATCGGCATTCGTGCACAGCGCCCGTCCAAAAGCTCAGTGATGTTCTGTGCGGCCAGGTCGCGGTCAACCGATGAAGGGTGGTCCCATTGAGACCCGCGTCCAAATTGTAATGAAAATGAAGTGTGCACGTCTTTTTCATCTACAAAATAACTGTCAAGGGGAAGAAGGAGTCCTCGCTTCTCCCTTGCCAAAATTCGTGCAAAGGTGGTTTTACCCGCGCCGGACGGACCACCTACCAAGTACACGTCAGCATAAGGCAAGGTCCGTACAATATTAATTAGAGCCATCCGGGACGTGGATATTCTCAAGAGCTAACGTCCTTGCGATTGCCAAATAACATTTGGATTATGAACTCTGGGCAGGTTTGCCCTCAACCCTTGCGATGGAGTTTGTGATACTGCGACACTAACTGTTGCACGATTCCCTTCGTGCCAGGAATCAACATAGCTTCCGGCCAAGAGGCCTCTGACAATAGATCTTGGAGAGCAACCGCACGGGTTTCCTTATGTTGTTGTTCGTTTCGATACGCGGAGTACTTATCAGAATCGACTTGGCAGAGTACCTTTATGCCAGGTATTGTTCGTCTCGGTGTTTCTATCCGGAACGGAACCATTGAAGCCTCCCTGACGACCTGTGACTCCATTCCAAACTCAGCTCGCGCGAATCGGATTGCGGCATCTTCGATCCCTTCCTCTCGCAGTAGTTGTCCGCCGCCCGTTTCCCATAATCCGGGATATAGTTCTCGATCATCTCTCCTCAACCCAAGCAGAAGTATCTTTTGCAACGGATCGTAACATACAGTACCAACATGGAACTCTAGCGTCACCAGACGCCCCTCGCGAGGGAATAGATTTGCGACCGATTTAGACATCCAAACTGGAAACGACTCCGAGACATTTCGGACTGGAACTTCCATCAATTCAAAACCTTGTCCTGACGGAGGGCACCAGTCCGGAAACGCTTGTGCCGCGATGACGACACCGGCAGGCCTCGCAATATCACACAGCCGCGCGGCACAGTTCATCGTTCCTGAGGCAAAATCGATCAACTCGCCCCCGCCGCTTAACTTGAAGTTGAGCCGGTATACCACGCCTGCATTTATTCCAAATCCCAACTGAAGCGGAACAACACACCTCATTATCCGTTGATAACGCTGAGCGAGGTGTTCGAACTCGTATTCAATTGATGGCAGAGTCTCCAGCACAAATTTATCTAAGACTATATCCAGCTTCGAGTAATCTAAACCAGTGCTCTGGACAAACATTACTCCATCGCCATTAGGTTTCAGGAATGTAAACCCGTCCACTGCAAGGGATTTCTCAAACACCGAATAGAAGTCGGCCATGAAGGGCTGTAGGTGGTGGGCTACCGCGGCCATCGAACTCCACGCCGTGAAGCCACGTAAATCCGCAAACACAACGACTGCATACTCAAGGTTGGCCATTTTTGGGATCCTCTGGGATCAGGTGCTCAATTTAGACCGCCAGAACAGCTGTGGCTAGTTGCTGATCCGGTTATCGATAGAAAAAAGGGTTAATTTGAGATCGATCGGAAAGCTACCTTCGAGTGAACACGCTGTCATAATATAACTTCCAACAACCCATGCACCTCGTGGAATAGCAGTCCGAGCCGGTAGAAAACCGACCACTTCCTAACCGCTTCCTGAGATCAGGTAAGGTCTTTGCAAAATCGACGTTAGCTGCGAACGGAGCACCGGCCATCCGATTATCCCGGTGCCAAAATTCGGAACTGCATGGGTATACTTGTCCCCATGGGGCAATGAATGCGTATTCATATGTCGCAGGGCACGTCTGCCTCGGCGCTTCTTGCTGCTTCAGATGAGCATTAAGCAATTGCAAATAGCGCGTACTGGGAAGCAAAAGAGAGCTGCTTTCGGAGATGTCGGCCAACTCGCTATCGATTCCATCGTCGACGTCTCCCCCAGAGAACGTTGTCAAGTCGACTGTTTTTCGGCTGTGGTTGTGAAGCGGGTTCAGAGAGAGATATTCTACGCCACGCTTTTCAAGAAAGTGGGCAAATTCCTTGAGATGAAGTCTATTTTGCTTGGTGATCACAACCGCCACACCAAGTGTCGTATAGGGGTCTTTCTCGCGCACCAATAGATCGATCGTCTCTAAAACCCTGTTTCCTCCGCCACGGAGGGCGTTGTTTCGTTGAGGATCGGCTAAGTCGAGAGAGACCATAATACCGCGCGGCCGGGAGTGGGCCAGACTGAGAGCCGTAACAGATTCAATGACACCATGTGTCGTAATTACCGTCATCACTCCCGCTGATTCAAACTTGTGTATTAGCCAACTTAACTGGGCGTGCAGAGTGGGTTCCCCACCCGTCAACCAAACAATCTCTGGCCGCCAGTCGTCCTGGTTCGTAAGATTTTCCGCTATGCTTTCAACCACGTCTGGAGTTGCATCTGAACGCCCGAGTGATTCCTCATTCTCGCTAGTAAAGAGATAGCAGTAACGACAACGGAGATTACAGCGGTAAGTCAACGCCCACATAACAATTGGCCGCAGAGAAGGATTTAAGTCAGTCTCTTTCAATCGCGATTTCATCGAGTGCGAGCCTCATCATTGGACTATGTGTTTTTGAAACGTACGTCTGGCTGAACAAGATTTAGCAAGCTTTCCAATTTAGCTTTGAGCTGCTTCCGAGAGCCTTCGTTAACGATAGTAAAATCAGCCATCGCGATAGGCCCGGCTTTCTCTAACTTTTCGATTTCACCGATGTCACGCCGTTCAGCCTCCTTTTGCGAGAGGGGCCGAATGCTCCGGGTCGCTAATCGCTTGTAACGAGTGCCTCTCGCTGTAACGACTGCTACAACGATAAGTTTAGTCTTAAGGCGTTTCTTCAGAAAGAGATACTCCGACCAGCTATAGAGCCCGTCGATTACGACCGGACCTCCACGCAAGGCCGCTTGGATACGAGGCCATAAATGTTTGGCATAGATCGCCATTCCACCTCGCTCTCGCAACTCTTCACGGATCTTTCTTTCGGATTTCTCATTTACTGGCATTCCTTGTCGTTCTACCTCGTCGATTGTCACCTGCCCAAACCGCACATATTCCCAACCCTTAGATCGCAGGTATTCACTGATGGCGGACTTGCCGGCACCGGACATCCCAACCACTGCAAGGGCAACGTGCGTGCTTTGGCGCTTATGCTTTTCGATCTTCAATGCATTGAATCTCGTGGCGAAAGGAATGCAGAAACTGGCGAGAAGCCTCTCCAATTGACCCTTCTCGGTTAGCTGTATTGCGCGCGAGTGAGATCAGTCCATGGACGCGGTGTCGTGGACCGTCGAGAATATAGCGCTTGACCGTCGAATCGAAGATGGAAGCAGCTTGCGCCAACCCAGGCATAATCTCAGGTTCATTGATGATCGCTAAGGCATCAACGATTATCGCCGTCAGGGAGATATCGGCGTGAGACAGCGACCCATGGAGGGCGGGGATGGAGGGCCGTCCAATCTTGGCGAGCGATAGCGCGGACCAGAGCGCTAATTTTCGGTCTGCTGATTCTAGTGAGCGTTTTAATGCAGGAACAGCCTCGGTGGCGCGAACTTCTCCCAAAGCATCAACTACGCCTATCGCAGTAGAACCGTGGGCACTGTCAAGCAGCAATAGCAGGCTCTCGATGGCCTCACTGCCGATTTGCCCAATGCTATGGGCGGCGATCAGATGTAGCGAGGATTTTCCAACCTCCACATCTGGACTCTTGAGCACGTCAATGAGCACTCCGAGATATTCTTTTGCCTCTAAATCCCCAAGGGATCGAATAGCGTACCATTTGCAGGTTGGGTCATCGATCTGCTTGTAAATCGCCTCAAAAAAAGCGGGACCAAACGATTCGGGCGTGTCAGCAGCCCTTGCCACCGCCCCCTGACGAACTTCTTGACTGGTGTGGGTTAAGATCTCCAGGGCATCTCCAATACCAGTGTTGTCACGGTGATTAGTGTTCATACGGAAAAGCGAGACTATCACAGACAATATCAGTCGGTTAAGTCGATATTGTCAACTTAACTTCATGACGAGACCACCATCAACTCAGACGATGAATTCACCTCCCGCCATCTGGTTGGTTAGCGATCTCGCTCTTATTTAAGCTACTACTTGAGCGCCAACCACCTGTTCCCAAGCAGCAAGTCTATGCTTCATCATTTCCCGTAAACGCAGGCGGTACACAGATGCCTGCCAGGTCGGAAATATGACGTGAGGATCCCGGAGACAGAGAGAAAGCGTTGGGCGTGTACTCCGGACTTAACCTCCTCATGACCTTCTCGCGTAATCTGGTCGGCTGATGAAAATTCTCGGCGATTGTTCTGAAACTTCTGCTGGCGGTGTTCCACGCTCGGCCTCACCTCATCTCTCGCGGCGCTGTATTTTTCCGCTTGTCTGTAAGATCAGCCGCGGGCCATACCGCAACACATTTAATAGCTTTCGAAAGCACCTTTTGGCCGCCTCTTATCCCTCCGAAAACTCCAGGCCCTGTGCGAAATCGGCAGTAGAAATCAACTCGACTATGACACTAAGTGCCGTAGGTTTTCGCGCAACGAACGCTCGGTATCCGCTCTAGAGATAGTCCAAATATCACTTAGCTGCTCCACAGCAATGTAAACGTCCCATGGATAGGCCGCCCGACCTTCCATCCTCGCAAAAGGCCCGTCTGTCTCAGTCAGAACTCTCTCGCGCGGCATTTGTGAAGCCAGGTTACGACCCTTTTCGCCGTTGAGCATCGCCGGGCCCACGCTGAACCAACACCCAAGCTCGACTGCCCGCGTCAGTTCTTTCGCTGATCCTGAGAACCAATGCAAAATTGCTTTGCCCGCACCAGGTGTTTTCTCAAGGTGGTCCAGTACAGCTGTCGCTGCTCTGCGGCTGTGGATCGACATCACGCGACCTCCTAATGAACGACAGAGCTCCAGGATTCGTGAGAAAACATCAACCTGATCCCTCCAATGCGCTTTGTACTCAGGGCCACCGTCAAGACCGATCTCGCCGACGTAGCGTGTTTCAGGCAACAATCGCTCAAACAGCGCTAACTCGCTTTTTCGCTCGTGAACAAGTTGCGGATGCAATCCTAGCGCCGTCTGAATCCGCTTAGAGCCTGCGGCCAAAGCCAATGTGCCGATCCAAGCCGAGGGGGTGGTTGTTATCGACAACACATACAACTCTCGCTCCTCGCACTGCTTCACTACGAGTTTCGGATCGGGATAGAGATCCAAATGACAATGAACGTCGATCACTTAACACCATACTTTAGATGGAGCGCCTCGATCTCTGCGAGTCCCCGCTCAACGACCGCTCTCAACGGTTGGATGTCTCCTAGAGCTGATGAACTAAGTGTCGTTCCTAGCCAGTCATCGAGGCCCTCCGATCTTACTTCTGCGATCGCCATGGCGGCGGAGCGCACATCATCAGATCCAGCATGCTCATTATCGTCTCTTCCAATATCTTGATAGACGTACTCGGTCGTATCCGCAATGTTCCAAGCAAGAAAGGCACCTCGCCGGACCTGGCATGGTACACATCGTCCACAGTGCCTATAACCATATCTTTGGTAGCGACCACAACTAGTGGACGAAGCTGCTTCAGCGGTTAGGAAAGCTTGGTCACCACACGCACTTAGCATTTCACCTTTGGTCATATATTGGTACGGGTTTTCGACCTTCACGTGCATTCCAGCAGCTTCAATAAGTTGTTGGATAAGTCCGAGGAAAGTAGGGTGTGTTGTGCGAGTGGTTAGGCTGCCTAACCGAGCTCCTGTAAGTGGAGGGTTGATCGATATGAAGCCGTTCTCGCAGACATATAGGGTCACCGGATTGCCTTCCTGATATGTTTTTAGTGCGGTCGCGACAAGAACTCCATAAGCAAGAAATGTTAGAGAGCGAGCACGTTGAGTTGGCGGCTTCTCTGGACTTGGCGCTTGGGCATTGTGGTTGAGTTGTAGGTGTCTAAGCCCGCCGCCCACGCGTTGCGCAAACTGCTCTTGCTTTTGCGCATCACCTCGAACCGTTTGACTCACAGCGAATGGTCTCTTCCCAGATACTACTAAATCGATTGCACCTACAAGGCTATCCAACCCTCCCGACAATAGAACCACGCAGTCTTCAGCGAATGACATCTCCCCACGCGGCGCGTTCGGTACCATACCGCCCTCTATGAATCGCACGCGCCAGCGATCAGTAGTGAGAAAATCAAGGGCAGCTTCAACGAGCTTCGATTGAGTGTTCCAAAAAGCGGAGTCAGTAACGGCAACATCCAGCTCAAACTCCCGAGTCCAACCATCTGGGCTTCGGTCGCGATGAACTGCGAAATCGGCCGTGACTACGGAGAGCGCCAGCGACAACAAATCCCACGCTCGTGCAGCCGGTAATAGCTTCTTTCGCCGGATCTCATGTATTAACGCTTCGCCGGCGCTGCCGTCTTCCGCGCGTTCAGGCTGGCCATAAAGCACAACACGTAGGGCACTTGGATCTGCCGGGACACTACAGTCTTTCGGTGCGCATATCAGTCTCATTCGGAGTAACCCTCGAATACCTCAAACGTCTCCTTCAACGCCTCTCTAACTAATGCTCCAACTCGACCAGCCGTGATCACCCTACCAGCGTCGCGAAGCCTCCTAAATGAAGCGGCTACGGTTTCTTTCACATAATCCCGTACCTGCTTCAGTCGCGAAAGGGCAGTAGTAGCGCTCGGCGCCTTCTCACGAATTGTCTTTCCGACGTCAAGATCGAAGCGTCGATACACATCAATTGCGACGTACCGCTCGATTGCGAACGCACGCTGTTCATCGCTGAGGTTAAGCAAGTCGGCCTCAGGAAAACGAGTCAACAGTTCTGAGAGCGCATCCCTAATCGCTGCACGTCCTGCCTCAGCATCTTGTGTCCCGTCGATCGGTCGGACCGCTTCAACGACGGCGTTCACGACATCTCGGACGGACCGCCCAGCTAGAAGCGCCGGATCGAGGGGGCTTCCAGCTGCTACCGGTGCACCAGACGCAATTCCGGACAGGGCTCCATACAAAGCACCCGCAGTGGACGCGGTTCCTCCGGAACGTCGTACCGCTGTACCTGACCCACCATATCCCGTGCGTACGTAGTGTCCGAGACCTCGTCGCAGGCTGGCGACATCCCCCGTGCGCGCGAAATTTCCAAGACTACCGCGAGTTGAACCGAACCTTCGGGCCGGAGCGATTGGTATTGGAGCGATGGGTGTCTGAGGTCTTTTCCCTTGGTCTGGAGGTTGACCGTCAGCCGGCGGTGGACCGTCTGCAGGTGCGTCGCCGTCCGTTGGACTAGGAACCCAGGGAGGCACCATTGGTACGCCTGAAGGAGGGCCTCCGCTAGACTGCGACGTTCCCATTTTCCCTCCTGCGTTTAATGGCTGTCTTGACGGTCCGTGATACGGACGCTCGTTCCCAAGCATCCAACACACCATCAGCCCATGATTGATCGCCGATTTTCGGCACGATGTTGGGTTGAATCTGGGGCGCTGGTCGCTCACGCAGAAACGCCGCTAAGCGCGCCCCCTGTGGAGGATCCGCTTCTGACACGACAAGGCAAGCTTCAAGGATCGGTGGCACACCCCATTCTTGCTCTTGACGCGCGCGATCAAGAAGCCGATCCATTATCACGGTGATCTCCGTCCGCGGAACAAGCGCGAGTCTGTCTTTGAGACCCGCGGCCATCTCTGGATGCTGAAGCAGAGCAGTGAGCAATTCAGCGGCCTCCGAGGAAAGCCGATCCTCTGGAGTAATTAATGGCGCGTGTTCACGGCTAACGTAGAGAACTCCACGCAAGTCTAAGTCGGCGAGTCTCGGAGGGAGAGTGAGCCATTCCTGAACGAAGGGGTTATCCCAAGGTGGTTTTAGAGCGGATGAATTGCCAGCGTTTGCGGCCTCTTCGAATTCGCCCAAGAAGAGAGGTTTACCCTCCTCGTTTCCACTCACAGCCTTGATCAATTCGGCATAAGCCGCAGGATCTCCTAGCCGCTCGAAAAGCAGCATCTTGGCAAGAACTTTTTCGTCCACGCCGACACCCTGGGCGTTCGATATCGCCATTCGAATAGCGAGCGCATTTAGAAAGCGTTTGATTAAGCGAGGGTTGCCGGCTATGCCGGAGGCACTTGTCATCAACGGTGCAAGCCTGTCGGCAGCGTCGAAGTTTCCAATCAGATCAGCAGGGAAGCTCTCATGCAACGTCTGAACAAAAGCGCGATCGACACGCTTGCCCTGCCAGGTTTGCCTGAGCTGAGCGCAAACACCAGCACGGATTTTCTCCTTCACTTCGTCGCTGAGATCGCTGTTGTCGACAAACAACAGCATCATGTACGCTCGCACTTCCTGCGTGCCCAGTGGTGGCACCCTAATCGGCACTTGTATCAGTTTATCGAAGTAGTTCGTTACGAGAAGATCATCATCTACACCTTCGAAATGCCGTCGCACCGCGTGCTTGATCATTTCGTTGTCAGCAGCGATTACAAACGCCGTATTGCGGAGGAAAAGAAAAAGTCGAATCGCTTCGAGAGTAGAAATCGTTGTAGGCGGCAGGCAGCGATCCAAGTCGTCGATTAGTACAACGAGGGTTACACCGAGTTCATCTAGGGTTTCTTCGAACGTTTCTCGTAGAGCTTGAATTTCCTTCGGCGGCGAGGTTTCTTCCTTCGGATTCAGTAAGCCAGTGGCCGCCGTGGCTGCCTCGCCTACCTTCGACTGAGCCTCTCCAATGAGTTTGTCATCCACTCCACCATCAATCGCCTTTTTCCCTAGTCCCCAAAGCTCGCCGATAAGGCCGACCGGTGGCAATCCCATCGAAAGCGCAAAGGCGGACCCCGCCGCCAACTTAGCTACGCGCAGCCAGTTAACTCGTTTCACCAGCGCCTTGGCTTTATCAACTGCCTTGCCACGCTTCTTCGCCTCTTCCTCGAGTACGGAAGCGATCACGTCCATTAGTGCCGCACGTGCGTCGTCATAACCTTGGTACAACCAAGCGTTGAATTCGACAAAAACAAACTCCCGTTCACCTTCAGCTCTTTGCCTGCGTGCCAACGATTCACGCGTAAGCTTGATCATTGAGGACTTGCCGATTCCCCAAGCGCCTGACACACCTATCGAGATGGGACGACCGCGCGCTTGCACGATAATCTCAGCCACTGTGTCAGCGATTCCCGTAAAGTTTACGAAGTCTCGGGTGGTTTCGTTATCAGGCCACATGGTTTGTCTAGGTTCGGCTTCTACTGCTGTAACGATGCCGCTCTATTCGTGTGACTGGTGAATAAGCAGCAAGCGCTCCGCGATTATCCCCATCGACTCAACGGCCATCTTTGCTTCTGCGTCAGTCACTGTAGCCAGCCATGGCCGACCGTGGCCGCTACCTTGTTTGTTTCTCAGTTGGTTAATTCCGCAGGCAAGTTCGTACATCGCTCGTTCGATGCGCTTATTGGGGGATTCCCCAGGTTGAACGGTCTCCTGTGGAGTTGCCAAACCCAAATCGATAAAGACCCTGCCGAGCAACGTAGGAAAGTTCGAGGTAGTTGAATAGTCCCCGTATCTCTGCTCGAGAATGTGCGCGGCTACAGCTTCCAATAGATCTTTTCCTGTCCCAGCAAGGAGTGCCGCATCCTGCACGCCGCGTTTAGCTCTTCGAACATAAGCCATTAATGCGTCCGTGAGAGCGATCCCGGCGAGGTTCTCCAGAATTTTAGGGCGCAAATGGCCATCTACAGATAATTCAAACCCCTCCTCGCTCAGGGCAGAAGCAAGATTCGTGATGGCCTCACTCCCCACGTAATTCGTTGAAGTCTCACGAAATCCACCATGCCCTCGGACAAGCGAGACCAACGAGCTCACAAGATCCCCTCCCGCTTCGTTGTCATTTTCAAGAGCCCAATTGAGAGTGGCTTTCACTCGCTTGGCTTTTCCTACCGTCTGCCCATGGCTAATTGGATCGCCAACGGCTAGACCTGCGCGCTTGATGTGAAACTCAAGATCGGAATGACTCGGATCCCTGCGAGCACATTGGGCATCGTCAACTAGTTGCGATGCGGCGACAATAATTGCGTCAGTCAACGGCGCTGTCGTCTTTCTCATTTCAACTGCAACCATAAATTTACCTCATCTGTCGCCATTATTTAGTCCAGGCCAGAGATCGTAGTGAGGACGACGCCTTGGATCTGGAACTCCTTTGTCAGAATGATCGGACGGTGACGATTCGAACTCGACCGAGGTTTCAGAACGACCGTATTCTGCGATCGATGGAATTCCTTTAAAGTTGCTTCGTCATCGATCAAAGCCACGACGACCTTTCCGCTATCGGCGGTCGACTGTTGCCTCACTAACACTAAGTCTCCGTTGGCAATCCCTGCTTGGTCCATCGAGTCGCCTTTGGCTCTTAACAAAAAATATCGATGTCCGGGTTTAGCCAGCTCGGTCGAGACGGCAATCATTGTTTCGATATTCTCATCCGCAAGCAGCGGCATGCCGCAGGCGGCAGTACCGACAAGCGGAACCAGAACCGTACGAGCGGAGCTATTGGTTTCCGACAATTCCCTGAGCAGTCGTAAACGGCCATCGTCCTTGCGCTCAATACAACCAGCCCTAATTAACTTTTCAACAATTAACGCCGCCGAGCGCGGTGAGCCGTACCCAAGATCCTTCTGGATATCTCTGATCGATGGAGATTTAGAATGTATTAGAGAGTTACGGATGAAGCGAAGAGCCTGAGTTTCATTGGGAGAAAGCTGGTGTTTTTGCATCGCATACTAAGTGTATGCCTGCGTATACATCTGGTCAAGTAACCTAAGATCGCGGAAATCCAGTCATACGTGACAAACCAATAGTGTTTGGCGAGTCGTAAATTGGGGGCTAGTGTAAAACCAAACCAATTCACTCAATTCGATCGACCGATCCTAGTCGGCGGCTGTTCGATACATCTTTTTCCCACCCTCAGTATGCATAAACCACCAAGTATAAACCCCCAGTGGCCAGCATAAAGGCAACGTCAACACCGCCGAAGCTAGAGCTAGTTTCCTGCCTAAAGCCCGTCTTCTATGCAGGGTGAGAGCCGTCGACAAGAACAACACGAACAAGAAAATGACAATACAGAAAATTGCTGCTGAAAGGGGAAGTTGTTCGGGTCGTCTCATGTTCTTGGCAATGATCCATGGAGAGGCGACCAGGGGTATGGCGAACACAGCAGAGAGCAGCGAGTAGAGGAGCACGAGCGTCTTGTTGTGATCTACCGGCGTCATTCGGTCAAGCCTCTTCGATCTCGGCTTACAGTCAGACGTTAGGCTCAGAATGGGCCTTCGCGCCCAGTATATCCTGTTTTGGGATAATCCTAAAAGAGGTTTAGGAGTTTCATCAGGGAATCGACTCCAGGTGAAACTTTGACCAAATCCGTCCATACGAAGAACTATGCGCGTTTCTTACAATTGTTGGTTCAAGTGCGCAAGAACGCCGGCATCACTCAGGAAGAAGTTGCTGCACGGTTAGGCCGTCATCAGTCGTTCGTGTCAAAGTATGAGAACGGAGAGAGAAGGGTGGACCTGATTGAATTTCTGGATATTGCAGAGGCGATAGGTTTCGAACCCGTTAGCTTCATGCGAAAGATTCAGAAGTCTCGATGAGACTTCTTGACTCTTAAACCAAGCCTCGCGCTTGAGCTCAATACTTCCCTGAGACCAAAGCTCAATCCAAAGTCATCCTTGTCCGCACCACGCCTTTTGCTATAGACTCCTACAGTGCGCTGACCATCAGCGCATCGGGCGCAAGTCGCGGCGTATTAGCGACCTGATTCGAGATCGAGACATAGGCGAAGGCTTTCTGCAATCAATCCTTAGAGGATGCGAGCCCTAGCGATTAGAGGAAATGATTTTTGAGTGAAGTGAACTAGCAGCTACAAACCCGCAGCTTTCTAAGACTCGCTTCCAAGACCAACTATTCTTTCAATAGGGAATGGTGTGTCTTGGAGGCGGGTCTTTTTCTTTTGTGATGAAAAATAGAACAATTAACATTGCTGTCTCCAGGATAAGGGACTCGCGACCTCGTGCTAGCAACCACATTCGGGGCCCCTAAAAACTAAAAGGGTCGGCGATCGCCAAATCGCCAACCCATTAAGCTTTAGAAACTCTGCGGCGCTGACCCGAAAAGTTGCAGCCGCCAAACCAAATTTACGTGCGCCCTATGAGGCGCGAACCGTCACTAGTGTATAAAAAAGCGGACGGTTGCGCAAGCCTCAATTCTGGCGCCCATCAAGTTGGAGAGATCCAGATGTTTGAGGCAATCATCGACGATAAACGGTTTTTCAAGCGGCTTCGGTCGGGCAATGCAAAAGCCTTTGAGCTACTTTGGAAGGAAGGGGCTAAAAATGTAATTCCCTTTCTCCGCTCGGGCGAATTCGACCACGCTGAAGATCTGTGGCAAGACTGTTGGCTCCACCTCGCCTCGACAAGGTGTTCTGAGTACAAGCCCACAGCGTGCCAATTCTCAGCCTGGCTGCTAAGTGTAGCCAAAAATCGCGCGCGTGATCGGGAGCGTAAGAAGCGCCGCTGGAAGACAGTACCCATCGAAGTGATTGAAAACACTTTGATGTTCTCGATCGCGAGCGCTTTCGATGATGAAAATAAGAGCGGCTATCAAGAAAATGCAGAACTGCTTGAACAGACTTTGGAAACGCTTAAACAGAGCGATCGCGAGCTGCTCTGGCTAAGATTTGACCTAGGTCTTAAGTCACCTGCAATAGCAGAGACGCTCGGAGCGACAAGCGTCGCTATTCGCCAACGTCTCTCTCGAATACTCCGCCGACTCAAGAAAGAGATAGAAAGCCAAAAAGATGAGTTACGAAGACCACATAAACAACCTGCTGGAGCAGATTCGTCGTGAGCGTCAAAGTGAAGCTACCCATGCCGCAGAGATCGCACCAGTATTTGAGAGTCCAAGTGAATTACTTTTCTTTCTTCGAAACCGACCGATTACAAGCTACGTTGAAGTCACGACGCTTCCCTCGTTTCTCCGCCGATTCAGAAGTGATTTGGGCGTTATGATTGACGACGTCGCGAACGCCCTGGGATTAGAGCCTCAGAACCTCGAAAACCTGGAATCAATTGATTGTCTTCCATGGAAAATATCAGCTCGATCAATAGCAACCATTCTCAGCGCCTATCGGATTCACATAAGTGCCCTCAAGTTTCTCACCCAAAATTCTTACCAAATCGCTCGCGTCTCCGGAAGAATTTCCGATCCGAAATATGCCGAACAGGTCATTTCAACCTGGCTCTCGGACGTTGTCTCAACCCTCAAGGTCACTGGTGAACAATCGCTCCTAAGTTAGATCGTAAGCTCAACACTTCCCGCCACTTAGGAGTAGTCCGAGCCTTCCCGTCTGTACTTCACCTGTCACACTTTCAGTCTTTTTCCGTTTATTTAGTGGAGGGGTTTTCTTTTTAGAAACCTCGACTAGAAATTCATGACTCTCTTGCCCTACCTCAAAAATCCCATCGTAACCGTCAGGGAGATGTCGAATGAGAGTCAAAGCAAACGATCAGGTGCTGTGCCCATACAGCCCTGTGTGGACCCTTCCCGCCAGTAGGTTTGGCAATAACCGCTGGATCTTCTATAGCATCAAGCTAGGCCGTCTTGTTACATCCTACTCAGATCTCGAACATGACAACTGTGTTCGCGTTGAGGCGGATCCGAGTGTAGTCCGTTACTGCGAACAGCCTCTCCGTGTTCGCGTAAAAACTCCTTCCGGCTTCGTAACAACTATGTTCGACATGTGGCTGATGTATGACTCAGGCAGAGAAGAGTTTCGTGAGGTCAAATATCTCGCCCAACTCAAAGAATTTAAGGTCCAACGACAAATCGCAGCTCAACGTTTGTGGTGCGAACGGGAGTCAAAGCCCCACGAGGTATTTGACGAAACTCGAATTCGCCAAGACCCGCTCTCGTTGAATAACTGGAAATTCATTCTCCGCTGCCTGGCTTTATATCATCGTCATGACTTCACCAACATCCGCGCGAAAATCCTACAACTTCTAACTTCCGGATCAATGTCGCTTGGTGATCTCCAAAGAGCTATCACCGCGCAAGTTCATCATGTGCGAACTGCCGTTTTCACATTGCTGCATGACGGCCAGATTACTGCGCCATTGGACCGTTACGCTATTACAAGCGCACTGCAGGTAACACTAAGTTGAGCATCACCAACCTCCGCTTCGATCGCGACTGCCTGGACCCCGAGTTAAGGGATCTCGGGACGTGGCCGTCTGTTAACACAGGCCAATGGAGTAAGGTGGATTGCGATCGTTTTGTCCGATTACAGGCTGCAATTCGTGCATATCTTTCGGGTGAGCGAGTTAAGAACATTTCGAAAAAGTTCCGCGTATCGCGTCAGGAGCTAAGCCGCTTGCTGAAGCGATGCCTTAGCCAGCATCCGGATGGTCAAATTTATGGCTGGCGCGGAATTATTAAACACGCTCGTCAGAAAAGCTACGTCAGAACAAAACCCGTGAAATCGCATTCCCGCAACAAAAGGAGCGGGGATGCCGGCGCCTTTTTTCAGCTCCTTGATAGGTATCCCCACATCGCTGAAGGAATTCAAAAACTCTTTTATAAGCAACAAGGCGACCGAGAGATCGAAGAACCGCGTATCCCGTTAATGGCAATTTTTAAGTGGTTTCTAAGTGCCTGCCGACTTGCGGGTCTGACCGCATCGGACTATCCGTTCTGCACCGTATCATCAGGACGAACTGCGTTGTGGCGATATCTCAAACACCTGATTGATGTAGACCCCCAGAAAGCCATAAGCGCGCGGGGCAGCAAACACGCCGCAAGAAGATGGCGCAAGACCGGGCACGGACCTTCCAGCATCAAAGCGACGCGACCATATCAACGAGTCGAATTCGATGGCCACCGCTTTGACATGTCATGCATGATCCTAATCCGACACACCCATGGGGGATTTGTTCAACGCCTACTTCACCGCTTGTGGTTACTTGTCATCGTCGACGTTTATACCAGGGCAATTCTTGGCTACCACATCTCACTCAATTTCGAATATGACAGTACCGATGTGCTGCTTTGCGTAAAGAATGCAGTAACGCCTTGGAAGCCGCGAATTCTCACAATCCCTGGCCTTGAATACGCAAAAGGGGCGGGATTGCCATCCGGCGTCATCCCTGAGCTTGAGTGGGTTACGTTTGAAGATTTCTGTTATGACAACGCGAAGGCCAACTTGGCGGCTCGCGTGCTCAACAAGATCACATCAGTTATCGGTTGCGCCGTTAATCCAGGTCCGGTGGAATCTCCGGAGCGTCGTGGAATCATTGAGCGTTTATTTGAAACGCTTGAGGAAGCGACCGGGCACCGCGTGCCCTCGACGACGGGTAGCCATCCACAAGATCCCAGACGGACTAATCCAGACGCCGCCGCGGAGAAATTCGAGATCACTCTCGATCACTTATACGAACTCATGGACCTCGTGATCGCCAGATACAACGCCACACCCCATTCCGGGATTGGGTACAAAGCGCCCTTAGAGCTTATGGCGCAATTTGCCGCTGATGAAGACAGCTTAATGAACAAGATACCAGAGGATCAGCGAGATAAACTCGGCCTTTTGAACGTCGAATTCAAACGCACAGTGAGGGGTAACATTAAGGAGGGACGAAGGCCATACATCAATTGCGAAGGAGCCCGATATAGAAATGAAATCTTAGCCCGCAGTCCCGAGCTGATAGGTCAGCGTCTCACGCTGGTAATGGATCCCGAAGACCCGCGTTCGGTTACCGCATTTTTCCCTGACGGCGCGGAGTTGGGTGATCTTACTGCCAACAGTTTTTGGGGCGTCACACCTCATACGCTTGAGATGCGAAAGGCTATTCTAAGTTTGATCAACCAGAGATTACTGTACCTTACTGAAAACCAAGATCCAATTCCCGTGTACCTCGCTTACCTCGCAACCGGACAAAAAAGTAAGTCAAGATCAAGAGCTCTCGCTAAAGCTCATCTACATAACACGGTGAACAAAACTTCGACTGATTCAACGGCACGCCCGGCGGATGAAAAAGCACCTGCGGGTGAACAAGAGACAGAGAAGCGCAATCGCGAACTTGGGCGCACGTTTACATTCTGAACCGCTATGGCTACGCGCACAAAAACATCACTGCGTCCAAAGGTAGAAGCTGGTGCGCATCCGATAGAGACTACTCACTATTTACTTTCGACACCATCGATAGCGATTTTTCTTACAACGTTGTGCCAATGGATCAGCAACCGAGCTACAGGTGGTATGGTGTATGGGCCACCTCGTTTTGGGAAAACGTGGGCGATCAAATACCTCACTCTGGTGTTAGCGGAGAAGTTCGGAGCCAATTTACCGATCCTCACCATGTCCAGCCTCAACTACACGAACCCTCGTGAAGGAGTCTTCTTCGAAGACTTTCTTCGCGCCGCCGGCCACTCGCTTTGGAGAAGTGGAACCGCTGCTGCAAAGCGACACCGCTTAAACGAATTCTTGGTGGAGAAGATCGAACGCAGCGGGCAGGACCGGCTTATCTTGTTTGTTGATGAGGCGCAAAGGCTTCATGAACAACATTACAACTGGCTAATCGACGTTCACAACGAGATGGACCGCCATGGTCTAGTGCTGATTGTCATACTGGTCGGGCAGCAGCAATTGCTTCATCAATTCTCAGCGTTTCAAAAGACGTCAAAAACTCAAATCATCGGACGATTCATGGTCCACCGACTTAAGTTCCAGGCGATTACCAGCGAAAAAGATCTGCGAGCATGTCTGGTAAACTATGACGTCAACTCAGAATACCCTCCTGACAGCGGGTTTTCCTTTACACGATATTACTTTCCCGCGGCATTTGAATCCGACTTGAGACTGGAGCGTTCTGCATCCATTGCATGGCAAGCATTCCGTGAAGTGAGAGAGGAATTACTACTGCCAATCACTCGTGAGATTCCGATGCAGTATTTCTGCAGAACAGTCGAATACGTATTAACGCGCTTTGGAACCTTAGACCACTTGCCGACAGAACTAACCCTGGCCCAATGGAAGGACGCAGTCCGAAAATCCGGATACGCGGACGCTGAACGCTACGTAGTCGAGTGTGAAACAGTATGAGCGCAGATCATGACAGCCTCTGCTGGCGTCCGGATTGGCTCATACCCTCTGAGTCACTCTGGTCCTTGCTAAAAAAGTTCAGCTACTTGAATGCGGCAACTTATCCAGATATTTGGAACCTCGTTCGGAGACCAGTATCTGAAGAAGGGCACAGAAATAGACGCAGCGTTCGGCGTGATTTGAATAGTTTTGCACAGGTTGACGAGGAAAAACTAAAGCATTTTCTCCACATAGATCCGATCGCGCTCGGCCAATCAACGGCTCTCGCCTACATTCGTCCTGACGAAATAGGAACACTCACCAGTAATCAACTTAGATACTGCGTTCCTTGCATCAGGGCCGGCTTCCACACCGCGATTCACCAGTTCCTTTTTGTTTCCCATTGTCCTGTGCACTTGAGTCCGCTCGTTACCCGCTGTACTGCGTGCGGAGTCATGTCTCCACGGTACACTTTAACGTCCATTAGACAACGGCCCTATAAGCGTTGTGACCAGTGTTTTAGCTCGTTCACCGACAATTTCATCCGACAATTAAATGGGCGCCCGCAGGAGAGCAGGGAACTATTCGACTTCACACGTTGGCTAGAGGAACGCCTTTCGGCAAATTGGATCGAAAACTACATGTTGATCGGCTCATTCTTCCGCAGCCCTTCGAAGTGTCGGAACAAGAAGTTACTGCGCATGCGACGGTACTGGTCCTATCCGCTCCCATTTAATTCAGAATCAACTGTTCCTCGACTGCCCAATCGCGAGAATCATCATAGCCTGTTGACGACAACTGACGCTCTGTCAGTCGAACCTATCCTCGACGAGTATGGGCAACTCGCACCGGATTTCGAAAATGAATTACAGACTAATTTCAGAGCCATAAGTAGGAATTTGGTACGACGCGTCCTTCGAAAACACAAGCGATGTATTCGCCGAATGCAGGAGCATATCTGTTGGGTCGCACCAGGTAGTTACTGGCGCGGTCGCACGTGCGTCGCCGCAAACGCGTTCCTGCTCTGGCTGATGAGGTGCCAGAACATCAATGACCCAACTCGACTATTTCACCGGAAAACAAGACTGAGAATTCTCCCGGTCGACACCGTTGTCGAGACGAACAAAAGTCTGACGCGATCTGCGGTTCGACGAATTCTTGCATTGAACTGGTCATCGCTGTTCTACGAGGCATTACTTGTAGCGTACGGGCTCAACCGGAAAGGCTTGTATTCACTATGTCCCGCTCTAGTCGAGGGCGTCCGTAGGCCTTACTGGCTCGTCGAGTGGCCTACAGCTGAAAGCCAAATTCTCCACTGGTGGATGCATAACCGTTTCACCGCCCGAATAGTTTCTGATAAGACACTATGCCCCGGACCAGGCTGGGCCACGACAGGCAATCGTTGGAGGACGAAGCAATGCACCTGTTTAACGTGAACAAAGGAACGCGTCCGTCCAAGCATTAGTTACAGCGGGAGCCGCCAAGTGGTGGAATTATCTTCAGGTTGAGGAAAACCATGCGCACAAGTGATTCGAAACATAGAGATATCAACACTGCGTCAAAACAGATGGAGCTATTCGGTTCGCCGGTTGGCCCTGAACTTCCCAACCATACATCCAAGACAGGATTGACCGGGTCAAACCCACTAATGCTCAATCTCAACGAGGAAATTTCACTTCTGGCGCGTTCAAATCATTCGGTGTTAATAACTGGCGAATCCGGAACTGGCAAGACGACAGTCGCACAGATTATTCACCAACGTAGCCTGCGGGCGAGTGCGTGCCTGGTCGACATTAACTGCGCGGCGCTGCCGGACACTCTTATTGAAAGCGAGTTGTTCGGCTACGAGAAGGGCGCTTTCACGGGCGCTATGATTCGTAAGAAAGGTCTCTTTGAAGTCGCGGAGAAGGGAACCCTGTTTCTTGACGAAATCGGGGAACTCAAACTTGAACTCCAAGCCAAACTTCTCAAGGCAATCGATCAACAGAACATCCGACGGCTCGGAGGCACAAAAGAGATTCATTGTAATGTACGCATCATCGCAGCCTCGTCCCGCAACCTTCAACGAATGGTAAGAATGGGTACCTTCCGTGAAGACCTCTATTATCGTGTTGCCGTGTTCCAGCTTGACATCCCTCCCTTACGCGCACGACAGGACGACATCCGGGAACTCGTCGGGAGGCAGCTCGCGTCCGAGCGGGCCAATGCGGAATTCTCCGAACCGTTGCACATAGATGAACGCGCCCTCAGCGAACTCTCTTCCTATCACTGGCCCGGAAATATCCGCCAGTTGCAAAACGTTCTCGCGCGACTCGCTTATTACACCAACGGTCAGACGATTAGCGCCTCGCATGTTCGCGCCGAGTTAAGTCGCTTCAAAGACCTTGATGCGAACACGATTATTCTCCCCGATTCGTGTAGCACTCTTTTGCAGGGTGAAGGACTTGAGGATTTCTCTTATCGGGTCCGCGGCAACGTGATCGAGTCGGTAAAGAATTGTATGAATGGGAACATAACCCATGCAGCCCGACGCTTAAAAGTTAATCGATCATCACTTCACGAGATAATTCGAAAATTAAGCACGAGAAATCAAAAGTTAGCAGCAACAGACAACCTGCTCATCTTTGAACGCGAAGGCGATAAGTCATGCACACGGGCGACATCGGATCGATGATTGGGCGAGGACTTCTATTTCGACACGATACGCAAAAAGAAGGGCTCACCTCGACGGGGCTATACCGAAATCGAGTTTACCCAGATCCATTCTCCGACGGTTTTACAACACGACGAGGCGTCTTTGTTGTTTTCGCTTTTGATCGCTTAGCCGTTATCTGCTTGCCTCGCTTTTTATAGAACGGAATCCCGTATAGCTCTTCCTCAAGCTTCTTCCATCCCTTAAATCCTGTCAGTGACCTATTCGACGCGAACTGGAGCTGTTCAGTTTTGATGGCCAGACCTGCATAGCTCAACGTCGTCTTGGTCTCATATTTTAGTCTCACCAGGTCCGATGCGGTACATTGACCTCGTAGTATGCCTCGCGCTTCTAGACAACTAATGAGGTCCGCATCTGGAAAGAGAAATTCCGACGCGAAGATTTCTGCGCCACGCTCGATAAGGATGTTCTCATTCGACTGATCGCAGTAGGAGATTTGTAGGTCCCGATCTTTAAGAAAATGCTTCAGTTCATGAGCCATGGTGAACACCATCGGATCCGGTGGAAGCCCCTTGGCAAGCATAACTGTCGGTCCGAGATCATCATAAAAGAATGCACCACGCAGGTTGCGGAGCTTGTAAGGCCAAAGATCGACCCCAATGCCGTACTTCGCATAGATTCGCCGAAGATCTCTGCGTAAGACCTTGGGTGACGTCAGCCCGTTTTGGGCTCGCACTTCTCGTGCAAGTCTCTTGAGATCTTCGTAATAGACGTTGACGTTCACTTGGTTTCTTTTTTCCGGCCAGGGCGCGGCCGACTTTTCCCCTGATAGATAGTTCGAGCTCGACGAAACTCGGCGTATTTGTTCAATTCTTCTAGATCCAACGGGTGTAGCTGTCTTGCCGTCCGCAGTAAGGCGGCAAGGGAGTCATTGTCTGATGTCGCTGTTTCCGGAGGCAAAAACTGCATTATCGACACCCCAAAAAACCGCGCCAGACGTTCAAGATCCTCTAAACTTGGCCGATAGGTCCCCGTTTCCCATCGGGAAATCGTATTAGCTGCCACGTCGAGTTCTGACGCCAAAGTCTCTTGAGAGAGGCCTTCGCCGCTGTTGTAATTCTCGCGAAACTCTCTTATTTGCCTCGCCACGTGCTCAAGTAAATCCATTGAAGTTTTAGGCACCTTCCTGTTTCAGGATTGCATTCTACCTTTTGTGTTGACAAAGAACGTTGGTCGCGGGTATTGTACGCTATTAGGATTAGATTTCAACATTATTGTGTTTGTCAGCTTAGATAGTCGCAAGCGCGACACTGGGCAACTATTGATCACTTAGCACGGAGTAAAAGGAAATGCCGAGACAAGGATATCAGCACGTCGTGCCGCATGACGAGGGTTGGGCTGTTGTGGGCGAGGGAAACTCGCGAGCTACGTCAGTTCACGATACGCAGCGGGAAGCCATTGATGCCGGGCGAGAAATTGCACGGAATCAGGGTGGGGAACTCTTAATTCATGGCCGAAATGGCCAGATTCGCGAACGTGATAGTTCGGGCAATCGCGATCCATTTCCGCCTCGCGGTTAATCGTCGCCTAAAGGTAACGTTTCGATATTTTAACGTGTAACGCGTTAGCCAAAAATGCCAGCGTAACTGTGGGTCCAAATTCGGGGACTCACAAGTCGTTGAACCGTTTTGGATCTGGCTCTATACTTACTTCGTACTTTGCGGTCGAATACGTAGGGCGTTGACGTCTAACACGGACGGGCCGCAGCGCGAGGTACAGTAGTTCAAGTCGTATCCCGCCTACCATCCCGCAAAATACAAACACTTTCGAGCAAACTCTGCTCACTCGTGTCACTACACCTTGGGCAGTTTGATATTGTTGCGAGGAGGAGTCATGCCGCTTAACGATACTGAGCTTCGTTATTATGATTCGAACGTATTGCGTCTCCCAACGGATAAGCGTTCGGAATATCACCAACAGGTTGATCGTCTGATAGACCATCTCAGAAAGAAGATCAAAGAACACACATCATTCAAAATCGTGAAAGTAATTAAGGCAGGATCTTTCGCAAAGTATACGATTCTTCGCAAGACGTACGAGGATCCAATAGACGTTGATGTCGTTTTCTACCTCGAAGGTGAAGATGTAGATGCGGAGACTTATGAAGGTTTGAGTCAGCAGATTTACGACTTCTTGATTGCTGCCTATCCTTCAAAAACCGTCGAACAATTTACAATTCAGAAGCGAGCAGCAACAGTCGTATTTACTGGTAGCGGCCTAACCGTAGACGTTGTCCCCGTAATCGCGAAGACAGACCAGCCGGGCTATGGGTGGCAATTTAGCATTGACGGTTCTAAAACCCTTACGTGCGCCCCCGGTCAGATCAAATTCATTAAGGACCGAAAGGATATTGATGGCGACTTTCGGACGCTCGTTCGCTTAGGCAAGAAATGGCGTAATCGCCATGCCGACGAGATCAAAGCCCTCAAATCCTTCACGGTCGAGTTGATTATGGCTTACCTCCTTGATCGCGACGGAAAGGGCAAAAAACTCGAACAGCGCTTGATGGCGTTTTTTCTTTACATCGCACAATCTGAACTTAAAGAGGTAATAGCATTTTCTGAAAACACCGGCACACTTGGAACTTTTGCGGACCCCGTCGTGATCATCGATCCAGTCAACAACCACAACAATGTCGCAGCTCGGATTGTAGAATCAGAACGCCAGGCTATTGTAAAAAAAGCTTCTGAGACATGGGAAACGGCTCATTTTGCGTCAGCAGAAAATGATAGCGAAGTCTGGAAGGAAATCTTTGGACCACGATTCAAGGTGGAGGATTGAATAATGTCGAGTAGTGCGACCCAAACCGCGAGTGAAACTTACAGCGTTGCTGACATCGAAAACGTAGTCCGTCGATTTACGACTGACTTGCGAATGATCGCCGAAAGTTCGGGCGCTTTAACTCGATCAGACGCCGAAGATTACGGCGAGGATATTGAATACCTAGCAAAGAAAAAGTTACTCGAATTTGTCGATATTACGTTGTTAGTAAATGGAGAAGAAGAAAAGGCCGTGAGATACATTGTCGATACATCGGGAGGTCTCACGACAAGTCGACCAGGTGGAGTGCTTTGGCCGAGAAAGTCAGGAAGTCGCCTCAGCATTGTCGTCCGATCAACACAATCCTTTTGGCTAATGCCTAACGTAATGAACGCCCTCAATATTTCTTGGGCACCCACAAATAAGGATCTCAGTCACTCTACGCTCAAATCGAGTCAAGGCAGATCGTTCGTGAGCAACGGCTTCGCGTTCGACCGAAGGGACTACAGCAAGTGAATCAAGATACACAAAAACCATCAGTATTCGCTCGAAAAATTGTTTTGCCGGACGAGTCGATAACAAAGAGAAGTCGCACATTGCTTGGCTTCGATGAGCGTTACGCTAAGGTACAGGATCGCCTGCGCCTGCTGTTACGCTTATCGGAATTGCCAAAGTGGAGTAAGAGCCATCATCAAAATGTAATACCGATCTGCGAACTCATCAATGAGCATTACCCACTGGTTGTTTTTCATGGAGACGTAGGAACGGGTAAGACGGTCACAGCGGAAGGCATTGCTAACAACCTCGTTGCAGAAGCCGGCAACACGGCCGACGAGTCTATTCTTTTTAAGTTAAGCACGCGCGTTCGTGGCAGCGGAAAAGTTGGTGAAATGGGGACTCTTCTGAACGATGCCTTTAGCGAGGTAGTACGCTCCGCTGGAAAGAACCGACGAGCTATGTTGATCATCGATGAAGGCGATTCGCTTGCGGCGAAACGAACGCAAGAACATAGTCACCATGAAGACAAAGTGGCGGTGAATACTTTGATCCAACACATTGATGAGCTCCGATCATATAACGGTCGAATACTCGTTTTTCTTTGTACGAATCGTTTGGGCGCACTCGATGCCGCGCTCATGAGACGGGCCGCGATCGTCGAATGCTTCAAACGGCCTACAGAGGATGAACGCCGGCAACTGTTTGAAAGAGATCTCGCCGGGCTATCGTTTGATGATGAAGCATTCACGGCCTTGGTTAAGGCAACGCAGTCAAAGAATGGCACAGCGCGTTCTTGGACTTTCTCTGACATGCGCACACGTTTGTATCCGGCTGCTCTAGCCAAAGCTTTCCCCAACCGACCGCTAGTCCTGCGCGATTTTCTCGAGGCGGCTACAGATATCGAACCATCGCCGACAATGGAAGACGAGTGAGGGGCGTTGATCTTAGGCTCGGGTTCTCGAAGACACTGAGCCTGGGGCTCTGGAAGGCGATTTCCCGAGCCAAGCATCAATTAACAGATTGAGTTTAAGAACGAAAATGAACTTACGCGGCCGTCGAATTCATATCGTAGGGAGCGCTGATCCTGAATCTGATGAAAAGAAGCTCTCATACGTCCATGCGGTGATATCTGAACTCACTCTAGCCTTGGCGTCTGCAGGCTCCACATTCGTAATACCCTTCGGAAAAGAACCTCTGCTAAAAGAGCGTACTGACGGCCCCTCGATTATTTTTGATTGGACGGTAGCCGAAGCTGCCAATCGCGCACTCAAAGATCGACAGGCGCAACCTAGCGGGCCTAACGGTAGGCTCATTGCAACACTCGCGACAAGTAAGACTGATACCCAAATTCCAGCAAGGCTCCGCCCGATTTATGATGATCTCCGAGAAAATGCGGCGGTGAGTCTTGAGTTTCTCGATCCAGGCTGGAGCGCTGGTGCGGTTCGCCGGGCGCGGCTCGCACAATTGGGCGATATCATGATAGGTGTTAGTGGGGGCCAAGGCGTTGAACAACTCGCGATCGAGTATTCCTCTAAAGGAAAACCAGTAATTCCACTTGATGTCCAAGTCGGAGCCTCACTGCGAGATGGATCGGGTGGCGCGTCTCGTCTATTTGATAGAGCGCTTGCGCAACCTAACGATTTCTTCAGAGTTGCGGACGGTGAATCTCCTTCAGATTTGCTTGAACGTACGCGCACTCGAAACGGGGAGAGACCGATAGGAGAAGTCGTTGCCGCGATAATAGAGCTGTTGCATGCGTTAACGCCTCCTCGGGTTTTCTATGTTCGGCTACTAAACGATAGTTTCCCTGAATTTGCATCGGTCGAAAGTTTCTTCCGAAACACGGTTGATGTTCTCGTTAGGGAATTAGGTTACGAACCCATTCAAATGGGTATTGGCAGGAACGAATTCGCTTGGATGAATCAAGCGATTTTTGACTCACTCCATCATAGTTCGGTCGTCCTGGTCGATCTTACTGCGCTTCGTCCGAATTGCTTTATGGAGCTCGGCTACGCACTAGGAAACCAGCAAAGAGTCATTGTAGCGGCTCGTGACGACACCAAGATTTCGTTCGACGCGTTCGCCCTTGAAGCATTTCAATGGAAGATCGCAGAGGATAATGGCGCTAGAATTGATCGCTTTCGCACGCACTGGGAAAGGAATATCAACATGCCCACTCTTGTCCGGCCTAAGGAGGCGAAATGAAGCCTGAGCGGTACTTCTCGGTGGATATCGAGTCTGCGGGTCCAATACCCGGCAAATATGCGATGCTCTCGCTTGGCGCTTGCGTCGTGGGAAGCCCAGAGGAGAAGTTCTACGTTGAACTGAAGCCTACGTCGAAAGAATTCATACCCGATGCTCTAAAGGTGTCTGGGTTCGACCTTGATCTCCTGGAGCAAGAAGGCGAGCCACCGACTACAGCCATGAGGGCGTTCAGAAGATGGGTAGAAACGGCAGCTGCAGGCCACAAGCCCGTGTTTGTTGGGTTCAACGCATGTTTCGATTGGCAATTTGTAAATTGGTATCTCGAGACATTCGCTGAAGGCAATCCGTTTGGCTTTGCGGGAATCGACATCAAGTCATACTTTATGGGGTTCAGCGATTGCCGTTGGTCGGAAACGACATCTAGTAAACTTCCACTCGAATTTCAGCCGGACACACCTCAGACGCACAACGCGCTTGAAGATGCGCAAGCCCAAGCGTCAATCTTCGAAAAGCTGCTCAGAGCACGAAAACCCACTTAATAAGCGGCTGCTAACATCTCGCACCTAGGTCGCATTGCGTAATTCCACTGACAACGCGACCAATCCTTGCTGTCATGACTTTTAGGTAATAACTGTCAGGACTTTTACGTAACCGGACTTAAATCACTCCATAATCCGACTTATGAGGCAAAGCCACAAACAGCATAATATGTATTATCAGACGCAGCGATAATAGGCGCAACTCGGGTTGGCTAGATGGTTTTCCCTGTCTGCTGATGAGACCTTCCCTCTAATTCGAGCTCCATCCAGCAGAAATTGTTGAACTCTATTCACTAGCGAAGTATAGTTACCGCGCTACTTATTCCGGCTGAATTCTCACGAGTCTATTTCTTACACTCGCATAATCCAGTCGTGCTGGTTTGTCCACGATCTCACAGGTAGTCGATGATTAAAGCGTCGTTAATCGCTAGCTTAACGGGACCTCCTTCAGGAGATGGCGCCGAACTGAGGGCGCTGCCGAAGTGTGTAGACTGGCTCGAGGTGCGCGGCGATTTAGTTGCCGACATTTCCCCAGATTGGTTACGGGACCGGTTCAAGGGGCAGCTGGCCTTCGCATTACGAAGTCAGGATGAAGGCGGGGCCTACTCGGATTCCCTGGATGGACGGCGTCGTAGGCTCTTGAGGGCTGCGCAGGGATACGACCGCGTTGAGCTCGAGGTGGGCCGCGATTTGTCTAGTTCCCTTTTAAGAGCCATTCCTGCCACTGCCCGGTCCATTTCGTGGCACGGGCCAGTCTCCCAGACCTCTGATCTCGAATCGCGTTTGGCGCAAATGTTTTCCGTGCCGGCCGGCCTCTACAAGCTTCAGCTGATGGCCAGTACCATGGCCGACGAGTTCTTGCCTCTAACGATTCTGAAATCGCTCGGCCGCCATGACACAGTCGCGTTTGCGGACGGTCCTATGGGATTTTGGACGCGCCTTGCGGCTCTCCAGTTAGGTGCCCCCGCAATTTACGGCCTGGTCAAAAGTAATCCTCAGACTCCACAGGAGCCGGCGATCGGAAGTCTTATTGAAGACTATGGCCTTCCCGCTGTCTCGCCAATCAGACAATTGAACGCGATCATAGGCAGTCCGATTTTCCACTCGCTGTCGCCGCGGCTGCACAATGCGTCTTACCGCTCAACCCATTACCCTGCTCTGTTTATACCGCTTCAGGTTAAGGACTTCGAGGAGTTTTGGCGCGAGGCCGTCACGTCCAGAGTTCTCGGCTCACTTGGTTTCGCGTTGCAGGGAATGACGGTGGCCTCGCCGCACAAAGAAGCCGCGCTGCTCAAGGCTGGGGCCGTGAGTGTAATGGCCCAGCGGGCAGAGTCGGCGAACATTCTGGTCAGAAGCAACGGCTCGTGGAAGGCCGACACAACCGATCCTCACGTCGTTTTTATGGCCCACCAAAAACGGAACATTCAACTGCGCCATAAGCGAGCGGCAGTTATCGGTTGTGGCGGCGCGGGCCGCGCAATTGCCGCTGCTTTGGCTCAATCCGGAGCGGGAGTGACGCTGGTAAATCGCGGTGCGGAACGAGGCGAGCACGCGTCTGCCCTGTTGCGCTTGCCATATCTTCCCTTACCGGAATTTAATGCGGATGGTTACGACATAGTCGTGAATGCAACCCCAGTGGGCCGCGACACCGATGAAACTCCGTTCAATATCGAGGGACTAGCCGAGCAGGCGCTGGTTATCGATTTGGTTTACCGATCAAGGCCCACATCATTGGTAGACAAAACGGTAGCGCGCGCACATCAGGTGATCGACGGCCGCGACGTTCTATTAACCCAGGTGCTGCAGCAGTTTCGCATGATGACCGGCCGAGAGATGTCTCCCGAGCTGGCACTTGAAGCTCTTGGCCGTCAGGCAACAGAAATCTGCAGCGCAGCTGAGGTTCCTTTGATGGTTGCGCAGTGACGAAGACTCAACGGAAGACTGGTTGAAAAACTTAATACGATGGTAACAGTTCACTTCAATAACAACGTCTACCACCAGCTTGAACTAGGCGACAAACAACAGGAGCTGATCCAACGGGTGAGTGTGCTTGCCCGGGAGAAGTTTGCCGCGCGCGCAGCTGAATATGACCGCACGGCAACCTTCCCGGCTGAAGATTTTGAAGACCTGTTCCAGGCCGGACTGATCGCGCCCTCAGTTCCCACAGAATACGGTGGGCTCGGCCTTGGTCCATACACCGGCGACGTCTTCACGCTTTGGATGATGACAAAAGAAATCGCGAAGGCTGATCTTTCGCTGGCCCGTTGCTGGGAAGGACACGCAAATTCCCTCGTGTTGCTTCATGGCATGGCTGATGACGATCAAAGAGCGCGCTGGTTCAAGGGCGTGGTCGACCGCGGTGAAAAGTGGGTGGCATGGAGCGGCGAGCCGCAAGCGCCAAAGCCCGGAGAGACGAGTCGCTTTGGCACCACGGTCGAGCGAGTGGACGGCGGATATGTGGTGAATGGGAACAAAGTGTTTTCGACGAGCGCGGGTGGCGCTCAGTGGGCCATCCTGCTGGTGAACACTGCTGGTCCAGGCGGTGTGCGCCACGCTGAGTCGGCTTCTCTGGAAACGCAGCTCATGATGGCTTGTGATCTGTCTGATCCTAATGTCGAGATCGACGGTTCCTGGTGGGATCCAATTGGCATGCGGGCCACAGTCAGCTACCTCGTTAACTTCCGTCGCACGTTTATTCCGGATTCAAACCTCATTGGGTATCCGGGCCAATACATAAAGGAAGGCTGGCAGACCTGCTTCATCCCGCACTATGCCGCCACATTTTTGGGAGCTGCCGAAGCGGCTTACGAATACGCGTTTGAATACGTCACCACGCAAAAGAAAGTCGACGATCCATACGTGCAACACCACATCGCGCAGATGTCGGTAAACGTTGAGACCGCGCATTTGTGGTTACGCCATGTGGCCCGGCTCTGGGAAACCGGCAGATATTTGGATGCCCAAATAGCCGGTAGCCGTGCGCGCCACGTGGTGGAACATCTGGCCGAGGAATCAGTCAAGCACTGCATTCGGGCTTGCGGCGCCCGGTCGCTTAATCGTCCCAGCATCCTGGAACGCATCTATCGTGATCTTTCGTTTTATGTCCGGCATGACAACGATGACCATATCCTCGCAATGATTGGCAAATCACTTTTGGGGCTGACTCACGATCCGTCTTTTTACAAACCGTAGCGCCGAAGATGGTAAAGCACACATACATACGTGTCCGACGGGAGCTGCCGGTGAAAAGAATTTGCTTCTCAATTCTCTTTTTGGTTGCGCTGCTGCTCTCCTGCGCTAACCGTTCTCAATATCGCGCGGTATCTGTCTTGTATGCTGGTTCGCTCGCAACGATTATGGAAAATGGGTTAGGACCGGCCTTCTCCAAGGCGACCGGAGTTGAATACCACGGTGAGGCGCAGGGGTCGTTGGGTGCCGCCCGAATGATTCGCGATCGCCTCAGGAGCCCCGACATCTTCATTAGCGCGGATCCTGCAGTCAATCGCAACGTGTTGATGGGGAGCGAAAACGGAGACATGGTTACATGGTTCCTCACCCTGGCGTCCTCACAACTCGTGCTTGCCTACAATCCCGAAAGCAAATTCGCCGCAAAATTCCAGGAAGCTTCTGCGGGCACGATCGCGTGGTATGAAGTCCTCAAGACGCCGGGCTTGCGGTTTGGACGAGGTGACCCGAGGACCGATCCCAAGGGGTACCGAACCCTTTTCCTTTTTGACCTGGCTGCCAAGCACTACCAGCAACCCGAGCTCGCGGGTTTGCTGGGTGATCCGATAAATCCGGATCAGGTGTTTCCAGAAATCGTGCTGCTGGCTCGCGTGCAATCGGGACAATTTGACGCCGGGATTTTCTACCGGCATGAGGTGGTCGCTCATAAGTTGCCGTACGTTAGCTTTCCGCCTGAAATCAACCTGGGCGACCCCAAGTTTGCGTCCTTCTACGCGCAAGCCTCGTTTACCACTCCTACCGGTGAGCGGGTCAACGGCGCTCCGATTCTGTTCACCATAACGATTCCGAAGTTGGCGAGTAATCAAGCCGGCGCTAAGGACTTCGTGCGATTTTTGCTGTCGTCAGACAAACTGTTGGAGGAATTTGGACTGGGAGCTGTAGAACATCTGGTCGGTGGAGACGTCACGCAGGTGCCGACGGAGCTAGATAGTTATAGCTCGGGAAAATACGAGCCATGACGCGATCGCTGAAACCCACATTCTTCATCTTTGGCTTGCTGGGAGGCCTGCTCCTGTTGGGCCTCCTGCTGCCGATCCTTAACTTGCTGATCTACGCTGACTGGTCGAGCTGGATGGCTGCTTTGCGTGAGCCCGGCGCGGGTAAAGCCTTGCGCACATCTGCCATGACCTCTGCGATGTCGGTGGTGATAATGACTTTCCTGGGCGTGCCACTCGGGTACTTGCTCGCCCGCGGCCGACTTCCCTTCCAGCGGTTCTGGATGGGCCTCGTCTTTTTGCCTATGGTCGTGCCGGGTCTCGCCGGAGGAATTCTGTTATTGCTGACGTTTGGACCTAACGGAATGATTGGTAAGCCACTCGATTCGTGGGACGTCGCGCTGACCAACAATCTGGTGGGAATTGTTCTGGCGCAGCTGTTTGTGTCGGCTCCTTTTGTGATCGTATCCGCGTATGCGGGCTTTTCCGGCGTCGATGCCAAACTCGAAATGGCTGCGGCGACCCTGGGCGATTCGCGATGGGATATTTTTCGCCGAATCTCACTACCGCTCGCGTGGCCCGGCATCGCGGCGGGCATCACGCTGGCCTGGATTCGAGCCCTTGGCGAATTCGGTGCAACGTTGATCGTGGCCTACAATCCGCACACTCTGCCGGTCTATTTATGGGTAAAGTTCGAATCAAATGGGTTGACTGGCGCCTTGCCTGTGGCGTTGGTTTTGGTTCTGTTGGCCGCTGCCGCAGTGGCCGTTTCAATGTTTCTCAATCACCTCACCGGTTACGGTGAGGGCGTCGGTGTCCGTGATTACATACCCGGAAGGCAAACATGAGTTCACCAAAGCGAACGTTGGGGGTTCGTAACTGGGAACCTCCCTCACAATCCGTCTCCGCTGCTCGAGGGCCGCTTGAGGTTCGCCTGAGCAGGCACCACGGCGGGACTTCATCGTCTAAATTTCTCGTCGAGGTGGAGTTTCAAGTAACGTCAGGAGTGACCGTAATTGTGGGCCATTCCGGCGCCGGCAAGACGACAATTCTCCGTTGTATCGCGGGCCTTTGCGATCCCCAGGAAGGCCGGATTGCCATCGGCGAGCGGCTGCTGTTTGATTCGACGCAAAGAGTCAAAGTTGAGTCAGCTCGACGCTGCGTGGGTTTTGTATTTCAGGATCTGGCGCTCTTTCCACACCTCTCTGTTCAGGATAATGTCGCCTATGGTCTGCGCCGTTTGGACGATGTCGAGCGCCAACGCCGAATGCGCGAAGTGCTGGAGGCGTTTCAGATAGCGCATCTTTGTAAGCGATTTCCCCGGGAGATTTCAGGAGGCGAACAGCAGCGAGTTGCCCTCGCGCGCTCCCTGGTCACCGAGCCTGCAGTTTTGCTCCTCGACGAGCCCCTGTCCTCACTAGACCCGCGCACCAAGGCCAGCATCATCGAGGACTTGCGCCGGTGGAATGACGCGCGACGGATTCCGATCCTCTATGTCACCCACGATTATGAGGAAGTACTGGCCCTGGGAGATCGCGTCATTGCCCTGGACCAGGGACGGATAGAGGCAGAGGGGGTTCCACGGGAATTGATACCGGCGCTTCGTCGCGAGCAACTGGCGGCACCGTCGAATTTTGAGAACCTCTTCGACGCTACGGTGGTTGCACACTCTGATCACGAACATACGATGATGTGCCAAATAACCGGAACGTCGATCCAGATCGAAACGCCGATGGCCGCGGTTCGGCTGGATTCGGAGGTACGCATCGGGATACGTGCGGACGAGATTCTCGTCGCGTCGTCGCAGCCGGAGATTGTCGGTGAATGTAATGTGATTCGCGGGAAGGTGAAAGTGCTTGAACGTATTGGCGCGAATGTGGAAGCGCGTGTCGAGGGCGGTGGCGAGTTTCGCGTTCGCTTAAGCGCACGCTCAGTCGAGGCGTCCAAATTAGCTGTAACTTCAGAAGTTTGGATGATGATTCGGGCACATGCTTGCCACCTGGTGAGTCCGGCGCTATCCCGGACGTTGCGCCGCGTGTTCGTTTTTGTATGCAGTGGAAACACAAGCCGCTCTCCAATGGCCCAGGCGATTTGCAATGATGCGATCGCCAAACGGTTGGGCGTGCCTTTAGAAGCACTCGAGAGTTTCGGTATCAAGGCAGTCAGCGCCGGCTTGAATGCACGTCCAGGTGAGCCGTTAACGGCTGAAGCGGACCAGGCCTTGTCGGCCATTGGGCTGGCAACCATCGAGCACCGCTCGGCAAATCTAACCCATGGTTTGGCCCAGAGAGCCGAGGTTATTTTCTGCATGACCGGGGAACAACAGAGAGCGTTAACGGTAATGTTTCCCGAGGCCGCGTCGAAGATCCACTGCTTACAGGCGCCCGGTGATATCGATGATCCAAATGGAAAAGGAATGGGCGCCTATCTTGACTGCGCTCGCCGACTTCAGGACTTGATTCGAATGAGACTTGATCAGCTGATCCCGCCGATTGATCCTCTGGTCCGAAACACTTGACGCGACGATCACTACCGACCCAGTTGCCGAAAAGCACCGCCAAAGCAAAGAACGCCCCCAGTCGGTCTGCCACAAAATCCGCCGCCGGAAAAAAATGGCCCACCAAATCGGCGTGGAGATTATTTGCACAAACACGGACAGCGATTAGGCAGCGAAGGCTTGGAGTCGAGCCGCGCAAGACGGGTGAGCGGGGTCTGCTCGCCTCACAGGCATTGAAGGTCCTGGGTCACGATTCACTCGCGGAGTTTGCCGCAGTCACCGTCCCGGGAAAAGTGATCTGGTGTAACTTCGAGCTGGCGAAGCAATTGGGTTTTTCAGTGCCGCGGTCAAATCAGCCAACACCAAAGTTTTACGATCAACTCGTGGCACTACTTTCGTTAAGATCGGCGGCGCATGAGAGCGACGTATCAGGTCACGCCCCGATTTCCATGTATGCGGACAGATATGGCGGTGACGGTCTTGGCCCCGGCCTCGGCGCCGGACGAGCCGGGTTCCTCGCCAAAGGCAATCTGTACGTGAAGGGAGTGGGATTCACGCCGCTTTTCAGACACAACAATCCAAATGATTTTGTTCACTCGCACGGCGGCGTTCATTTTGAAGACTGTTTAACGGAGGCAGTATTTGGAGAGGTGAACGAGAATCTTTTTACACAAGGGTCGAGTCGAATTCTCGCGATCATAGACCAGGGTAGATATGTCACCGAACCATCTGGTCGTGAGCGGCATATCGCCGTGGCCGTTCGTGCGGGCTCTCAACTTCGACCGGGCCATTTACTGCACAGGCCGGGTCGACCCAGCCAACCACTACTGGTTAAATTTGTGGCCATGACCAGGGCGACGGGTCAGTTAGTAGTCCGCACAAATGAGTTGACTGGCGACGAAATTCCGGATGTCGCCGCCACCATGCTGCAGATAATCGATGATCACGCCCGAACCGGTGCAGATGGAATTCGATGGCGGATGATACACGGAGCGATTAGCGCCTCGAACATTGAGATGAGTGGAGCAATGCTCGACCTACCAACGCAGTCATCTCAACCGCGAACGGCCCCCGTTTGGACACTGGACTATGCTCATTCTTTTTTTGGTGAGGAGCACAAGGAACGCGCGTTTCAGTTGCTTCCTGTGTACCAAAAGCTCCTGCGACGCACGCCTTCAGCAGTCCGCCTCCAGTTCAATATGAAGTGGCTCAATATTCCGCATGAGATGGACCGAGCTTACCGTGAGCACCTCAAGACAAGATTGCTTGGCGCGACGGGATTGAAAAAGGAAGTCGCCGAGCAGCTAGGGCTCGAACATCCGGAGTTAACCGAACGCTTCGTTGAGGTCATCGTGAACATGTCTCGCCTGCGGAATCCGGGTTCGGTGTCTGTGTCCAGGGCCCTGGTTGAAACCGTATCCGTGCTGGATGTTTTTCACCTTTTGGCTCGCTTCCCTGCTCGCTATTTTGGGAATACTGCCGGCAATCATACGCGCGCCATACTTGCCTTTCTTAAGCCGGTCTATCGTGGTAATCGATTGCATGTGGCGAAAAAGAAGGCCACCGTTGCGGCTTTCGTAAAAGAGTTTGCCGGCCTTTACCGAGAGCTGATGACCGCGGCAGTTGACTATGCAAAGAACCACTACGGCAGTGTGCCGAGAATGCAGAGGTCGATCATCGCCAGGGCAGCTTTTGAGAATAAGCCACTGGACTCACTTTACTATTGCAGCCTCTACGAGCAAATGAACGAGGCTATCGCCGGCTACAAAACTACCGGCGATGCCGAGATTATCAGCAAGGCGATCGATCGGGCCATTGTGACGTCCCTTCGCTCTGTCGACGCTCTATTGGTCCAGGGCGATGCTCAGCGCCTGGGCGAGTGTGGAGTTGAGTTGCAGAAGCGAACGATCGCGGGCGTGGATTATTCCGTGCGAGCCTGGAACGACAAGAAGCAAACCCGCAAACTTCACATTGGGTTGCAGGTGACTAAGCGTGGCAAGTATTTCCTGGTGCCGACTCCTGGTTTAAAGCCTCTCACCCGAAGAGAGATCAAAGCAGTGCGCTGCCGGTATACGACCGACGGTTGGAGGAGTTCATCCGTGGTAAGCGGCCGGTTAGTTGGTAACGAACGGAAGGGGCTGAGTCTGGAATTCGAGATTCTCACTAGCCCTCCGCTTGTTGGTAGGCTTGAGGGATATTGCTATTCGGGGAAGCGTGCGTCGCCCCCTTCATCTGCGCGGCGTCAAGGTTTCGGTGGTTATGTCTTCGCAATTCCGGACCGACAGGAACTTCTGGCGGCTTTCTTGTCTCAGTAACGGACTCACAGACGATGAATGTCAACGATTTCTTCCCTGACAAGGTCTGCATCAACCTGGATCGGAGGTCTGATCGTTGGGAACGGATGCGTGCCAGATTCGCCGAGCATAACATTGAGGATGTAGTCAGATTCCCGGCGCTGGACGGCAAGAGCCTCGATATTCCTGAAACCTGGAGCGACTTCCCCGGTGCGTACGGTTGCTTGCGCAGCCACCTAAAGGTCGTTGAGCAGGCTCGTGCTGAGGCGAAGAGTAGCGTTCTCATTTTTGAAGACGATGCAGTGCTGGCGCCGGAGTTTAACGCCAGATTTGCTGAGTACATCAATCAGGTGCCGGACGATTGGGACATGATTCTCTTCGGCGGAATTCACGGAGAGCCGCCCTCCAGGATATCGCCAAATGTCACCCGGGTGAGTCATTCGCTTTCTACATATACCTACGCATTGAATCACACTATTTATGATGGCTTTATCGACATCAATCGCCGCGCATTGACTCTCCTGGACCAAAACACACGGAGCTTGCAAAAGACGTTCAATTGCTACTGCTTCATGCCGCACCTCGCGTGGGTGGAGGAAGACTTTTCTGATGTAAGAGAAGAAAGGAGCAACCTGTGGTGGCTCAGCCAGTCGCTGGTTTTATTTGGAAAGGAAGTCGACGAAATTCTGGAGAAAACGGCGGCCGTTATTTTTCATCGCGGTAACAATGAAGCGGCGCGTAGAAACCTGAAATTCATCGTTGAATATTTTGCCGCGAAATTACCTACTGTTTCCCTGCTCGTGGTTGAACAAGGCGAAAAGCCGAGTTTGGACCACAGTGAACTTCCAGTGGATTGTCAGCAGGAATTTCTCGACGCTTCCGGCGGTTGTCAAAGAAGCGCTGCGTTCAGCCTCGGCTTTTCGCATTTTGAGCTTAGCAGAGAGTTTTTCATCTTTCTTGATAGCGATATCTTTCTGACCCGCGAAGACATCCGCGGCAATCTTCTAAAGTGTCGTGAGTTTGACTTCGCCAGCTCATTCTCCGAAGTCTGCGATCTGAATGAGGACCATACGAATAGAATTCTTAATAACGACTTGCGCTGGGACTACCAGGGAAACCATGACGTTCGTCGGCAGAGCGGCATTTGCGAGTCAGCTTGTGTTTTTACCAGCACAGGCCTGCGACTGATTGGAGGATGGGCAGACAACGATGGCGAACTTGCCGAAGTTACAGCGGAGCGCGTGCGGCGTTCGCTTAAGATTTACGACTCACCCAATCCGGCTAGGCGTCTATATTCTTGAACAGAAAACCTCGGCGGTTAGCGGCGTTTTAGGTTTGCATTCATCATGCGCGTTCTTCTTACTTCAAAGCACAGATACCCGGCTTTTAGTCAGTTCGGCGCCGGGCGTAGTCCGCGGAAATTCCCATCCGGTTCTGCTTTCTTTATTCACGACCTGTTGGCGAAGGGCCTGGCCGAACTGGGACATGAAGTCTTTTACCTGTTACCGGAAGGAGCGGACACTTCCCTGCCGGTTGGAGTCACGTTGGTTTCTGAAGCACGGCAGGAGGTGGACATAATTCACACCATCACTTTCCGCGACGAGGGCCTAAGCCCTGAGTTGCAGGCGCTGAGCAAGCCATGGGTGACAACGTGTCATTTAGATCTGAACGCGCGTGGACTCGAGCGAAGCCCACCCATGGCCAATTGGATATTCGTGTCTAGAACCTTGGCTGAACTCCATGGCCGCAGCAGATATGTTTTGAATGGAATAGATCCGTCAGACTACATCTATTCAGAAGTGAAAGAGCCTTACTTTCTTTTCATGTCTACTGTGGATTGGGGGACGCAGAAAGGGTTGGACGTGGTGCTTTCGTTATCCAGGCAGCTCGGTTTTAAGCTGGTTGTAGCCGGGACCGGCAAAGACTATGAGAGCATTAATCGCGTCGCAGCGATGTGCCATGAGTTTAATGCCGAATACGTCGGCGACGTTAAAGGAACGGAAAAGGCGAAGTTGCTGGCTGGTGCAAAGGCTTTTTTGTTTCCGACGAAGGTCGCCGAAGCCTTCGGGTTGGGAATGGTTGAGGCTTTGATGTCGGGCACTCCAGTTATCTGTAGTGACCGGGGAGCCTGTCCCGAGATCATCTCGGCCGACGTGGGATTTGTCTGCAGGGACGAAACCGAATTTGTAGCTGCAATTCGTAAAGTCGGTGAGATTTCGGCGCGGGGCTGTCGTGAGAAAGCCATGCGAGACTATCACTACTTGAGAATGGCATCCGATTATGTGATCGAATATGAGAAAGAGATCTCCGCCAATGGGAGCAAGCAACGACAAGTTCGGTCCGGCACACCTTGATACGAACCGTGTCATTCAGGGTTTGTGGATTGGACCCGGACTCTCCGTGATGGAGCAGTTGTCGATTGCCTCATTTCTCGGGAACGGGCACGAATATCACCTGTATGTCTACGATGCTCTGAAAAACATTCCGACAGGAACGGTAGTTAGAGATGCCAACGAGATACTGCCCTCGGCAAAGATATTTCAGTACCGGGAACAAAAGTCATATGCGGGCTTTGCCAATTTTTTTCGTTATAAGTTGCTCCTCGAACGCGGAGGGTGGTGGGTCGATACCGACACCATCTGCCTAAAGCCGTTTGATTTTCCGGAGGATCACATATTTGCGACTGAGATCTGCCGCGGAAGCGAAGTTGTTACGAGCGGCCTTATCAAAGCGCCGACCGGCAGCCGGGTGATGGCCTACGCCTGGGACGTTTGCCAAACAAAGAAACCCGAGCTGTTGTCCTGGGGGGAAACAGGACCGAGGTTGATGGGCGAGGCGGTGAGTGAGTTTTCCCTCGAGAAAAATGTGAAGCCGCACCAAACCTTCTGTCCGCTTGGTTTTGCCGAGTGGGATAGAGTTCTGCTACCGAACGAGAACATAGATCTTGAAGACTCGTACGCAATTCATCTGTGGAATGAAAGATGGAGGGCTACCGGTCAGGACAAGGATCAGGAATACTCGCAGGACTGTCTTTACGAGCAACTGAAGCGACGGTATTTGTGATGCTGCGTTCAGCGCGCCGTGAACGCTCGCTGACAGACACTCTCAATTAGCTGTTCCCACAAATCGAGTGACGATTCCATCGGAAATCGGTTGAGTACTTCAGGGGCACGCGCCGCAAACGACATCCGGCGCGCGTCGTTTCCCATCAACTCGCCCAGTGCGGCGGCGAGTGCCGAGATACCCCTCGGGCGAACGATCAAACCATCAACACCATCACGCACAAGAGAACGGACCGGCGCGCCGCAATCAGTTGCTACCACCGGAACGCCGCAGGCTAGTGACTCCCAAATTCCATTGCCGAAGCCTTCCACCCAAGATGATGACACGAAGAGATCGGCACTTCGAAGGATCGCGTAAGCATCGTCGATGAAACCGTGAACTCGAATACGTCCGGGGGCCAGCTCATCGGCGAGCTGCGCTACCGGCGCACGAAGCGGTCCATCACCGTAAATCTCAAGATCCCATGCCGGAAACTGGCCGGCAATGCTGGCAAAAGCGCGCACGAGTAGAGCTGGGCGTTTCTCTGGCGACAGCCGAGTCAGGGATACCAGTTGCCGGCGTGATCTGTCTTGTTCAATGTCCGCTAGTGGTGGCGCCAGCAGTGGGTTGGGAATCGCGGTTGCCGGCGCGCCGCAACGCACCAGCCAATCCGCGATAACCGGGTGCGGCGCAACGACGGCTGCGGCCCTCCGGTAAAGCGCCCGCCGCGCATTCTGCCAACGGCCAAGCGAAACCTGCGTCGTGTCAGTGTGTTCGCAGGCGATAACCGGCACAGCCGCTTCGTGCATGGCGGCAAGCACGCGCACATTTGTCATGTCGATATGGGATACGACGAGGTCGGGTGTCGTGGCTAGAATTGCGCAACGCAAAATTGCGATCAGGGAAATCTCATCGATCAACTCAAGGCAGCCGGCGAGCTCGAGCCGGCGGCTGAGCGAAGCAACGACAGACGCGTTGAGTTCGCCGGCATGTGCGCCCCGCGGCCAGCCCACATCGCGTCTGGCCACGCGCGGATCGATCCTGTAAGCAGGGATTCTGGAGTTTTGCGCAACAGTTAGGATTGTGACTGATCGACCACGCTCTACCCACGCGTTCGCCAGATTCACGCAGACACGCTCCGCTCCTCCACCCATCAGGCCGCCGATAACAATCGTGATGCGCATCTCGGAGGGAATGGTCCAGGGCTGAGGCTGATGTGGTTTTAGTCTGCAGGATATGCAGCGACTACTTCGAGCATCACGAGTGCTCCGGCCGGAAGTCCTAACGCAGCGAACGCGGTGCGGGCGGGCAGAGGTGTAACTCCGCGCCCGGGGAGCCACCCGGCATAAATTACATCGACAGCTTTGAAGTCCTTGATGTCCGCCAACAACAGCGTGACCTTAACGATGTCCGCAGGTGAGCAACCTGCCGCATTGAGAACCGCGTCGATATTCGAAAGCATCCGCTTGGTCTGGGCCTCAAGTCCCTCCTCAAGTTTTCCAGTTTCCGGATCGCGACCTGTCTGTCCTGTCAGGAAAACAAGCTCACCGGTCCGGATAGCTTGCGAGTGAGTGCCCGTGGAGGGCGGCGCCGCGTTAGTAGCGATCTTGATCTTGTTTGGCATTGGCATGAATCAACTTTCTACGTCCGACAGGTTCACAAAGTTAAGAACGGACTTTATCTTTTTACGCGCTCGTAGAACCATTACTCTCGGCTCCCGAGGCGGCGCGTGGTGTGTTCAGTCACTGAGACGGGAATTATAAGATCGGACTGCAATGGATCAGTCTTAGCGGCAGGCCGCAACGCTGCGACAGAGGACGCAGCCGGCAACTCACCCGGCTCTGAAGTGTCAAGGGTGCGCCTGAGTCGATCCAACCGTACTAACCCGGTGACCACGATTGGCAAACAAATCAGTACGCCCAGAACGATGTTAAAGGCGGCCGGAACCAAGCCCCCCAACGCAAATGAAACCAACCCAAGAGCTAAGAAGACAGCGAAGGTGATGAGTCCCGAGCCCAGGACGTCTTCCGCTTTTTTAAATTTGCCGGCGATTTCATCAAGACGACCATCAAGCGCCAGTTGCACATTTCTGAGTGGTTGCCCGCATTTTCGGCAGTAACCCTGGCCAGACTCATTCTGTGTAGCGCACCTCGGACAATACATCGTCACACTCGCCAGATTATGATCCTTTCGAAGTCCGCCACGCTGTTTATTAATTCAGCGTCAATTGCTACGCTCCGGCCTCAGTAATGCGCTCCGCTCGCAACGGTATCTCGAAGTTTACCTTGACCGGACCTCCACTTATCGGCGCGAGATCAAGCAACTGCTCGTTGCCCGGAAAGATGATCTGCAGCAGCACTACGTTTGTGGGATTCAAGAAATCAAGATCGAAGTAGTGAAACTCCGTAATGTTTGAAGCGTAGATCCAGAGGTTATCCTGGTTTCGAATCCACTCGCGAAAGCTGCCGCTCTCCATCGGTTCGGTGCGAATCTGGAGCGGGACCTCAGTCAGAATTTGTTTGGTCAAGTCGAAATGTTCCAACGCGTATTGCCAGCTCTGTTCATAAGGACGTTTAGTCGAGCCACGTTCGCGAGGCAGCTCGCCGCGTTGTTTGAGGCAAATGTTTTCTCGCACGAATTCTTCGCGCTCGGTATCGGCGGGGTAGTCGCCCTTAGTCAATCGATCGAGGAAATGTCCTACGTCGCGACTCGTGGTCCAGACCCGGCGAATGAGTTGAAAATAAGTAATGGCAGTAGGGTTGATGTCAAAAATCGTGATCTGTTTCGGCTGCCAAAGTGGAATGAGATTGAGGCCATACAATCCACCGACCACACTTATCATGTGGATATCTTCACGCCTCCGCGGAGCTACTGACTCATAATGAGCTCGTATGCGAGCAAACTCAGTAAAGGATCCGTCCTGCGCGCCGTCGTCTGTGCCATAGAAAACATTTTCCGGGTGGTCGTGATACATCTCACGGTTAAAGGCTCTGGGGGCTTGTGCTGTCACGTGTCTCCTCTTTATGCGCGGTGTGCGCGTAGGTCAGTTTGCTAATCGAATCGGCCGTTGTTTGAGCCGTCGGATTGTGCTTCCAACTTCCTGATTAGCGGTAACACCTGGCGGCCAAAGATGAGCATCTCGTCGAGCTTTGGCCAGCCGGAAATAATAAACTGCGTAACTCCAATTCGCTTGTACTCTAAAAATACCCTGGCCAGTTCCTCAGGTGATCCCAGCAAAGTAATGGCCGACGATCCATAATATGGGACGAGGCCTGCCCAAAGGTTTTGGTTCAACCATCCAACATTGTCTGCCGCGGCAAGCGCCTGATGCAGCGTTTGCGAATCGCTTCCTGACAGGATGCCGCGCTCCTCGCGCGCAATTATTTCATCCGGTAACATCGCTTTCGCAGCGTCGATCGCTTCCGCTCGTGTAGGTCTGCAAATAATTCCAAGCCGGAGCGAGACTTCAACTCCCTGTTCGCGAAAGCGTTGCACCGCGGGCCGCAAACTCTCAGGTGTATCGATCAATCGCAGCCAGGAGGACGCCCTTGTCACCGCGAGCTGTTGGGCTTGTTCGGAATGGCCGGAAACATAAATCTCAGGCGCAGAACGATCGGGTGCGAGAAACGGTGTGAACACCTTGCCTTGCTCGACGCGACAATACTTGCCATTGAAATTCACTGGACCGTTGTTTCGCCAAAAAGAGTTGCAGATCTCAAGGTATTCATCGGCACGTGCATAACGTTCGTCGTGAGCCAGGAAGTCTCCATAGCCGCGCTGTTCTGCAGGGGAGCTTCCGGCGACGATGTTCAGGGCAACACGTCCTCCGATGAGAGCTGACATCGTATTTATCTGATGGACGAACGTGGTTGGCTGCATTAGCCCGGCACGGTAAGCCACGATGAACTTGAGTTTTGTCGTAACGCTGCCAACAGCGCAAGCGATGAAAATTGTATCCGGCTCGTAATAGCTGAAGGACAGCAGTACTGATTCGATGCCGACATCCTCTGCGGCGCGCGCAAATTTGCCCCAGCCCGCCATGTCTGGACGCGCTGCGGGTGATGTGGCCCTGGTAGTGAGCACCCGTGACGTATCCTGTGGCCGAGTCATGGCCACTTCGCCGCCTTTCGGGAACATCCAGTGGAATCTGAGAGTCATGTTCAGTTTGCAACTTCCCGTTTGGCTTCGATTGCAAGCGGCTCTGTCAGTTGCATTGACAGTTCCTTTTGGCGCTCACCTTCCCTGACAAGAGGGAGAACCTCCTGGCCAAATACATCAATCGTGTCCACTTCCGGCCAGCCTGAAATGATAAATTGGCTAACCCCTACCTCCTTGTAGGATAGAAAAGCGTCCGCCAAATCTCTCGGCGACCCCACCAGCGTTGTCCAAACAGGTCCGTAGTGCGGCACGAGGCCCTTCCACAGCGGCCCATCAAACTGCGGATCGTCCCCAAGCCTTCGTGCTTCGCCATACATTTGCGAGTCATCCTTTGAGGTTATGGTGCTCTCGCTTCTATCTTCGGGAAGCAACTCCAGGGCAGCTCTATATGCTTCCTCGCGCGTCGGTCTGCAAAGCAGGCACAGTCTCAGACAAACTTCGATCCCAGACGCCCGTATGCCCGACACCACGGGTTTTAGTTTCTCCGGCGTATCAACCACGCGCAGCCAACATGAGCCCTGTGTACGCGCCAGTCGCTCCGATGCCTCCGAGTGGCCCGAGATATAAATTTCAGGGACCGTCCGATCCGGAGCGAGAAATGGAGTGTTCAACTTTCCCTTCTCCACGCGATAGTGTTTCCCTTCGAAATCAACGTCACCGTCGTCTCGCCAAAACGAATTGCAGACTGCCAAAAACTCTTCAGCGCGTTCGTACCGCTCGTCGTGTGCAAGGAAATCACCGTACCCATGTTGCTCTGCTGCAGAACTGCCTGCGACGATGTTCAAAGAAAGGCGTCCCTGGATCAGTGCGGACAGCGTGTTGAACTGTTGGACAAAGGTCGTGGGTTGTATGAGACCGGAGCGATAAGCGACTATAAACTTCAGTCTCTTTGTCGCCTGCCCGAGTGCGCAGGCAACGACCAGGGGATCGGGTTCGTAACGGCTGAATGAAATCAGAGTCGAATCGATCCCTGCTGTTTCTGCGTGCCGGGCGAAGCGTCCCCAGCCTTTGAGGTCAGGCCTGGGTGCTGCCGTCTTACCGCTAGCCGACAGGATCCGGTAGCGGGCAGCCTCAAGCGCTGTCTGGCTATTGCGCGCCTTCACCTCTCCCCCCTTGGGAAGCATCCAATGGAATCTCAGATTCATTAACTATCCTTCGAACTCCGTCTTTCGTACCCAGATCGATCTAGAGGCTTGTTCCCAAACAAACTATTCCCGTCTGCAACTATTCTTTGGTGAGCACGCAACAGTGTTGCCATTCCGGACTAATAGGAGGCAGTACCCTCGCGTCCGGAAACACCGAGCTCATGTACTCTGCGGTAAAGTAAGAACAATACGACTCGCCCGCCCGCGAAGGTCGAACCTGGTCTGAGAGTTCCGGGCCTGGTTCGATGTAGAGATCTTCGTCGATCAACACACACCAGCTGGCGCGCTTTGCTCGGTCCACAATCTCATCCATCTCGCGTGGTGAATTCCTAATCCACTGAAGCTCGAGATTTTTTCGAACATCGGAGCCCGGAGGGAGTCGCGGATCGGATAACGAGCGATCATAGCGCGCATCGCAAAAGGTAAACGCTACGACGCCTCCAGGAGCCAGCATCTGTCGAAGCTGCCCCACGAGCTCGATGACTTCATTCACATGAGTGTGAGTAAAAATAGAAAAAGCCACGATGACATCAAACTTCACTCCACAATCCGGGATTGGGTGATAGCGAACACCATCCGGGTTGAATTGTGAACTGTAGCGGTTGTAGTGAACGAAATGAGCCCTTGGAGACTGCGCGCTGCCGCGCTCAATCGCGTTTCGGTTTAGGTCGATGCACCAATAGTTATCCGGATTAATGCGGCCCCCTGCGCCTACCAGAAAGCCTCCAACATTGCCGCCAAAGTCGAGGATACGCCCACCCGTCCAGTCGGGATGTCCCAGCTGTTGGTCGAAGTAGGGGAACTGAGTTACCCGAGTTGAGACAAGATTCCACATTCGTGAGAACGCCTCCATTGAGTGAGTTTGGAATCGGCACCCATTGCAGATCCCCAGGGACGGACACAGTCTTCAATCAACTATCCACGGTCCAGGGAACCGGCGCGTGATGTACCTGGTGTTGATTGGCCCACCGTTGCAAAGCCCAGGGCGGGGTGTCGATATCGCGGTATGCGCCCAGCAATTGACGAGTGACCGAATCTGCTTTCTCCAAACACCGCTTATCCGGAACTTCCAGATACACTTCGGGCTTCATCCAACGATAGGCATATCCATAGACCAGTACCTTTGATATGCGATCGCTGCGATTGGGAGCTGCGGTATGAAAGATGCGGTTCTCGAAAAGCAGCGCATCTCCCGCGTTCATCTTAAGGTCGCACACTTCGACGCCGATGGGATCCACCTCGCCCTTCGGAACAACCAAAGGCTCGGTGCGCAAGTGAGTCCCACGGGCCATCAAAGTCATACCGCAATCCGACTGGTGAAAATCGGTCAAACAGTAGTAGACCTTGATACCAACCCGCGGGAGGTTTTCATGTCCTAAATCACGCGGGATGCGAATGTCGCGATGCCAACCACGTCTAAAACTCGGGGCCGTTTGGCTCTCAGGTCGTTTGTAAAGAAGCGAGGTTGAATGGAGATGTATGTTAGGGCTAAGCAACTGGACCACGAGGGGTACTGTGACCGCATGGGCGACCAAAGCGAATGGCGCCTTTTCACGTAGCAGGCCCGGCCGCAGATCCAGATGATTATATTCCGGCCGATCGGAGAGTTTCGGTTTCTTCAAAAAGCCTTCAGCTAACCGATCGCCGGCTTCGGTAATTTGTTCAAGGGTTTGAGATGCAAGCGCATTGCGCACCACCAGAAAGCCGTCCTGTTCGAACGACTGTCGCTGCTCCGTTGTCAGTGGTGTGAAATCCACGCTCGTTATCCCCTTAGCAATTCCCTTCTAGTTGCTATCCCGCCACAGCATCTCCAATTCTACTTTCTGATGACGCAGCAATGTTGCATTTCATTGTTAACGGGAGGCAGGACAGCAGCATGCGGAAACAATTCCTTCATGTATTCCTGCGAGTAGAAGACGTGACAAGTCCGCTGCTGCTCTACTTCATAATATCCAATATCGTCGCGCTCTATGTATAAGTCTTCGCCATTCACGAGGGTGAACCAACTGGCGTCACGTGTCCGACTTAGCAAAGCCTCGAGTTCAACATGGAGGATATTTCCTTTTCCCTTTTCTAATTCTATTTCACGTTCCAATCGCCACTTAAAGTTACTCCACTCATACTGCCCGGGCCAGGAGCAATAGTTGGGATCGATGAAGGTAAAGGCCAATGTGCCACCCTCGGCTAACATGCCTTCCAGGTCGCCGACTAACTCAAGCATGTCGCCACGCGTAGTGTTAGTGAAAACCGAGTAGGCAACAATATAGTCAAACTTGCGCGCCAAATCGGGCAGCGGCAGCTTGGGAATCCCCTGCGGATTGAAGAAGAAACAATAGCGATTGTAAAAAACCCAATGCGACTCGGGATAGACCTTTTTACCCGTCTCGACTGCGTCTCGGACGACATCGATGCACGTGTAGGCTTCCGGATCGATGGTTGAATTGGGATCCTCGAGAATCTTGCCTATGTTCCCTCCAAAATCCAACACCTCTTTTCCACGCCAGTTAGAGTCGGCCAGCTGCATGGCGAAGTAAGTAAACTGGGACGTCTTGTTCGAATGAAACCCAGCGGCCTTCGCAGCGCATGCCTGGTTGACTGCGAGGCCGCAATCAAACGAAGGATTGGCTTGAGGTGTCTTCTTGCCTAATTCCATCTGTAGTCACCGATTGCGATCAAGTCTCAGTTCCCTATCGGTCAAGTAGGAACGAGATTCTGGTCACGCGCTCAATCCTTCCGGCAAAAAAATTCGCGATTCACATAGTTTGATCTGCCGCTCTGATCATTGAAGGTGTTGGAGAGGGCGATAACCAGGACCCCCTTGTTAACTCGAAGGTACGTCTCCGCCGTCATGAAACCAAAATCGAATCTTACCGCCAACGCAATCGCTCGCTGACCGGCCTCTTCTTCGAGATTAGCCAACACCTCCGCCCTGGTGCCGGGCCACGCAATCGGTCCGTCAGATCCAACAGCCAACGCGCTCACGATAAACTCATCGCGTTGCTGTTCGATCACAATCTCGGTGATTCCGCTCGTTTCCGAGTCAGTATTTGCCCAACGACCGCAAAGCCTGGCGGCGTTTAAAGTCCTGGTCGCCGGATCTGTTAACGCCGGGTCGAGATGACTCCGCTGCTTAAACTCGATCGCACCGCTCATGATGAATGCCCTGCTCGTTCGGTTTGCACTAGAATAGCCCGTGATCCAACGCGTAATATTCTCGAACAAAGAAACCTGCGCGCTTGCTCGTGTCCTTGAAACTATGAAACTGCGCCAGGACCAACAGGCCTTTCATAATCATGCCCTGAAGACGCGTTTCCCCAAACCCGAAATCGTAACGACAGGAGAAGCCGGAGGCCACGCGCGACGACGCCGAAGCCGCAAACAGCTCAAGTTCCTCGTTTCCCCAGTCGAGGACTCCGGCCGGACCTATTGCATAGGTCCGTATCAAAAGTTGGTCGTCAGTTTGAGACACGATCATTCGCGTGATGCCGTTCGTCTCTGTATTTGAATTGACCCATGTCCCAATCAGACTGGAAGGGTCAATCGTCAGAAGCGCTTTGGGATCTACTTCGACACGATCTCGAATCTGAGCGAATTCCATTCGCAACTCCTTCAAGAGGTTCGAATCCAACTTCGAATCATCAAACGATCAGCAGCTGCATCATCTGAGACCGGCGTGCGCGCATGAATCGTGCGGTGGTTGTCAGAAAAAAGGAGATCGCCTTCGCGCATCAGAAAGTCGATGCTTCGATCGTTGTCAGTAATGACTTCCTCAAACGCATTCAGAATGTTCAGCACATCCGACGGAAGCGTAGCGCCTTCGAATTCCAGCGCGAGATCGATCGTATAGCGCCGCCAACGCAGGCTGGATCCGTCCAGCACTGTCCGCCATTTAACACCGCCGCCGAAATAAGACGCCAATTGCCATGGCACGGGGCGGGTTTCCAGAACTCTTAGAGTGTCTGCTCCAAGGCGACTGTTGACCTCGTCGCGAACCGTGTCAACATCCATCACGATTGATCGACCTCCTGCGTTTCGATCGGGGCGAACACAAACCATCGAGATTAGCTCGACAGGTGAATCCCAGTCAGCCGTATCGGTGTGCAATCTTTCGCTTTCGCGACCGCCACGCGGCGACGTCCGGTCAGTTTCAGGCTGCACATAATGGACCAGCTGAGCGCGCGGTTTTTCATACGGGCGCGCTACCAGCTCTCCAAAAGCCCGATTAATTGCCACGAACACTCTGTTCCCTTCATCGAAACGAATCCCTCTCACCACAACGAAGTAAGGCCACTGTGCAAGCCGCTCCTTAATCCCGGCGACCAGTGCATCGAAACTGTCTGGAGAGGAAGCACGAACAGTATCCATGACCTGCGACTGCAACTCAGTCGAGTAAAAATCCTTGTTCTCATACAGCGGCAGTGTGTCGGCACTCCGCAGCAGGTCACCAGCCAGCGCTGGCGAGACATCGATTCTTCGCTGATCCGGTAAAGGCGATGACACGCGCGCATGCTCCTTATTTCAAAACCGACCCGACTGTTCGGGCAATCTAAGACGTTCGGGAAGTCTAAGCGCGTTTATGTCGGCGCCAGGCGGAAAATGCAGCCTCGGGATCTCTGGGGGCAAACGGTTCCTCAATCCTTAAGTGGCCGCAGTCTCCCTTGCCCCGGACCCGCAGCAATGGCCAGTCTCTATTGGTAAAACTGCTCGTGACAAACCGGATGATGAAGCCAATTCGCGGATCCTCTGACGCGTTTGGATTTGACCCGTGCACAATTGTACTGTGATGAAGCGACATTTCGCCGGGCTCCAGTTCTACGTCTAACGCTCGTGATTCATCTACCGCCATTACGACTCGTTCACCTCGTCGATTGAGCAGGTTGGGATCGTCTGTGACGATGTCGTGATCCAGAGGGCCCAGCGAGTGTGATCCAGGTATAGCTCGCATACAACCGTTGGCCTTATGGCTTGCAGTTAGCGCGACCCACGCCGAGGTTGAAGGCGACAGATGCAGGCCGGAGTAGAAGCTGTCCTGGTGCCATGACGCGTAGCTGGAATCTCGCGGCGGTTTGTAAAAGACCAAAGTCCCGTAAACCAAAATGTCGCTGCCAAGAACGTCCTCAACTGCGTTCAAGAGAGTCTCGTTAGTGACCAGACGATGAGCCCAATCAAAAAAAAGATGGAGACTGTCTAGCCGCTTGATAGCGACTTCGGTACCGTCACTCGCAATCGATTCCAATCCAGCGCGGAAATCGGATACCTCGTCCGGCGAGAACACGCTGATTGGAAACACGATACCATCGCGTTCGTACTGCTGGATCTGTTCCCTGGAAAGCGTATTCGGCACGTTGCGCCATTTCTGCAGTTAAGCGGGCATTACGGAGTTGGTTTTTTTTCACTGCCGAGCGATGCGCCTGAGCCGTACAGTTGTGGGTCTAGCCCATTATCACAACCCACGGCGTCGAAGAGAAACAAATAGCGCTCCAGAAACTCGTGATGCTTTTCGATTGTTGCCGTATAGGAAGTGAAGGCATCGCGCCGGTATCCTTTTCCGGCCAGCATCTTACGCATCTCTCTCTTCCACCTTGCATTGGCTGGTCTATCGCCGTTCATCTGAAAGTAGCCGTCAACCAGCGTATCCCAAACGAGCAGACGTTCGATGAAGACTCTGCTAAATAGGGGCCTCAGTTTTTCATTTGTTAACAACTGATTTTGAGTTTTCTTATAAGCATCTTTCAGGGCCGTCTGAATAATTCTCTGGCCCTGCGCGTCCATTTCGTTTTCAATATGGTAAAGGCCCTGAAGATACCCAAGAGCGCTTCTGGCAAATCTCTTCGGATTAGATCTCCCCCAGATATACCTTTCATCGATAGTCATGTTTGGCAATGCGCCCTTGGCGTAAAACTGGCCGTCGCCAGGTCCGGACAGGACCATAGCATCATGGTCCATGAAGATGACCCTTACTTTCCACTCGCCATTGTGCCAGTAACTCTTCAGGCCAACATTTCTTCCGACAAACGACTCGCCACGGGTGGCGCCTCCGACGGCTAACATGGTGCCCCAAAACTTCGCTATCTGGTTTGCCAGCGCCAGGTAATTTTGATCAGCCCTGGCGCGATTTGACGGAACATCGAAGGCGGCGCCCAGATACTGGGCATAGGTTTGGTACCGGACCTGCGGAGGCTGATAGACACCAAGAACTTCTTCAAGTAGTTCATCCGCAAACTGTTTTGCGTCTTGCTTCTTATACCGGATGCCGAGTTCTCTTTTGAAGTACTTCTGGTCACCATTGGCTGAAAGGTACGCGCCAAGTTTATCGAGTCGGAATGAACTAGTGCCGCACAGGATCGCTTGTGCCGGCATTACCTGACCGATAAATTGCGCCGTGTGTCCGAGGTCTCCCGGAATCTCCGGAATGTTGTCGTTGCCTTCTGCGTTGAACGCCGCGACGCATCGCTTCATCGCCGCCCGCATCTGGCCAAAGTTTTTACCAAATAACGCAGGGTCCGTGAAGTAGGGAATTATTTGGACTTCACCACGCCGGCCCGGAACAGAATAAACGGTATTCCTGGCTGGGTACTTCGCCATCGGAGCTTCCTCGTCATGCACGAGACGGTAAATATAAGCCAGCTTGGAGGCGTGACTCGCTTCGTATTGCAGGAGCCATTGCATACTTCCACCGTCAAGGCGATGAGAAGGCGGCACAGTATAGCCATTGCGCGCATAGACCACGTTGAGTGAATTAGCGCCCTTCCGGCCCGCACGTTTGATCTCAAACTCGATATCGCTGCCGGGCGGTTTAATGACCAGGACAACAGTTGTAGCCGGATACTCGATCAGAGAGTTGATTTCGGAAGACGTTTTTTCTGACACCCAGTAAACGTCGGAGGATTCGCAGAGCCGCTTCAGAATGTTCGCTTCGTAATCCGGCAAGAGGCTGAACGTGCGGGTTACATCCTGGTCCAACAGCCGCGGCATGGAAGTACTCTGGTCTCTGACGCCTTCGGTTACCTCCACTTGTCTGAGAATCTCATCGACGACCTCCTCGGGCGTGAACAAATAGCGTGCGAGGGTCAGCTTACAATTACGCTTCGAGACCTGGATGAAATCACTTATTGCGCTGGCGGAAGTTTTTCGGCCACGGATTGAAGCGTGTACCCGATTCAACCTGGCAAGTTTGGCCTGGAACTCGGGAATGAATGCGTGAAAGTCAGTCGAGGAATAGCCTTCCTTTAATACTGAATTAACAATTCTCGGGGTAACTACGTTCGCCCGAGCAAGATTCAGGCGTGCGAGGATGAAGGCAAAACCGGCGAAGTCATTATTCTTGAGTTTCAGTATCTGATGCTCAAGCATTAGCACGGCTAGCCGCCTGAGGTCCCAGGGATTGCGAGACTCCTTCGCGACCTTAAGAAGCGTCAGACAAAAGCTTTGGTTGTGGCTTTGGTGCCCGAGGAATTCATCAAACAAATCGCCTGCCCGATGAATATCGCTAAAGCCGGCGGTGAGGAGCTTGCGAAAGCGATCCTGGCAAGAAGCACTCGAAGGCCTACCTGGATTCTTCATATCGGAGATTCACTGCCTGGCTATTTTAGTTGCGACGACGGGTTTTGGATGGGGAGGCGCGACCTTACGCGCGCCAATTATCATTGCCGTTCTTTAACATCGAATTGCCTGCGAAGCTTCAGGCTAAAGAACATTGCGCAATCGTGCGACTCCCACTCCCGGGGGAGCCGCGTTTTCGTTTGATCCCTACCCATACTCGCCGCCGGGAGTGGTAAACCGCTGCTAGTTAGCGCACCTTCTTCTTTTTTACCGGTACCTTGCCCTTGGACTTCGGCTTTGCCTTTGGCTTTGGCTTGGGTTTGCCGGGTTTCTTGTATTTGGAAGGGTCATACTTCTTGCCACCGCCGTCTGACTTCTTCCCTTTTTTCTTCTTCTTCTTTTTCTTGTCATTTGTCACTACGCCCAGCGAGAAGATCAAGGCGTTGAGCAAATCGTTGGCTACATATCGCGTGAGCGTAACGTTGACGACCCCGCCGGACGTGTACTTGTCAGTTTTGTCTTTCTTGTCTTTCTTGTACTTTCCCTTCTTATCCTTGGGCACGTCCTTCCCATCTTTCTTACCGCCTTTTTTGCCTCCCATTAGCTTCCTCCTTCAAAACTCAATACGTCGCCACCGCATCGCCGGAACCACGCCCGCAAAGCGTTCGAGTATTGCGGGCAATGTTCCTAAACTCCTGTATTATTCCGTGCTTTGACGACCATTCGTTGTGAACCCGGTGTGGTTCGAACCATCCCAGGTTGTTACTCAAACGCTGCTAAGGCTTAACACTTCCCGGCCTCTGGAACCGCTGCAGGTCATCCTTGGGCTGCGGCGGCACATAGCCAGGTTTAATCACTGGTTTGCATTGGGCGTTCGGCTGCGTTCCCGGAGGCAGGTTTCCGACACGGAAGATGCCCCAGGGACCGACTCTCGCCTGGATAGGAACGAAGACGCTGTAGAGGTAGTCTCCCGCCTGCCCGGCCTCTCCGCCTGCTTTATCTATCACCAGATCGAAATGATCGGTTGAGCCGTGGTTATCGCGCGAACCCATCCACTGCGAGAGATTGTTATCACCAATGACTCGCGAATCGTTTGAATATGGATTGCGCTGCCAGACGTGACCATGGATCGTAAAGACCTGCGAATTTCCAGTTCCGAAGGGATGCGTCATGCGAAATCGCACCTGGTCGCCAACGTCAGCCCTGAAGATCGGCGTGACGGGATCTTTTTGTGCCTGCTGAATCAGTTGGTTTGACAGCATGCACGAGAAATCCAGCGTCGCGTTGTTCTTGTAGCGGAAGTCCCATGGTTCAGTTCGATAGTTGACCGCGCTGTTGCTCTTCGAAGCGCTGTTGTTTGAGACGATGATGTCGTCACTAATCATCAGCGCGAATTCGCGAAACGACGAGCCGTCAGGCTTTGTAATAGTTGCAGCGGCCCGCGTGCTCGCGGCCGGGCTTTGGGTTGGGTCACAGTCCGGGTTGCCAGAATCACAGGTCCACTTGGATCCGGCCGGCTCGATGATCATAGACCCAAACAACCCGTTGATGTGTTGAAACACCGGATCGGAGGGGAACAAATTGAGCGAACCAAACTCGACGGGCGTGTAGCTCAGCTTCCCTGTATTGGTTCGATCAATCTTACCTGCATACCATTGATACTTGACGGTCTTGTTGTAACCAACCACCTGGTCCTTCTGACCCTGACTATTCCAGCCCACATTCATCCCGTAGCTGCTGGCGGCATCGTATGACAGCAGTTGCGGGTGCAGTCCCACGAAACGGGAAGCCTTGGTTGGATATGGAGATCCGCTAAGCGGCGGAGCCATGCGATAGTTTTGCTGGAAGACCGCGGAAGTTCCCGCGATGGCGTTCGTCAAGTTTACCTCGATGCAGTCCCCGGCGTTCGCTCGCAGAATTAGCGGTTCGACTGGTGCATCATCCTTGAGCTTCCCGTAGGCGGGATTGGCGGGATCGCTGGACTTCAGGTCTTCGGTTCGCACGTACATGATCCCAAACTTGTTCGCCAGAATGCTGTTGGGATCAGTTGGGTTTGGCGGATTCGGCGGATTAGGAGCGATGCCGCGATCATTGAAGACTATCTGCCCTTTACCCGGAGCGGGGCGATCAAACAATGCTAACTGCGCGGTGACGGCCGTGATGTTGAAGGTACGTTTTATACCGGGGGCCGGTAGATTTGCCGGACAGGTGGAATAGGCGACTGCCGCGCCGGCGCCGATCGGATTGTTTGGAAGCGGTTTTAGTTTGGTCGCCACATTCGTCGGGTCGTATGCGCGGAACAGACCCCACAGACCATTGGAAACGCCACTGACGTCCATGCTTGGACTGTAGAGATAGTCGGCGCAGTTCCCTTGCGACTGTCCGTCGGGACATTTGCGGTTGATATTTGGAGCCGATGAAGATGGAACCTTGAAGAGCAATTCAAAGTGTTCGGACAGACCCATAGGCTGGGCGCTGCGATAGCCGGAGTTTTTCCAGGACGGCTCGGCAAACCACGTAGGACCCGCGAGATTAAACTGGTGCGGGAAGACGTGTGCCCCAACCAGCAAACGTACCTGGACATTGTCGTTCTGATAGGCGCGCAACAATGGGGTCATTGGATCGCGCTTATCGAGCGGATTCACGGTCGGCTGTATGGAGTTGTCGTAGGCATATGACAGGTCGCTGAATTTGCTGGGCGGCGGAAATGCGTTAGTGCTCCCCACTCGAAATCCAAGCGGCTCGTTCAGGTAGTTGACCGACTGCGTGCCGGCCGGTACCGCTGGCAGTCCAGTGGTGACCAGGGACGGCTTCGATTGAGTCAAGCTTCCCGAAGGCGCGTTGATGGCATAGGCCGGATTCGTCCAACCCTTTCTGGGATCCGGGTCGGGCTTCGTTTTTCGGGCCGGCGGATTTGCCAGCGGCGAGTTTAGCTGGTAAGCGAGCTGTAGATCCTGAAACTCCAACATGAATTCACGGTAGCTATCCGCCGCGTTCTTCGTAAGGATTCGGGCCTGCCAACTTGTAGGTCCTCCATCAGAGCGCGAGCCGAAGGTTGTAAGTCCGTCGTTGGACGTCCATGTTGAACCGGTAGGCTCGACCAGCAGACCTGCATAAAGACCTGCCTGTTGGTGGGTGGACGGACCGAAGTGATCGTGAGTGAAGACCGTGCGCAAGGTTCGATCTACATTTGAATTGTCTACCTGCGGATCGAGGAACCAACGCTGAATTGTCGTTTGCGCTCCCATCCAGCTTATGCACTGCGGTTGGTCAACGGTCGGCGCCGGCAGGCAAGGCTTACATCGAGGAGAACCCGGATTGGCGGCACAGTCGTAGATGTCTTTCGGAGGCAGTTTTGGGTGAAGCTGACCCGGTGTGTTCATAAAGCCGCCGGCCGTGCTGTGGTTGATTCCCTCGATAACCTCCTGCACTTCGTCGGGGCTAAACGTGCCATCTTCGTAATTAAAGCCGTTGCCCGCGCCGTCGGAAGAGGTCACATCAAACTTCACCAGGTGAATGTGTTGGCCGAGGATGTCAGTCGGCGTGCGCACCTGAAAATCGTCGACCAGGTAATAGTTTGGCACCAGATTGGTGTGCCAGTATTCGATGATGTCTCCCGAATTGCCACGGAAGAACAAAGGCTCCGGCTGACGTCCGGGTTTTCCACTTGTGTAGTCGTAGGTTGGCTGAACATCCTTCCACAGAGTCAGTATGCGTTGCTGCGGGAAGTGCCAGCCCCTCTTGTTAAAGGTCACATCCAATTGGATGGCTGCGGCCTTGTAAGTCCGTTTCGTTCCGATGGGTTTACCGTTGTCATCGATCGCCGGATCAGCAAACGGCGCACCCGATTGGGGACCCAGGGGCAAACCGTTAAGCACGAAGCCCGTCGGCGGATCCACCATTGTTGTTTGCGGAGGAGTGCTGTTGGAAGAAGGACAACTGCCCGGCGATCCGTCCGGGAAGAAGGTCGGATAGCATCGCTTACTGAAATATGAAATCGCGGCTTTCTCGATCGGAGTTCCGTCTTCGGCAAGTTTTACCGCGTCGATGGTGGCCAGATCCTTGCTCCAGTCAAATTGATCGTGACTTTCATTCTTGATGGAGCCGCCTGTTACGAGATGGCGCGGCAGTCCGCCGTCCATGAAGCCGCCCAATCCGTCGGGAGCGAAATCCAGCGGCGGATGTGGCGCCCGCGTTCCGGCCACTCCGGGAATGAAGAACGGAAAGCCGGGATTCTCAAGCGCATTGGCCACTGAGGGTTTAAACACGCCGACGAGCTTATTTTGATTGAAATCGTACTGACTGTGGAGCACGGTACCGTTTAATATCTGCCCGTCAGTGCACCCTCCGATGACGTCCATTCCATTAATCTGGTTAGCCAGGCACTTTCCGCCAAAGACGATCTGGCCGCCAAACTTGATGGGCACGCCTTCGTACATCACATCGTTTTGAATCTGTGCGTAAGCTGGTAGGGGCGCCATCGGCAACGTGGGCATAGGCACTAACGCTGGATTGGGCGAGCCGGTGACGATTTCGCCGTCGGGCAAAGCACGGGAACCTGGAACCACCTGATTGCCGACTTTCTTGAAGCCGTCGGGATACACAAAAGTCCCAGCCTCAAACACGTCATGCGTACGCCACATGGACCACATGCCGGCTGCGAAATGCGGATAAAAGTGGCAATGGAAAATTGAATCACCAACTACTTTATTTCGGTTGCCACTGCCGTTATAGACCATCTCCAGCGTGTAGCTGGCTCCCGGACTAATCATCTGGCTGTCCAGGTAACTTGATTCATCGCTGTTAGGCGATTGCAGCCATTGGTGCGCGTGCTGGTGGTGCACATGCGTCACGTCTCTGCCGCCATGAAGGATCCTGAACTTGACGTGGTCGTTGATATAGCTGTGATAGACGTTTGATGGATCGTCGGGAAAGAATGCCGCGGTCGCCTTCACCTTGGGCTTCATCAGGTACGGGAAAGCCGGAGGATTTGGAGGGTCGAGAGGAGGAATCCTCTGGCCGCCGCATTCCGGCTTGGTGCCGAAGTCCACGGTGGTTTTACAGGGACTCTGGAATTTCGGGTTCTCCGCCAGATCGTTTGAATTGGCGGGCTTGTCCACCAACATTGCCGGGTCACCAACAGACCATGCACTTAGGAAGAACTCTTCAAACTTGCAGTCAACGCATGGCCCCATCGGACCTACGCCGATTCGATTGGCATAAACTTCCGCCCCAATGCCTCCCGTGCCGTAGTTGATTGCGAAGGCGTCCTGTCCGGCGGTGAGCATGACTGACATGTCGGGATCGGTGAAGACCGGAAAAGCCTGGGCCGCGATCGGCGTTAGTCCACCGTGATACAGGATTGTCAGTTCACGATACGGCTGCTTTCTGTCAGGCGAAGCCGGATTTTGGCAAAACAGCGGATCAACTTTTATTCCTGGAGGCGGATTGAGTGCCGGATTGTTTTCGGCGTTGCAAGGCGGATCCGGCTTGTTCGGGTTCCCATTGGCGCCAGGGAATCGTCCCGCCTGCGGTCCCGTGATAATGGCTGTCAGATCGCTACGCACGATATTCATCTGGTCGTCCAGCATTTTGAGGACGGGGGTGCCGATGAGTGCCGTCGGGATTGGCGTTCCGTCGAGCCGGGTGGCCGGGTAGACAGAGTCATACTTGATTAGCGGATGGTTGTCGAGAGTGTTTAGATAACCGCCTTTAGTCAGAGTAGGTCCGGAACCAAAATCTGGCGTCTTGATCACCTTGACGGAATTGCCGTTCACAGTGAAGGTGCAATTTGATCCGACGCAAATGAGACTGCCCGGAGGCACCTGGTCGGGCCGATTGGCATTGTAGGTTGCGAGCAGCATGTCATCGGCGCTGACCTGGCTGCGATACCACTCGGCCTCGGCCGGCTGAACGTTGAGAGCGCCAAAAAGACCGCGCGTCAGTTGATCGCCCTGAGTACTGGTGTCGCCTGCCGAGTACAGCAGAAAAGTACCTTCAGCTTTAGCATACAGATTGTATTCCTGCGTCTGCGACGGCATGGGACTAGGGGTTGGCGCAGGGGGAGGAGGAGCGCTCGCCAGGCTCGAGTCATTTGCGCCGACGAACGAGCCATCATCCTGAGTACCTTTCACCCATTCCATACCCTGTATGTGCAGAGAGACCTCAGAAGTGGTTCCGGTCGTCACAGTATCGACTAGTTTCGGATTGAGGAAGTCATTTCTCGGGATTGCGTTGGTGAATTTGATCTTCAGGCAATCTCCCACGTTCGCCCGCAAAACGAGGGGACGAGCTCGCTTCCCTGCCCGCAGCTGCAGCTTGCCTTTTTCCAGGTCGCTGGCGAGCGCGAACATCAAACCGTCGGGAATGGCGGCACCGAGACGATTGAGCATTATCGGGTGTGGAATCGCGACCACGTTCGCGTTGATCTGCCGTTTGCAGGGAGGTCCGGGCTGCACCGCGCTAGCCGGCTGAGCATTCGCCGAAGCGTTCGCGACTGGTTTCGTGACCGCTTCATCTGAGACCGCCTCCGGACGGGAGGCCGCTTCGAGCTTGGGAGTTGCAGCGTTGGGCGAGTTTGGCAGTTCCAACGCAGTGGTCGCCGGTGAGACTTCCACTTTCTTTTCGGTTGTCAGCGAGGTTTGCGCGCTGACCATCCCAGCCATTGACAAGCTTAATGCCAGAAAAAACAGAAAACGGACGCGGATTTTCGGCAGAGATATTCGCGACATGATCACTTCTCCTTATGGCTTTGCAGGTCGGAGTGCATGAGACTCGGGGAAAACTGCCCTGTCCTTGACGGAAAAATCAAGGATTTAGAAAGTTACAGCTGCCTGAATTGAAATACAACAGCCGCGTGAGAAAGAATGAAACGCCCTTAGATGAAGTTGTTGACAGGCGCAGGGTAATTCTCCTACCCTGCTTCTGTCAAGCAAAAATCCTTGCAAGCTAAGCCGGTGCGAGGGCGACCCTCTTGACGTCGCCGGGTCCACCTCGCGAGTCACACTTTTTTGGTTTGATCTCAGACGCCACCAAAGGTTCCTAGTCCGCGATTGTTCATCAAGAGGGCCGGTTCGCAATCGGTTTCGCTTATAGCCGATGGCCTCCAGGTTTCTTCCGCTAAGGGGAACAAAGTTGTCAGCTCCAGTCACAGTGATGAAGTTTGGTGGGACGTCGCTCGAAGACCTCGCGGGCTTCCAACGGGTCGCACACTTGTTGCGATCCGAAGTCACGTCGCCTCCGATCGCTGTGGTTTCAGCCATGAGCGGTGTGACGGATGCCCTCATGACTTCCCTGCAATTGGCCCGGCAAGAAGGAGTCTCAAAAGCTGCACGATCTCTCGAAGTGCATTTTGAGCGGCATGTGACAATAGCTCGCGCTCTTGGTCCACCACACGCGTCGCGAATGAGCGCGCTGATTGAGCGCGCACGAAGTGAAATTACCAGTCTGCTGGAGAGCCGCGATTCTGGATCCGTTTCCGTTAACAGTGATGCGGCAAAGCAAGATGCTATTACTGCCTATGGCGAGATGCTTTCTGGCCAGTTGTTAACCCTCGTCCTGAATGAACTTGGTTCGCCTGCTTCATTTGTCGATGCGCGACGATGCATTAAGACGGACGACGTTTATGCGAAGGCCCATCCGCTGATCCGGGAAACCACCGAACAAACGCGAGGGGAATTGGAGCCCTTGCTGGCCGCAAAGAGACTGCCGGTGTTGGGCGGGTTTATAGGGTCAACGTTAAATGGGGCAACCACCACGATGGGACGCGGTAGTTCCAATTACACCGCAACGCTGGTCAGCTCAGCACTTAATGCGCGCGAAGTTCAAATCTGGACGGACGTGAATGGGGTGCACACCGCCGACCCTTCCCTGGTCAAACAAGCACACACAATTCCCTATCTCTCTTACGACGAAGCGGAGGAAATGGCCCGGCTTGGCGCCAAGGTGTTGCACCAGGGAATGTTTGAACCAATCAAAACGCAGCAGATTCCGGTTCGCATACGTAACTCTCGTTTACCTGAAGCGGACGGAACACTTGTGGCCGCTCAAACAACTGACACGTCAACGGCGCCCGCGAAAAGCATCAAAGCTATCGCTCACCGAAACCATCTGCTGAGGATCGACGTCCGCTCGACCCCCGAGTTGGTAGCAAATGGATTCCAACGTTCGATCGAAGCGATTCTGAAGAAGCATAGTGTCCGGCTGGAAATTGTGGAGAGGACGGCCGATGGGTTGTCGCTCGCCTGCGACGAAGATGCCCCCGTGAGCTCCATCGTTAAAGACCTGCAGCGTTGCGGCGCGGTTGAAATTTCACACCAGCGAGCAATTGTCGGCTGTGTTGGCGAGAGATTGCGAGTGCTGCCGAAAGGCGAGGACAGGATGGCCCGGATCCTGAAGTCCTTTGATCCGAAGCTCGAGTGGCAACAAATGTCGCCAATTCATCTGTTGACGATGATCGAGGCGTCGTTGGTCGGCGCATTGGTGAAGAGTTTGCACCAGGAAATCTTCGAAAACTAGCTTGGTTTCATCATAGTGCATTTGGACAAAATGCACTCCCCTACAACCCCGCGGCCAGGCCTTACTATTTGTTCGCCGCTTGTGAAATCAATTTGACCAGACTTGTTGGAGAAGATAGACCATACATTCTGGTCCAGTAGTCCTTCCTCTCATTTCCGATCAAAACCATTGGTGTGTGATCTGTCTTGACCGCGACGGCTGTCCCTAAGGCTTGCAGTATAGAATCAATCGCCGCTTTGTCGCCCGTAACAAACGTCCAGCCCGGTTCCGCTTTAAACTTGGCAGCAAACTCACGCAGTCTCTCGGGAGTGTCTGTCGTGGGATCGACGCTGATAGAGATCAACTGCACGGGGAGCTTTTGGGCGATTGCCTCCTGTTGAACTCTTCGAAAAGTCGCTGTTAACGGCGGACATATCGCAGTGCAGGTGGTGAAGATGAAGTTGATCGCAACTGTCTTGTCCTTGATGAGATCGCTTCTGAATTTCAAACGCCTCCCGTTTTGGTCGAAAACCTCTACATCGGGAATGCGAACCGATGACATGGACGATGATTGGTCGCTTGCGATCGTGGAAGAGTCGGAGGCGATTGGCGATGGTGAAGGCACCGATCCAGGTGGCGGTTCCTCTACGAGCCTGAGACTCATGCCACACTTTGGACACTTCCCTTTTCGAGGGGAATTAACTTCAGGATGCATGGGGCAAGCATAGCGCTTGATCTTCTTCGCGGCCTTCTGTTGCTTCGCGGGCGTTTGAGCGAGCGCCGAAGGAGGTGCGTCTGAGTCGAACGCAGGCCCAGCTCCAATAACCAGTAGCAATAAGGTAGTGAGAATAGTTTTGGAAATCATTGCGGTCCTCTTTGAGTTGCTCGCGGCTACTTTGTACGCGCCACGTCGATAAACCCGCTTGCAGGTTCGAACTTACTTTCTTTCAGGTTAATAGTCACTACATACGCACCCAACGAACCAATTCGGCGATTGGGTCCATAGGAAATGGGTGGTATTAATCCGGTCTTATGTTCGTAAAGGCTCTCGACCGCCTGTAGGAATCTCTCTCGCGTAAGGTCGCGTCCCGCTGTCTTAAGACTATCGATCAGAATTCGCGCGGCGCTGTAGGCCATGATCTGACTAGCGATGTGAGTGGCGGGAAGTTTATGTCTTGCCGCGAAAGCGCGAAATTCGTTAAGGCCCTGAGTGGACTGATCTGCGGGGGTGTTGGGAAATGGAATAAAGATGCGCTTATCGAATCCGGCCGGCGCTTTAAAAATCTCTTGCGAGGTCACGGCACTCAAAAAAATGTTGGGATGCCAACCTGCCTGGTCAGCCTCGCGCATGAATGACAATGCGTCCGCGGTGCTACCCAACAGAAATACCGCATCGCGCCTGGGCGGCTTTGCTTGCCTCACGGTTGCTTCAGCATCAAAACTTCCGGTGAGGTAACCGAAAGTCTCAGCGGCAGGCAAGCTCGCGAGCTTGTTTTGCTGCTCTATCCCCTCGACCACGGATTTGTTGTTTTCGTTCTGAAGGTGAACGATAAAAATGCCGCCGGACTTTACCTCGGGCTTCCTGGAAGCAAACTCAACCAACGCGCGCGCCTGATCGTCAACTCCCGCGAGCAAATAAAAGACGCGTGGCTGCGGTTCTATCATCGCTCGCGGATATAGAGTGAATGGACCAATTTGCGGTATCTCTTTTTGACTGGTAAGCGAAAGTACTTCCTTCTCAGAACCGGCGATGAAAGTTCCCGTCATTGCAAACACAGGCGCGGCAGTTAGTGTTCGGTCCAGTTTGGCGCGAGTGGCGGCCGGCGAGTCGCCAGTTTCCGCAACACTCAGTTCGAGCTTCCGGTTGTAAATTCCTCCAGCAGCGTTCACGTCTGCAAACACGGCAGAAGTCACAAGCTTGATTGTTTGACCCAACTCGGCCAGGGCGCCGCTGGCCGGCACCAGCGTCCCAATCACAATCTTGTTTTCTTCTATCCCGGGATCCATATCCTTTCCGAGTCGGCCCATGTAAAGAATCAGGTCGGCCATATCTTCGCGTGACATGGAATAACGCGGCATGACCGGCAACAACTTATTTCCACCCGGATCAAGGCCCCGCGTGATCGCTAGCTCGAGTCCGCGGTTGGTATAGGCGGGATGCTTTCGCCCTGAGGCGTGAGTAAGGCCATAAGGCTTGGTCAAAGCCTCCAGGGTAATGTTCGAGGGAATAACGCCGCCCTCGGGTTTGCCCTGGCCATTCGCTCCATGGCAATTCGCACACGGAAGAGTGCTGGCGGGAACTTCGAGAGCGTCGTCGCCCAGGTAAGCAAGAATCGGTTTTCCTGATTGGCTGGTACCCTGAAAATAAATCTGGCGACCTCGGCGTTCTGCCGTTACGGGTGTCTCCTGCGGGACTGAACCATTGCCTGAAGCGCCGGCAAGACACAACAGAGCTGATACAAAGATGAGCAGCAGATTTCTTTTCAGATTCATGGCCGAATACACCGCACTCAATGCCTCACTCCACCTTACCCGGGTCGTCAAGGACGCTCTGAACCACCTTGAGCAATTGATCGCTGGGCGCCAGACCGAAGGCTTTCTTCCAAAGTCCCGTGCGCTCGTTACCGATGATGAAGACATTGATGTGGGATTCTTTTTGATCGACGAAGTGCCCGATCTTTTTAAGAGCAAAATCCACATCCTGCTTGTTCCCGCTTAAGAAAAACCAACCGGGCCGCGCGTTAAGTTTCTTCGCATAGTTTTTCAGACTGGCGGGCGTGTCTACTGCTGGATCGACGCTGATAGAAATAATGTAAACATCCTTGCCCAGGCGATCCCCCAGAGCTAACTGGACCTTCTCAAGGTTGCGGTTGAGTGGCAGGCAACTCCCCGTGCAGGTGGCAAAAAACGAATTGATGATTACCACCTTGTCCTTTAGGAGATCACTGTAGAAGCGCATCTTTTCGCCGTTTTGATTAACCAGCAACACGTCGGTGAAGTAGGTTTGGGCGGGGTTTGGTTGGGCGGCGGCGGCCTGGCTCGGTTGCTTCGGGGCGGTCGCCTGGGCCTCAACGGTTTGATGCGCGGTCAACAGTACCCCGCTCGCCACAAGCGCTAAAACGAAATGATGCGCTGTGGTGACTGATTTCAAACTTCGATGTTTCATCTTGAATCTCCCAGTTTCGCGGTTCCCCGAGGGTTTCTAACTCTTGATAGTTCCTATTCGTCCTTCGATGCTGTCAATGTCGCAGATTGGATCTGGTTAAACTTAATGCCGAGTGAAGGACATTGGAAGAAAACATAGTATACGCCGGGTTGTGGAGCCACAAAGGTCACTTCATATTCGCCGTTGCCAGTCGGTTTAGCCCAATCACGATGTTGCCAGATCCCTGGAGCCAGGAAAACAAGCACACCCATGTCCTGCAAATCGGGTTTCGGCTGGTTGGTTTTAACGTCGGTTACCTTAAACCTTATCTTGTATTCCTTACCAACGAGAACGGGGTTCTGCGCGGGGAGCATTTCAACCTTGATTGGAACAGCCGGGGTTTTCGGTTGGTCCGGATTTTCATCGATCGTGATATCAAAACAATTGACCAGCCGGGGGCTGTCCAGCAAAACCGCTACGTCGTAAGTGCCCGCCGCGGTAAGTCGAACACTGGCCGAATAGACGCCCGGTGCTGTCTCCCGCAGACTGTTGTCGAGGACAAGGATTGCGCGCGGTTCACGCTTATAGTTCTGGAAACTGCCCATCGGCGCAGCCATTCCTTCACTGTAGTAATAGATCATCTTGTCGGCGGCGTTCGCGACTAAGACCGCCCCAGATTCCGGAGCTGGGACCATAGATCCGGCCAGCGAATTGTTGCGCGATGCCTGAGGCGGCTTCTCTCCGGCGGGAAATCGACTTATGGCAGCCTCCTTAGCCAACGCTGCCAGGTTAATCATTGATACAAACTCGCTGCCGGTGGCGCGCACGTACGCAAACTGCTGAGTAAAAGTAATTTGATCTGGTCGTGGTCCAACCGGGATGGTGTGGGCCAGACGGTGCGTGGAAAGGTCGAAAACAAAAACCGCACTATTGGTTTGATTAACAGCGAAGCCATAGCGCCCGTCAGGCGAGATGCGGACTGTCCGCGTTCCCGGGGCGGTAGTGAGCTTCGTCAGCGTTTCAAGGTTAACGCTATTGATCGCAAGGACCGTCCCGTCTGTTTCGCTCGCAACATAAACAGCCTGGCTGAGCGCGGAAAAAGCCAGTGAGATCGGAAGCAGGCCTACCTTGATCTCCTTAATTTGTTTCAGGCTCCGGCCATCAACCACTGACAACGTGCCGCTGTCCCTGTTGGTTATGAAGGCTGAACGGTCGTCTGGGGTGAGAACGATCTCGTGATGGCCCATCCCCGTTTTGATTTGGGCGGCGACTTTCTGCGTCGTAGTGTCGATCACAGTAACGCCGCTTTGGTTTCCATTGGCGGCGTCATTCCCGACCCATAAATATCTCTGATCATTCTGAAGGGCCAGGCGTGAGGGATTGACGCCCGCCTCGATATTTGCAACGACCTTGAACGTGGGAACATCGATAACGGCGACCTGGTTGACCGCAGGGATTGAAACATAGAGTCGTTTCTTGTCGGCACTGATTACCCAGTCCTGGCCCGGGCTGGGCAGGGGTATAAGTGTAATTAGTTTTGTTCCTCCAAATCCTGACAAGGGATCAATGACTGAAATGTTTGATTCATCGTTAAGCGCCAGGATGTAGTAAGAGTTGAGATCGATCGACGGGCGTCTGGTAAAACTCGATTGCAGAAACGATTGGACCTTCTCGCGACAGGCTCGGGCTCCGGTAACCATTCCGTCGTTGCGCACATCGAGCCAGGCCGCCGGTCGCAAGTTGCTGAGTGGCTTGCTGGTGTTGGCGTCGGTGATCTTTAATCGGACCGTTGCTTCGGTTCCTGCCAATAGTTTACTGCTGCCTGCCTTAACGCGCGTGACAGGATCAATGCTGAACTCAACGGCAACACCTTCCTGTTCATATCTTTGTGCCTGAGACTTACCGTCGTCCGTTTCAGATTCTCGCCGCTGAGCCTGAGCAAGAACATCGGGCACGGCAAACTCTGTAGCAATGACTACGGAAAGCGCGATGGCGGCCAACCCGATGACCGTGAGCACCGTTCGTCTTCTTAGCCTCGCGAGTGAAACTTGCTGGAATTTATTCTTCATTGGATTATGAAAATAGACCGTCAAAACTACGCACTGCTTCAAATTCCTCGTCGCCTTCAGTTCGAGCGTTGCCCGGCCTGACGCATAGTAGTGTTTGCATCCCGGCAATCTTCGCGGCCGCTAATTCGGTTCCCACGTCCGAGATAAAAAGGATCTCCGGGGCGGGCAACCGAAGCGATTTGGCAATTCGCAGGTAACTCTCAGGCTCGGCTTTCGCTCCGGTGGTGGTGTCAAAGTAGTTGTCTATCAAACTAGTGAGGTCGCCGTCATGCGTGTGGGCGAACAACAATTTTTGCGCCAGCACACTTCCAGATGAAAAGATGCTGATACTCAAACCCGCTTTGCGCCATCGCTCCAATGCCGGCGCGACGTCGGTGAACGTCTCTGCCGCAAGTGTTCCGCTCAGGTAGCCTTGTTTCCAGATCTTGCCTTGCAGATTCTTCAGCGTCGTGGACTTGCGGTCCTTATCCATTAACCAGTTTACGTACGCGATGACGGAGCCGATTTGTTCTTCCCCCCGCAATCTTAGCGCCGGAGGTTTTAAGTTGCGCTCAACATCGGCGGCATGTTCATCGTGCAGTCCGGCTATGTCGGCAGCCAATTCCGGTGATTCCCAATTCCTGGTCAAGTAGTCTTTCAACCTGGCCCGCGCGAAGGAAAACAACACCTCATGGACAAACGAAATCGGGGTTGTCGTGCCTTCGATGTCGAGTAAGACGCTGCGAATTCGTGCGGTCGTGAGATTTGATGTCATCCCGGGATTCAGCTTTTGAGATTATTGTGGTTTGCTCACCCTGCTCGTTGACAGATCACTGTCCGGTACAAAACCGAGCTCGCGCCCGCTGCCGGTGTAATGTGGAGTCCAACCTGAGACATCCTGAAAGAGACGGATCGCGCGAATGCGGCGGTCCGCGCAAAGTTCAAACCAGTGGCGCGTGCCACGCGGCACTCGAATCATATCTCCACTCTCAACCTCAATGGCGAATACCCTTCCCTCGCCATGTCCCTCGTTCGCCACAATATGGAAAACTCCCGAGCCGGCAATGATGAATCTCACTTCGTCCTCGTCGTGCCAGTGTTCGCGATTAAACTTTGCCAGCATTGCCTCGAGGCCGGGAGTTTCCGGCGTAACATCTATCACGTCAGCCGTTACATAGCCGCCGCGAGACTTCAATGCTTCAATTTCAGTTGCGTAAGCATTGAGCACTTCTTCGGCGGAAGCGCCGGCAGAGGCCCGGCCGTCATCCGGCCAACGCTCGTAGTCGATTCCACACGCGGCCAGACACGTCGCGATCTCCGCGCTATCGGTTAACGTTAAATTCTCATCGACAAGCCTTAGTGTAGCCATTTTCAAATCTCCGTCGCTGTTTTTCCCTCTCTCGCCGTTAATGTCCGGCCCACCGCCTCAAATAGAAATTCGAGAATCTCGATGTGCTGGTTCGCCTGGTCAATATCCTTGCCCCATGAATAAAGCCCGTGGCGCTGCAATAAAAATCCATGGGCCTCCGGGTGTTGGCGCAATGTATCGTGCACCCGTCCGGCGAGCGTGGGCATGTCCTGCGAGTTTTCGATGATCGGTATCCATTCAGAATGATCGTGGGTAGTCACTCCATTCAAACCCTTAAGCATTTCGTAACCCTGGATTGCGAAACCGCCCGCCTCGGCATAGAGATCCGACAACATCGTACTCCAGACTGAATGCGTATGCAGAACTGCTCCGGCTGCGCGCTCCTTTACAACCCGTATGTGCAACAGGCTTTCGGCCGATGGCCTGGCATTCGGATCGGCGAGGACTTGCGCCTGCTCATCGATCATCAGGAACTGCTCCGGAACCAGTGTGCCTTTATCGAAGCCGCTCGGACTCATTGCCAGCCGCAACGGTTCGCGGCTGACTACTGCACTCAGGTTGCCGCTGGAGCCCAGCATCCAGCCACGCGAATAGAAGCCACTGGCAACGGACGCGAGACTGGAAGCGAGTTGTGAAAATTTATCAGCCACGAAGAGTGTGTCAGGACAATTCGGAAATGGGGCGCCTATCTTAGCTCCAACTATTATCCTAGCGCTATAAAAACTAAGAGTTTTCCTTGACAGTCGCGATTGAGCCCAATAAAGTCTGGCGCAAATCCAGTCGCTGTTCTAAGTCTTAAGTTGTGGATATCTCCCTCATTCTTTTGTTTGTGGCTGCGCCCATCGGCGCTTTCGATGTAATTTATTTTCACCTGTGGAAGTTCCGCTTGTTTGAGCGTCCTGAGTCCGTAAAGGAAGAAACTACTCATATCCTGCGCGGCTATCTGGTGCCGGTAGCCACCGGGATTTTACTATTGGGTCGCCCCGAGGGTCTTTGGTTTTGGCTGGTCTTTGCCTTATTCGCGCTCGATGGCCTTAACTCATTTCTTGATGTGATCTTTGAACCCGGAAGCCGGGCGCCTCGCGTCGTGCCGCCTACGGAACTGGCTGTACACTTCCTCGGCATTTCGTTACTGACCGCGGCATGGACCAGCTTTGTATTGAGCGGGTGGGAAATGCGCTTGAATGAAAGCGAGCTTGGCGCCCATACCGGAAGCATCTTGCCCGACTCATTCTTCCAGTTTGGATTTATTGGTCTGGCCGGTGCGATGGCGCTTGCTACCTTCGAGGCGCTGCTGTTCCTTCGCGCCCTCAGACAACGATCACGCGCAACGTCGTAGTAATTCAATCACGTAGTAGCAATTAGATTCGTCCAGTTAGCTTTGACATTCCTCGCATCTTGGACCGTGCCGGAGAAAGGACGCTCATGCTTCTCTTCACGCTCATCATCATCGCAACCTTGTTCGTGGCTTATGCCAACGGCGCCAACGACAACTTCAAAGGCGTCGCCACGTTGTTTGGCAGTGGGGTCGCGAGTTACCGAAGAGCCCTCGCGTGGGCGACGGTAACAACCTTTGCCGGTTCCGTCTGTTCCATCTTTCTGGCGGCTGAGCTCATTAAAAATTTTTCCGGCAAGGGACTGGTTCCCGATGCAATTGTGGCGGCGCCAAATTTTCTACTCGCCGTGTCACTCGCCGCGGGTGGCACTGTCATTCTGGCCACCCTTCTAAGCTTCCCGATTTCTACAACTCATTCCATCACTGGCGCGCTCGTGGGCACTGGCTTCGTAGCCGCGGGCTCGCAGGTAAACTTCGCTCAATTAGGCGGATCCTTCTTTCTGCCGCTCTTGCTGGGTCCGCTAATCGCGGTCGTCCTTGGCTGTGCAGCCTATTTCCTCGCACACTCAGCCAGATTCTATTCCGGCATCACCAAAGAGTGGTGCATCTGCGTCGGCGAAACTACGACCGTCGTTCGCGCCAGCGAGCCTGCTTCCCTCTTTGCCAGTGCAGCGATCACGTTGCCAAACGTCGCTATTGCCACACAGGAAAACTGTCACCAGCGCTACTCGGGAAGCATGGTGGGTATCAGCTTCCAAAAGTTGGTTGACTTCGGGCATTACCTGAGCGCGGGCAGCGTCAGCTTTGCTCGCGGTCTGAACGACACTCCAAAAATTGTCGCCTTGCTTCTGGTTGTAAAAGCGCTCGACGTGAAATGGGGGATGCTGGGCGTGGCGCTCGGAATGGCGGTGGGCGGTTTGCTCAGCGCCCGTCGCGTCGCAGTTACGATGAGCAAGAGAATAACTCTCTTAACGCACGGTCAGGGTTTCACTGCCAACGTGGTGACCGCAGCGCTCGTAATCTTTGCCAGCCGCCTGGGGATGCCAGTCTCTACGACACACGTTTCCTGCGGCTCGCTATTCGGCATTGGCTTAATTACCCGACAGGCAAACATGTCGGTCATTTCACAAATAGTCTTGTCGTGGGTCCTTACCTTACCCGTGGCTGCTATTCTCGGCGCCGGGCTTTTCTGGCTGATTTCCTAATACCATCCGCAGATTTCGAAGCTTCAGCTATCAAGGAACTCGCGGATCTGGAATGGACTCCTATTTCGCCGCTTGCGAAATCTGTGCATCTCCAGAGGGCTACTGTGCTAATTTTGAAATTCTCTGCGCCACCTCTGCGTTCTCTGCGCCTCAGCGTTGAGTGTACCGCGTCGATGATTCACCACTGAGACGCAGAGGCCGCTGAGAATACAACCTGGAACCAGGACTCTACCCTCCAGAGCCCCCCGCTTGACCCGGTTTGGCCAGCACTTTAGAGTGGCAGGTTCGCCTGAGGTGAATTATTTTGCGCTGTGAGGAAGAGGTGTTTGCGCGTTGGCTATAAAAATAGAAAACCAGACTGAACGAAAACTACCGAAGGATGCCGTCAGTCAAATCGAGGGATTGCTCGACAGTTTGCCACGTGAGCACACGCGCGGCCTTGAGCGTGTGAGGTTGGTTGAGTTTATTTCGGAGCCGCGTCTCCGTGGGATGATGCAGGCCACCGAGCTGCCGGGACTATATCATCCTCGACAAGGCCCGAAGGGCGCCTGGCTGGAAATCGCGCTTGGAGTTTTGCTGCCGGTGAATAAACCGATTCACAAGCGCATCATCCCGCGGATGTCGTTCAAGGGAAATCTGGCAGCCACGATATTCTCGCTCGTGGGCCAGCATTACCACTTCACCCTGAAACACTCGCTTAAGAAGACCCAGTTGGAACCCGCCGTCAGGGCCTACACCGAGAAGCAACTGAAGGCCTGGAACGAGAAGAAGTACAGCTTTCGCGCAAAACTATTCAAGCCAATTCAGCCGACGCTGGAGCGATGGGCCAAGGGTCTGCAGAAACGAGCGGCGGCGGAAAAGAAGAAGGGTGCGACTTCGAGGTGAACTAAGGCACTCTGCAAGGAACGAAACCCGAATCCCTGGGCACTAAAGTATCTATATCTGAAAATCGCCATCCATCATTCTCTCTTGAGGCGACGATAAATGCATCGATCGGAAATCTGACGCGACTCAGTCTGGCGCACCCGGAAACCATCCAAGTATCGGCTTTACGTCCTTCAAAGGTGACGGAATATGGCGTGAATGAGATCAGATCATGGTCTGTGCCAGCTATACCTGGATACCTGCTGGCGTCTTTGATGAACTGCTCGCTACTCCTGCCCCTCAAGGTCTCACTGGAAAGTAATCTGTAAATCCCTCGCCAATCTCGACCCCGCCGGTAATTGGTTAGCTGATTAAGCCGGCTGCTAAAGTCGGCCCGAAGTTCTTGAGGGATTGCCTGATAGGGTGCGGGCGGTGAACCAAGGACAAATGATCCAGCTGAGGTTGCGCTCTTGTTGCGCAACGATTGAGAGCTATGCTCTACCGGCAAGGAGGCAAGCGTTATCAGGCAGATGATGAGTCTTAATTTCACAGGTGGTCTTCAGTTCCGCGCGCGCTAGGTTCTTCGGACGACCAGAAGCAACGCGCTGGAGGTTCAGGTTGGTGACTACTGCGGACGGTTGCCAAAACGGTAGGGTCTTTTGCATGACCTCGCCAGCGTGCACTTTTCAACCTTATGTCCCAGTTCGGAATCTGTCATCAAACTACTTCTCGGTACATATCTCCCGCAGGAACATGGTTTTAAGCAATGTTTTGATCATCCAGAGATTTCTACTCGAAGTAGTTGACCACAGCATGAGGTTTACGTCCGTCTCGTTCCTCGAATTGAAGCACTAGTCGATCCCCAATCTGCTCTCCGTTGTCGTTTGTCAAATGGTTACGTTCAAGCAAACTTGAAGCCTGGTTGGCCTGTTCTTGCACATGACGCATGGCATCAACAGGTGATTTGAAAAATATGACCTCCTCAAGAGTCAACTCAAAATCGGATGATTTGTAAAAGTATTGAACAAAGTCAAGACCCTCCGCAGTTTTTCCATGAACAGTAAGAAGTCGCTCCAGTTGTTGCTACTGCGATTAGTTAAATGGCCGAGGGCATCATATGCAAACGTCTCGCGGTAAGGACGATCATTGGTTGGAGCTTCGCTGCGCGCTTCGGCACCGGAGAATGAGTGGGCCGCGGTTTCTTGGAGTTGGAAGCGCATTGAGACCAGAATGGAATTCTTATGGCACACTAAGAATTTGTCATCAAACTACTTCTATGGCAAACCAAATACCAGCGAGCTCTTCAAATGTTTCAGTTAATTCCGCAGCGTCAGATCAATTCTCACCTGACCGGCTTACCGCGCGCGGTCGACATCAAACCGATTTCACCTGGACTGTCGGGAAAGTTGAGGACTCCATTCGCTGTGATTCGCCGGCAACCTCAATAGACCTCACCGGCGGATTCGTCCAGCGGTAAACCCGCAAGCTGGAGTAGGTATAAACCGAGCTCGCGATACGCGCCACTGTCCGGGGACTGGCGAGTGGCAACATGATAGTAGTTTTGTTGAGTGCCTTCGAGCACCCACCATGCACCATCCATAGCAGCAGGTTCATTTTCAGTCGGAGGAGAACTCCAAAAGCACGACTCCTCAACCAGCTTCACAATGGCTCCCCATTCCTCATCGTTCAATGGGCGAATTCGGTCCAGCAGCAAATCACTTGATTGAGATTGGCCCTCTCGTGCGAGCTCCTTCACTGAAAGCACGCGACTCTCACCTGTACTCCAGACACGAACTGCCACCGTCGGATGAAAGCTGCGGAGCCAAAGAAATCGGTATGAGGCGCTTTGATCATGTGCGGCTACCAGAAGCGAGGGCTCGTTCATCTTGTGGAGGTAACGCGTGTACCAGTTGCTGACGAAGCGATCCCTTTTCTCGTCTTGATAGAATGCGTGTTTGGGCAGGTAGCCGCCTTCTCCGGGGTTCAATGTCTTAATCTTTTGCCCGATCCCGGGAAAGCAGCCTTGAGGGACAACAGGGGTTGTGCCGTGCCGCACAATTGGGGAAGGTTGCCTGAACCAGACAACCGCGGCAATTAAGAACAGCGTGAGCATAACGAGGCATAGCATCCCAAGATATGCCCGACTGTTAGTACGGCCGCTTGGCGACGACTGCCGAGGCAGCGGCTCCGCTCTAGCGACAGTTCTCTGGTAAGTCACGATTAATGATCCCCCGTTTGTAGTTACCCACCTTGTAGACCCGGCCATCTGGGTTGCCTACAAAGCCGGGAACCTTTCGCTCGTCCGCGGAGTTCGTGTCTCCGTCATGCGGTGTTGAGTTATCGGGGTTCACATGAAATATCGCCACCGCTTCCCATCCTTTGGCAAGGTCGAAGGTTCATGCAGCCAAACTCGGTAAGCCGTGTCGGTGCTTAAATCCCAGGGCTTTATTCAGTTGCTCGGCTCGACCTTTGTTACCCGCATAACTGAGAATCTGTAGCGATAACTGTCTAAGTGACCATAACCCTGGTCGTTCGGTCCCTCAAATCGCCCAACGAACTCTACTACTGCCTGTTGAACGGGACACGGAACGCGCGGACAAAGAACACGATCAAAATCCTTCTTCAAGGCTTCCTCACTGTATTCGTAAGAGCGATCGAACTCGACCCACGCATCTTCCTTTGAACTCTGGCATTCGGATGCGTAGAGCACTTGGTTTTCTTTGTTGCCCCAGAAATTACCCCGCGTACGCACGATCTTCTCATTGTACTGATCTGGCTTGCTGACCAACTCGCAGAACTTGACGATTGGTGCTTTTTCGACCGCAGTTGAGAATGAGGGAGGCCACTCAAGAGCGCCGGACTTAACCGGATTCGACTGACAGCTACTGAGGCCGATCAGACAGACAATCAACATTGCTCCTGATACCAAGCTCGCACATTTGAAATTCATTGTGAACTCCTTAAGCTCACTTGTCAGGAAGGCGGTCCAGATTCTTACCGCATTTCTCGTAGATCGTTTGGTCATTCTTCTCGCGCTGCGTACGGTTATCGGCATCCTTTGGTATTAGACCTAAGGCATGCGCAAACTCATGTAATATCGTAAGCGCTCGAAACTGCCGAGGCGTCAAACTTGTAAATATTTCTTCGTATCTTCGGCGCGCCGGGCTCCAAATATATCCTGCGGATCGCCCAGCGGCGGTTGAATCGTCGTCCGCGAGAAACGGGGCATATAAAGTTCCTCTTGCACCCATACCTTCGCCCGAGTTTCTGGTGCCGGCTATCGCTTTGACTGACGGAGCGCTTTCAATGGTGCGCCGGAAATTGTCGAAGATCTTGCTAACCTCAGTTAACGTGCGACCTTGTGAGAACACGGTTCGCAGTATTCCCGCGTATAAGAAGTTAACGATTGAGACTACTAATAAGCAAAATAGCCACACCCACAGAAGATTAACGAGTTCGTGACCTCATTTGCGGCACCGTGCACTAGTTTGAATTTCTTGGACGTTTTCGAAGAACAGTCCCTTGAGGCGCTGTCGACCGGTAATTTCTTTTTTCGAACTCAATGACGTGTGTGAACGAACCCTGTATGGAGTGCAATTCTGAGTTTTCCGTCCAAGCAACAATGGTGTCTTCAATATTTTCGGACTGAACCTCTGGCTTAAACATCGCCACTGATCTTTCTCCCACTTGGTGGCCCGTTTCATCAAATTTAAGGCCCCGCTCGAGGATAGTGGTAGACTCACTCAGCTTCTTATGAAATTTAGCTTGAGCAGCAAGCGGCGAAGAAAAGTATTCGGTGCGAACTATGACGGTTTCGCAGTCAGATGAGCGAAATTGCCTCTCAGAATAGCTTAAGCCTTCTTGGGTTCGACCGTCGGAAATCTTTAAAGTATCGAAGCTTACTTTTTGAACGTCGTCGATTCTACTTAGGATTCTTCCACTTCGAACTTTGAACGCCTTCTCAAACTCTAAGACGTGTTCCAACGAAGGACCTGTGAGTGAATGAAAATCCTTATCCTTGTTCCACACCACTTCGGCATGGGCTTTTGATTCAGGGTTTGCGTCGAATTGAAGGACAACTCGGTCACCAACATGCTGCCCCGCTTCATTTGTTACAGCGCTGCGTTCTAATACAACTGAGGCTTTCATTGACTCCACTTCTACGTGTCGCGTGGCATCGCCGCCTGATTTGAAGAATATGGCCACGCTGGAAATAGTTGAGCAGTCAGAACACTTATAAAATGTCTCAGCCATCCGATTACCATCTTCCGTATCGCCGTCAAAGATCGCAACTGGCCTGAATGTCAAGTGGGTGAATGCGTCACTCCTTGCAGTGGACTCCGGCTGACTCAAATCTGAAACACGGCCCGAACGCTGAAATACAAACGCAAACGCCAGTACCGCAAAACTAACAAACACAAAGGTCATGAAAATAAATCGCGACATCGAAACAATCACAACCTTCCCCGAACCGCGTAAGCCGTCCAGAAAGAAACCCTGCCATCTTGTGAATCTCCTGTCGCTCATTTTTCCCTGAAGCCTCCTCTTTGCCTCACGCAATCTGCGAGGATTTGTCCCCCCAGGTCTTCTGTACCGCTGTGTTTGCCCGGATCGTCATAACCGACTGAGGTAATGGTATCCAAAGAATGTCCTAACTCGTGAATCTGAGTCATTAGTACGCGCATGGGATCTTTGATGTCGTTGCCGGTATAGTTCTTGAGTGGAGCCCTTGGCTGTGTGAGCCCAAGAATAGGATTGCTGTGGGGAGGTTTACCGGCCAATTTCCGGAATTGATTGTCGTAATTTGTCAACTCCGCCCGCGAGTAGGTGGCCGCGTCGTTTCTAATCGTGAAGGTGTCATTGTTGCCCGCTCCGTTTGGATTCACTCCCAGATAACTAGGACCGGTGCCAGTATATTCTCCAACACCGCCGCTGACAGAAGATTTGAAACTAATTAGCGAGACTCCAAAGTAATCCTCGGTGCACCCGTTCAACACCTTCTCGTCAACATAGGGTGTTTTGGCTTTCTGCGGAGCGAAGGAAAACAAAACATCGCGGAAGCCAACGCCGTCCTCAGCGCGATAAGGCAGATCGACGCGGAAAATACCGAGGCCGTAGCTAACAATCTTTCGCTGAACTGACCGGCGACCTGTCGGTGTGTCAAGGCTGAGACCCCGACTTTCTACCGCAACTGTGCCCATGTCCATCCTGTTTGAGAGATCAGAACAATCGATGGGCATACCGTCGAGCTTGCAGCCGCCGCTCAGGTTAGTGGGATCACCATGCAGCAACCAGGCGGGATTGTATTCGTCAGGAGCAGTGAGTAGCTGCGTCTCACCGGCATCTTCCAGGCCCGCGTCGGCGCCCAGCGGATCAAGTTCAGCGTGATAGCTATTGGGATACACGCCAAAGGCGTAACCCGCCGTGTCGCTCGCCCGCACACTCGCATTGGCCGGATCGCTGTGCCGCCATAACAGGTATGCCGCCGGGTCGCTGGCGCTCGCCAACTTCTGCACCGCAATCATGCCGCCGCCGGGATTGTAGACATAACCCATCGACTTCTGACCATTACTGCCAATCTCGCTGATGATCTGTCCTCCCAGAACGGATGAGCGAAGGTAGTGGGTATACTCGAAAGAACAGCTGGATTCGGGCGAGCATCCCGGCTGATCATAGCCACTGCGAATCCGCTGACTGTCGCCATCGTAATCGTCGGTACGCTTCGGATTATTCGGGTGGGCAGGGTGAATGATTTTGGCGAGCCTGCCGGCGGCATCATACTTTCGTTGCAAGGCGTTGACTGCTCCGTCATCGAGCCAGTGGCCTGACGCATCGTAATTCCAACCGGCCCGCCTATTGTTGACATAAGGGGTCGGTGAAGTCTCGGAGTAATCATGCGCCCACAGTTTACCGGTGCGCATGGTGGTATGTCCGAAGGCATCGTGCTGATAGGTTTGGTTAAATGGTCGCTCATCGGTGGCGCCCAGCCCGCGCGCTTCCGCGCCACTGAAGGCGGCCGTCAGCTGGGCTGCGTGATCATAATTATTCTTGCGATCGTAGCGCGCGTCGACGAGGTCCTGCTCATAGTCGAGGCGGCCATCCGCATAGTACTGATAGGATTTGCTCATCACGCCCGGCACTGAATAGCTCGATGGGTTAAGCCGGGAATTGTAGGCGATTGAAAGCGACTTTCCATTCCCATAGCTCATTGCCTTCAAGCCGCCCCAGGCGCGATATTGCATGTCCAGGGTGAACTGCGACACATTGGTGTAACCCGCTCCGGTAACTCCACTCACTCGACCGCCAGAATCGTAGTTATAACCAGCGGTTGTGCTAAACGTCTGGTCGTTGACGCTCGTCAAAAGATTCGCAAGATTATAGGCGTAGTTAAGTGGATAGGCGCCGACACCACTGAACGTGCGCGTCTCAGCCGTAAGTCGCGAAAGCTGGTCGTACTGGTAATTCACACTGCCCTGGCCATCGGTCATCGAAATGCGATTCCCGGCAGGATCATATTGGAAGGAAACGGATGATGAGGCCGCAATTCCAGCAGGTGCAGAGTAGTTGATGCCGGTTACCAAGCCGCGTGAATTATGGCTGATAGTCTGCGAAGCGCCACGCGCATCGATAACACTCACGACCGTATCATCCGCGTTGTAGCTGAATGTGGTTGAGGTATTCGCATCCTGTTCGGGAGTGTGCCGCGTCTTCAACCTCCCGTGGCCGTCGTACGACAAGACGGTGTCCTGGTAGACGCTGCTCGTATCGGAACCCTGATACTGACGAACCTGCGTAATCTGGTCTCGCGCGTTATAAGTATTTAGCGTGGTCGAGTAGACGGAGCCACCCTGCCAGTTGAGGAGTTCCTGTTTTACTGTGCGTCCAAAAATATCAGCGTAGATTTTTTTCTGCCGCCGCTTTGCCGTGCCGCCGTCGATGGTCCCTTCGTCAGTGAGGGTTACGACTTCCCCGCCCGCACAACCGCAGCCGCTGTATTCCGCTTCTTTCGTGGTGCCGTCGGTGTTGGTGGTTACGCGCGGTCGTCCCTGCCAGTTATAAGTTTGCTCTGTGTAGAGCCAGCCGGCCGCATCGTCGCCAGCGGGAGTCCAGGCGCTATTAATCTCCGTCGGGTTCGACTGTTTCACCGCGCGGCCCACGGAATCGTAAATCGTGTTCTGCGCGCTATAGCCGCCGGTACTGCCGGGATGATTGCTCGCCCGGCCGGTAACCTGTCCCGCGCCGTCAAACAGCTGAATTGAATAAGCCTCGTCGGCGACAGTGTTAACAGTCGCGAAGGTTTGCAGATAATTTGGCCCATACACGTAGCGCTGGTACGCGCCATTGTTCGCCGTCGTTACCCGTTCAATGCGCGCCGCAGCGTCATAGGCAAAGATTTGAATAGCGCCCTGAGGCTGGTTTGCCGGGGGTGGCCCTTCAATGCGGGTCCTCGCCCCAAAATCGTAGGAGTATCGCAGATGCGAACTGTGGCCATCGGCGTCAGTAATAGTGGTGGGAAAAGCGAGCGTCGAGAATGAGCGCGGCGCATCGAGGTTGACTCCGTTCGCTGAGAACGAATCGTTGTAGCTGAACGAGACCGTATGATTTAAAGGATCCGTAGTCGAAACGATTGAGCCGGCGGTGTTGAACTTGCTGCTGTTAACAATGAACTGCGCCGGGTTCTCGACATCGTGGCGTTTGACCCCAGTGAGGTTCGCACGGCCCTGAACAAAGTTGCTGTCAAAAGTCTGATCATGACTAACGGGCGCATCGGCGCCGAGTATCGAGCCCGCCTCATCATAAACAAAAGACACTTTGGACATGAGCGTCTCGCTGCCGCCATTGACCTCATGAAGCGTTTGTTCCTTTACCAGTCCGATGAAATGGCGAGACAGGTAAACCTGGTCTGCCACCGGGTCCATGCGGTAGTCAGTGTGTGAACGCCTTAAGACGGTGCTCGCGTTAGCAGCATACTCCCGGACGTCGCTCGGCAGGTTACAGCTTAGGCCGGAAGGAAGGGTGAACGTCTGGTAATCAACTGTAGTGCGCCTGCGGTTTTGGGCCGCATCGTAGACGTTGATTTCCGTAGCGCGTGGATTAGTTTGAAAGCTGACTGCGGTGTTGTCCTGGATCCAGTTGGTTGTGGTCCACTTTTGCCGAATGCCTGCCGACCAGATTTCGCTTTGGGTGGCAAGTCCACGTTGCCAACCGGCGCCATAGAATTCCTTGAAGATTGTGCCGTCGGGCGCGATTAGTTGATGCGAGCCATCACCCGGATCGCTGTATTGAGTGACAACTTCGGAGGGCACGCCATTGATGCCCGACCAGTTATCCGCTGAGACGCGCGACGTGGAAAGGCGCGGGCAATCATCGACGCCCGTCTGGTAATCGTAAGCAGTGTAAGAACGCAGTGCGTTGTCGGAGGAGTGCCGGCGAATGCGATTTACCTGGCCCGCCGGCGCGTACTCGAAGTTGTAGCGCGAGCCATCGTGGAGTCCCACCTGACTAAGCACCGAGATCTGGGAAAGATTCGGGGCGCCAACCGCCATTAACCCCGGGAAACTGGTCTGCACAGTTTGCGTGGCCCATCCAAATGTGGCCCACGTGTGCGTGGTTGGTGAACCATTTACGGTCCAGCTTTGCGTGATGGATGTGAGGTTTGCGTTACCGTCGTAGTTGAAAGTGATGGTGCGCGCGACGGTGTCGGCAATGCTGGTAATCTGGCCCAGCCAGTCGTAGCTGACGGTGATGTAGTTACCATTCCTATCTTTAATTTGTGTGCAGTGCCACTCGTTATTCACCTTCGAATAACTCAACTGCGTCCCGTCTGTAGATCTGAGTAAAAGATTGCCGCCGTTATCAATGAGTTGCAGGTAAGACGAATCTGCCGCTTGATAAACATTCGACGTGCCCACCTGTCTGAGTGAGACGCGACTACCAGCAATCAGCAGGTAGACATTGTCTCCAGCCTGCGCGTCGAAAAACTTCTCTTGAATAGTCGGGAAGCCGAGACGAAAGCCAGGACTCGGCCAGCCATTGTCTTCGTCGAAATAAATGTAAGGCCCCGAACGGGTCCAGATCAGTGACGAGTACGTAAGACTCAATCCGAGGTCAAGGCCCGAACGTCCGGGCAAACTCAATAGAGGCAAACTCCATTCTGCATCCCTCGCCTTCAACTCTCCGCCGGGTTGGTTGAAGGGATTGACTCGGGCGGAAGCGAAAGACGAGACAGCGGCCGATGGCAGGCCGCCGGGATTCAGAGTTGCCACCAGCGCGGCAAACTCTCCTGATTCATCGAACGCTCGGCGCACGTTATCGCGACCGTAGTTATTGCACTGGCTTTCCCAGAAAGCCCAGCCTGGTCCATCGGGCTCGCGCATCAAAAAAGCTTTATAAAGATCGTAAACATACCAGTGATTGTTGCGCCCGCGCGCTGCGTAGTCAGACGATTCAAATAGCGTCATGCCCATTTCGCGCAGGGCCAGCAGGGTTGAGTCTGGTCCGTTAGCAAAAGCCGCGCGCAGGATGTCATTCCAATAAGAGGATTCATCCGGGTCGAAAGGCCGCGCCAGGGCCGATAGGTTGAAGTTTTGAAGATATTGCTCGGCGCCCGCATTGGTTATGGTGACGGTGGTGTTTGCTGTTGAATGCGCTCCGAGATTGTCAGTAACCGTGAACGAGACAGAATAGGTGCCGGCGGAAGGATACGAGTGAGTGGGCGAAGCGCCGGAGCCTGTGCCGCCATCGCCGAAAGCCCATGAATAACTATTAATGGTGCCGTCTGGATCAAAAGATGCCGAAGAATTAAAAGGAGTGTTTTGCCCGACGAGTCCAAGGTAAGGTCCGCCTGCATTCGCTATAGGAGACTGATTGGCCTCACCGCCATTCCAACTGGGACTGGAATTTCCAGACTGGTCGGCAACGAGCAGGCTTTGGCCAGTCCCATCAGCATTCGTGGTCCAAAGTTGTTGAGTAGGGTCGTAGGTCTCACATTCGCGGTCACTGCGAAAGATGATCTGTGTGCCGTCGGGAGACCAATAAGGCGAGTCGTCATTTTCAAGAGTGTTTGTCAAGCGTATCTGATTGCTGCCGTCAGAGCTCATTGCGTAGACTTCTTTATTCGAACGCAAACTACTCTTGAATAATATTTCCCCCTCATCGCCTGTTTCCTGCCAGGACTCGATCACGCTGTCGCGGTTGCTTACAAATGCCAACCTGGTCGCATCACGGGACCATGCCGGTTGCTCATTTCGAAAGGGTGCACTGGCAACCGTCAGCCGGAGCAGGTTAGACCCGTTCGCGTTCATAACATAAACGTCAGCACGGCCCACGTGGTCTCGCTCACTGGCGAAGGCGATCTTCGTTCCATTCGGGGACCATGAGGGTTGATAATCAGCCGCATTGCTGTTGCTTAGGTTTACCTGATTGCTCCCGTTAGCATTCATTACATAAATCTGATAATGGACCCCGTTGCGAAAACTTTGGAAAACGATCTTGGCGCCGTCCGGCGACCATTCGGCCGTACTGTCATCGGCAGGATCATTCGTGAGGCGGGTTACTCCAGTACCATCAGGATTCATCAGGTAAATATCGGAGCTGCCCGTTCCTGGGTTGTCGCGGTCACTCTGAAAGAGAATCTTGGTCCCATCCGGCGACCAGCGCGGGTGATCGTCGTTAAATAAATTTGAGGTAAGCCGGGTGAGCGCCGTGCCATCAGCAAACATTGAATAAATCTCTGCGTTTCCGTCCCGATTGCTGGCGAAGACGACTTTCGAACTCTGCGCTTGAGGCATAGGCGTTAAGAAAAAATGGAAGCCAGGATTCGCTTCAACATCCGTCCCGAAACTAGGGCGAGAAGAGGGTAATTGAGCGGAGGATACCTCGCTGGGAGGCGATAGATAATAACCGACAGTCGCCGCCGTTGGGAAGTTCCAGGCCAGTAAGTTTTTGTGCCCGCCCCATTTCTGAGGGCCGGTAGGCGCCATCAATCTTGCATGCGTGGATGGTGGAGCCGCGGCTTTTCCATCGACGCCGGTTACTCGTTGGGCCATTCGGTTGTCGCCCACTCCAGTGCTGACCGCGGCACGCCCGGGTGTCGCTGTTGGTGACTGTTGTGGTCCAGGCGAAGGTAACGGAGTCGGAGCCGGCAGCGGGTCTCCAACTCTCCTGCCATTACGTGCCGCCAACGGCTTGCGCCGCGAGCGCTGGCTTGACGAAACCGGCTGCGGGGCACGAGGCCGCACAGCCGGTCGATGCTTCACTTCATCGAGGTTCGGGAAGTCGCCTTCAGGCGATCCTCCCCTGGGCCGACCTCCATCTCGAAACACCCCTGATCGTGATGGTAGCCTGGTTCCGGCCGTTGCCATGGGAGCAAGCGAAAATTGCAATATTGAGTAACAGATGAATGCCGAGATAAATTTCTGGATTGGGGGGACGGGGGAAACCAGAACCAGCATGAGGAATCTCCTAAGATGGGACGCGAGGCGTTCAAATCAAAGGTTTGGTCCGATTGCAAAATACTTGGACGTAGCCTGGGTTGCAGCAAGAGTTGGCCCACTGCAGGACAGCTTACTGGCGAGGCGTCGAACGGAATCCGAGGTAAAGATCTCAAGTTCCGGTTAGCCTTATGGGTTGGAGGGGCCAACGGGTAATCCTTAACTAATGAGGCAGAGGCCAGAGGTCAGCCTGCCAGTCAAATGGGAGTATTCCGATAAAATGCGAGTTTCCGAGCTCATTGACGGGATAATGCGAGGTCAATGAGGATTACGAGAGAATCTGCCACCGCGTGGCCCAGTCGGAAACGCCAGCAAGCTAATACTATTCAAGATTTCTGTCAACAAATAAAATTCAAGCCTGGGCCCTTCTCCTTCTTGCCGGCTTTGCGTTCGAAACAGTCTGGAGGCACGGCAACTTTCAGGAGTAGAATCCGCGCCGCGTTGGGCCATCGATGTGAGAGTTTTAGTCGGCTCCGGAATTATCACTCTCGAGACCGTCAGCAACCGATCTCAAAGCTTCGGCAACTTCGGCAGCGTCGACCTGCGACCGCCGGAAACGAAGTTCCAAACTGAATTCTTTTTTCGGAGACACAAATTTGTAAGTGTAGGGTTTCGCCTCCGGGGCGATGCGCGGGCCCATCTCCTGACGTCTCACTTCACGCGCGTCTTCTCGGGTCAGACCCTTCGAAGTCACCTCTTTGGCGAGCCGCCGCATACTCTCGTCATCCGGTTGCCGCACGATCTGCAGGAGCACTGACTTGGCTGAGATGCCGGCATCGCGACACATCTCCCGGACATCACTCGGGATTGCAGCGATGGACAAAGCCTCGGTCACACTGCTGCGACTCTTGCCCAACTTGCGCGCCACATCTTCATGGGTGTAACCAAATCTTTCACACAAGGCGACTAGTCCGTCGGCTTCTTCCCAAACTGTCAGATCCTTACGCTGCATGTTTTCGATCAGCGCAATTTCAGCGACGGTGTTGTCGTCCACGGACATCTCGACGCACGGCACTTCTTTGAGGCCTGCCGCAGTCGCAGCCCTGAATCTTCGTTCACCAGCGATGATCATCCAGCGTCCAGTCGCGGGCGATGGTTTCACCAGCAAGGGTTCCAGCACGCCTTTGTCGGCAATCGAGGCGGTCAGCTCCGTCAAGTCGCCAAACTCCGTGCGCGGTTGTTCAGGATTCGGATCGATCTTATCCAACGGAATCATCCGCCCTACTGGTGCGGGTCGATGCTGTGACAACTCCTCGACATAATGGGCGTCGTGGCGCATTTGAAGTCCCGCTGGTAATCCCCTCTTAGACACGGCTCAGTACCTCGTCGCATAGATTTCCATATTCAATTGCCCCGGATGAATTGGGAGCAAAACTAAAAATCGCTTCCTTGTAGGCAGGCGACTCTTCAAGTCGGACGCTCTTGGTGATCACTGTATTGAAAAGCTTGTCGCCGAAGACGTTCTTAATTTGATCAAAAACTTCACGAGCCAACGTGGTGCGTTTGTCATGAAGGGTTACCAAAACTCCCAGCAATGCCAATTCAGGATTCGGACGCGCGCGAACCTTTTCGATTGTCTCCAGCAAATCATCGGTGCCTTCGAGAGCGAAATATGAAGTTTGGATCGGAACCAGCACATGAGTTGCCGCAACCAGCGCGTTGACGGTGATCAAGCCAAGCGTGGGCGGCGTATCGATGATGATGACTTCATAGGTCTCGCGAAAAGGCTGTAGCCGGTCCTTGAGACGAAACGCGGCGTCAAAATCACCGATCAGTTTCGCTTCCAGCTTTGCCATGTTGATGCGCGCCGGAATTATGTCCAGGTTTTCGACCGGAGTGCGGTAAACGGTTTGCTCCGGAGGCGCCGTGCCGTCGGTCATCAGTTCATACGCTGAACGCTCAACCGAAAGAGGATCCAGAAAGGAGATTGAACTATTGGCCTGCGGATCGAGATCCAGAAGGAGGACGCGTTTGCCGTGCCGGGCAAAGGCTGCAGCCAAATTGATGGCGGTAGTGGTCTTGCCGACGCCGCCTTTTTGATTTGCGATCGCAATTATCATTCGTTGTCTTGTCAGAACCAGCGGCCGGGCAGCGAGTGGGCCACTTCTTACATCGGAAGGTCGCCGGCCTCGCCTATCACGTCCGGCCAATCTTCCTCGCCCTGCACCGATTCTTCCCCGCCTTCGTCATCGGGCGAGACATTATTTCTCGACGCCTTAATCACGTCGGCATCAACATAGATCGGGCAATCGGCGCGCAGCGCGAGTGCGATTGCATCGGAGGGTCTGGAGTCGAGGACCATGCGATTTCCGTCGCTCATCCTCATTTCAATCACGGCGAAAAAAGTATTGTCGCGCAGGCTGGTAACTACCACTCGATCAACCTGGAGGCCGAGCTGGATGATCAGGTTGCGCAGCAAATCGTGGGTCATCGGACGAGGCGGCGCAATCTTTTCAATTTCCAGCGCGATTGCGTTAGCTTCGTACGCGCCTACCCAGATTGGCAGCATCGTGTCGCTATCAACGTCCTTGAGAATGATTATCGGAGTTCCGGTATTCGGATCCATCATCAGCGCTCTGATTTTGACTTCAATCTCCATAACTACTTCCTTAACTCACCCCGGATGGCTCGCTCACAGGTGTTACGCTCGTGCGACTTCCCCGTAAAGACTATAAGGCTTGGCCTGCGCAATCAGGACCTCAACGATCTCTCCGGCCGTCCCTCCTCCGCTTCGGAAGTTAACCACTTTCTGGCAGGTTGAATGGCCCGTCATGTCTTCGGCTGATCTCGCGCTTTGCTTTTCCACCAGCACACTTACGCGGCGCCCCACGTAGTCGTGATAAATCCGGCTCTGGATTGCTTCCTGCAAAGACTCAAGCTCCATAAAGCGTTTCGTCTTCACGTCTTCAGGAACCGGATCTTCAAACTTCTCGGCGGGAGTGCCCTTCCGCTTCGAGTATTTGAAAATGAACAGCCCGTCGTATTCGCAGTCGCGCACCAGTTTCATCGTATCTGCAAAGTCTTCATCCGACTCGCCGGGAAAGCCGACAATGATGTCGCTCGTAAGAGAGAGTCGGCGGGTGGAATTTTTAATCGCCTCAACCCGTCGCCGGTAGTCGGCGGCATTGTGACCGCGGCGCATGGTCTTCAGAATTCGATCGCTCCCAGACTGCACCGGCAAATGGACCCAATCGCAGAGATTTGGGAATTCTTCAAGCGCGGACACTATATCAGGATGAAAGTCTCTGGGAAACGAAGTCATGAATTTGATTCGTTCCACTCTCGTATCCGCGACAGCGCGCAACAAACGCGAAAAGGGCGTCGCACCCGAATATGCCTCCAGGCCGGCTTGCGACTTCGGCCGGTAGCTGTTCACGTTCTGGCCAATCAGATGAATCTCTTTATAGCCAAGCGCGCGAAGGCCGAGGACTTCGGCGACAATGTCCTGAGCGGTGCGGCTCTTCTCTCGTCCGCGCGAATAAGGAACAATGCAGAACGAACAAAACTTATTGCATCCTTCAATGATCGGAACAAACGCCACATAAGGCGATCGTCTCTCTGTCGGTGAAACATCCCAAACTTCACCTTCCTGCCGTTCGTCTAAATCGATAACCGACTTTTCACCGTCATTGACGCGCTCAATCAGTGAGGAGATACGATCTGTAGCGCGCGAGCCGATTACCAAATCGACCGCGGGAGAATTTCGAAAGATCGACGGACCTTCAAGCTGCGCGACACAGCCCATCACTCCAATCATAGGTCGCTTACGCTCCGGCGTAGTCAGCTTGCGTACTTCACCAATCCTTCTGAAGATCTTGCGCTCAGCGCGCTCCCGCACGGAACAAGTGTTCAGCAAAACCACATCCGCAGTTTCTGCCGACGCAGTTATTTCATAGCCCGCTTTCCGCAAACCCGTTGCTGCACGTTCGGTGTCGGCCACATTCATCTGGCAGCCAAACGTCTCGATGTAAACTGTCGATTTCATTTTTTCCGTAACGCAAACTGTCGGTATGCGAACATCAACACGATCGATTCGCGGGTAGTCTAACAGAAAATATCAGCTTAACGCGATACCATGGTTTTTGCTTCATGTGGAGTTGTTTTGAACAAATCGCGCTGCTTGACCACCACCAGAGTGACGCGTAGGATTGCCTTCGAGTTTGCAAACCCAAATACATCGAGAGAGGTTCCCTCATGTCATTCAATAAAGTCATTCTTGTCGGAAATCTTGGACGCGATCCCGAGTTGCGTTACACGCCGCAGGGCACGCCCGTATGCAGCTTTAGCATGGCGACAAACGAACGGCGCAAGGACAAGAACGGCGAGATGCAGGACCAGACGACCTGGTTCAAGGTGACGTTGTGGAACCGCCAGGCGGAAACTGCGGCGCAATATTTAACCAAAGGGCGGCCGGTTTATATCGAGGGACGTTTGCGAGTCGAAGAGTGGACGGATCGCGATGGCAAGCCGCGGCATACACTCGAGGTCCACGCTACTGACATGCAGTTTATTGGTGGCGGCAGAGGCGAAGGAGAACCGCCAATGGAGAGGGCGGCAACGGCACACGGAAGTAGTGGCGGGGGCAGTGAGGCCCAACAGCCCGAGATCGCCGACGACGACATTCCGTTCTAACGTGGGGTATGTAAAAGAGGTGTCCAGTTTGCGGTCCATGAAGACGCAAGCTGGGCACTCTTTTTCTTTGAACGTTGAAAAGTTTTCCGGGGCAATCAGTCCTTCGAGTTGAACAATTCAACCAGCGTGTCCTTCATTTCTTTTTCGCGCTCGCGAGCAGCACCAAACCAAACGTTTCTGACGATTCCCTGGCGGTCCACAAACAGGACCGTCGGAGTGCCGATTATTTTGTACGGCTCCAGGGAAGAGCCGGTTTGCGTGATATCGATGGGAAGTTTGAGATACGAGATATATTCACGCGCGTCTTGATCTGAGTCCGGTAAGACCGCTAGCGACTTCACGTTTCGTTTTGACGCCTCTTCAAGTACTGGCGGTAGAAGGGAGCGCTGGAGGTGCAAAAAGAACAGTCCTTCTTCAGAAAGAGGACCAGGCTCTTCTGATTCTGCGCCCAATCGATATTTGGAACATTCAGTTTTTCTCCTGCTTGAATTCGCGGCCGGGTGTCAGGAATTGGCTGATGCGGAAAGATGTTCCGTTTAACGAGGACCCCTGCGGCTACAACGACCGCGACTGCGATAAGGATTTGCGTTCCCAGCTCGATGTTGGACCTGAGGTTATTTGACATGAGGATTTCAGTGCGGGATAGGGGTCTCCCACGGCTCGGTGGATTAACGGGCGACTCCTATTTGTCGAGTACAGCGTCGGCGATTGCCAAATGTCGCAGTGGCGCGAGGTCCGCGGTTTTTGAAGCTCTTTGCCAAATCTATTGAGCGATGAAAATCGTCCTCTGAGAGCAACCGGAAAGCTTTTGAAACACTGTACTCCTTGCCGCCGAAGGCAAACAATTTCTTGTGCCGAGTCGTCATCAGAATGAATGGGATCTCATCCCTCGCTCCGGTAAACTTTTCAGTCGAGTTGGCTGCTTTTACTGCTTCGTCCATCAG